>Ga0209056_10005043_pt1 | contig 13798 bp, 7 predicted proteins | sample GraSoiAngelo_114_FD_185876 | JGI IMG/M metagenome (GOLD analysis project Ga0209056, IMG submission 185876) | Grasslands soil microbial communities from the Angelo Coastal Reserve, California, USA - 14_0903_13_40cm (SPAdes) (version 2) | ecosystem: Environmental > Terrestrial > Soil > Grasslands ... | reverse complement strand
GCCTCGAAACGCGCGCGAGCGGCGAGATACGCACGATGGTGCTCGCCCCCGACGCGGCCGCTGCCGAGGTGCCGTTCACGTTTACCATCACAACCAAGTCCGGGAAGCGAGTGCCCGGCCAAGGGGTCACAACGGTGGTGCTCCGGAAGCGCGCGGGCGCGTGGAAGATCGTGCACACGCACGAGTCGGAGCAGCATTTCGACGCGGTCATGGAGCAGGTGTTTGGAGCGCGCCGTTGACCATCCGACCTGTTCTCGCTCTGGCCATCCTGACGCTCACAAGCGTCCCTGCCGCGGCGCAGCAATCGAATCCGCGCCGAGACTCGCTGATCGCGCGCGCCAAGGCGCTCGAGCTCAACACGCCCTACGTCCCGCCTCCGGGGACCGCCCTCGAGCACCACGCGGCGGGCTTCGCCCAGATCATGTGCTCGGCCGTGTTCATCACCGGTCTCGATCCCGACTTCGCCGCCGAGAATGTCGGCTACTTCACGGCCCCCTACAAGCAGCGTGCGAAGCTGGGCAAGCCGATCGTTGATCGTGCCGGTAAGGCCGTGCACGTCACGCTGCCCAACGGCATGCGGCGTACCGCCAAGTTTCTCGGTGACCAAGGGTGCGTTACCCTCCCGCTCGGCCGAAGGTCGTTCAGTTTCCAGCCGGTCCGGGTTGCGAGCGTGCTCCCCGACGCCGCGACGCAAGCGTGGCCGATGGGCGACGTGTTGCCGACGGATCCCCTGCCACCTAAGCTCGACACCGCCGCGATACGCGCGGCCGTGGACTCGGCGTTCCAGCCCGCTGCAGCGATGACCGCCGCCTTCGTCGTAACCTGGAAGGGACGGATCATCGGCGAGCGATACGGCGAGGGCATCACGGTGCACACTCCTCTGGAAAGCTGGTCCATGGGGAAGGGCTTGACGGCCACACTCATGGGCATCCTCATCAAACAGGGCGTCTACGCGCTGGAGCAACCGGCGCCGATTCCGGAATGGCAGGCCCGGAACGATCCGCGCGCGAAGATCCGCATCGCCGATCTTCTGAACATGTCGAGCGGACTCCGGATCCGAGCGCCGCAGGATCCCGATTACGACCCATCGGGCCCCTATCCCGATCACCTGTATCTCTACACGGGCGGAGTGAACTCATTCCACTACGCAGCTACGCGTCCGCTCCAGTGGCCACCGGGTACCGTAGGCCGCTACCACAACACCGACCCGGTGCTGGTCAACTATCTCGTGCGTCTGGCCGTCGAGAAGCGTGGGGAGGAGTACCTCTCGTTTCCGCGACGCGCGCTGTTCGACAAGATCGGCATCCGGTATATGGTGATGGAAACCGATCCGTACGGGAATTTCTTGACGCAGGGATACGAGCTGGCGGCCGCCCGGGACTGGGCACGCCTGGGGAATCTCTACCTGCAAGACGGAGTGTGGAACGGGGAGCGGATCCTACCGGAGGGCTTCGTGCAGTTCGTGAGCTCGGTGGCTCCTGCTTGGGCCGCCGACAATCGTCCGGTCTACGGCGGGTTCTTCTGGATCAATGGAGGTGGCCTGTTCCCAGTCCCTGAGAGCGCCTACTTCATGTGGGGTGCCGGCGGCCAGTACACGCTGGTCATTCCGTCACACGAGCTAGTCGTGGTTCGTCTGGGGCACTACAGGGGTGAGGCGGCGGGGACCGAAAGTCTCAAGAACGCTCTGGCACTTCTCATGAGGGCGGTGCCCAGCAGGCATTAATCCAGCGCGTTAGGGAAGATCTATCGGGCGGCGTCGAAGTGGGACACCAGCCAGATGTCCGGCTCCTGGTGGAGCACCGCGCACGCAAGCCGCCGACCGTCGCCGGACATCGATACGAATCCGAGTCGGCACTCGGCCGGCAACCAGGTCACCAGCTCTGGCGGCTGCCGTCGGCGCGCATGCGCCAGATCGCGGCCGGATTTGCTGCTCGGAATGGGCGGTTCGCCCCGTCGCGATCATTGAAGGGGTAGATCCAGCCGTCCCTACGCCACAGCAGCGGCACGTTGTCGCCAGCCGGCCCACTCACGCGCGCCCACGCGACACGCCCTACACTCGTGCGCAAAGCGGCGACGTGGATCTCGCGGAAGAACCGTTCCTCGCCCAGCGTCGCGGCGAGCTCCGGCTTTAGAACCTTCACCGCCACCTTGCGTTGGTGCTTGAGATCTTCGGCGAGATAGACCGTGGCCATCCCGGCGCGGCCGAGCTCGCGCTCGATCGTGTAACGGCCCGTGAGGGACGCCCGCACGCGCTCTAGAAGGTCGGCCATGTGCCGTGGCTAGGCGAGGAAACAATACGACCGGGGTCGGGACCTTGCGAGCCGCGAACGTGAACGTTGCGCCCGGAACGCGGCGTGCTTCTTCGGCTGTAACGCGATGCGCCAGGCGGGATTCGAACCCACGACCTTCGGCTCCGGAGGCGGCGACGGCCAGCGACCACTAACGCTGGCCGCTGTCGTTTCAGGCACTTTCGTGAGTCGCGCGTCGGCCAGCGCCAGCCAGCGACGGCCCCGTTGTTACCACCGTTGTTACCGTGGGTCGCCTCTCCGTCGCTGTCTTGGCGCAGCGACCCCCCTGTACGTGCATCAGGGGGTTCCGTAATGTCCGTCCCTAGTGTTCGATGGTCGCGCCTGATCAGCGATTCTCGTCCAGGAACTCAAGGAGCAGCCGATTGATCCGCTCCGGCCGCTCAAGGTTCACGAGGTGGCTCCCATCGTCGATGACGACCTTTCGAGCCCCTGGCACCTCCGCGGCGAGGGTTTCGGCAATGCGCCGGATGTCGGGATCGTCAAAGGCCCCCACCAGAACCAGGAGGGGGACGCGGAGTTCCCCGAGGCGCGCAGCTGCTGGAGGGACGGACTCCCCTGGTAAGAGGTCCGCATTCGCAAACTGCTGGCACAGGCACTCCTCGACGATGCGGCGAACGACCTCTGCCACTTCTGCTCGATCCGGCGCGGGCGTGAGGAGCCGATCGGCCAACCAGAGGCGCTTCGCGGTGGCCAGATCGCCGCGCTGCGCCGCTTGAATCATCGGGGGCCACTTGGCATTCCAGGCGTCACTGTGGGGGAACCCACTCAGGACCGCGCCGATGGTGACGACAGTTGCGACCCGGTCGGCGCATGTCAGTGCCAAGTCGATCGCGATGCGCCCCCCCATGGACATGCCCACGACGTGCGCTTGGGGGATCTCGAGATGGTCGAAGAGGGCCAGGAGGTCCTCGGCCGCGGACGCGTGGGGAGTGAGGACAGGCACGGAGCGCCCGAACCCCCGCACGTCGTACCGGATGACCCTATGTGACCTGGCGAGGGCCCCCACCTGAGGTTCCCACATGCGGAGGTCGAGCGAGAAGCCGTGGATGAGGACCACGGGGGCGCCATGGCCAGTGGCCTCAAAGTAGATACGATCCCGCCCTCGCTCGATGTAACCGCTGGTCGCGCTCACGCCAGCTCATCCAATAGGGCTTTCGCCTCCCGCAAGTCCGCCGTATCGAATCCCTCGGTGAACCAGCCGTAGACCGGCGCGAGCAGGTCACGAGCTTCGCGGCTCTGACCCTGTCCACGCCACAGGCGAGCCAGGCTCGTCGCCCCTCGGAGTTCGAGCGACTTTGCTTCCTGCGTTCCGGCGATGGCTATCGCTTCGCGGAAACACGATTCGGCCTGATCGCATCCTGCCGCCCCCCGCAGGAGCAGCTCGCCCTTCAAGCGGAGCAGCTCGGGCTCGCAGTACCGCTGGCCGCCGCGGGCCGCGATCTCGAGGCCCTCGCGGATGGCGGCGAGTCCTTCCTCTATCTGCTCCTCCTTCGCCAGCATCCCGGCCAAAAGGCCTAGCCACCACGGGAAAGCGAGCATGAGTCGCATGGTTCGCTGTGTCGCGAGGGTTTCGCGCAGCAGGGCGATCCCGTCGTTGACCGCGCCCTGCTCGGCGATGGCCCACGCGCGCACGACCTTCGCCCACTCTCGCTGCGCCGCCACGCCGTGCTCCTCGGCGACCGCGATACACGCCTCCGCCTGTAACTGGGCCGGCTCGGGCTCCCTGAGGTACGACAGCAGCTGGGCGCCAAGACAGTGGGCGTAGGCCCACATCTCCGGCTCTGCCACGTCCCGGGCGAGTACGATGGCTTCCTTCATTCGGCGGGTAGCCCGATCGGGGTAGCCGAAGAACCACAAGATGCGGGTCGACTCACCCCACGTGAACACGCCGAGTTCGCGGCGGTAGAGCGACCGATACGCGGCACGCTGGCGAGGATCGTAGAGCGTGATGGCCCGCTCAGAGTGGTCGTGGCTCGCGCAGTGCTCGCCGAGGTAGCAAAGGGACGTCGCCAGGGTGGTGTGTGCGCCGTAGAAGAGGATCGGGTCGCCGGCGCGATCGGCCATGTGGAGGAGATCCTCCGCCATTTCCCGCGCTGCTTGCATATCCCCGCCGACCGAGTAGTAGCCCCATAGCCCGGTCGTGGCGGGGAAGAGCTGTCCACTGTCTCCCACCTGCTGACAGAGCTCCCGCGCTCGCTCCATGCAGCGCGCCGGCTCAGGGTCCGCGTACCCCTTCGTGATCCGCAGCGCGTAGCCGAGTCGGAGCTGCAGCGCGAGCTCGAGCCCCGCCCGTTCAGAGGTGTTGGGCAAGGTGCCTAGCAACGCCAGCCCCCGCTGTGCGAGCACAACGACCTCTCGGTAGGCGAAGACAGCCGCAGCGCGCTCGGCGGCGAGCGCGAAGAATTGGAGGGCCCGCGGGATGTCCCGGCCGATCTCGTACAGGAGGGCAAGCTCCGGCGCAATCTCCCCCTTCCGGTCGCCGTGGTGGGCGAGCAAGGCTTCGGCGACCGCGCGACTGAGGGCGGCCCGCCGCGTCGGGTTGAGGCGAGCGTACAGCACGTTTTGGTACAACACGTGGATGAAGCGGTATCGCGCGGCCGGCGTCCCGTCCGGCAGCTGCAATTCCCTCAGCGGCCGCACCATGCCGTGGATGCGCGCGAGACGGTCGAGCCGCTCCTCGAGCTCGCACGCGTCCGATCCCACGACCTGCGCTACGATGGAAGAATCGAACTCATACCCCTGCACGCCGGCGACAGTGAGGAGCTGGCGGTCGCTGTCGCCGAGCTGTTCGATCTTGCGCTCGATCATGCCGCGGACCGATTCGGGGAGCTCACGCTCGAGGTCGGGGACACTGCCATTGAGCCTCCAGCCACCGTTGTCGGCCACGATCACCTGCTTGGCACGCAGGTAGCGGAGCAGATCCACCATGAACAGCGGACTGCCCTCGGTCTTGGCGTGGACGAACGCCTCGAACGTCTGGGGGAAGTGGTGATCAGGAAACTCGAGGGCGAGGAATCGTGCGATGTCGCCCTGCGTCAGGAGGTCGAGGGTTGCCTCGCGGTACAGCCCGCGCGATTGGAGCTCGAGCTTCAAGGGCCCGAACGGGTGCTTGGTGAGCGCCAGTTCCGAGGGGCGGTACGTCACGAGGATGAGCATCTGGGCGGTGCCCATCTGGTTGGCGATGTACGCCACGATGTCGATGGTCGACGCGTCCGCCCAGTGCACGTCGTCGAGGAACAGAACGAGCGACCGGAGCCGACACACCTCGCGGAAGAACGCGTTCAACTCCCGCTTCAGCCGCTCTTGAGACGCCGCCTGCCGCTCGGGCGCTTGCTTATCCGAAACCTCGTTTTGGAGGGATGGCGTGATCTGCGCATACCAATTCGGCGCGAGCTCCCTCATCAGGTGCGTCACTGTGCCGCGGGAATCGACGCGCGCCAGGCCCTCGAGTGCGTCGAGCAGCGGCACGTACGCGCCGCTCCCGGCCAGGCGTTCTGAGCAGCGCCCCAGCGCGACGTGACACGGTCGGCCTCCCGCTGCGAGCTCACCGAGTAAATCCTCGACCAGCGTCGTCTTGCCGCTCCCCGGTTCTCCGGCGACGCCTACCACCAGTCCGCGGCCGGCGACGGCGGACTGCAGCCCCGCGCGCAGCGCGCGGCGCTCCTTTTCGTACCCAACTGTGCGGCGGTGCCCGGCGGAGGTCCCGGCGAGCCGCAGGTCCTCCTGCGTCACTCCCTCTGCGCCCGCTGCCTCCAGGCTGAGACGATTTACAAGATCGCTGAGGGACGACTCGGGCACGGCGCCGAACTGCTCACGGACCCCCGCTTCATAGGCGCGGGCGTGTTGCAAGGCCTCGGGGACCTCCCCCAGCGCCGCCAGCGCGGTCATGACGCCGAGGGCGGCGCGGGAGTTCAAGGGGTCGAGGCTGCCGAGCTGGCGCCACCACCGCTCCGCCGCTCGGTGCTCCCCACCCGCCGCGGCTCGGGTCGCGAGTGTCTCGAGCGCTTTAAAAACCTGCCTGGCGAGCCGCGCGCGCTCGGCCTCCATCCAGCGCTCGAATTCGCCGGCGCCCCTCAAATAGAAGCCGTCCAGGAACGGTCTAGTGTACAACTCGACCGCGCCGGCCGGGTCGCCGCGCGCTAGGGCGTCCTCGAAGAGTTGGAGGTCGCTCCTGATGACGTCGGGATTGAGCCGGAGCTCGGTCGCGCCGAGGAACAGCGCGGGAGCGTGCAGATCGCGCCGCAGGGCGTAGCACGCTTGGTTGAGGAGATTGCGGCCGTGCTCGCTCTCGCTCTCGGGCCAGAGGTAGGCGATCAGCTTGTCGCGGGAGAGTCCGTTCTTGCCAGCGGTGGCGAGGAGGGCGAGGAGAGCCAGGGTCTTGCGCTGGGTCGCCGCGCCGGTGATCTGAGCGCCGTCGTCCTTGATGGACAGCCCGCCGAACGTCCTGAGTTCGAGCATCAGCCCGCCGCACGTCCTGAGGTCCGGCATCGGGCCCGTTTGATCCGTTTTTGATCGGGCCTACACCGCGCCGGTCTAAGTTAGCCCTCGTGGACCAGCGAAGCGAATGAGATGGGACCGGCGAGACCTCTCTAAATTCAACTCGTTCGGGACGAACGAGATAGGGACAAAGCCATGACATCCATCCACAGGGCCACCGCTAATTGGACGGCGTTGTGCGCGGCGTCGTCCCTGCTCGCCGCCCTCGGCTGCGGCGGGTCCGAGGCAACCGGACCTTCCACGGGGAACGTGCTGATCAGAGCCTCAACCACCGGCCCCGGCCTCGATCCCGACGGCTACGTCGTCGCGGTGGACGGCGGCGCAGGGCAGTCTTTGCCCGTGAATGGAGCAGTCACGTTCAACCAGCTGAGTGTGGGAAGTCATCAATTCGTGCTGAGCGGGGTCGCAACGAACTGCACGCTACTGAGCCCCAATCCAGCGACGGTAGCCGTCACTGCAGGAGACACCGCGCAAACCACGTTCCAACTCTCTTGCGGGGCACCCCTTCGCCCGATCGCCTTTTCGAGCAACCGCGACTATAGCACAAGCATCTACGCGATGAACGCTGACGGCTCAGGCGTCGTCCAGCTGACAAACAACCCGCCCGACTACAGGCTGCGGGACGGCGACCCAGCCTGGTCGCCTGACGGAACCAGGATCGCGTTCTGGACCACGCGCGACGGCGACTGGGAGGTCTGGGTGATGAACGCCGACGGCAGGGGCGTCACCCGACTTACCAACAGCTTGGGACAGTTTGACCCGGCCCCGACTGTCTGGTCCCCCGACGGCACAAAGATCGGGTTCCAAGCCGGTGGCGACATCTATGTGATAAACGCCGACGGCTCGACCCTCGTCAACGTCACCAACAACGCGGCGGCGGACGCGGGGCCCGTCTGGTCACCCGACGGCAGCAAGATCGCCTTTTGGACGAACCGCGACGGCAACGATGAGATCTATGTGATGAACGCCGACGGCTCGAATCCCGTGAACTTCACGAACAACCCGGCAGCGGACAGGGCGCCTGCATGGTCCCCCGACGGTCAGAAGATCGCCTTCGAAACCGATCGCGACGGCAAGGTCGCCGTCTACGTGATGAATGCCGACGGATCGGGCAGCGCCACCCAGCTGATCAACACCGCGGCGGACGACTGGGCGCCTGTCTGGTCTCCCGACGGCACAAAGATCGGGTTCCAAGCTGGTGGCGACATCTATGTGATGAACGCCGACGGCTCGAACCCGGTCAACGTCACCAACACCCCGGACTGGAACGACGACATCGTGTGGTCCCCCGACAGCAGAACGATCGCGTTTCAGACCAGCAGCTCGTCTGGCTTCGTCGAGATCTGGGTTGTGAACACCGACGGCTCGAGTCTCAAACCGATTGCCAGTGGTGGTACGTCGAACAGCGGTTCGCCCGCCTGGAGACCCCGGTAAAGGGGCGATGCTCGCGGGGCACAGTGGAAGTCAACCGCTGAAGGTCTCCCGCACCTGGCGTGCGGCATGGGCCCTGGCTTCTTCAGTGGCTTCGAATGGGAGGGACGATGAGAACGACACGCATCACAGGTAACCTGCTGCTCGCCGCGGCCCTGCTAGCTGCCTGCAGCGACCGCAACGCTCTCACAGCGCCGTCCGCTCGCCTTCTCGCGGGCACCGCGACTCTCGCTTGGCCGCAGTGACGAGCAAATGTCATCACCATCTTTGCTGGAGGAAACGATGAGCGTCTTGCAAAAGCCCTGCAACCTGGTCCTCGGAGCCCTGTTAGTCGTGGGTTGCAGCGAACGGAATGACCCGACGGCGTCGCGCGCCCTGCCACCCGCATCCTTCGCCACGGTAGCACCACTGACCAGCGTCGTCACGGACCCCGTCGGAGACCTTGAGAACAAGGGAAGTGATTACCAGGACATCGTCGGGGCTGAGATCACGAAGCAAGGGACAAACTTCGTCTTCGTCCTGACGCTGGTGGCCCCCGTGCCTGACCGCCCCGCCCTGCCGTCCGGGGCCGATGTCATAGTATGGCAATTCCTCCTGGACACGGACCCGACGGCGTCCCCAGCGGGCTATCCTTTCACCAAGAACAGCGCGTTCCCCTCCGAGTTCATGATCCAGTATCGCGTGTACCGCTCCGGGTTCACCGACCCGCTCGAGCCCACCAGCAGCGCGGGCGTCCTGGTAGACCGCAGGCCGCTGCTCACAGGCGGACAGGCGATCGTCACGCCGATCAAGGTTGGAATCGACGGGACGCAGATTGCGTTGGTGGCAGACGCCGGATTGATCGGCGACCCGTCGACCTTCAACTGGGTGTCGGGTACGTGTGCCGCGAAAGCTGGCGATGATGCGAAGAACGGCTATAGTAAGCACTATTGCTTTGACTTGGCGCCAGACGTGACCTTGGGCGCGCCACTCGCTACCTGGCCGCAGTAGCGATGCAGTATGCTGAAATCAGCGGGACGGTCGAGAGACCGCCCCGCTGCATGGCCAGAAGCTGTCGCGCCGCCTCGATCGTAGCGTGCCCAGAGCGGTTACCTCGCCCGTAGATCACCATTGTGCCAAGTTGAAGCTCGCAACCGCCTCGCCCAGTGTACTTACGGGAGGAAGGGTGAAAACTATTCGGCGAGTAGTGAGCCTCGCCTTCGCAGCCGCGCTCGCTGGCAGCTGTACCGAGCGGAAAGGCCAAAAGCAACCGACCACCGCAACTGGAGCCGCATCGGCCCAAGGCGCTGTCGGGAAGACCAGCGTCGTGCGCGACCCGATTGGAGATGCGACGAAGGCGGCGCGACGTTACCAGGACGTCGTCAGTGCTGAGATCATGAAGCATGGTAGACATTTCGTCTTCGTGATGGAGCTAGCGACGCCCGTGCCTCACAAGCCCCCCGTCCCGTCGGGGGCCGATGTGATCGTATGGATGTTCAGCCTCGACACAGACACCACTGAGTTCCAAGTCGGCTACCCACATCCAGGGACAGAGCGCTTTGAGTTCCAAGTCCAGCTTAGGCAGTACCGCGACGGGTTCACCGATCCGCTCGACCCCACCCGCAGCGCGGGGGTGCTAGTAGACAGAAGGCCGCTCCTCACCGGCAGACAGGCGATCCTCACAGCGATCGAGTATAGCATCGAAGGCACGAAGATTACGTGGGTGGTAGACGCCGCGTCGCTCGGCGACCCATCGGCGTTCCAGTGGATTTCCGGTACCTGCAGCGCGCATGCTCGTGATGACGTCGCGATGATCGGATATGATCAGATCAAATGCTTCGACGTGGTTCCAGAATTCAGCGCGCCTCTGGCCGTCTGGCCGCAATAGCGATGAAGGGTAGCGAAATCAGCGGGGCGGTCGAGAGACTGCCCCGGCTTGCGTCCCGAACTCCTCCAATCGTTCGGCGGTTCGCTCACGCGCGATCCAGTCGGCGGGAGCGAATTCAAGGGAACGACCCCCTGACCGTCTTTCAGGGGGTCGCCTGCTGTGAGTTTTGCTGTGAGTTTCACACGACACTCGGTTGATCTTCGGGTTCGCTGTTACGACACCGACGCCCAGGACCTCGCGTGATTGCTACTCGGTGTCGTAACTCGGTTCCCTAGAGAGCCGCATGGGGTTCAGGGGATGGCGGATTCCCGCACTCGAGATGCTGCCTCAAATTTAGCTGAACGTTCTGGGTTCCACTTCGCCGCCCCGACTGCTTGAAGGATCAACCCCGCAGCACCTCCGTCCGCGACTTTTTTCTCTGTAGCGCCCGTGCTGTGAGTGATGCCGTGGGTTTCATCCGCTCGTCCGCGGAACGAGGAGTTCATTAGAGGCAGGCGAGCGAGCGCCTGCGCGCCGACGGGACCTTCGGCCTCGTTGGCCGAAACGTGTTACCGCGTTTGTAAGTCTATGCGCCAGGCGGGATTCGAACCCACGACCTTCGGCTCCGGAGGCCGACGCTCTATCCAGCTGAGCTACTGGCGCTCACTGATCGGTCCCTCAACTTAGCCGTGTGGTGGTCGACCCGGTACTCCGTAACCCCGGCACGACGCGACCGCTCGGAGGGTACATCCGTGCGTATCTACGTCTCGTCGTGGGCCACGACGGAGCAGGACATCGAGAACCCGCTGCGATCAGTGGACGACGAGGTTCCCAGCGGCGAGGGTCTGTTGCACCGTCCTCGTGCCGTTCCAGTCGCTTGCGAACCAGAGCCCCCCGCTCTTGTTCCACACCGTGATGGCGATCTGGTCGCTCGATCCCGGCTCCCCCAGGTCGGTCATGTCCACCTGCAGGGTTGCATTGCCTTCTACCGCGAGCGGATTCGACGGATCCGTGATGTCCTGGATGGTCGCCTTTCCGTTGAACGTCGCCGTGCCGCTCGCGACCGTGGTAGACAGCGAGGTCATCGAGTTACCCTTGATCTGATAAACGCGGCCGCCGCTGCGGACGATGACGTTGATGTTGCCCTGCAGGTTCGTCCCGTTCTTGTTGTACTTGATGTTGAACCCGAAGTTGTTCTTCAAACCCGGCGCGCTCGCAAACAGCCCACCCGAGCTGGAGCTCGACATGATCAGGTAACCTCCACCGGTGACGAAGTTGTCGAGCGGCTTCGAGACCGTCAGCACTTGGTCGTCGTCCGAGCTGCTCCGGGTGTACCAGCCGGTCACGATGATCCCGACGGTGTAAGACGCTGAGTTTTGTGCGCCGATATTGACGCTCCAGTTGCAGGTCGCCGTGCCCGTCTGCGTGTCGCTCAGGCTGGCCAGCCCCACGCTGGCTGTGCAAAGCGGGGCGTTCGCCATGTCGCGGTTGACGAAGGTCACGATAGCATTGCGGGAGTCGCCCCCGTTCGCATCATAGGCCGGATCGCCCGGGACCGCCGTGATGTCCTTGATCGTGGCGGCCAGCGTCACCGTCGCGGTAGACGACGTGGCGCCGGACGTGGAGGCGAAGAGCGCCCCGGTGTAGTAGGCCCGCGCGTCCTCCGGCCCCACGGTGAGACTGCCGCCGGAGTACCTGATCGCATAGTTCGAAGACGTCTGGCCCGAGCAGGTGATCGGATAGGTGTTGGGCGCGCTCAGCGCCGTAGCCGTCGTCGTGCAGCTCAACGTGCCCCCCAGGACACCGGCACCCTCCCCCGGCACGAACCCGCTGTACGTGACGTCGAGCAGCGGCACCGGGTCGGAGTACTGCTTCGTCGTGTTGTTCGCCGTGATCGTGAGGTTGATCGGCAGCGCCGTGGTCGTCTGGCTCCGGCTGGCCCCGTTGTAGTTGTCATCCGCGAGCCAGGTCACGGTCGCGCTGCAGCTCCCCGTCCCGCTGGTCATGGTGTAGGTCGTGCCGAGGTTCGAGCAGACGCCGCTTGCCGTGTAGACCGGGCTGGCCGAGCTGTTGGTCGTGCTCGCCACGATGAACGTGCTCCGGTACCCGGCGCTCCCGGGCGCTCCGGTGAGCGTCACCGTCGGGCTGATCTTCGTCGCCGTCGTGGACTGATTGAGCGTGGCGGCGTTGAAGTTGGCATCCGCGCCCCACGTGACCGTGGGGGTGCAGCTCCCCGTCCCGCTCGTCATCGTGTAGACAGTGCTCAGGTTCGAGCAGACGCCGCTCGAGGTGTAGACCGGGCCGGCCGAGCTGTTCGTTGTGCTGGCCACGGTGAACGAGCTCAGGTAGGCGGCGCTCGCAGGCGCGCCCGTGAACATTACGGTCGGATTGATCTTGTCCGCCGTGGTGGTCTGGCTCCGGGTCGCCGCCGTGTAGTTATCGTCCGCCGCCCAGATGACGGTCGCGGTGCAGGTCCCCGTCCCGCTGGTCATCGTGTAGGCAGTGCCTAGGTTCGTGCAGACGCCGGCCGAGGTGTAGACCGGTGTCGCTGAGCTGTTCGTCGTACTCGCCACGGTGAACGAGCTCAGGTAGGCGGCGCTTGCGGGTGCCCCCGTGAACGTTACGATCGGATTGATCTTCTCGGCCGTGGTGGTCTGACTCCGGGTCGCGCCGGTGTAGTTGTCGTCCGCCGCCCAGGTGACGGTCGACGTGCAGCTGCCCGTCCCGCTGGTCATCGTGTACGTGGGACCGGCATTGGAGCACACCCCACTCGAGGCGTACGCCGGGCTGGCCGTGCTATTGGTGCTGCTCGCCACGGTGAACGCGCTCTGGTAGGCGGCGCTCGCGGGCGCCCCGCTGAAGGTGACCGTTGGCGTGATCTTCTCCGCCGTGGTGGTCTGGGTCCGCGTCGCCCCGGTGTAGTTATCGTCGGCCGCCCAGGTGACGGTCGCGGTGCAGGTCCCCGTCCCGCTGGTCATCGTGTACGCAGGGCCCACGTTCGAGCAGACACCGCCCGAGGTGTAGACGGGGCTGGCCGAGCTGTTGGTGCTGCTCGCCACGGTAAACACGCTGTGGTAGGCGGCGCTCGGGGGCGCCCCCGTGAATGTCACGGTCGGGCTGATCTTCGTCGCCGTCGTGGACTGATTGAGCGTGGCGCCGTAGAAGTTGGCATCCGCCGCCCAGGTGACGGTCGACGTGCAGCTCCCCGTCCCGCTGGTCATCGTGTAGGCCGTGCCCAGGTTCGAGCAGATACCGCCCGACGTATAGACCGGGCTGGCCGTGCTATTGGTGCTGCTCGCCACGGTAAACGCGCTCAGATAGGCGGCGTTCGCGGGCGCCCCTGTAAACGTCACCGTCGGCGTGATCTTCTCGGCCGTGGTGGTCTGGGTCCGCGTCGCCCCCGTGTAGTTGTCGTCCGCCGCCCAGGTGACGGTCGCCGTGCAGCTCCCCGTGCCGCTGGTCATCGTGTAGACAGTGCTCAGGTTCGAGCAGACACCGCTCGACGCGTAGACCGGGCTGGCGGAGCTATTCGTCGAGCTCGCCACGGTGAACGTGCTCAGGTAGGCGGCCGTCGTCGGCGCCCCGGTGAATGTGACCGTTGGCGTGATCTTCTCCGCCGTGGTGGTCTGGGTCCGCGTCGCCCCGGTGTAGTTGTCGTCCGCCGCCCAGGTGACGGTCGCGGTGCAGCTGCCCGTCCCGCTGGTCATCGTGTACG
>Ga0209056_10005042_pt1 | contig 13799 bp, 16 predicted proteins | sample GraSoiAngelo_114_FD_185876 | JGI IMG/M metagenome (GOLD analysis project Ga0209056, IMG submission 185876) | Grasslands soil microbial communities from the Angelo Coastal Reserve, California, USA - 14_0903_13_40cm (SPAdes) (version 2) | ecosystem: Environmental > Terrestrial > Soil > Grasslands... | reverse complement strand
CTCAGCTCTCGAGGCTAGCGAGTAAATCGCGCACATCCACCGCTTCCATGCCCGCGGCGCGGATGGCCTGCAGGCCAAGGTCGGTGTCTTCGTAAGCGCGGCAATGTGCCGGAAGGACGCCCATCTGCCGGGCTGCTTCGAGGAAGATGTCCGGCGCGGGCTTTTGGTGAGTCACGTCTTCACTGGTCACGATCACGTCGAACAACTCCACAATACCGAGATGTTCCAGCACTTGGGTAATGATTTTCTTCGTGCCGCCTGAGGCGACCGCCAGCGGGGTCGTTCCGTAGTGGGCTCGCGCGATGCCGACCACGACGTTGACCGGCTCGACCTGCGCGATCAGCGGCAGATACTCGTGCTCCTTTTCGAGCGCCACGGCAACCGGATCGAGCGGCACGCCCTGTTCCTGGCTCAACATTTTGAGAATGTCGCGCGTCGGCACGCCGCCGAGCGCGTAAAACCGGTCTACGGGAAAACGCAGTCCATGTCGTTGCGTGATCACCTGCCAGGCGCGCCAGTGCAGCGGCATCGTGTCGGCCAGCGTGCCGTCGCAATCGAAGATGATTCCTTGCGCAACGGTCAAGTCCTGAAGCCGCTTGCTTTCCACTACCCACGCTCCGCTCGCTCGAAGCAGGAGAACCAGCCCACGGTTCCAGCATGGTGGCTCCTCTCCTGGCGTGCCCGGGATTAGCTGGTTTCCCGGCCAGACTTCAGCCTTTACGATCTCGAACCGAGAGGAAAGCGGGGTCATAACTTCAGCTCGGCAAGCCGTTCCTCCAAATCATGCGCCATGAGCGGTTCGATGAGGCCGTCCATGTCGCCATCGATGACCGCGGGCAGGTTATATAGAGTCAGCTCGATGCGGTGGTCGGTCACGCGGTTCTGGGGGAAATTGTAAGTCCGGATGCGTTCGTTGCGTTCGCCGGTGCCGACCTGGGCCTTGCGTTGCGCGGCGTATTTCGCGTTCTCTTCGGCGACTCTTTGCTCGAGCAGTCGCGAGCGCAGCACGGTTAGCGCCTGCTGCTTGTTTTTCTGCTGCGACCGACCATCCGCGCAGCGAACGATCATTCCCGTGGGTTTGTGCAGGATTTGCACGGCCGAATCGGTGGTGTTCACGCCCTGGCCGCCCGGACCCGAGGCGCGGCAGCGGGTGATTTCCAGTTCCTCGGGCTTCAATTGTACATCCACTTCCGCGGCTTCCGGCAGCACAGCGACCGTGGCGGTGCTGGTATGGATGCGGCCTTGGGCTTCGGTCGCCGGCACGCGCTGGACGCGGTGCACGCCGCTCTCGTATTTCAACCGCTTGAACACCTCCTGGCCGCTCACACTGAAAATGATTTCCTTGAAGCCGCCGAGGTCCGACGGGCTGGAATCCAGTGTCTCCAGTTTCCAACCGTGCGATTCCGCGTAGCGGCTGTACATCCGGTAAAGGTCGGCGGCGAACAGCGCCGACTCCGAACCGCCCGCGCCGCCGCGAATTTCAACGATCGTATTGCGCGAGTCAGCCGGGTCCGGCGGCACAAGACCGCGCTGCAGTTCGAGCGTGAGACGTTCTTCCTCCGCGCCGAGTCGCGCGATTTCCTCCTTCGCCATCTGGGCAATCTCAGAATCGCTCGCCTCGGATTTGAGCAGCTCGCGATTCGCGGCGAGGTCAGCCGCGGTTTTCATGTACGCCGAGCCGTGGGCGACAAGCTCCTTCAACCGCGCATATTCCTTGGACAATTCCTGAAAGCGCTGGTTGTTGGCAAAAACTTTGGGGTCGCTCAGGGCCTTTTCGACCTCAGCCAGCCGTTTGGAAAATTTCTCAATATGGGGGAGCAAATCCATGCGGGCAAAAAATATCCGCCCGCAGCGCAAAACAATCGCTGCGGGCGGATGAGATCCGATCAGCTACTTCTTCCTCTTTTTGGTGGCAGCAGCAGCGGCGGCGGCCTGGGCCGCCTGAGTCTTCGCGAGGCGTTGCTGGAATTTGTCCACCCGACCAGCAGTATCAACGAACTTCTGCTGGCCCGTGTAAAATGGATGGCACACGTTGCATATGCCGATCAAAATCGTCGGCCGCGTCGAGCGGGTCTTGATCACGTTGCCGCAGGCGCAACGGATTTCCGCCTCAACATACTTCGGGTGAATGTCCGCTTTCATAAACCAAGGGCGCACAACTTACCAGCCGCCCGCCGCCTGACAAGCGTTAATTTGACTGAAAATCGGGCTTATCCGGCTTCTCCTCCGCTGCCTTCAGCTTCGCCAATGCTTGCTCCAGTTCCGCTTTAAAGACGTAGCGGTTTTTCGGCGTGATGATGAACTCCTTGAACCAGCCGCGACGGCGTCGAATGACCAGAATCCGATGCGATGGCTTCAAGGTGTTGTTCCATTTCTCTGCCCAGCGAGCCTGGCGTTTGGAGACGCTGTCGATGTCCTCCAGTCGGAGGCGGCGCAGACAAACCCCGAACAAAGTAACCTTCAGATGGCGTCCCGTCAGCACATAACGGAGTCGGCAAGCCAGTGCGCCGAGCAATCCGGCCAAGGCTACTGCCCCGAGCAACCCGAACACCACGAGCTTCATGGCCGGTCATGTTTCTGCCCCAGCCAGAGCAAAACAATCGGCAGCACCACCCCCAGGGCGAGCGAAAGCCAGACCGGCCACTTGTTGCGACTGAAGCGGAACGCCAGAACCACTCCCAAAGCCACCGTCGTCACCAGGGCAATAGCCATCCCTACGACCAGGCCGCGAAACAGGTAGGTCGAGTAACCCGAGGCGGATTCGCTCGGGTAGTACTGCTCGACATGGACCCGGTTGAGGCGGCTGATCAAGTCATTCGAATCCGCCACGCCTTTGCGGCGGTCCGGATTGACGGTCTGATACCAGCCAGTGGCGACGTAAAAAATGAGCAGCGGCGCAAAGAAGCAGCCGAGATACAAGTGAATGCGACGGATGAGCTTCATACTGCAACAGCTCTTGCCTCTCCGCGGTGCTCAACGGGTGGAAATCCCGCCTCTCTGCCCGCATCCGATGCGGTTAAGAAGGTCATTCGGGCACCAGCGGAATGAAAATCTTCTGGCCGATTTTTAGGTTCGTGTCTTTTAGTCCCGGATTGCTGTCTCGAACGAGCTGCAGCGTGGTTTTCTTGTTCTGCTTTTTGAACTCCTCATTATGCGCCTTGACAATGGCCAGCAGGTTGTTGCCGGCTTGAACGACGTAATACACACCTTCCTGGTTCGTCGTCGCCGCCGCCTCAGAAGACTTTCCTGTCTTGTCCAGGGGCTTTTCAGCAGCTCTTCCCGCGCCTCTGTCCGAAGCGGACGGACTCTTGTTTTTGTTTGGCGAGGCGGCGGGGGACGCAGAAGAGGGTGCGGCGAGCATTTTGCGCAGGTCCTTTTTTAGTTCTTCGAATTCGTCGAGAATCAATTTCTTGTCCGCCTCGCGCTTGCGGTCGATCTCCTTGACGCTCTCGACCAGCCGATTCAATTCCTCGCGTGTGACGAATTTGCTGGTGTCGATCTTGTTGTCCTGCGCGCGCAACGCGCGGATTTCGTCGGCGAGCGCGCCGAGGCGGCGTTGCAGATCGGCTTGGCCGGTAGTCAAACCATTGACCGCCGAGCTCAGCAACTTGTAGTTTTCCTCAGCGGCTTCGCGCTCGACGGCGGCGCGGGTTGGGTTGTCCTGAGCGAAAGCGGAGAACAGCAACAGGTTCGAGCAGGCCAGAAAAAGGGAAAACGGTTTCATGCCGCGAAAATAGGAGCGCCGGCAGGCAAGCGCAAGGTTCAATGTTTGTCATGGCGGCTGTGGCAGAATCGTTGGACTGTGATTTTGAAATGCGAACCTTGTGCTCTCATCCACAGCACCTAGTCTAGCGTGGTGACGGTCCTGGAAGTCATTCAACGCAGCACCGATTTTCTGGGCAGGAAAGGTGTGGACAACCCCCGCCTGCAAGTCGAATTGTTGCTGGCCCACGCGCTCGGCGTGCCGCGTTTGAAGTTGTATTTGGACTTCGAGCAACAACTCACAAGCGCCCATCTCGATACCGTTCGCGAACTGGTCCGCCGCCGCGGCAATCGCGAACCGCTCCAGCACATCATCGGCTCCACCTCCTTTTGCGGCTTTGAAATCAAGGTGAATCAGCACGTGCTCGTGCCGCGTCCTGAAACCGAAATACTGGCGGAAAGCGCCTGGCAGTTCCTCGCGGCGCTCGGTCCTTCCCCCGCCGCCGCATTGGATTTCGGCACAGGCAGCGGCTGCCTGGCCATCGCGTTGTCGGCCCGATGTCCCGCGGCACAGGTGCACGCGGCGGACATTTCTGTGGACGCCTTGCGCGTCGCGCGCGAAAACGCCGCGTTGCACAGCCTTGGGGACAAAATCCAATTCCATTCCGGTGATGGGTTCGCTGCGTTGCCGGGCGGTTTGTTGTTTGATTTGATCGTCAGCAATCCCCCCTACGTTCCCAGCGCGGAAATCCAGGCGCTGGCTCCCGAGGTGCGAGACCATGACCCGCGTCTCGCCCTCGACGGCGGCGCGGACGGCCTCGATTTTTATCGGCGGCTCGCCGCGGAGGGGGCGAACCATCTGTGTCCAGGGGGTCGGATGATGCTGGAATCCGGCGACGTACAATCGGAGCAGATTTGCCGGATCTTCGTCCAACACAAGTGGGTTGTCGAAAAGGTCGAGGCCGATTACACTGGCCGGCCACGAATCCTGACCTTCCGCCTGGAGCGGATGTGAGACACGGGGTGGCGGTTTGAGTTCAGCAAATTTTTCATGGACAGTCTCTCGATCAAAGGCGGCGTGCCGCTGCACGGCGAAGTCACCATCGGCGGCGCCAAGAATGCCGTTCTGCCCATCATGGCGGCTACGCTGCTCACGGCTGAGCCGTGCGTGATTCACCGCGTCCCCAACCTGAGCGATGTCACATTCATGGCACAAATCCTCACGTCGCTCGGAGCCAGTGTGAAATTCGACGGCGACACCCTCGCCCTGCACGCTGGGAAGATCAAAGGGGTGGGCGACTACGATTTGATCCGAAAGATGCGGGGCTCGATTTGCATTCTCGGCCCCTTGGTGGGCCGGTTGCGCCGCGCCAGTGTCTCGCTGCCCGGTGGCTGTGTCATCGGACCGCGCCCGATTGATTTGCATTTGAAAGGCCTCAGCAAACTGGGCGCGCGCATCACCATCGAAGGCGGTTACGTGCGGGCCAACGCGCCGCGGCTGGCGGGGGGCGACGTGTTTTTGGGAGGGCGCGCCGGGCCAACAGTCCTCGGCACCGCGAACGTGATGATGGCGGCAGTGCTGGCCGAAGGCGTGACCACCATTGAAAGCGCCGCGTGTGAACCCGAGGTCGTCGACCTCGCCAATTTTCTCAAAGGGATGGGCGCGCGCATCGCCGGCGCGGGCAGCCCCACCGTAACCATCACCGGCGTCAAGGAATTGCACGGGACGGAACACGAAGTGATTCCCGATCGTATTGAAGCCGCCACTTTCGCCGTCGCCGCAGCGGCGACCAACGGCGAAGTCAGCTTGCTGGGCGCGCGTCCCGAGCACATGCACGCTGTCTTGGACAAATTGCGCGAGGCGGGCGTTAGAGTCGAGCGCTGCGGCATGGCGCTCACCGTCAAACGCGGCGGCCGGTTGAAGCCGGTGGACATCACCACGCTGCCGTACGCCGGATTCCCGACCGACGCGCAGGCGCAAATGATGGTGTTGATGACGCTCACTCCCGGCATCAGCATCATCACCGAGCGGATTTTCGAATCACGCTTCATGCACGTGAGCGAGTTGGCGCGGCTCGGCGCGGACATTGCGATTGAAGGCCCCAGTGCCATAGTCAAAGGCGGGCGGCCGCTGAGCGGCGCCCCGATCATGGCCAGTGATCTTCGCGCGTCGGCGGCCCTGGTCGTCGCCGGCCTGGTGGCTAAAGGCGCGACCTTGGTGAAGCGCATCTATCATCTGGATCGCGGCTACGAACGAATTGACGACAAATTGAAATCGCTCGGCGCGCGCATCGAACGGGTGGAGGAGACATGAGACAATTCCTTGCCTTGTTGCTCATTATTGGGGCCATCTGGGGTGGCAAGCAGCTTTACAATTATTGGGAATCCGTGAAGGCCAAAAAGGAATCCGAAGACCGCGGCGGCGCCCCGCCACCCACGACTTCGGCCGCCTCCGCGGTCTTGCCCGGACTGCCAGCCAATCTGGAAGCCTCGCTGCAGGCGGCGCAAAAACAGGGTGCCCCCGGGCTGAGAAACTGGCTCAACCTCTATCGGCTCTACGTAAGCGATCCCCGGCTTGCAGCGATCGAATTGGACTACATCGTGTTGATTAGTTCAACCAATCCCCAGGAAGCGCGTCGCTTGTTCGCTGTGGTCAAGCAACGCACGCCGACCGATTCGCCCGTTTACCCGCGCGTCAAGCAGCTCCAAAAGACTTACCAGTAAACTTTTCGCTAGAATTCATCGAGGCAAGCTTTTACTTTTTCGCCTGTCAACCCCAACTGCGAGGTGATTATGGATGTGATGTTTGTCTGTCCGAACTGCAAACAGGAACTCGAAGCGGACGCTTCTCTGGCCGGAACGCAGATCCAATGCCCCTCCTGTTCCCACAGGATCGCCATCCCGCAGGCTGACCCCACGACCGTCAAGGTGATAAACCCCATCGCCTCGTCAGCGGCGGCGCGCGAGGAGAAGCATTTCAGCGTCCCGGTGCATGACACGCCGACGGAAGTCCTTATTCAAAAGCCACCGCCGCCATTGGAGGTCGCCGCCAAAGAATCCGAGAAGCGACTGCGCGTCAAAACCATCCGGCGGACCGATTGCATGGAACTCGGACACGACAACTTCGACAAGGTCGTGAGTGAATTCCTTGCGAAAATCGGCCAGGAGAACGTCATCAGCATCAACACATTCGCTTACACGCATCTGGACATCGGCTCCCAAAAACTCCTCACTGATTTTGGGATTTTGGTTGTGTACAAGGGCTGAATGTGGCGGCGAAGCCGCACCGCTCATCGGTCGGACGCATTCTCCATTCGCAGCGTTGCGCAGGCGCGAGCTCGCTCCCCTCTTGGGGGGGGCGGGGGTGGGTCGGTTCATGGAAAGACTCATCAGCCTTGCGACCGCGCATTGGGACCATGAACCTCCTGGGAAGTGCAAAGCGCCGCAGCGGCGGCGCACTCCAAAACCTGGCTGATCTTCAGGCCCCCGTTGCCAACGCGCCAGCGTCTTGGAGTGGGGCGGTGCTCCGCCGCTTTGGACGGGCGAGTGGATCTGGAATTTCGTGTGGTTCATGGAGAGCCCCTTGGCCTTCGACTGTGCATTGGGACCATGAACCTACTCGTCCTCGATTGGAGGTGTTTTCGAGGACGAGCAGGAGGACGGGGTGCGTTTACTTGAGTTGAGCCAGCCGCGAGGCAAGACGCGATTTCTTGCGGCTGGCGTTGTTCGGGTGCAACACGCCGGTTTTTGCGGCTTTGTCGAAAGCGGAACTGACAGCGCGCAAGCTGGCGGCGGCCTCTTCTTTCTTGCCCGAGGCGGTCAGTCCGAGAAACGTCTTCTCCAGCGTTTTGAGGCGGGACTTGATGCTTTGATTGTGCAAATGCCTGCGCCCGCTGCTGCGCATGCGGTGCTCGGCTGACTTCGTATTGGGCATAAACGTAAATCTTCTTTAATCCGGAGGCCGCCACGTTAATGGATCAACAGCGGTTGTCAACGGCTTGTTAGCCGGTCCCGGTCCGGTCCAACAACGGTTCCACGTGTCGCCAGATCGCCGCCGCAACCGCCTCTACAGACTGGGTCGAGTCGATCACCAATACGCGCCCGGGTTCGGCGGCGGCGATGGCTATGTAACCGGTCTCCACTCGCTGGAAGAAGTCGCGGCCGGCTTCTTCCATTCGGTCGCGCACGGGTTCATTGAACTTCGATGGGGTGGTGTGATCCTCCGGCTTTGTTTCCTGGGGCGGAGGATCGATTAGCATTCCGTGTTTCCGTTCGCTGCGCCGTGCCTCGCTGACTTCGAGGGGCACGGAGAGCAGAAAGGTGAGATTGGGACGCATCGCCCCCACAGCGAATTCGATAATCGTCCGAACCGCGTTCATATCCAGTTGGCGTCCGTAGCCCTGATAGGCGATCGTCGAGTCGTAAAAGCGGTCGCACAAAACCAGGTCCCCGGCGGCTAGCGCCGGGCGAATCACTTCGCGCACCAATTGCGCGCGACTGGCATTCATCAAGAGGAGTTCAGCCTCCGGCGTCATAGCGTGGTTTTGCTGGCTGTGTTTAAGGGTGTGGCGGATTTCTTCGCCGATTGGAGTTCCACCAGGCTCGCGCAACAACCGGACGATTCGCCCGGCGGCGCGCAGCCGGTCGGCCAATAATGTAATGTGCGTCGATTTGCCGCTCCCTTCGGTGCCTTCAAAAGTGATGAAGAGGCCCTTCATTTCACGCGATCTGGCGCAACTGGAAACAAAGATATTGCCTCCCCAGCGGATGAGCGAGAGGTGGAACGCAGTGTTGAAATGCGAGCATCGATCCTCTCCTCGCTCCTGCGACTCGAGGAAAAGAAGCACGAGCACATTCCCCAAAAATTGGCGAACCAGACCATCCTTTTATGAGAAGCGGTGGAGCACACTTGGAACCGACGGCGCAAGGCCGGAGACGAAGGCTCATTGTGTTGCGGGCAGCTTGGCCGACGGCGCGACCAGGCCTGCGGTAGGTCGCGAGGGAACGTGCTCCGCCAGATAATCTGCCAACGAGTTGATCTGATCCTCGCTTAGCGGACCGCCTTCGGTCTTGGCAAAAGCCGGCATCAGCGAACCGGTCTTGCCCTGAGTCGTCCAGACCTTCCAATAGATCCGGTCGGTGGAATGGTTCAGATTGCGCAGGTCGGGCACCATCGAGGCGCGATGTTCGGCATCGTGGCAAATGCCACAGGCGGCCGCGTAAAGCGCCTCGCCTTGCTTGCCCACTGTCGGAGCGGCGTGACAGGAAGCGCACTCGTTCTTGAACACCGCCTGACGGTCGGCGGTAGCGATTTCACGGTTTTTGTCGCGGTCGGCCAGCAGCCCCGGTTGCGCTTCGGGAATGTTCACCTTCACGGTCAGCGTTTTACTACCCGTGGCGCCGTTCACATAAACCAGTTTTGTGACCTGCCCCCTCTTGCCACGCAAATCCACTGTGACGTGAATCTGGCCGTTGGTCCCGGGCGTGAGTATCCAGGGCTGACTTGGCAGCTTCGCGACCGTGCAGCCGCAGGAGGTGTGGACTTCGTTGACCGTCACGTCGGCAGGGGAAGAGTTCGTCAACGTGAAAGTAAATTGCGCGTTGGTTTCGCCCGGTTTGGCCGTGTATTCTTTCACCTCAGCGTCCGCGACCAAAGGCAAGGGCTGCAATATTGGTTGAACCGGTCGATTCGTGAGGGCGACCAGTGCGCCCGACGGAGGTTGACCAGGAAATGCCGTGAGATTCGTCGCATGGGTTGGGACCGGGCTGTTGCTGCGAGCCTGGAAAGTTTGCAAGCGTTGCAAACGGTTGCTGAACTGCTGCGCGTTGATCGGCCGGGGAAGTGGCGCTGGCAGAGGCGGCGTTGGAGGTGTCGTTATCGTTGGTGGAGGATTTGTAAGCGCAGACCGCTCGATCTGCGCCTGCAGGACCGGCTCCGCAGTCAGCCACAATCCAGTCATAACCAGGATTATTTCGCAGCGCCTCATCATCGTCAAAACAGGCTGACCTTAGTAGTTGCAGGATCGTTTGACGAGAAGATTTCCCTTGGTCACGGGCATACGCGGACACGCTTTGTCGAGGTGGGAAAATCTCGCCCCCAGAAATCGGAGCAACTTGACGAGGCAATCAATCACCTGCATGACGACGTCTCTGGTGCAGGGCGAGGGCAGCCCGTACACTCCGGCAGACTGTACAGCCGGAAACTACTGTGGTTGAATAATTCGCCTACCGCGAACTGTTCCGGTCAAAAGCAGCGGGAACCACTCGGAAGATTCTCAATGCTCACGTTGCAACAAGCGCAAGGGCGAGCAATGCTGCCAGCAACAGGCAACCCAGGATGGTCACCCACCAAGGCTCCACGACGTGGTCATCTGTATTCTGAAGGTTCATCTTAGAGATTCGCATTGCGGGAATTGAATTTCGGGTGACGATAGGACAGACGGTAGGACAAAGACTGTCCGGAGGCGAAATTCGTGCGCTCTCGCTGTTCAACAGGGGGCGTGCCAGTCGCAGAAATGGAAGCGATCCAAGGGGGCAAAAGGGGCAAAACTCTTCCCGGCTGAGAACCTGAAGCGCCGACCCCTCATCTCGAATTCCCCAGCAAAATGCGATTTTGCTGGTGCCGGTGGCGGGACTTGAACCCGCACGACTTTTTATGGTCCCAGGATTTTAAGTCCTGTGCGTCTGCCATTTCGCCACACCGGCAACTATTTACTTGCAAATAGTTATGAAAATGCAACGGATCGGATTTGAAGCCCGTGCTACCGTTTGTGCTGTTATCACATGAAACCGGGAGAAACCACAAGCAGCACAAGCGGAATTGGGCGCCAATCTCATGCTGCGAAGTTTGCAAAAGTCCTCGATGCACGCAAGCAACCGATTCGCGCCCTCTGGGTGCGCAATGGCCGCTACTACAGCCAGCTCAAAGTCGAGAACCCGATCAATGGGATCAAAAAAACGCGTCGCATCCCTCTTTCTGACAAAGAGGGGAACGCGGTTACGACCGTTGCACTGGCTGTTGCAGAGTTGAAACGTCTCCAGACGCAGCGAGTAGACAACGACCTGCCGATTCTTCGGCGCACGCCGAAGTTCAGCGACTACGCCAAGCGGTATACCGACTTCATTTCAAGCGGACAGGGGACTAAGAAGCCTGGAACGATCGGGAAGGAGAAACCATTCTGGCCCGGTGGACTGATTTCCTTGGTCAGCCATAGCTGCCTGGGTTGGCCACCGTGACGGCGGAGTTTGATCGGCAAGGTTTATGGGCACTTGGCCAACGAGCACCGACGGGCGATGGCTGAGCGCGTGACATTTGAACCGGTGGTTGTGGCCAAAAAAAGTTGTAGCCAGCTAAAGGAGGAGTTTTGGAAAACCCACCGACACCGACGGAGTTAGCCGCCATCTGGCTGGTGTAGTCAGTCTGCACGCCTGGCTGAAGCCCAGGAGGTGTCGGCGCAATTCCGACTCCAGTGGCCAGCTTATTAGCCCCAGCAGTCCGTGAATGCAAAGCAGCTCGCGCAGCCGGTCTTTCAAGCCGGACCTAATCGGTGCAAGTCCGATCACGGATGCCACGCTCTCAAGGTGTAATCAGTTCTGCACGCCGGTTTGCGAAGCCGGAAGTTCGTGGTGCAAGTCCACGTGAGAGCACCATTTCTTTGACGCTTCGCCCCTGTGCCTGAGCAGCAACAGGGCGAGTTTCGTAAACTCGTATTCGTCGGTGCGAGTCCGACCAGGAGCCCCATTTCACGGTGGTCATGGTGTAAGAGCAGCATAGTGCCCGTGAAGGCGCTGGTGACGGTGCAATAGAAAATGGCGAGAGCCTCAGCTGGAATTACCGCCTTGAGCGAACGCTTGAAATCCTCTTCTCTTTGGCAATGAAAACTCCTCGATTCTTCCGTGCCTTTGAGATGCCTCGCCGCTCATTTCTCAAACTCGCGGCTGCCACGACGTCCTCGTTTGCAGCGCTCCGTCTGCCGGCGCAAAGTGCGGAGCGCAAGCCGCCGGTCGGTGACGGCAAACTGCACATCATCGTCTTTGGGGCACACCCTGACGACTGCGAACTCAGCGCTGGTGGGACAGGCGCCAAGTGGGCCGCACAGGGTCACCACGTCAAGTTCGTCTCCTGCACGAACGGCGACATCGGCCATTGGGGCATGGCGGGCGGGCGGCTTGCTCAACGCCGCGCGGCGGAAGTCAGGAAGTGCGCCGACATTCTTGGGAACCACTCCCAGGTGCTCGACATCCACGACGGCGAACTCATGGTGACCATGGAGAACCGCCGATTGATTTGCCGCCTGATCCGCGGCTGGCAGGCAGACATCGTCATCAGCCACCGTCCAAACGACTACCACCCCGATCATCGCTATGCGGGAGTGCTCGTGATGGATGCCGCTTACATGGTCACGGTCCCCCATTTCTGTCCCGACATTCCTCATCTGACAAAGAATCCGGTCTTTCTCTTCGCCGAGGATGAGTTCCAACGCCCCAACCCGTTTACGCCGGACCTTGTCGTTGCGATCGACGATGTGGTCGAGAAGAAGCTCGCGGTTGTCGAAGCACTCGAATCACAGTTCTATGAAGGCGGCTGCAACGGAGGACCCCAGCTCGTCCCGAACCCCTCTGACACGGCCGCGGTGGCTGCGAGGAAGAAAGCAGTCCGCGACGAGTGGGCGGGCTTCTTCTCAGCAACGGCCAATCGATTCCGCGCCGCGCTCGGCCAACACTACGGGAAAGAGCGCGCGGAAAAGATCCGGTTCGCGGAGGCCTTCGAGATCTGCGAGTATGGCCGCAAGCCGGACAAGGAGGAGATGAAGCAGCTCTTTCCGTTTTTCGGAGAGTGAGCGTGCGAAGGCAGTCGTTGTGGCATGTCCGCGAGTAACGGACAACTTTCCTTCGACATTCAAATGGCTTCATCAACACCTCACGCATCCAAGTGGAAAAGTCCGACTCTCTCACAAACGGTTGGCAGACGCTAACGTCCGCGCAGATCACACCGACGGCAGACAAGCGGAAATATTCTGCCGTGCTTCCGCTCGAGGGAGACACGGAGTTCGTACGCACAAAGGCCACACCTCTCAAAAGATGAGCAACTGTTGAAAGTATTCCGCACGAGTCATTACAGCGAGTTTGCCGCGTCGTATGACGTAGTTCGCCACGCAAAAGGGGCTACAACTCAGCGGAACAGAACCCAAAGCACGCTGGCCAATGCCCTGGGGTGTTGGGGAAAGTGGGTGGCAGACAGCTGAAGGACCTTGGATTTCGGAAGGTCGCGCCGGCAATCAGCATCGGCCAGTCTATCGAACAGACGTTCAACGAGAGGTGGTATCGCGAGAAATGGCGCGATTTTCAGTTAAGGATGGTCACAGCGTTTCGATTGGTGAGACAGTCAATTCGATGCAGACAGTCGTATTGAGCGGACACACGGACGAGGATATTGGAGGCGTTGTCCGCTTCATGGAGTTTGTCGCTGAAGTGGTTCGAGATTTTAGGAAAGTTGGCGAGCCAATCACGGTTACGGATAAACAAACCCCAAAGGGCTCCCTGTTGCCTCGTCGAGGTTCTTGGTCGCCCGTCCGGCCGGGCACCGCGGTCAAGCAGCAGCCGGGTCATTTCGGCGTTGAAGAATTGCTTTTGATTGCCCTTTTCGACTGACAGCTTCTGACGGAATACTTTTCAACACGGCTTCGCAAGCTGCAGGAGCATTACCTGCTTTGGATTACCAATGGGCCAGGGAAATCTGACTTCATGGCTGAACGCGAAAAGTGCCTGAGGCGGGATTGGTCGTAGTATAAAGACGGCAATGAACTACCGCGCTAGAGCAGTCGTTGGGGTGTTAACTTTGGCCGCGCCTTTAATGGCGGTCTGTGCCGGCGTGGTCTCCATCTGGGGCGGCGCCCGCGGAACTGTGGTGCAAAAATCGGACGGCACCGTCTGGACCTGGGGGGCCAACTTCGGCGGCAAGCTCGGCATCGGTCTCGCTTCCACCAATCTCGGGCGTGTCCTCGTCCCGGCGGAAGTCCATGGACCGGGAGACCTTGATTTTCTGAACTCGGTAAGTGCAATCATGGGAGGAGAGGTCCACAACGTCGCCCTCAAAT
>Ga0209056_10005041_pt1 | contig 13802 bp, 18 predicted proteins | sample GraSoiAngelo_114_FD_185876 | JGI IMG/M metagenome (GOLD analysis project Ga0209056, IMG submission 185876) | Grasslands soil microbial communities from the Angelo Coastal Reserve, California, USA - 14_0903_13_40cm (SPAdes) (version 2) | ecosystem: Environmental > Terrestrial > Soil > Grasslands... | reverse complement strand
ACACCCGCCCGCTCGCGCGGCTCGTCCTCCTGAGCCTGATGCTGACGTTCGTCACGGCTCGGCTCGTGAGCATTCTGATCATGCTGCACCGCATGCCCAACATTTACCTGCATGTGCGCGATACCCATGTCCATCATTTGAACTACGGCATTTTCCTGCTCGCCGGCGTGGGTGCGTATCTGCTGTTCAGCCCCGGTCCAGCGGCCCCGGCCGCCGCGGTGGTCTACGGCATCGGGCTGGGTCTCACGTTCGATGAATTCGGGATGTGGCTGCACTTGAACGGCGACTACTGGCAACGCGCCAGCTTCGATGCGGTGATCGTGTTGGCGGCGGGGCTGGGGCTCGCGGGGTTTGCCCCCCCGATCGAACGCTGGCGCCCGCGGCTGCTCGCGGCCGGACTCCTCTTCCTTCTCCTGCTGGCCGGATCCTTCCGATTGGCGGCGCGTGCCGAGCCGCGGCTGCAGCGCTGGGAGCAGCGCCTCCGTTCGTAGTAGCTTCCCGGCGCTGCGACTTGCCAATCACATTCCATAAGGAAGGGTGATGGTTCACGAATTCGGTGGTCTCCTGCTCGGTATCGCGATCGGGATCGTGATCGCGTGGCTGTATTTCCTCGTCTGGAAGCTTCGTTACAGCGCGACGATTCGCGACGATGCAGTGCAACGCAGTCTCGCCGTCACCGCCGGAAAGGTGCACGAGCAGCTCGTACCGTACCTGCCCGAGTTCGGGTTCAATCCCAAGGATGCGCGCTTTCTTGGTAGTCCGGTCGATCTCGTCGTGTTCGACGGGCTATCCGCTGGCGACGTCAGGCGGGTCGTGTTTCTCGAGGTGAAAACGGGCGGTGCAGCGCTGACCACGCGGGAGCGCCAGGTGCGCGCGGTGATCGAGGCTCGTGAGGTCGCCTGGGCCGAGCTCAGGCTCACGAGGAGCCTGAGCTAGGGATTCGAAGATTTGCTACATTGATGTCTCCTCGAACCGGGAAGCCCGTTCATGAAGAGCATCTTCTGGGGCGCGGTCATCATCGCGATTGGACTGGTGCGTGGCGATTCGGTATTTCGCGGCGACTTCAACATTGTGAGCATCTTCTTCGACGCCCTCGGTGTCTTCTTCATCATTCGCGGATTGGTTTCGATCTACCGCGCCAAGCAGCAGGAGGCGGCGACACCGCCTCCCGCACCGCCCCCCCCGTCCCCCCGGCGATGAGGCGCTCATGACTCGTCCCATGTCAAAGCGCCGCCAAACCTACGAAGCCGACGGCATCACCGTCACCTTCGACCCCGACGTCTGCATCCATTCCGGCGTGTGCGTGCGCGGCCTGCCCGACGTGTTCGACATCAAACGCAAGCGCTGGATTCGGCCCGACCTGCAGCCCCCCGATGCAGTCGCGGCGCAGGTGATGCGATGCCCATCGGGCGCTTTGCAATTCATACGGAAAAGCGGGGACATGCAAAAGCTCGACGAGTAGTGATTGTCCGCGCCGTTGCCGTTAGATTCCCGACCGATGCCGACCTACGAATACCGGTGCCCCAATGGGCACGGGTTCGAGAAGACGTTTTCCCGCATCACGAGTCAGCGCCACGCGAAGTGCCCTGTGTGCGGGAAGCGCGCGGAGCGGCTGATCTCGGGCGGCGCCGGCGTGCATTTCAAAGGCTCCGGTTTCTACGCAACCGACTACAAACGGGCGGGCGAGAAGACCGACAAGGCCGAGAAACCCGAGAAGGCCGAGACGCCTGCCGACGCGAAGCCGAAAAAGAAAGACTCCAGCTCCGACAAGTGACGGCACACGAGACGATCCGTACGGCGCTGGCGCAAGCAGCGTCACGATTGGGCGCGTCCGATGTCGAGGTCGCGCTGGAGCGCCCGCGGGATCCGACCCACGGCGATCTCGCGACGAACCTCGCGCTGACCCTGGCCAAGACCTTGGGGCAAAAACCGCGCGCTATCGCCGAGCGTCTCGTGGCGACGGTCGAGCTGCCGCCGGGCCTGGTTCGCAAGACCGAGATCGCGGGGCCGGGATTCGTCAACTTTTTTCTGGCAGGCGAGCAGGTCGTCGGCGTGCTGCCGGCCATCACCGCCGCGGGCAAGGACTATGGAAAGAGTGATGTCGGCCGGAAGGGAAAGGTCAATGTCGAGTTCGTGTCTGCCAACCCCACCGGCCCGCTGCACGTCGGTCACGGGCGCGGGGCTGCGCTCGGCGACGGCATCGCTGCGCTCCTCGAATGGACCGGATGGTCGGTAACGCGGGAGTTCTACGTCAACGACGCGGGTACGCAGATCGACAAGATGGCCCGGTCACTCTGGGCACGGATACAGCAGCAAGCGGGACGGCCAGGCACCGTCCCGGAAGGCGGTTATCACGGCGAATATCTGAACGAGCTGGCCGCAGCGATCTTGAAGAAGGAGGGGAAGCGCTTCGCTGACCTGCCCGAAGACGAAGGCGTGCGCCGCAGCCGGGAGATCGGCGTGAGCGCGCAGCGCGCTGAGCAGGACGAAGACCTGCGCCAGTTTGGTGTTCGTTTCGACGTCGTGTCCCGCGAGTCGGCGATTTACGAGCGACGGCTGATCGACGCCACCCTCGCCGAGCTCGCCGCCAAAGGCCATACGTTCGAGGCGGACGGGGCGCTCTGGCTCCGCACGACCGCCCTCGGCGACGACAAGGATCGCGTGCTCAAAAAGAGCGATGGCACCTATACCTATCTCGTCCCCGATATCGCGTATCACCGCGACAAGCATCAACGCGGCTTCGTAAAAGCGATCGACGTCTGGGGCGCTGATCACCACGGCTACGTTCCGCGCATCCGCGCGTCGTTGCAAGCGCTAGGGCTTCCCGACGACTTCTTCCACGTCGAGATCGTGCAGCTCGTGCGCGTGATGCGGGGCGGGGAAGAGGTGCGGTTCTCGAAGCGCAGCGGTGAGTTCGTATCGCTGCGTGACCTGTTCGAGGAAACCGGTGTCGACGCCGCGCGCTACTTCTTCCTCATGAAGCGCGGTGACTCGCAGTTCGTGTTTGACGTCGATCTCGCGAAGAGTCAGACCGAGGAGAATCCGGTTTTTTACGTGCAGATGGCCCATGCACGCATGTCCGGCATCTTCCGGGTAGCCGGGCGGGAGCCGGGGAGCGTGCGGGCGGAGGGGGTGGACCTGTCGGTCCTTACCCAGCCGGAAGAAATAGAGCTGGTGAAGGAGCTGGCCGAGTTTCCCGACGTCGTGCAGCGCGCGGCCGCGGCCTACGAACCCCATCGCATCACGGGATATCTCGAAGGGCTGGCCCGGCTCGCTCATGCGTGGTATCACAAGTACCGCGTGTTGGGGGAGCCGGAAGAAGCGGCCCGGCTCGTGCTCGCGCGCGCGGTCAAACAGGTGCTGGCGAATGGCCTCTCTCTTTTGGGGATTCGCGCCCCGGAACGGATGTAAGCGTGGGTCTGCTCGTCGTCGGCTCGATCGCCCTGGATTCGGTCATCACGCCGTTCGGTGAGACCGCTGACGCCCTGGGCGGCGCGGCGGTCTTCTTTGCGATGGCGGGCGCCGTGCTCCATCCCGTGCAGGTGGTCGGCGTCGTCGGCAGCGACTTCCCGGAAGCGCACCTCAACAAGCTGGCCGCCCGCGGCGTGGACCTGGCCGGTGTGGAGCGGCAGCAGGGCGAGTCCTTTCGCTGGAAGGCGCGCTACTCGTACGACCTCAATAGCCGCGAAACGCTGGAGACGCGGCTCGGCGTCTTCGCGGATTTTCAGCCGCGCATTCCGGAGAAATTCCGCGACGCGAAGTTCGTGTTTCTCGGGAACATCGATCCGGAGCTCCAGCTCAACGTCCTCGATCAGGTGAAACAGCCGAAGCTGGTCGCCTGCGACACGATGAACTACTGGATCCAGGGAAAGAAGGATCTGCTGCTCGAGCTGTTGCGCCACATCGACATCCTGATGGTGAACGACTCCGAGGCGCGTGAGCTGTCCGGCGACTGGAACGTCTACCGGGCGGCGCACTGGATCCTGGGCCGCGGGCCGAAGATGGTGGTGATCAAGCAGGGGGAGCACGGCGCGCTGCTCGTGGATCCGGACACGACGTTCAAGGTGCCGGCGTACCCGTTGCAGGAGGTTTTCGACCCGACCGGCGCGGGCGACGCGTTCGCGGGCGGCTTCATGGCGCACGTGGCCCGCACGGGTGATCTCGCGTTTCCCAACCTGCGCCGGGCGATGGTCTACGGATCGGCGATGGGATCGCTCGCGGTAGAGGCGTTCGGCGTGCAGCGCCTGGAGCGCGTCACCCTGCCGGAAGTGCGCGGCCGCGTGAAGGCCTTCCGTGACCTGGTGCACTTCTCCCTGGATGGTGAGGAGTGAGCAAATACGCCGCCGCCGGCGTCAGGCTCGATACCGCAGAGGAGGCAAAGCGGCGCATCGCCGAGCTGGTGCGCGCGACGCGCACGCCGCTGGCGCGCGGAGCAGTCGGCGGGTTTGGCGGCATGGTGCGCGTGCCCGAGGGCTACAAGAAGCCCGTGCTCGTGCTGTCGACCGACGGCGTGGGATCAAAGGTGCTCGTGGCCGCCGCGGCGGGGGTCCACGACACGGTCGGTGAAGATCTCGTCAATCACTCGGTCAACGACATTCTGGTGCACGGCGCCACACCGCTCGCCTTTCTCGACTACATCGCGACCGGGAATCTCGTACCGGAGATCGCGGCGCAGATCGTCAGCGGCGTCGCCCGGGCCTGTCGCGCGCACGACATGACCCTGGCCGGCGGCGAGACCGCGCAAATGCCGGATCTGTACCAGCCCGGTCATTACGATCTGGCCGGGGCGATCGTTGGCGTGGTCGAGGAGGACAAGGCGCTGCACGGTGATCGCGTGACGGCCGGCGACCAGCTCATCGGCTACGCATCGACCGGCCTGCACACCAATGGCTATACGCTGGCGCGCAAAATCGTGTTCGACTCGATGAAGCTCGGCATCGACGATCCGTTTCCCGAGACGGAGCAGTCGGTGCGGCAGGTGCTCCTCGCCGTGCATCGCAGCTACGCGGCGGCGCTGCGACCGGTGCTCGACGACGTCCATGCGCTCGCGCACGTGACAGGCGGTGGGATTGCCGGCAACCTCATACGGGTGCTGCCCGCAGGTGTGGAGGCGGTCGTGGATGCCGGCAGTTGGCCCTGGCCCCCGCTCTTCCGCGTGCTCATGCGCGCCGGACAGGTCGGCCGGGACGAGATGCGGCGCGTGTTCAATCTCGGCGTGGGGATGATCGCCTGTGTCGCGCGTGACGATGTCGAAACGGTCGTGCGCGCGGCCGATCGCGCGCAGGTGCGGGCGTGGCTCATCGGAGAGGTCCGCGCGGGCAGCAAGCCTGTGGTGCGGTTTGAAGAAAGATAACGAGCGGGAGCTGGCGGCCATGCGTCGAGCGCTCGAGCTGGCGTGGCGCGGGTGGGGTCGCGTGTCCCCCAATCCGCTCGTCGGCGCCGTGGTGCTGCGGGGCGACGAGACGGTCGCCGAAGGCTGGCACGCCGAATTCGGCGGCCCGCATGCGGAGTTGAACGCCTTGCATGCCGCGGGCGAAAAGGCCCGCGGGGCGACGCTCGTCGTCTCCCTCGAGCCCTGCGCGCATCAGGGCAAGACGCCGCCCTGCACGGATGCGATCCGCGCGGCCGGCGTGCGGCGCGTCGTCGCGGCGGTGCGCGATCCCGATGTCGAGGCGCGCGGCGGCGTCGAAGTGCTGAAGCGCGCGGGCATCGAAACGCAGATCGGCCTGCTCGCGGACGAGGCCGCCGCGCAGAACGCTCCTTTCCTCCTTACGCGTCTCCAGACCGACCGGCCGTTCGTCGCCCTGAAGCTCGCGACGTCCATCGATGGCCGGATCGCGGATGCGGGCGGCCGCTCGCAATGGATCTCCGGCCCGGAGGCACGCGACCACGTCCATTGGCTGCGGGCGGGCTTCGATGCGATCGCCGTCGGGGGCACGACGGCGTTGACCGACAATCCACAGCTCACCGCGCGCGGCGGGCTCACGCCGCGCAAGCCGCCGGTCCGCATCGTGTTCGATCGGCGGGCGATGCTCAACCTCGGTGTGTCGTTGGTCCAGACGGCGCGCGAAGTGCCGACCTGGGTCGTCGCGTCTCCCCAAGCGCCGATGGCGAACGTGTCGGTGCTGGAGGGCAACGGGGTGCGCGTCTTCCGCCCCGAGGGACTGGGGCAAGCCTTCGCTCAGCTGCGGCTCGCTGGAATCCAATCGCTGCTCTGCGAGGGCGGCGGGGCGCTCGGCACCAAGCTGCTGGAGGAGGGGCTCGTAGATCGGCTCTACTGGGTCCAGGCCCCCGTGTGGCTCGGTGATGGCGCCGTGCCCGCTTTTCCAGGCGTTCCGGCATTTCCGCTCGCCGACGCGCCACGCTGGATCCCCGTGGAGCGCCGCCCGCTGGGCTCTGATACATTATTGGTCTTGGATCGGCGGCTATGTTTACCGGAATCGTAAGCGCCGTGGGGCGCGTCGAGTCCGCTTCCCCGAACGGGGGAAGAGGGAAGGGGGACGGGGGAAGGGTGCTGCACATCCGAGCCCCGTACCGTGGTTTGAAGAAGGGCGAGAGCATCGCGGTCAATGGCGCCTGTCTGACCATCGAGAAGGTCGTGAAGGGCGGGTTTACCGTTCACGCGGTGCAGACAACGCTCGGGCGTACCCTGATCGGGGAGTGGCAGAAGGGCCGCAGCGTCAATCTGGAGCGTGCCGTGCGCGCGGCCGACCTCATGGGCGGTCATATCGTCCAGGGTCACGTGGACGGAATTGGAATCGTCGAGGAAACGACGTCGAATGAGAAGGCGTCAAATGGAAATGCGTGGCTGATCGACATTCGAGTGCCCGCGGACGTGGCCGAAACGACGATTCTGCACGGTTCGATCACAGTCGATGGCGTGAGCCTTACCGTGAACGCCATTCCGCGGCCCGGGGTTGTGCAGGTGTCGCTCGTGCCGTTCACGCGCGAGCACACGACGTTGGGGCGGCTGGCGGCGGGTGACCGGGTGCATGTCGAGGCGGATGTTCTTGGAAAGTACGTGAGGCAGCTATGTCGTTCAGCGCTGTAGAACAGGCGATCGCGGACATTCGGGCAGCCAAGCTCGTCATCGTGGCGGATGACGAGCGGCGCGAGAACGAGGGGGATCTCGTCGGCGCCGCCGAAAAGGTCACCGCCGACATGATCAATTTCATGGCCACGCATGCCCGCGGGCTGATCTGCATGCCACTCACGCCCACGCGTTGCCAGGCGCTCGGGCTTCCGCAGATGACCGAGCACAACAACGAATCGCACGAGACCGCGTTCACGATCAGCATCGACGCCGCCGAGCGCTTTGGCGTGACCACGGGAATTTCCGCCGCGGACCGCGCCGCGACGATCCGTGTCGCCATCGATCCCTCTACCGTACCGAGCGATCTGCGGCGCCCCGGGCACGTCTTCCCGTTGCGCGCGCGTCCGGGCGGGGTGCTGCAGCGCGTGGGCCAAACCGAAGCGAGCATCGACCTCGCGCGGCTTGCCGGGCTGTATCCCGCGGGCGTGATCTGCGAGATCCTGAACGCCGACGGCTCGATGGCGCGCCGTCCCGACCTCGAACGCTTCGCGCAGCAGCATGGCCTCACGTTCATCACCGTCGCACAACTCGTCGCTTACCGGCTGAAGCACGAGCGCCTGGTTCATCGCGTCGCTGAGGCGCGGCTCCCGACCCCGTTCGGCGAATTCCGGATCATCGGCTATCGGAATGACGTGGATGAGGCGGAGCACATCGCCCTGCTGTACGGCGAGGTCGCCGGGAAGCAGCAGATGCTGGTGCGGATGCACTCCAAGTGCCTGACCGGCGACGTCTTCGGTTCGGCGCGCTGCGATTGCGGCTGGCAGCTGCACAGTGCAATGCGGATGATCGCGGAGGCGGGCGCCGGGGTGGTCGTGTACCTCGATCAGGAAGGACGAGGCATCGGCCTTCTCAACAAGCTCAAGGCGTATGAGCTGCAGGATCAGGGGCACGATACCGTCGAGGCGAACGAGAAGCTCGGCTTCAAGCCGGACCTGCGGAACTACGGCATCGGGGCGCAAATCCTGCTCGACCTCGGGTTGTCCTCGATCCGGGTGCTGACGAACAATCCGATGAAGCTGATCGGTCTCGAGGGTTACGGGCTCGAGATCGTCGAGCGGCTGCCCATTGTGCCGGCGCCGTCGGATGAGAATCGGGCCTACCTCGACGTCAAGCGGGACAAGCTCGGCCACTTCCTCACCCACTGATCGTGCCCCACAAAGCACCCCCCGCGGCGCGCACATCCAACCGCCAGCGGCGCGTGGCGATCGTGGTCAGCCGGTTTCACGAGAATGTCACCACGAAACTGCTCGATGGCGCGCGCGGGGCGCTGCGCCGTGCCGGTATCGCGGACACGAACGTGGAAGTCACGTGGGCGCCCGGCGCCTTCGAACTACCCGTGCTCGCGGAAGCCGCCGCCGCGAGTGAGCGCTTCGACGCGATCGTGGCACTGGGATGCGTGATCCGCGGCGAGACGCCGCATTTCGAATACGTCGCCGGCGAGGCCGCGCGCGGCCTCGGCAACGTTGCGCTGGCACATCGTATAGCGGTCGGGTTCGGCGTGCTCACCACGGAGACCGAGACTCAGGCGTTGGCGCGGGTCAGCAAAGGTGCCGAGGCGGTGCAGGCGGCCCTCGAGACCGCCGACGCGCTCGAGAGGCTCGGTGCAGCGCCCCGAGACTAAAGCGCGCGCGCGGGCGCTCCAGCTGCTGTACGCGTGGGAGCTGTCGGGCAGACCGACGATTGAAACCGTTGTCGCCCGCGTGGCGGTGATTTACGGCCGAGCGCCCAGGGGCTATGACCGCGGCGCCGACCTCGCCGCCAAGGCGATCGCCGGGCTCCCCGAATTCGATCGGCGGATCGCGGATGCCGCAGAGCACTGGCGGCTCGAGCGCGTGGGCGCGGTGGAGCGCAACATCCTGCGGCTCGCCCTCGCCGAGCTCGACGAGGCGTCGACCCCTTCGCGCGTGGTGATCGATGAGGCGGTGAAGCTTGCGCACTGGTTCGCCGGCTCGCGCGCGCCGGCCTTCGTCAATGGCGTCCTCGATGCCGTCGCCCGTGAGACCGGCGCGCTGTGAGAATTCTACTCGTCAACTGGAACGACCGGGAGAATCCAGAGGCCGGCGGGGCCGAAATTCACCTGCACGAACTGTTCAGGCGGATCGCCAAATGGGGCCATGAGGTCCATCTCATCGCCAGCGGCTGGCCGGGATGCGCGTCGCACGCGCTTGTGGACGGTATTCAGGTCACTCGGATCGGGGGACGCCACAGCTTTGCGCTGCGCGGGCGAGGCGCCGTCCGGCGCGCACTGCGGGAGCGATCACTCGACGTCGTGATCGAGGACATCAATAAGGTGCCGCTGTTCCTGCCCACCCTCACGCGGCGGCCGTTCGTGGCGATCGTGCCACACCTTTTCGGGACGACCGCCTTCGCGGAGGCCAGTGCGCCGATGGCATCAATAGTGTGGGCGGCCGAGCTGCCGATTCCATGGGTGTACAGGAGGGCGGCATTTCACGCGATTTCCGAGAGCACGCGCGATGACCTCGTGCGTCGCGGAATTCGGGCCGAGCGGATCGTCGTCATCCATCCGGGGGTCGATGCTGACCGCTACCATCCCGATCCTGGTACGCCACGCGCCGCACGCCCGACGTTCTTGTACCTGGGCCGATTGAAGCGTTATAAAGGAGTGGAGTTTGCCTTGCGTGCTGTGGCGGCGGCGCGTCAGGTACGCGACGACATTACGCTCGACATCTGCGGGCAGGGCGACGACCGCCCACGCCTCGAACGGGTGGCCGCCGAGCTTGGACTGGGAGACGCAGTCCGATTCCTGGGTTTTGTGTCGGAAGCAGAAAAGCGACGCTTGTTGCGCCGCGCGTGGGCGGTGGTGTTCGCGAGCCCGAAGGAAGGGTGGGGTATCACGAACGTCGAGGCGGCCGCCAGCGGAACCCCGGCCCTTGCGTCGGACAGTCCAGGCTTGCGTGAATCGGTGCAGCACGGCGTAACGGGATACCTGGTGCCGCACGGTGATTCGCGCGCGCTGGCGGATCGCATGCTGGCACTGGCAGCAGATCGGTCGTTGGTCGACCGCCTCGGCCATGCGGCCCGCATCTTTGCCGAAGGGCTGTCATGGGACTCGGCCGCGCTCGCCACGCTGGCGCATATCGAGCAAACAGTCGCCAAACGGGAAAGGAAGAGCTGAATGCGCATCACCATCACCGCGCGCCACACCGAAATCGATGACGACTTGCGCGCGCATGCCAGAGAGCTCGTCGAGAAAGTCACGAAGCTCGTCCGGCGCCCCCATCACGCGCAGCTGATCTTCACCGAGGATCATGGTGAAGCGGGTGTTGAGATCGAGCTGCGTGCGCCACGCGGCCGTGTCCACGTCGCGAAGTCGCAGGCGGCTGATCACTGGTCGGCGCTCGATGCCGCCATCGCGCGCGTGAAGCGCCAGCTGCTCGACGGGAAAGAGACGCCGCGCGCGCGACGCACGGCGCGACGCTCCAAGGTGCCCGGGACACGGTGAACCCACAGACCCCGCCCCCGCCCCCGCCCCCGCCCGCCACGCCCTCCCCCAGCCCTCCGCGGCTCAAGGTCGGCGACCTCCTCACGCGCAAGGGCGATCCGCTGCAGCTCGAGCTGCTGACGGCCGAGGTGGGTCTCGATCGCGAGATCCGCTCCCCGGAGGCGTCGAGTCCCGGCCTCGTGCTCGCGGGCTATACGGCGCGCTTCGCTGGTACCGACCGGGTTCATATCCTGGGCGAGACCGAGATCACCTATCTCGCCTCACTCGACGCGAAAGCGCGCAGCAAGGCGATTCAGACGTTCCTGTCCTACGCGCTGCCGTGCGTGATCATCACCAAGGGGCAGGATGCGCCCGAAGAGCTGCTCGTCCTGGCGCGCGACAAGGGCATCCCCATCATCCGCACCCGGCTCAAGACGGCCGAGTTCTACCGGCGGCTCAAGCCGTTCCTGGACGACGCCTTCGCCCCCCGCGTGACCGTACACGGCTCGCTCGCCGATGTGTTCGGCGTCGGGCTGCTGTTTCGTGGCCGTTCCGGGATCGGCAAGAGCGAGTGCGTCCTCGATCTCGTGGAGCGCGGTCATCGGCTGGTGGCCGACGACCTCGTGCACGTCACCCGCCGGGGCAATGACGTCCTGATCGGCCGCGGACACGAGATTTCCCGGCACTATATGGAGATCCGCGGTGTTGGTTTGATCGACATCAACGCGTTGTTCGGCATTCGCTCCGTGCGCCAGCAGAAGCGCATCGAGGTGGTGGTGCAGCTCGAGGACTGGGACAATACCCGCGAATACGACCGTACCGGACTGGACCAGCAGCGTACGGAGCTGCTCGACGTCGAGCTACCGCTGGTGACGGTGCCGCTGAATCCCGGCAAGAATCTCACCGTCATCTGCGAAGTCGTCGCGATGAATCACCTGCTGCGCTACAGCGGCGTGGACTCCGCGAATGCGTTCAACGAGCGGCTGATCCGGCGCATGCGGGAGAAGGGGGGGGGGGTCCAGCAGTACCTGGAAGAAGACTATGAGTGAGCTCCGTGGCGTCATCGTATCGCACGCTGCGGTCGCGCAGGCCCTCGTCGCCGCGGTCACGGCCATCACCGGCATCGAGGGCGCGCTGACAGGCATTTCCAATGAAGGGTGCGGCACGGAGGAGCTCGCAGAGCGGCTGCGCGAGGCGGTGGGCGCGGGGCCCGCGGTGCTGTTCGTCGATCTCCCGGGTGGCTCCTGCTTCACCAGCTCGGCCCGCTACGCGAAGCGGGGAGGAGCCGACATCGCCGTCGTGACGGGCGTCAACCTCGCCATGCTGCTCGATTTCGTGTTCAATCGCGACATCTCGCCGTCGGAAGCCGCGCGCCGAGCCGTGGACGCCGGCGCCAAGGCGATACGCGTCACGCCGGCATGACGCTCGCGCTCTACCGCATCGATGATCGCCTGATCCACGGGCAGGTCGTCGTGGGCTGGGGACAGCCGCTCGACGTCTCGTTCATCGTCCTGGTCGATGACGAAGTGAGCAGCAGCGACTGGGAGCAGGACCTCTACCGGATGGGCGTACCGCCGCAGATTGAGGTGATCTTCGCGTCCGTGGAGACGGCGGCGGAGCTGCTGCCCGCTTGGGACGCGGATTCGCGGGTCGGGATCTTGCTCGTGGGCGACATCGACACAGCTGTCGCGCTCGCCGCCCGTGTGCCGCAGGTGAAGCGATTTAACGTGGGTGGCGTACACCATCGTACCGGCCGGAAGGAGCGACTGCGCTTCGTGTATTTGACGGACGACGAGGCAACCAAGCTGCGCCAGCTCGCGGCAAGCGGCGTCGACGTCACCGCGCAGGACGTCCCCACTGCCCGCGCGGTCCCTGTCGCGGAGTTCACATGATCCTTCCCATCGAGCTTTTGATCGCGCTCCTGGTCTGGGGCACGCTCGTCGGGGTCGATCTCGTCAGCCTGCCGCAGATGATGATCGCGCGCCCGCTCGTGGCGGGCACGGTGGCCGGAGCGATACTCGGAGACATCCCGACGGGGCTCAAGCTCGGCGTGGTCTTCGAGCTGCTGCAGTACGACATTCTGCCGGTCGGGGCCGTGCGCTATCCCGAGTACGGGCCCGCCACGGTCGCGGCCGTCGCGACCGCACACGCGTCGGCCGGCGTCCTCGGCCTTGGCCTCGGCGCGCTCGTCGGACTGGTCACCGGGCTGATCGGCGGCCTGACGATCAATCTGCTGCGGCGGGTGAACTCCCGGATCGTGCACGCGGCCGCCGCGCAGCTCGAGTCGGGAGACCCGAGCGCGCTGGTTCGTGTGCACGTGGGTGGACTGTTGCGCGATGCGCTGCGCGCAGCCCTCGTGACCGTGATCGGTCTGGCGCTCGCGTGGCTCGCGCGACCGCTGCTTGCGGGTGTGCTCAGCGTGCGCGGCGCGGTGCTGCTGGCCGTGGCGACCGTGGCGACTGCGTTGGCGGCTGGCGGCGCGGGAACGCTGCGGCTCGTGGGACGCGGGCCCAACCTGGCCTGGTTCGCCGCCGGTCTCGGCGGCGGCATTGCGGCGACGATATGGCTGCGGTGAACGCGCGCCCCGCCCTTGCCCGCGCGTTGCTCCGGCTGTTCGCCGTCCAGGGCTCGTACAACTACGAGCGCCTGCTCGGCGTGGGCGTGGGCGTCGCCGAAGAGCCGTTGCTGCGCGATCTCGGCGACAGCAAGTACCGCCCGGCGGTGGCGCGCGGCGCGCACTTCTTCAACGCGCATCCGTATCTCATCGGGCTCGCGATCGGTGCAGCCGCCCGTGCCGAACACGACGGCGCCGCGCCCGATCAGATCGAGCGGCTGCGCGAGGCCTTATGCGGTCCACTGGGGTCGCTCGGGGATCGGCTCGTCTGGGCCGGGTGGCTGCCATTCCTGTCCGCTTTGACGCTCGCCGCCATCGCGCTCGGTGCCGGTTGGATCGCGGTCGCGGCGTTCCTGATCGTTTACAACATCGGCCATGTGGCACTGCGCTGGTGGGCACTGAAGGCGGGATGGACGCACGGAGTCCGCGTCAGCGTGGCGTTGCATCATCCCGCGCTCCAAAAGGCGGGTGCGCTGCTCGGCCCGGCGATGGCATTTGCCGTCGGTGCCGCGCTGCCATTGACCGCGGCCTACCTAACGGCGCCCTTCGATGCGTGGGCTCGCGCAGCGCTCGCCATCGTCGCCGCGCTCAGTTTCCTCGGGCTGCGGCTCAAGGGCGATCGACTCAATGGGCTGCGACTCTCGCTCGGGTTC
>Ga0209056_10005040_pt1 | contig 13806 bp, 12 predicted proteins | sample GraSoiAngelo_114_FD_185876 | JGI IMG/M metagenome (GOLD analysis project Ga0209056, IMG submission 185876) | Grasslands soil microbial communities from the Angelo Coastal Reserve, California, USA - 14_0903_13_40cm (SPAdes) (version 2) | ecosystem: Environmental > Terrestrial > Soil > Grasslands... | reverse complement strand
CGGCGATCTCATGGCCGGCGGGGCATGGGCGGATGCGTGGTCGTACGACGCATGCGCGACCGGCTTCGCCTGGTCTTCCGCGCTCCCGACGGATGGGACGACGTTCCGACTGCCCACGGGCCGCGGCTTTTGGCTCAACGGGACGGCATCCGACTTCGCGGTGGCCCTCGGCCTCCTAGCCAGGACCTCCGCGGTTCGCCTGTGTGCGGGCTGGAACCTGATCGCCCTCCCAGGGTTCGCCTCCGGCGTCACGGTCCAGACGCTGAAGGCCACGACGGGCGCGGACCAGGTCCTGGGCTTCGACTCCGCGGGGCCTTACCATGTCCGCGCCCTATCCGACGCGAGCGTCGTCCAGACCGGCCTGGGATACTGGGTCCACATCGCCGCGGCCGTCACCTGGACGGTCCCGGGCTGGTGACTCACCCGTCGTGGACCTCGAAGACGTCGGACTCCGGAATCTCGTAGTAGAAAACGGACTGCTCGATCTCCTTCTCCTTGGCCATCTCCCCGTCGATTTTCTCCCGCCACCCGGGCTTCAGTGCGACGCGAAGCCGCCGGCCTTCTTTCTCGAATGTGACGGCGGGCTCCGAGGCGGATTCGAGCGCGATGTTCCCCTTGCCCATCGTGCAGCCGCTCGAGAACTGGACGCCGTCGAGCACACATCGCATCGGCGGTTCCGGGCAGGCCTCCACGAGGGCCCGAAGTCCTTTGTAGTGCCCGAACCGGCGCTTCCCAATCGCACCCATCCGGAGCCCCAGCGTCACGTAGACGCCGAGGTGGCCATGGAAGCGCTGGAGGGCCGCGAGTTCCTCCGGGAGGTCCATCTTGCGACGGATGACCGCGCCGCCGCAAGAACTTTCGCGCTCCTCGAAGGACGCGTCACTTTCGGCCACCCCTCCCCCGATTCCTTTAGAGGAGAATCCGTGTATTGAAGAAAATGGCGAAGGACTTTGCGCTTCTCTCCGACGGAGCTCGGCGAGCCGACCGATCAGGTGAAGCGCGGTTTCGTTCCCGGGTGTCCCGAATGCGGTGCCGTGCTGTTGCACATCAACGGCTGCGTAGAGTGCCGCGATTGCGGTTATTCGCAGTGCGCCTGACCGACGACGACACGCGGGCGTTCCAGTGGAAACGATGCGAGCTAAACTCAGGCGTGCAACCCGCCCCAGTGGAAGGAGGACTCAAAACCATATGACCATTCCCGATGCTGCGCCGCCTCCGAGCCGGGGGAGAGATGTGCTCGTTGAGTTCCCACAGGATGAGTTGATCGCGAAGTGGGAGGAATTCTTCGAGGAGATGGGGTATCTCTCGAAGATCATCGCGGTGGCCGACCGGTACCCGGAGGAACGGAGCCTCGCGGTCGCCTTCGACGAGCTGAACCGATTCGACACAGACATGGCAATCTACCTTCTGAGGCACCCACTGAATGTCCTGAATGCCGGGGAGGAGGCGATCCGGAGACTCGTCCCGCCAGGAGAGGAGGCGGCTCTCATCCATCTCCGAGTGCGCGCGCTGCCGCGGGACCGCCGGATTCCAATCCGCGACCTTCGCGCGAAGCACCTCGGACAGTATATCGCCGTCGAGGGACTCGTCCGCAAGTCCACGGAAGTCCGTCCGCGGGTTACGGATGCGCTCTTCCAGTGCCTCCGGTGCAGCACGATCATCAAGGAACCCCAAGATGGACAGAACTTCCGCGAACCGCTCGAGTGCTACGAGGAACAGGGCGGCTGCAAGCGATCCGCGAGTGCGACGAAGTTCAAGCTCCTCACGGAGACCTCCCTCTATCTCGACACGCAGAAGCTCGAGATCCAAGAGTCGCCGGAAGGCCTCCGGGGAGGGCAGGAGCCGCAACGGCTCACGCTGTACGTCGAGGACGATCTCACCGGCCGTATCACTCCAGGGGAGCGCATCGTGATGAGCGGGATCCTGCGGAGCGTCCAGAAGGGACGACCGGGATCGAAGTCGACTCTCTTCGACATCTTCATGGACGTCAACTCCGTCGAGAAAGAGCAAGTCGAATTCGAAGAGATCGAGGTGACGGAAGAGGACGCACGACTCATCCGCGAGGCGGGGTCGAGTCCCGACATCCTTCGGATGATTACCGCCTCGATTGCTCCGTCCATGTATGGGATGCACGTGGAGAAAGAGGCCCTCGCTCTCCAACTGTTCAGCGGCGTGCCGAAATTGATGCCGGATGGACGGAGGATCCGCGGAGACATCCACGTCCTAATGGTCGGTGATCCGGGCGTCGGAAAGAGTGAGCTGCTCTCGTACATGAGTCGCCTGTCCCCGCGGGGAATCTACGCCGGGGGCAAGTCGAGTTCAGCGGCCGGTCTCACGGCCAGTGCCGTCCGCGATGAATTCGGAGAAGGACGTTGGACACTCGAAGCCGGTGCATTGGTTCTTGCCGACCTTGGACTTGCGTGTCTCCATCCGAGCGCCGAGATTTTCGTGGAAGGAATGCCTCGTCGGATCGAGAACCTGTTCGACCCAGCCAAGTCAATACCCGCACGGGCAAAAGGGCGAAGCGTTGAGCTCTCGCCTCTCGGGCGCCCGGTGATTGCTTTCGACCCGGCCCAGGCACGGGTGTCCGAGGAAACCGCCGCTTTCGTCACGCGAAAACAGTACCGCGGGCCGATTCTGCGCATTACACTCGCATCCGGGTTCGAGCTTAGGGTGACGCCGGACCACCTTGTTCTGGATGGGCAGTCCTTTTGTTGGAAGCAAGTCCAAGAATTCCAACCGAACGGGAGGCTCGTATCGTGTCCGCGTCTGCCGAGACAATCAGAGCGGGTGTACCTGCTCGACATCCTGCCCACAGATTGGATTGTGCAGCCGATAGAAGCGGAGAAACAAGAGCTACGTCGCCTGCTGCGGGGGCGCTTCTCCACGTTGGCGGCGGCGAACCGCGCATACGAGCTCCCACGCGGTGCACTCAACGGACGGAGCGCCCTCAGCGTGCGGGCCTTTCGCGCGATTCTCCGCGACTTTGGCATCTATGATTCATGGAAGACGAGGACGTTCGCCTATGGTCGGCGCAAGTCGACGGAACGTTTCCGCGTCGCGACGATTACGCCGGAGCTGGCGTACATCCTCGGATTCGTGTGCGGGGATGGACACGTGCAAAGCGATGATCGCCACTCGAGCGTTCACATCTTCCAGTCGCGCGTCCACCTCCCGTACATCGTACGCTTGTTATCCGCCACAAAGGCAGTCACTCCCCGAAATTGGAGCATGTATCCTCGGGTCATGCGCTCTCTGATCCGCGGACGGCCGGTGGAAAGTGCCACCTACCACATGCACAAGGGATCCAACCTCCTCGCATTCGTGTATGAGTGGCTTACCAAAAGTGAGCTAGCCAACGTACTCTCTCTCGACGATGAAGCGCTACGCGGTTTCCTTGGGGGACTCTTCGACGCAGATGGCTGCGTCTCCGTGAAACGTTCCTCGATCCGGGGAAAGACCTACAAGAGTGTCGAGCTCCAGTTCATGTTCTCCCCGAACACGAGATCAAATCAGCAACTCCTCTACGCGCTGCGCCGCTTCGACATATACGCACGGATACGAGAGGGGCAAAACGTCCTCTTCGTCCAAGTCACGAGTCGCGCGGACATCGAGAAGCTGCTTGGAGTGCTCGGTCCATACTCCGGCAAAGCAAAGAAAATTCCATCAATTGCCGCACTTCAGCCCGCCGACCATGAGGAAGTCCCCTCGCCGCCCGTGTCTGCAATCCTCGCTCATGTGCAGCCCCGACCCTGGCGATTGTTGCCGAAGACATACTGGAGCCAACTGTACGACCTTGCGCGCAATCGCAGAAAGGCATTCAAGGCGACACTCACGAAACTGACGGCAGCGGTGAAGCCATGGCTCTCGAGCGCAGACTACGGTCGCCTCAAGGCTTTGACCTCCCGTGATTACGCCCTCGACCGAATCGCACAGGTTCGAGTTGAAGAGTACGACGGATTCGTCTACGACCTCCGCGTGCCGGGTCTGAGTAACTTTGTCTGCGACGGAGTTGTCGTGCATAACTGCATCGACGAGATTGAAAAGATGAACCCTCAAGATAGATCTGCAATCCACGAGGCTATGGAGCAACAGCGCATCAGCGTGGCGAAAGCAGGAATCACGGCGGTGCTGCAGTCACGGTGCGCGGTGCTTGCCGCGGCGAACCCGAAGTTCGGACGATTCGACGAACACAAGTACATTTCTGAACAAATCGATCTGCCACCCGCGCTTTTGTCCAGATTTGACATCATCTTCACCATGATCGATCGCCCGCAGGCTGAGAGAGACCGCGAGCTCGCGGAGCACATCCTCAAAGGACACCGGGTCGGGGAAATCGCACGTCGACGGGAAACGGGGGCGGTCACGGAAGACACGCAGGGTCTTGAGGAAGCCTATACGCCACACTTTGGTCCGGAATTCCTCCGGAAGTACGTGGCCTATGCGAAACGCATCTATCCAATCATGACAGAGGAGGCCATGGGGATCATCGAGAAGAAATACCTCGATATCCGAAAGACTGGAGAAGCGGCGGGCTCGAGTGTCCCCATCACGCCACGTCAGCTCGAGGCCATCATCCGCCTCTCTGAGGCGGGCGCTCGCCTCCGTTTGGGGGAGGCCGTTACCGGGGACGATGCAGAGCGGGCCGTCCACATCGTCGAGTACTGGATGGGCAAGGTCGCCGGCGAGGAAGGCCGGTTCGACATCGACATCATCCAGACGGGAATCAGTCAGTCGCAGCGGGAGCAGATCATCTCAATCCGCGACATCATCAGCGAGCTCGCCGGTCCCGAAGGCGTCGCGGATTACGAGGACATCGTGCGTCTCGCTCAGGAACGAGGCATCCCGCCCGCGAAAGTCGATGCATGGCTCAAGCGGTGGGCCCAGGAAGGCGAGATCTATAGCCCCTCGAAAAACAAATATAAGCTCGTCGAACGGTTGTAGCCGCGACCCGGCCGATGCCCATCCGGATGAAGGTCTATCACCAGGGGAAAGAGACTCTCGTCGCCGCGGCAGACGCGGACCTGATCGGCAAGACGTTCCGCGAAGGGAAGTTCAAGATCGAAGTGGGCAAGTTCTACGAGGGAGACGTCGTCTCGGAGGAGGTTTTCGCTTCCCATCTCCAGCTCGCGACGATCGGGAACTTCGTCGGGAAGCAGACCATCGAGGCGGCGAAACGCGCGGGGTTCGTGTCCGACGACGGAATCCTCTGGATCAACGGCGTGCCCCACGCGCAGTTCGTCCTGATGACGTAGTCGTGGGGGTGCGCGGGGTCGCGCGAGCGGGAGGCTGCGGCTTCCTCCAGCGCCGCCAGACCCGCTTGGCGTGTTTCTTCAACATGAGGGCGTACTGCCCCATGAGCGTGTAGCTCGCGACGCCGAAGAGAATGCCCAGTCCTGTTAACGACGTCGTCAGCGGGACTACTTCGGTCAGAGCCGTTCCCGTGGTCAGCACGGAGCGCGCGACTCGACTGACCAAGCCGAGGAGACTGACCCCGATCCCGAGCGACGTCAAGAAGCGTCCCCGACTCACGCGTCCCCAGGAAAAGTGGAGGCCGCCGAGGAGGACGAAGACCCCACCGAAGTACGTGGTGAAGCCGAGAATGATGAGGCCGACAACCAGGAAGAGGAGGCCCACATTGCCCAGGGCGCCCGATCGAACGATGTAAGTCTCGTACACGTACTGAATGTCCTGGTTCGCGAGCTCGCCCGCGAGGAGGAACGAAGCGGCCAAGACGGAGAGGACGACGGCGTCCCGGTGGCGGATCTGCCGCATCCGCCACCACGAGCGGGGCTTCGCCTTCGCCATCGACGGGAGCCGACGCGCCGTCGGATACTTATGGCCTTCCCCTCTGCTGCAGGTCGGGATGTCGGCCTTGCCAGTTCTTAAGTAGCGCGGCGCCGTTCGAACGCGATCGAGATGTTCTGCGTCGAGTGCGGGGCCGAAGGGCCTACCTATCAAGGGCTTTGTGCTCGCTGCTTTCCGAAGAAGCATCCGGTCGTGAGACCTCCCGATCTCCTCGATCTCGAACGTTGCACCTCGTGCGGTTCCTTTCGAGTGGGATCCGGCTGGTCCAAGGTCGACCGCGAACTCGCCCTACCGGCGCTCCTCCGCGAGGCCGTCGGGGTCCTTCCGCCGTGGGAACGCGTGAGCTTCACCCAGGTGGCTCGGGAAGAGGATCCCAACAATCTCGCGCTGACTGTCAAAGCGCTCGGCCGGTTCGAGGACCTCCAATCCGTCCAGGATTTTCGAGTGCGCGTGCGGATCAAGCCGTCCCTCTGTGACCCGTGCCAAAAGCAGCGCAGCCGCTACTACGAAGGCGTACTGCAAGTGCGCGGGGACGGCCGCGAACTGACGCCGGCCGAAGTGCGCACCGTTCGGACGTTCGTCATCGCGCGGGTAGAGCGGGCGGGCGACACCGACTCGTTTGTGTCTCGCATCGAAGAGGTCCACGGCGGCCTCGACTTCTACGTCAGTGCGAACGCCCTCGGCAAGGCGCTCGCCCGGGATCTCTCGGAATCATTCGGGGGGACGGTGTCCTCGTCTCCGAAGTTATACGGACAGAAACAGGGTCGGGAGGTTTACCGGGTCACGTCCCTCGTTCGACTGGGTCCGTTCCACGTCGGCGATGTCGTGCGACACAAGGACGCCCTCGCAGAGGTCACGTCCGTTCGGCCCTTTGTCGTCCTACGAAACCTGGCGACGGGCGAGTCCCGACGATTCAAGCCGAAAGACGTCCGGAGCGCGAGTCGGGTGGACGCGGAGCGGTTCGAGGCGAAAATCGAGCGGCTCGACTCCGGCCAAGTCGTGGCGATCCACCCGGAGTCCGGAGCCGCGAGACCCGTCCAGCCTGCTCCCGTCCGAGGGACGTCGCAGGCGGTCGTCGTCTGGACCCGGGAAGCCGCGTTCCTGTCTGGCCTCCCGGCGGCCTCGAAGGATTAAAGGGCGTCACGACTTTGTCCGAGCGAATGAAGGTGGCCCTGGGCTGTCGGGCCCTGGACGACCTCCTGGGCGGGGGAGTCGAGGAGGGGTGCATCACCCTCCTTCATGGGGAGGCCGGGAGCGGGAAGACGAACTTCTGCCTGCAACTCGCGCGCAATGTCGTGCGCGCGGGCCGCAAGGTGATTTACATCGACACGGAGGGCGTGTCCCTCGAACGACTCCGGCAAATCTGCGGGGACGACTTCGACCTCGTCGCCAAGAACATCCTGTTTTCTGAGCCATACAGCTTTGAGGAGCAGGAGAAGCTGATCGACAAGGCGGCGAAGGTCGCGGACAGCAATCCGGATGTCGGCCTCATCGTGATCGACAGCATCACGATGCACTATCGACTCACGATGCGAGATGAGGCGCGGCGAGACGAGCGGTACGGCCTCACCCGGCAGATTGCGAAGCTCCTGCGGGTCTCGAGGCAGCGAGGCATCCCGGTCGTCGTGACGTCGCAGGTCTATACGGATCTCGATACGGGCGCGTACATGCCGCTCGGAGGCCACATGCTCAGCCACAACGCCAAGACGATCGTCCGGCTCGAACGGACCGGCATGAGCACGCGCTCCGCGGTCCTGGTGAAGCACCGCCACCGGGAGGAAGGCGGGCGAGCCTCGTTTCGGATCACGGCCCACGGGCTCGAAGACTAGCGAACCCGGTTCCGCTGCCCTTCGAGCAACGCTTCGAGGAGCTCCCGAGCATCGGGATCTCTTCTGGGCAACCGGTCGAGGGCCCGTCGCGCCTCGAGGACGTTCGCGGCGATCCGCGTCTCCATCTCCGGCAGGACGCGGGCGCGGAGGAGTTCCCGGACCCTCCGAACATCCGCCTTCGTCGTCCGAGAACCCCGCCCGTACGCATGCAAGAACGCGGCCCGGTCCGGCGAAGGGAGGGTTTGCACCGCGAGGACGTACAGGCGGGTCCGTTTCCCCTGGCGGATGTCGCCTTCCGCGGAGCCGCCGATCTCGGAGGGAACGATCCCGGCCCCCAGCAGGTCGTCGCGGTCCTGGAACGCAATCGCGAAGTGTCGTGCATAGGCCTCGAGCGCCGCGCGGTCTTCCGGGGTCGCACGGGCCGCGATCGCGGCCGTCGCCGCCGCGCCGAGGTACAGGCGGGCCGTCTTCGCCTCGCTCATTCGGACGTATTCCGCCTCCGGGATTTGGGTCGCCCGCTCGAAATCGATGTCGAGCCCCTGGCCGTCGCTCACGACGAGGTCCACGTGGGTTAGCTCTGATAGGAGCTCGAGTCGGACCGCGGGATCCAGGTCCGACCCCTCGATCGCCCGTTCCGCGAGAGACCGGATTCGGAGGGCGTCGAGGATCGCCTGGGACGCCCCGTAGCGGTGGCGCCGGGTCCGGAAGACGACCGCGGGGCGATTCGCATCCGCTCCGCGGTACAGCTTCGCGTCGGCCGACCACGCGCTCGGCAACGTGCGCCGTCGGACGTCCTCGTCCATGATGTCATCGAGGAATAGCGTATACAGGTGGTACCACTCGAGCCACGTCGCGGCCCGTTCCAACCCGCGGGATGGCCGCTCGCCGGTCAGCAGCCGGAATCCAGCGAGTGCGAGGGCGTATCGGTACCGCTTTCCTTCCGTGAACAGTCGCGCATTCCGGCGCATCGTCTTCGAGGAAGGGAACGCCCCAACCGGATGCTCCGCCGCGAATTCCTCCCAGATCGAGAGGATCGCCGCGTTCGATGCGTCGCGGTACGGTTTCAGAAGCGGTTCGAGTCGCGACGCCGCGTGCGGCGATTCGACCGTCGCCATGGGCTCACGTCTCTCCGGCCTCGAGCCAACTCGCGGTCGGAGGGCTGATGATAACTGGACGATCCTGGAGCTCCTCGATCGATCGGGATCCGGTCAAGAACATGGCGGCCTTGAGTTCCTCGATGACGGCGCGGAGTTCCACCGCCACCGCGTCCGCGGAGACCTTCGCGGCTTCGAGCATCGGCTTCGCCATGCCCGCCATCGTGGCGCCGAGGGCGATTCCTCGGGCGACATCGAGGCCGCTCCGCACGCCGCCCGTGGCGACGAGCGGCAGGCCGACATCGGCCAACAGAATCGAGGCGGGGGTCGGGATCCCCCAGTTCCAGAACGTCGCGCCGAGGCGCTCCTTCAGGGTCGCGGCCTCCTTCCTCGCGCGGTAGTGCTCGACCGCGGAGAACGAGGTTCCCCCGAGCCCGCCCACGTCGATCGCCTTCGCGCCGGCCGCTTTGAGTTTCTGGGCGACGTCGCGCGAAATCCCGGCGCCCGTCTCCTTCGCCATGACCGGGAACCGCGACGCGAGCGCTTTGATCGCCGCGAGGCATCCCTTCGCCCGCCGGTCTCCCTCCGGCTGGACGACCTCTTGGAGGAAATTCAGGTGGACGATCAGCGCGTCCGCATCGATCATGTCGACCGCCTTCTTCGCGTCCGCCACACCGTACGCTCGCTTGCCGGCCTGCGGCACGAGCTGGGGCGCCCCGAGATTCGCAAAGACGAGCGGGACATCGTAGTCCTTCACGACCGCATACGTCGGCGCGAGGTCCGGCTTCTCCAGGGCCGCGCGCTGCGAGCCGACGCCCATCGCGACGCCGACCTCCGCCGCCCCCTTCGCGAGGTTCGCGTTGATCTCCTTCCCCATCCCGAAGCCGCCCGTCATGGACGAGATGATCAGGGGCGCTCCGAGCCGCTTGCCAAAGAACTTCACGCTCACATCGATGTCGTCCAAGTCAATCTCCGGGAGGGCCGTGTGGACCAGCCGGACATCGTTCCAGTAGTTGTACTCCGCGGAGACGTTCTCCTGGAGGATGATGTTCACGTGCTCCGCCTTGCGTTGTTCCGTCTTCGAAGGCTCGGCCATTTCAGGGACCTCGGGCGACTCGGGTGCCGACGACCCGACGGCCCCGCAGGGCATCCCGGACGCGGTTCTTTACGTTACCGTTGACGATCAGGCACTCGCCGACGTGGTTCGCGATCTCGAACATCCGGCGGACCTTCCCCTCGATGCTCCCCGTGACATCCGTCCGCGAGGCGGTCGAGAATTCAATCCCTGCGAGGTCCTTTGGTCGCACGACTTCGAGCAAGCTGGCGTCGCGTCGCCGTTTCGGATCCGCGGTGAAGAGGCCGTCGACATCGGTCGCGAAGACCGCGCGCTCCGGTCGAAACGCCCTCGCGAGCTCAAGCATCATGACGTCCCCCGAGCAAACGGAAACGCCGCGGCGCAGGTCCCGGACGATGTCTCCAAAGGTGACCGGCGTGAAGCCCATCGAGGAAAACTCAAGGAACGGGGTGACGTCCATCGACGACACGCGGCCGTCGTCGAGGTTCACGACCGCCGAGGGAGCGATCGGGACGGCGGCGAGACCCTCCGCGATCAAGGCATCGACGACTTTCCCATCGAGTACCTTGACGTCCGCTTGGACGCGGGAGACCGCCGACCGTTTCGCGGACGTCCCTCCGCCCTCGTTCAGGCCGTGCTTCCGTGCCAGGATATGGCCGTACGATCCTGCGCCGTGAACAACGAGCAGGGGCCCGCGAGCCGCGGCGAGCTCTCGAGCGAGACGCCGGATGGCGGCCGGCCGCGGCGTGCGGAGGCGGGTCTTATCCGTTAGGACACTGCCCCCGAGCTTCACGAGAAGCATGAGGGATGCGGCGACACGCCCCGGCGGGCTTAACACTTTCCCGTCGGCTCGCGCGGGTACGCGACGACGTGACCGCGGGCCCTCGGAGTCGAGATTTGATAGGTGGCCGGCCGCTCCGCAAAGTCCCCGACGGTCACGCCGCGAAGGTTATATATCGCGCGTTCGTTCGAGCGCCCCTCCCACATGACGCGCAAACCTGGAAGCATGTACCGGGAAATCCGGGGCCAGGCGTATGCCCGCAAGGAGTACATGGGCGGCGTGCCGGGAATCCGAATTAGCCAGTTCGACATCGGTGATTTGCGCACGGCCTTCCCGGTCAAGATCCACCTTGTCGCGAAGGAGCAATGTCAGATCCGACACATCGCGCTCGAGTCGGCGCGGATCTCCGCGAACCGCTACATCGCGAAGAAGGCGGGCAACGCGTACCACCTGAAACTCCGACTGTATCCGCACAACGTGCTCCGAGAGAACAAGATTGCGACGGGGGCGGGCGCGGACCGGATCTCGGAAGGCATGCGCGCCGCGTTTGGGGCGCCGGTCGGCACGGCCGCGCGAGTGAAACCCGGCACGAAGGTGTTCACGATCTCCACGACGGAGGACCATGTGGACGACGCGAAGGAGGCCCTCCGCAAAGGGGGCGTGAAGCTGCCGACTCCTTGGCGTCTCGTGATTGAGCGGCCCAAGAAGAAACGGTAGGCCGCACGGGCACAGCTTTTTCTGCGGACTTGCGTCTGTGTCCGGGTCCATGGCGGAAACGGAGCGCTTGCTCGAAGTCATTCGAGGGCGAAACGCCAAGACCGTCGGACTCCAGTTTCCGGTCGGCCTGCGGACGAAGGCGGTTGAACTCGCCCAGGATCTCGAAGCCCAAGCCGGCGTCACCTGCCTCGTGTCCGCGGATCCGTCGTTCGGAGCGTGCGATGTCGCCGACATGCCCGTGGACCTGATCGTCCACCTCGGCCATGCCCCGATGCCCCACCTCCGCTACCGCAAGGTCTTCTTCTACGACCTCCCGGGCCCGCCGCTCACCTCGATGGACTTCGTCGATGCCGCGGAACCCATGCTTCCGGCGCGGGTCGGCCTCGTCACCACGACGCAGTACCGCCACTGGCTCCCGAAAATCCGGGAACGGCTCGAGGCGAAGGGCCACGTGGTGCGGATCGGCGATCCGGATCGACGCGTGGCCTATGCCGGCCAGCTCCTCGGCTGCGACTACCACACCGCGACCGTCATCGAAGCGGACGTCGACGGATACCTGTACATCGGCACGGGGGATTTTCACCCTCTCGGGGTCGCGATCCTCATCGACAAGCCCGTGATCATCGCGGACCCGGAGCGAGGGACGGCGAGGAGCCTCGCGGAGGTGAAGGACCGCATCCTACGGCAGCGGCACGCGGCAATCGCGCGCGCGCGGGACGCGCAGGTGTTCGGAATCATCGTTTCGAAGAAGATCGGGCAGGTTCGAATGGAAATGGCCACGGAGCTGAAGGGCCTTGCGGAGGAACGCGGTCGGCAGGCCAATATCTTCCTTATGGACCTCGTCTCTCCTGAGTTCCTCGATGGGTACCGGGTGGACGCCTGGGTCAATACGGCGTGCCCGCGAATCGCGATCGAGGACATCCTCCAGTACAAGCAGCCCATCCTCACGCCCCAGGAGTTCGAGATCGTCCTCGGCAAACGCGATTGGAAGGAGTACGCGTTCGACGAGATCCGGGCGTGAGGCGAGGGAACGCTTATCCCCGCACGACTCGATAATGGACCCGTGGCCGTGGACAACAACGCGGGATATGTCCGAGTCGTGTGGTCCAAGGGACTCGTCCTCGGCTTCGGTGGGGGCTTTGCGTTTATCCTTCGTCCTGACCGCCTAACCGGCTCAAAGAAGTTCACGCGGGAGACGCTGTCCTTTGAGCTGAGGGAGCTGATCTCGCAGGACCCCAAGATGACTCGCGCCTTCCTGCAATTCGCTGTGAGCATGCCGCCCGGTTGGCGCAAGGTGAAAGATCCCGAGGAGTTGAGGCGGCTTTTTGCAGATCACCTCGACGAGCAGATCCGCGCGAACGTCACGGACAACGACCCTAGAATGAAGGAGCTTGCGGAAGCGCTCCGGCTCGCCAACGACCCTTCCGCCGAGAAGGGCGTTAAGGTGATACCGATCGATGGGCCCGCAACCCGGGCATTCCAAGACGAAGATCTTCGTCACGCGATCGAACAAGCCGCACGAGATATCGGAGTGGAGGGGGGAGGGGCGCAAGTGGGGGCTAAGCTAGACATCTCGAGCTTGATGAATGACCGCGAAATTGAGATGAAACGCGCCAAGACGCTCGCCGCACTCGAAATGGCGAAACGCTTCGAGTTTGCCCGCGACGAAATCCAGTCGCTCGAGGTCACGCCGCCGGGACCCTCCGGCTCCGGCAAGATCGTGATTCGAACCCTTCACGGTGAGCAGAACGTGAAGGTCACGGAGGGTTTCGCGACGGGAGCGGGGGCGACATTCGACACGCTCATCACCTGGCTCGGAGAATTCGCACCCGGGCAACTGATTAAAATGGGCTAGGTGCCAGGTCCGAGAAACGCCATCACGCGGTCGCGGATTCGGGCAAGCTCCTCGGCCGCTCGACGGCAGTAGGCCTCACACAGCCGCGCGGCCTCAGTGCGGCTCCGGTCCGACCGCGCAGGTCCGACGTACTCTTTAATCTGAACCCTTCGGCCCCCGCGGTCCTCATAGTGCCAGAAGTACAGGTAGGGCCGGCCGCGGACTTCATGCTCGTAGACGCCACAGCCGATCTGCATGGGACCTCATGGTGTTATAGTTACCTAACTATAACTACCACCCCCGCGGAAATACGCTCCCGGCGAGCTCGACGGCGATCTCTGGCCTGACACACATCGACCTCCGCCGGCGCACGAGGTCTCCAAGGACTCCCGGTGCCGATGCCTTTAGGCCGCTCGGGGAGATTGGGGACTCCATGGAGGCGCCGCCCGAATCGGCCGCTCCCCGACCCAGGCTTCGTCGTCGCAAGCTTGTCGCGGTTATTGCGGCAATCGTCGTGGCCGCCGCAGCCTTCGCGGCCTGGGAAATCCTTCGCGCGCGATCGATCGGTGAGGTCTACGCGATGAGCCATCTCTCGGCCGGAGCCCAGATTCCGCTCCAAGGGACGATCACGGGAGTCGCGCGCGAGAATACGAGCTACGGCCCCCTCG
>Ga0209056_10005036_pt1 | contig 13812 bp, 9 predicted proteins | sample GraSoiAngelo_114_FD_185876 | JGI IMG/M metagenome (GOLD analysis project Ga0209056, IMG submission 185876) | Grasslands soil microbial communities from the Angelo Coastal Reserve, California, USA - 14_0903_13_40cm (SPAdes) (version 2) | ecosystem: Environmental > Terrestrial > Soil > Grasslands ... | reverse complement strand
CTGTCGTCGCGTTGCGCGAGCACGGCTTCGAAGGTTCCAGCTTTGCGCACCCAAATGTATTGTTGGCGCGCATCGCGCGGCACGCCTTTAATTCCGCACTGCGAGAGCAGATAATAAACAAAGCCTTAGGAGTCCAGTCCACGGCGCCCCAGATCAGCCGAGTTGATTTTGTAGGCAAGATTTTTGGCCGTCAGATTGAGACCGAGATCGATAATCTTTCTAACGTCTGGCGAGTAACTTTCAGAACCCGATATCTCGGCGAGAGAAATGGCCGCGTTGGCGTCGGTCGAACGAAAAGTCTTTTTAGTTTCTGACCGAACGATTCGTCCTGCTCCTCCGTCCCGCGCACTACGCCAGTGCTGATCGCAATCGTCATCGTCGTCACGAACACGAGACTCAGTTTTCCTTTCACGCCAACGAGTGGTTCAGCCGGCCAATTCCTCAAGCACAGCTTGATTCATTCGAATGCCAGCCTCGAGATTTTCCAGCGGGAAATTTTCATTCGGCGAATGGGCCCGGCAATCTTGCAGCGCCAGACCGATTAATAACGTCTCCACACCGAGGATCTTCCGAAAATCGGAGACAATCGGAATGCTGCCGCCTTCGCGAATCAGAGCCGCGTCCTTGTTGAAAGCTTTCTTCAATGCGCGCTGCGCCGCTTGGCCGAATTTGTTGTGCGGATCGGTCAAATACCACGGGCCGGAGTGGCCGCTCGTCATCTCCAACGTCACTCCTGTCGGCATATTTTTTTGGAAATGTTTTTTAACAAGATCGATAATCGCGTCGCCGTTTTGGTTCGGGACCAAACGAAACGTCAGCTTCGCCATGGCGTGACTCGGCAGGACTGTTTTTGTTCCTGGTCCTTGATAACCGCTCCCCATTCCGTTGATCTCGGCGGTCGGACGCGCCCAAATCCTTTCGAGAGTGCTGAAACCAGCTTCGCCAAAAAGTGAAGGGGCGCCTGTTTCCTCGAGCATCTCGGAATCCGGATCGATCGGCAATTTTCTCCAACTCTCGCGTTCCCAATCCTGGAGCGGCACGACGTCGTCGTAAAAACCTGGGACGGCAATGTGGCCATTTTGATCGTGAAGAGTAGCGAGTAATCTGGCCAGCGCAGTAGCTGGATTCGTAACCGCGCCGCCGAAAATCCCCGAGTGCAAATCGATTTTCGGGCCAGTGACTTTGACTTCAAGCGCAGCAACTCCGCGAAGCCCGTAACTCAAGGTCGGCGTCTTCCGCGCGATCATTCCCGTGTCGGAAACCAAAACGACGTCGCATTTCAACGCGTCGCGATTGTCGGTCAGAAATTTTCCCAGGTTTTGACTGCCAACTTCTTCTTCGCCTTCAATGACAAGATCGACATTCACCGGCAGATCACGATTTTTTTCGATTGTTTCCTGCAAACCGAGAATATGTGAAAAGATCTGGCCTTTGTTGTCGGTCGCGCCGCGCGCGAAAACGTAACCGTTCTTCAAGACTGGCTCGAACGGCGGCGAATCCCACAGCTCAAGCGGATCGGGCGGTTGAACATCGTAGTGACCGTAGATCAACACCGTCGGCCTGCCGTTGCGATGCTTGTTGCGCGCCCAAACAATTGGATGACCTGCCGTCGGCACAACTTTGGATTCCAGTCCGATTGTTGTGAGTTTCTTGGAGACCCAATCTGCACATTCGCGGACTTTGCCGGCAAACTTTTCGTCCGTGGAAACGCTCGGAAACCGCAGAAACGAAAAATATTCTTTGAGATAATTGTCGCGCATAGCCAAAACCTAATCAGTTTTTCGTCGTTTGCCTACGACTTCCGCCGAACCTGCCCGCGGATCAGATAGACAACTGACGCGAGCGCCAGCAGGATTCCGTTCACGGCGAACTCACGCACGGTTGCGTGCGAGAGAATCCAGATAATCGCGATAATCGCGAGCGCGGGCACGATTTTCATGCCAGGAAAATTAAACGGTTGACCCTCGGTGCGGACGTCCCGTTGCACCAAAAACCAGCAGCCGGCGCAGCACAGCAGATACATCAACAGGACCGCGACGTTGGAAAGCACGGCCAGTTGTTCAAATGTGCCCGTAACAGACAAGCTAAAGGCGAGCACGGCGTAAGTAATGATTGCGACGTCGGGCGATCGGTAACGCGGATGCACGTGCGCGAAAAACGTCGGCAACGCACCGTCGCGGCCGAAGGCGAAGATCATGCGCGGTGAACTGAGGATATCGCTGGTGACAAAACCAAACGCGGAGATGGTAGCGCCGGCGATGAGAATCGTGCGGCCGATATTGCCGAGAAACTTCGCGGCCGCTTCGGCGAGCGGCGCGTCTTTGTAATTTGCAAGATCGCTGCCGAGCGTTCCCTGCGCCACGAGCTGGATCGTAATGTAAATAATCGTGGTGACGACGAGCGCGAGGTAAGCGGAACGTGGAACAGTGCGCGCCGGGTTTTTTACTTCCCCGCTCGGAATCAACGCGACCTCAATCCCGACGAAAGCAAAAATTAATAGAATGACGTTGTCGCCTACAGCTTTGCTGCTTGGCCATGCGCTCCACGTAAGATTCGCCGGATGAATGAAAAAGATTCCCGCGCAAATAAACAGGAGCAGCGGCAGAAGTTTCGCCAGTGTTACCACCGTCACCGCGCCCGCGCCTCCACGAACGCCGCGCACGTTGATCCCGACGAGTAAACCGTAGACAGCGATCATGACGATTACCCGCATCACCCCAAGACCGAGGAATGGCGCGATGACCGCGATTGAATTCACGAGAACATTAACGACGCCCGCGACCGCACCGAGCGCGGTGATGCCATAAAGGACGCCGGCGAGAAAACCGACATAACGGCCAAACGCGACCTCGACGTAGGCGTAAAGTCCGCCTGTCAGCGAGACGCGACTGCCCGCAATTGCGAAACAAGTCACGAACAAAACCATCGCGACCGCGCAACAAATGAACGCAACCGGCGCTGCGGATCCCAAACCCTTCGCTACCAACGCGGGCAGGACAAAAATCCCTGCGCCGATTGTCGAATTAACGATGTTCGCGGTCAGTCCTGGAACACCGATCGCCCGAATGAGTTGGTGATCGACGCGTTCCGCTTGCTGGATCGAGATCGGCTCCTCGGCGGCCATGCGCGGGATGGTGCGCGATTCCAGCATTGGAAGCAAGAGGGATCGGAAGCAGGGTGGGCACAAAATGTTGCGGTTGAGCCTCCGGGGGAGCCCACCAATGGTGTGATTTTGCTTGTAACCGCACCAAGGCTACTATATTGCCCTCTAGACTGATTTTGGGCCCCGGCCGCATGCACTTACAATCGCTCGAGCTCTTCGGCTTCAAATCCTTCGCCGACAAGACGCTTTTCAATTTTCACGAAGGCGTGACCGCAATTGTCGGTCCGAACGGTTGCGGAAAATCAAACTTGCTCGACGCGATTCGCTGGGTCCTCGGAGAACAGTCCGCCAAATCGCTCCGCGGCGGCGAAATGGCCGACGTCATTTTCGACGGGACCGACAACCGCAAGCCGCTCAGCTTTGCCGAAGTCTCACTCACCTTCACCGATTGCGCGTCGGAATTGAATGTCGATTGGCACGATGTCCGCGTGACCCGCCGCGTTTATCGCGATGGCAATTCAGAATATCTGCTAAACAAGACGCCGTGCCGCTTGCGCGACATCCAAAATCTTTTCGCCGACACCGGCGTCGGCCGCACGGCCTACTCGATGATGGAGCAAGGCAAGATCGACATGATCTTGAGCTCGCGGCCGGAAGATCGTCGCGCGATTTTCGAAGAAGCGGCCGGCATCACCAAATATAAAACGCAAAAGCGCGAGGCGTTGCGCAAACTGGAAGCGACCGAAGCGAATCTGCTCCGCATCGGGGACGTGATCAAAGAAGTGAAGCGGCAGATCGGCTCGTTGCAGCGTCAGGCCGGGAAAGCCCGACGTTATCAGGCTTTGCACGCCGACTTGCGCGTGCTTGAAACGCATCACTCGAAAAAACAACTGGCCGCGTTGGAGGCGGATCTCGTGCATTGCCGGGGAGACATCGAAAAGATTGCAGCGTCGGAACAGACCGCACGGAGCAAGATCGATCGTGACGAGAGCGAACTGGCCGAAGAACGTCGCGCTCTGGATAAGATCGACATCGGGGTCGCCGATATCCGGGCGGAAGCGCAGCGATTGCAAAGTGAGATTGCCACACACCGAAGCCGGATCGAGTTCAATCGTCAGCGCAAAGACGAATTGTCCGACCTGATCGAGCGCGCCCGCGGCGACATCGCCACCGCGGAAAGCAAACGCAAGCAGCACGCTGCCCAGATTCGTGAAAGCGACGCGTTGATTGAAAAAACGCAGCGCTTCCTCCAATCGAAACAAGACGAGTTGGCCAAAGTAACCGAGTTGCTCGACAAGCTGCGCGCCAAACGCGAGGCCCGCCAGGTCGATCGCGAAACGGCGCGTACTTCGCTTTCCAAGTACGAAGCGCGCATTGATAAGCTCGAGGACGAATTGGCTGGAATTACCGCGAGACGCGAGCTGACAGCGGAACAGATCCGCCAAATTTCCCCGGATATAAAAGAAGCAACCAAAGCGCGCGAGAAAGTTGCTGCGGAAATCGCGACTGCGCGGAACGCGGCTGAAACCGAGCAAAAGAAATTGGAACAATTGCTCGCGCATTCACAAGCAGCGGAAAAGAATCTGCGCCAGCAGCAACAACTTCTCGAAGCTGCGGAAAACGAGCTCGCGGCGTTGGAGTGCACTCTCGCCGAAAGGCGATCGACCCTCGAGATTTTGCGTCAGCTTAATGCCGAGGGCGAAGGACTGGCCCAAGGTTCGCGGGCAGTTCTCAAGGGCTTGGACGACCCAGAGCGCTTTCGAGAAGCGATCATTGGTTCGCTCGTCGCGCAGATCGACGTCGATCCGAGATTTATTCCCGCGATCGAAGCGGCGCTGGGTCGGAATCTGCACGCGGTGATATTGAAGGACGCGCGCAGCGCCGAAGAAATTCTCGGGCGGTTGACGAAAAAGAAGCTCGGGCAAGCCGCGCTGTTTGTTCCGAAGCTTGGCGCTTCTGCTCACGAATCCGTCCGCAAGAGTTTGCCCAAAGGTGCGCTGGCCTGGGCCATTGATAAAATCGTCGCACCGCGTGCAGTTGAGCCGGTGATTCGCCAATTGCTCAGCGGCGTCCTCATTTTCGCCAAACTCGACCAGGCCCTCGCCTGCAAGAAAGATGAACCCACCCTCGCGATGGCAACGCTCGACGGCGAATTCGTCTCGGTGGAGGGAATTGTTTTCGGCGGGAGCAGCACTGTGAAATCCGACTCGTTGCTCGAACGCAAAGTGCGCGTAGCCGCGTTGGAAAGAGAAGAGGCCGAGTCCGCGAACCAGCGCGAGATTTTCATCCAAAAACGCGATCAAGCGAAAGCGAATGTCGAAACTGCTTCGCGCCAGCTGGACGAAGCTCGCGCGGAGTATCAAAGCACCCATCTGTCGCATTCGACTTCCGCCAACAAAATTTCGTTGCTCCAGGCCGAAGAAAAAGAAGCCGAACGCAAGGTCGATAGTCTCCAATCCGAAAAGGAAACTCTCGAGCAGCAAATCCAAGCCGCCGGCGAACGCGTCGCCGAACTCGAAAGCGAATTGAATGGAGGGCGCGTTGAACTTGCGGAGCAAGAAGCTGCACAGAGCGCCGCCGAGACCGACGAAAAGGGCGCGCGAACTGAGGAAGAAAAGACGCTTGAGACTCTGAACGATTTGCGACTCGCGATTGCGACCGCGCAGCAGCGTCACGAAAGTTTGGAAGCGCAGCGCCAGCCAATGGCCGCTCGCGAGACTGAATTGGTGGAACTTATTGCAGCGCGCCGCGCCGATATCGCCAGTTATGAAAGCAAGCTCGCGGCGCAAGCGCAGGAAAGCCGCGATGCTGAAGTTGCGATCAAGGCACAAACGGCCCTCGCGGCCGACGCTGAAGCGGCCGCGAACAAAATCTGGTCCCAGCGTTCGGCCCGCCTCGGCGCGGTGCAGGAACGCGAAACCGAATTGCGCGCATTGCGCAATTCGCTAAGCGAGTTGCAAGAGAAGCGCGGCCATCAGCAAGTGCGCGAATCACAACTGCAAATGCAGATTGAAAACCTGGCGGAAAATATTTCCCGGCGTTACCAGGTCGATTTGCGCGCCTTCAGCCCGGACGAAGGTGAATTTGGGAAAACGTTGCGGGCGCAATTGAAACGCGCCGAAAAAGATGTGGCCTCAACGGCTGAAGCCGATCTTGCCGAGAACGAATTACAAAAGCTGATTGTCGATCTTACCCGGCAACTCGACAACATGGGCCCGGTCAACCTCGACGCCGTCCAGGAATACGATGAACTCGAAGAGCGCTACAAGTTTCTCGAGACGCAAAACACCGACCTCACCAATTCGCGGCGCGAATTGCTTGACGTCATCTCCAGGATCAACTCGACGACCCAGAAATTGTTCGCGGAAACGTTTGCCCAAGTCCGCGCGAACTTTAAGGAGATGTTCGCCGAATTGTTCAGCGGCGGCCGGGCCGATCTCTCGTTGCTGGACGAAAACGATCCGCTCAACTGCGGGATCGAGATCTCAGCGAAGCCGCCGGGTAAACAGCTGCAAAGCATTTCGCTCTTGAGCGGCGGCGAACGAGCGATGACTGCAGTCGCGCTTCTGTTCGCAATTTACATGGTCCGCCCGAGCCCGTTTTGCGTGCTCGATGAAATCGACGCACCGCTCGATGAGAGCAACATCAACCGTTTCGTTCGGATGCTTGATCGATTCATCGCGCAGAGCCAATTCGTCATCATCACCCACAATAAACGCACGATCTCGAAGGCGGATGTGCTTTACGGCGTGACGATGGAAGAGCGCGGCGTGAGCAAACTGGTCGGAATGAAGTTGACCGCGCCTCCCGCAGGCGAGCAAACGCCGCCTCAACGCGAACCGGTTTCCTCACAACGCCAATTCGCCCTTGCCGAAAACGGCGACGGCGAGAAAAAGCAAAGCGCTGGCTCAAGGCGATAGGTGGATCAGCCGCTCTGCGGGCCATGCTAAAGTAGCGCCGAAGGCGCACTATTTGTAACATCGAGCGACGGAGCGCTCGATCCACCTTAAATTTTTTTTGCGCGCGATTGTCGATCCTGCGTAAAATTGGGCGATGCTTCAGACGGCGCAGCGCGGAAAAAAATCTTCGGCTAAGAAAGCGGCGCCGCATGAGCGATTCCTCGAGGCGTTTCGCTGGATGCTGCTCTCGCGCACACTCGAGGAGAAACTGGTCAGCCTTTATCGCGGCGGCCAGATCACCGGCGGGGTTTACATCGGTAAAGGCCAGGAAGCGGTCAGCGTCGCTTGCGGACTGTTTTTGCAAAAAGGCGACATTTTTGCGCCGCTGATTCGCGATCAGGCCGGGCGCTCCGCGTTTGGAGAGCCGATCCTCGATGTTGCGCGCACTTATCTCGGCTCGCGACAAGGGCCAATGCGCGGGCGCGACGGCAACATTCATCGCGGAAAACCGGCCGACGGTCAGCTCGCGATGATCAGTCATCTCGGCGCGATGGTTTCTGTAACTGTGGGCACGCTGATGGCAAAACGGTTTCATGGCGAAAAGAATTTCGTCGGCTTGTCCTGCATCGGTGAAGGCGGGATGCAGACCGGTTCATTTCACGAAGGCATGAACCTCGCGGCAGTCGAGCAAGTTCCGCTCGTGATCGTCGCCACGAACAATCATTACGCGTATTCCACGCCGAACGACCGCGAATTCGCCTGCGCCGATCTGGTTGATCGCGCGAAAGGTTACGGTTTTGAAGGCTACACCATCGACGGGACAGATTTGAGCACTTGTCTCGATGTCATTGGAAGTGCGGTGAAACGCGCGCGGGCGGGTCGTCCGCCGCAGCTGGTCGTCGCGTCCGTGTTGCGTCTCTCCGGTCACGGCGAACACGACGATGCGAGCTACGTCACCGATGAAATGAAGCGCCAACCGTTTGCCCAGGATTGCTTGAAGCTGGCGGAAAAGAAGATTGTCGATCTTGAAATGGCCGACGCCGCGACGCTGCAATCGTGGCGAGAGGACGCCGCTAAACAAGTGGACGAGGCAATCGCCACGGCGCAAAAGGAAGCCGTGCCTGACGCCGAGAAAGAAGATTGGTGCGCGATCTCCACTCGCGAATTGGTCGATCAACCCGAATGAGCATCACTTATCTCGAAGCGATTCGTGAAGCGCAGGCCAAGTTGTTGCGCGACGACGAGCGCGTTTTCATTTACGGCCAGGACGTGGGCGGAACTTTCGGAGGCGCTTTCAAAGCGACGAAAGGTCTGGCCAAAGAATTTCCCAATCGCGTGTTGAACGCGCCGATCAGTGAGGACGCGATTGTTGGCACTGCGATCGGAGCGGCGATGCGAGGAATGCGCCCAATCGTTGAGATGCAGTTCGCGGATTTCTCCAGTACCGCGTTGAATCAAATCCTCAATCACGCCGGGACGCATTATTGGCGGACCAACATTCCGGTGCCGATCACGATTCGGCTTCCGTCCGGCGGCACGAAAGGCAGCGGCCCGTTTCACAGCCAATCGATGGAATCAGTTTACGCGCATTATCCGGGACTGATCGTGATGACGCCGGCAACGGTCGAAGACGCTTACACGATGTTGATCGATGCGGTGGCGATCGATGATCCGGTCGTTTACTGCGAGCACAAATATCTCTATTACCATCTCAAGGCCGACAAACTTCCCGACAAAGGTTTGCCAACCGGCCGGGCGCGAATCGCGCGCCAAGGCCGCGACCTGACGATTGTCACCTACAGCGCGATGGTGCAGGAATCGCTCGCGGTCGCGGAGGAATTGGCGCGCGAAAATTTCGAAATCGAAGTTGTCGATCTTCGCACGGTCAAACCGCTCGATACCGACACTGTGCTGGCTTCGGTCGCGCGCACCGGGCGGTTGCTGTGCGTGGGCGAATCATTTCCCTGGGGCGGCGCGACCGCGGAAGTGATCGCGCGCGTGACCAGTGAAGGGTTTCATTTGCTCGACGCCGCGCCAGCGCGCATCAACGCGAAAGACACGCCGATTCCGTATCACCCTAATCTTTGGAGCGCGCATCGTCCGGGCGCGAAAACGATCGCCGCGAAAGCGAGAGCGCTTCTGCGCGAATAAAATTATGCCGCAAGTTCCAATCATCATGCCGCAGCTCGGCGAATCGATCGCCGAAGCAACGATCGTCGATATTAAAGTGAAACCGGGCGATGAAGTGGCGGTCGATCAGGAGATCATCGACGTCGAGACGAACAAAGCGGTCATGGGCGTGACTACGCCGTGCAAAGGAAAGATCGACAAGATCACGGCGCAATTAAAGGAAACGTACCCGATCGGTTCGGTGCTCGGTTACGTTGAAGCGAGCGAAGCGGACGCCGCGCGATTCACCAAGCAAACGCCGCCGCAGGCGCAAACTGAAGTGGCCGAGGAGATTCCGGCGCGGGCGGATCAGGAAATCAAACCAGCGCGCCAGGAAAAAATCGCGGCGCGCGATGGCGACGGCGCGCGACCCGGTGGTTTACCGGTTCCGGCAACGCTGAAAGGCGCAAGTTTTGTTTCGCCGCGCGTCCGCGCACGGATGGCTGAGTTGCAATTAACTCCCGCTGATCTCGCGGGAATCATCGGCACCGGCGCGGGCAATCGCGTCACGATCAAAGATCTGGAAAATTTTCTGCACAAGATCGACAACCAGAGCGCGAAGGAAGCATCGGCCATTCGCGCGGGCGTGGCGGACGCAATGCGGCGCAGCTGGACACGGCCGCTCTCGACGGTTGGGTCGTCGGTGAATCTCGACTCCGTTCTGGAAGATCGACAACTTCGAGCCGGAGTGGCGGAAGGCGATCCGAAGCCTGGCCCCGGACTTTATGCGACGCGCGCGCTTGCTCTCGCCCTTGCGGAAAATCCGACCGCGGCCGCGAAACTGATTGGCAATCGCGTTGTGCAGTCCAACTCGATTGATGTGGGTGTCGCCGTCGAAGCCGAGGACGGAATTATGGTCCCGGTGATTCGCAACGCTGATAAAACTTCACTTAGTGATTTGACCACGAAATATCAGGAGCTTGTCGATCTTGCGCGAAAACGGCGCATTTCGCCGGATATGCAGGCTGGCGGCATCGCCACCGTTTCAAATTTTGGAACGTTTGGGGTCGAATGGGGCACGCCGATTCCCCTGCCCGATCAAACTTTGCTCCTCGGTCTCGGCGCCGGAAAAAAGGTTCCGTCGTGGGACGAAACGAAAAAAGAATTTGTCCCCAAGGTCGAAGCACAGATCACGCTCAGCTTCGATCACCGCAGTATCGACGGCGGCGGCGCGGCCCGTTTGCTCAAGCGCGTGGTCGAGTTGTTGGAAGACCCGAAGAAGTTGTAGGTAGGGGCGGTTCACTGAACCGCCCGCGGGCGATTGGGTCAATCGCCCCTACGATCTTGCGGCTTCGACGCGCGCAGGTAGCTTCTAAATAATGCACGAGAACACGGAATTCAGTTTAAGTCGCGGCGTCGAAGCGATTGAGATCCCGAGCGGTAGAAAGTTGACGCTCGAGAAGGGCACACAAGGCGTCGTCACGCAGACGCTCGGCGGCAGTTACACGATCGCGACGCCGTACGGGCTGTCGCGTATCGCAGAAAAGGATTTGGACGCGCTCGGCTTGGAGAAACCGAAAACGGAAACAAGAGAGAACGCAGCCGGTAAAACGAACGGCGCAGTTTCGGAAAATGATGTTTGGAACCAGCTCAAGCAATGCTTCGACCCGGAAATTCCGGTGAACATTGTCGATCTTGGACTGGTTTACGATTGCCGCCTGATCAAAAAGGATGACGGCGGGACGCGGGTGGAAGTGAAAATGACGCTGACCGCGCCCGGTTGCGGGATGGGACCGGCGATTGCGCACGACGCGCAGAGCAAAATCTTGTCGATCGACGGCGTGGACGAAGCAGACGTGCAACTGGTTTGGGACCCGCCCTGGAACCAGAACATGATCAGCGAAGCCGGGCGTATGAAGCTCGGCATGATTTAGGTCCGAGCCGGACTGGCGGTTGGCCGCGCGCGAAAAGACAAAAACGCAAGCGCAAGCGATTTATTTTTGTTCACGCCGTTGACAGCGCACAGTCGCGCTGCTTGTATGAACTTCGCTCTTCGCGCAAAAAATTCTTAACCTAAGATGCCATCGACTGAAGTTATTCTAACCGATAACGTGCCCGGACTCGGCGCCGAAGCCGACGTGGTCAAGGTGCGCCGCGGATACGCCCGCAATTATTTGCTGCCGCGCGGAAAAGCTTATGAAGTGACGCCGGCGGCGCTGCGCCAGCTCGATACTCTGAAGAAGAAGCGCGCCGAGCGCGAGGCGCACGAATTGAACGAAGCGGAGGAAGTCTCGCGCAAGATCGGAAAAGCGCGGCTGACATTCACGCTCGCAACCGGTGAATCTGGAAAAGCTTTCGGTTCGATCACCGCCCAAGACATCGTGACGCGGATGAAAAACGAGCTTGGTTTAGAGATCGATCGTCACAAAATAGTGTTGGAGCGGCCGATCAAGGACACCGGCGAACACCAAGTTGCGGTCAAGCTTCATCACGACGTGACCGCACAATTTACGTTTGAGGTAAAATCGGCGGAGGAATCGCGCGACCGTGGTGCGGCGGAAGCCGGCGCCGAGCAACCTGAGAAAAAACACCGTTCGTTTTTCAGGAGAAAAAAAGAAACTAAATAAATGGCGACTCAACCGTCCTTGCGGACTGGAGAGACGCCTCGCAAAGATTCGGGCAATGGGCCCGGCAGAGGCAGGCCGGGAGGAAACGGCGGCAGAGTTTTTCCCACTTCGCCCACAGGTTCTGCGCAGGATATTCACCGCGCACCGCCTCACAGCATAGAAGCCGAGCAGGGCGTGCTCGGTTCGATGCTCATTTCGCCGCGTGACGCGATCGCCGAAGTGGTCGAGAAAATTAACGAGGAATACTTCTACGTTCCGGCGCATCAAACAATCTACAGCGTGCTGGTCGATCTTTGGAATGCCGGCGCAGCCATCGATCTAATCACCTTCACGCAAGTGCTTCGTGATCGGAATCTGCTCGAAACGGTCGGGGGCGCGGCCGCGGTGACGAGTCTTTTCACGTTTGTGCCCACGGCCGCCAATGTCGGCTACTATCTCGAGATCGTTCGCGACAAATACATTTTGCGCTCGATCATCGCCGCCTCCACCGAAAGCGTGCGGCGCGCCTACGAAGAACAGGACGAGGTCGGCAATCTTCTCGACGAAGTGGAGCAGAGAATTTTCGCCGTCGGCGAGGACCGGTTCAAGGGCCAGATGCTCTCGATGAAGGACCAGGTGATGGAAGCGATCGAGTCGATCGAAAAACTCTACGAGCGCAAAGGCGGCATCACTGGAATCTCGACCGGCTTCGTCGAATTCGACCGGATGACCAGCGGGATGCATCCCGCGGAGATGATCGTAATCGCAGCGCGGCCGAGCATGGGAAAGACCGCACTGGCGATGAACATTGCCGAGCACGTTTCGATCAACGAAAAACTGCCGGTCGGCGTTTTCAGCTTGGAAATGAGCAGTCAACAGCTTGTTCAGCGGCTGCTTTGCTCTCGCGCGCGTGTAAATTTGCAAAAGGTGCGCGACGGATTTTTGGGCGAGCGCGATTTTCCGAGCCTGACCGCGGCCGCATCCAAGCTCGCGGAAGCAAAAATCTTCATCGACGACAGCGCCAGCCTGACGATTTTGGAATTGCGTGCGAAAGCGCGCCGGCTCAAAGCCCAGCAGGATGTCCAGCTGATCATCGTCGATTATTTGCAGCTGTTGAGATCGACATCGCGCCGGGCCCAGGACAATCGACAGCTCGAAATTTCGGAAATTTCCGCTGGCCTGAAAGGTTTGGCCAAAGAATTGAAGATTCCCGTCATTGTAGTTGCGCAATTGAATCGACAGCCGGAACAACGTACCGGCGGCAAACCCCGATTGAGCGATTTGCGCGAATCAGGTTCGATCGAACAAGACGCGGACCTGGTCGGCCTTCTTGTTCGGCCGGAACTGTACGAAGAAGACGACGAAGCGCGTCAGGAAAAATCCGGCGAGGCCGAATTAATCATCGCCAAACAACGCAACGGTCCGGTTGGCGAGATTCCCCTCACCTTCCTGAAAGAATTCACCCGGTTCGAAGATCGCGCCCGCAACGTGACCGAGCCGGAAGAAGCGTTCTAGAGCGATCTCGCGGCTTCAACCACGTGCTTGGCATCGATGCCGCGTTCTTTCATCACTTCCGCGCCGGGCGCACTCAAGCCGAATTGATGCAGCCCGACAACTTTGCCGTCGAGACCGACATATTGATACCAAATCTCGGTAATGCCGGCTTCTATCGCGACACGTTTCCGGCATGACTTTGGAAGAACTTCCTCGCGATATTTCTCCGATTCCCGATTGAAACGCTCGAAGCATGGCATCGAGACGACGCGCACGCCATCGCCAAGCTCCTTTGCTGCGGCAAAGGCGTGCTGCAATTCGCTCCCGCATGACATGATGATGAGCTCGAGCTTTCCTTTTTCCTTCTTTGCGATGTAACCACCGCGCGCGACGCCTTCGCGCCGCAATTTAACATCGACCTCGTTCAAAATCGGAACCACCTGCCGCGTTAGCGCGAGCAAAGTTGGGCCGTCAATCCGTTGGGCAGCGGCCGCAAACGCTCCCGCTGTTTCTTCCGGGTCGGCCGGGCGAATCACATCGATCTGCGGCATAATTCGCACCGAGCTGACTGTCTCGACCGGTTCATGCGTCGGCCCGTCTT
>Ga0209056_10005032_pt1 | contig 13819 bp, 15 predicted proteins | sample GraSoiAngelo_114_FD_185876 | JGI IMG/M metagenome (GOLD analysis project Ga0209056, IMG submission 185876) | Grasslands soil microbial communities from the Angelo Coastal Reserve, California, USA - 14_0903_13_40cm (SPAdes) (version 2) | ecosystem: Environmental > Terrestrial > Soil > Grasslands... | reverse complement strand
GTCGAGACTTCCAAAAATGCCGATATTAATTCCATCGCGGCATCACTGGGCGGAACGGTGCTGGATTCCATGCCCGACGATTCCAAATACCTTTTAAGCCTTCCATCGATGCCGAGCACACTGCCATCAGGCGTGAAGTCCATGACACTAGACACGCCTCTGGTCCTGCCTCGGTTCCGAGGTTCGGCGCTCTCGGCCACCGGCAGTGGCGGCACGCTGCCCTGGTACGCGAATCAGCCAGCATTCAATCTGATGAGTGCGGCTTCTGCCCGAGCCAAATCAACGGGTCGGGGAGTGATCATCGCAGACGTCAATTCACAGGTTGACGTATCGCATCCTGCACTGCAAGGGCATTTGACGACGGGTCACGATTTTATCGGCAACAGTGGTCCGAAGACGCGGACCGGTGCGACATTGGAGCAATCGACGGCTTCATTCCTGGATCAGTCGACGGCGTCGTTTCTGGATCAATCGACGGCATCATTCCTGGACCAATCGACGGCGTCATTTCTGGATCAATCGACCGCATCGTTTCTGGACCAATCGACGGCTTCATTCTTGGATCAGTCGACCGCATCATTTCTCGAATCCGGCAGTGCAGGCCATGGCCATGGCACGATGGTGGCGGGCATCCTCGCCGCACTCGCGCCTGACGCCTTGATTATGCCACTCCGTGCTTTTGACGATAGCGGGGCGGGCGATGCATTCCAAGTCGGCAAGGCGATACGCTATGCGGTGCGCAATGGAGCGCAGGTCATCAACCTCAGTCTGGGGTTCACTACGGATGCGGCTGAAGTTTCGGCGGCCATCGATTTTGCAGTAGCACACAACGTGGTGGTGATTGCCGCTGCGGGCAACAGCAATAGTTCCGAACCGCAATATCCGGCAGCGTTTCCCAGCGTTATCGGCGTCGGGTCCACGGACCTGCAGGATGTGAAGGCTTCGTTCTCGAACTACGGTCAATCCGTATTCGTATCAGCGCCGGGAGTGAACATCATCACTGCGTATCCCGGAGGATATGCCGTAGGCTCCGGCACATCATTTTCATCCGCCATTGCTGCGGCAGAAGTTGCACTGATCCGATCACTGGCGACGACCGGCATCTACAACACGGTCACTGCAACTGCTGTTAACATCGACTCCAGCAACCCTGCTTACGCAGGTCAGCTCGGATACGGCCGTATCGATCTGCTGGCGGCCGTTTCGGCTTCGGGCCAGACGACCTCCGTCACTCGACAACCACCGGCTTCACGGAATTTCGGCCGGCACATCGTGAGATTTAAAGCCGGAACCGGCAAGCCGGACCGCGCCGCAGCCGCAGCGCGGGCGGGCGCAAGCGTCCATTTTAACTATGACATCGTGGACTCGATGGCGATTGAGGTCCCTCCTTCGGCACTCCAGGGTCTACTGAATAATCCGAACGTAATGGAGATTCTTCCTGATCGTGGTGTGTTTTCCACCGGTTTTGCGGGGGCGGGTGGAAGCCAGAGCAGCACTCAGGTCACACCGTCGGGAGTTACCGCCGTAGGCGCACCTGTCACCGGATCGGATGGTTCGGGCGTTGGAGTAGCGATTTTCGATACTGGGATTGATCTCGCCAATTCGGATCTTGCTGTCGCTTCGCAAACCTACAGCGCGTTTGGCGGGAGCTGCAACGATGACAACGGTCATGGAACGGCTGTCGCCGGCCTTGTTTCTGCGTTAAACAATACGATCGGAATCGTCGGCGTTGCTCCCAATTCCAAACCTTACTGCGTGAAGGTTCTCGATTCTACGGGCACCGGCACCGATTCCACTATCATCGCAGGATTGAACTGGATCTACACCAACTGGAATCTGGTTACGCCAAACATCAAAGTAGTCAATATGAGTCTCGGCCGTGCAGGTACTATCAACGACAATAGCTCGTATCGGACTGCGGTCCAGCAGTTGTATTACCTCGGCATCGTTGTCGTCAATGCCGTCGGTAATGACTCGTCAGTCGGCGTCCCATCCCGCGTGCCAGCGACGTACCCTGAAGTTTTTGCCATTGCCAGCACTACGGTGCTGAAGGGCACCACCTCTTGCAAGGTCAATTCCGCTATCATTGCGAATGCCGCTTCCTGGTACACGACGGATGGAAAATTCGATCCGACCACGAAGATCGGAATCACGATCTCGGCGCCCGGAGAAGATTCGGAGACCGTCACTTCAACTTGCGGCATTTCTTCCGTTGGCATGGTGACGTTGCAAAAAGGAGGTGGCACGATGCGCGCGTCCGGTACAAGCATATCGGCTCCTCTGGTTGCCGGCGTCGTCGCACGGTTAATCCAAAAGGGAAATACCGGCGTCGAGAACATTCGCAGCATTCTTCGCTCTACCGCTCAACTGGTTGGAACTGCCCCATATAATTCGCCTTACGTCGGCTATACGTTCGATGCCGAACGTGAAGGAATCGCAAAAGCTCCGTAGGTTTTCGCAGCGGTGGAGACTTGCGCCCCGCACGTTGCCGAAGCTGACTGTCCAGTACAGTGGGGTGGTGGAAGATCCCAGTGATGAACAATCCGATATCTACAGAAAGTCCGGGCCCCACGCCAAAAAAGCATGCATCGATTTATGCTCGCGGCGCGCCAGTACCGGAGTTTTGCAGTCTGTTTCTGATGCCGGCAATGACGCGGAGGCACCGCCGGAGCTGCTTCTCTTTGCGATGCCAGGTCCGCGCGGCCTGGCTCAGAAACGAGCGCGCAACGGCAGAGTTTTTGGCGCCATGTCGAATGACCAGATAGACGCAATACGCATATGTCGCTGCGTTCAACTTCGTCACTAATTCGAGCGCAGCATTTAAATCTCGGACGACCCCTGGACGCTTTTCGGCAAGACTATTTGCGATTCGGTCGGCCAGGTCGAACAAAGCTGTCGGGTCTCGTGGCAACCGGTTCCCTGTCATGACTTCTCTTTTCTGATCGAACGTTTGCCTCTCACTTTGTGACAAGCAAACGATTTCGGACGTGTTCATATGGTCCGCAAGCCCAGCTCGTAGCCGCTCGCAGCGCTGCGAATGGTCAGTAGTTCGTTGCGCCGCTCCTGCCCTTCTTCGGCGAATCCCACGTGGCACCACCGGCCGAATTCGTGAATCACTTGGTCGAACGCAAGACCCGACCGCGCGATCTGTTCACAGACCTCCAAGGGCGTGCCGAATTGGGGGCAAAGGATATCGGCGGCCAATCCGCGCGTGTGCATGGAGTGTTTCGATCCCCCCAGCATCTGATTCAGCCGGGCCGAGCGGAACCCGCTGCTGACGTGAATGGGCTTGTTGCCTAGCGCCGCGCGTACGAGCTCCAGGCCTGCCGCCAACCGGACCAGGTTCGGCATCAACTGGCCGGGAGGTGTATTGTCGATGCCCGCCCGGACTGCAGTGTCCGAGACGGTCAGTTCTTCGAAAGAGAAGTGTGTGGACAGATTCATTCCTCAATCTCCTTTTCCGCTTTGATTAGATCCAGATCGAGTGGTTCTCCGGTGTGCTGCCGATAGGCCTCGGCGCCCGTCTCGATGATCTGTAAAAGCGTGTCGCCGATGCCGGCGTCGTGATCAGGATTGCGTTCGGCCTGCATTTCGGCGACAGCCACCGCCGCCTCCATGATTTGGAAAATCAGACTCGGGTTCATTTGCCCTCCTTAAATATGCGGATCGCGTTGCTGAGGTCCGTGAGATTCTTCGTAAGTTTATTGAAGTAGATGTCCGAGGGGACGTTGCTCGAAACGGCGCCGCGGTACGCCAGCCAGGAAGTGCGGGTGATGTTGTAGGACTCGATCAGCGCCTCCAGCGCCGGCTTCGTTCCAGCGGGAAGCCGGTTCGCTTCGAATTCCACCCGAGCTTGATCGATCGTCGCTTGGGCGATCAGCAACGTGTCGTATGCGGCGGAATCCGTCGTGCTCAAAGCTCCGGGATGGATCGTGTAACGCGCGGCACAAGCCGAGGTTGCCAGCATCAGCGGAATCGTCAGGACGAGCACGAACGTCTTCAGCCCAGGGATCTTGCTCCCAAACGCCGTCGTGATGTTGCCGGCGATGCTGTGCAGGAATCGAAACAGCCACAGATAGCCCGGACTGCCGTTCGAGGCGGGCTCGGGCATAGACGATACCGCCGCGGAGAAAATCCAATAAATCACGACGGCGGTCCAGAATTGATGTTGCGTGACGAATTCGAACATGGGTTCTCCTTTCCTTCACTTTCCCGAGATTCCTCTGAACATGTAGAGGACGGCGGCGGTGAGAATGGCCCATCCGCCCTTGAGCCAGGACTGAGCCTGCTCGAGTGCCGACACGCGCTCGGAGAGCTTGCGAATCTGGATCAACTCGCCTTCGATGCGCCCGAGCGCACGTAGAATTTCGCTATAGGGATACATCGCGGTCTCCTTTCTGGTGTTGTTGGGGCGGTCTATGACCGCCCGCGATGTCTCGGTTTCGACATCGTGGGCGGTCATAGAGTTGTGGGACACTTAGGCGCAGATGAAGGTCATCGAGTCACTCCAATCGGTGTAACCCAGTTTGCCCAGCGCTCGGACCTGGAACGCGTAGGCCGCGCCGGGACTCAGACTGCGAATCGTTGTTTTCTTCGGGCTGGTGAGTGTGACCGTCGTCCATGATCCGGGCACCCCATTGGCAACGGGAGCGTAACGCACGTCGTAGCCGACGGCCTTCGGCAGGGACTTCGCCTTGACCACGACTTCTCCGGTGGAAGAACCACGGTCAATCCAGTCGAAGGCCGCCGGAGGCAGCGGCTGCGGCGCGGTACGGATCTTAGGAACCGCCGCGAATCCGCTGGTGTCAAACTTCGCCTGATCGCCGTCGGAGGTATCCTCGACGTAGTGTCCAAGCTGCGTGGCCATCTTGATCACCACTTCGCGTTGTTTCTTTTTCGCGCTGATGGCCTTCTTGCCACCATCTTCCGCGTCGGAAACCAAAACCGAAAAGGTGTCCAACGCCGTTTTGAACGTGTCCATACTCAGTGGTGGATTGGCATAATTCGGATTCCCGTTCATGCGCTCGCGGATGGTGTTCAACTGCTTGAGGAGATCGGCGTCCGGAACTTTCTGGAAGCCGAGCACGGGCTTGATTTTCGTTACCTTTGGCATAGATTTTCCTTTCTTTAAATTTCCGGCCGCTGACCACCGATCACACATCGAGAGGAGGCGGCCGGATTGAAGACCTCCTCCCGAAACTTTTAGAGGGTCAGGTCAGATCTCCCAAGGCGTCGATCGATTCTCCAGCAGTCGCCTCGGGTTCCCCAAGCGCGCGTTCGCCGGCGGGCGTAATTTTGGAGTAGCGTTTCAACTGGCCTTCAGGCTCCTGGGCTGGATGGGCCACCCTCGACTCCACAAGCTGGCGGCCTTCGAGGCGGACCAGCGATTCATCAACAGCTCGGGTCGTGATCGGCTTTCCCTTCAGCTCACTAGCCTTGTGGGCAATGTTCGCGGTATCGGCTTCTCCGCGAAGCAGGTGAACGGCCTTCAACACTAATTGCTCCAGTTGCGCCTGCGATTGGGCTTCCTCCGCATCGAGCGCCTTCGGGGGTACCGGCCCCAGGCCCTGGCGCTTTAGAATCGCCTTGGCATAGCTCACGCTTCGTTCGGCCAGGCGCTTTTCATCGATCCGGGTCCGCTGGGGCAGTTCGGCTTGAACGGCCCAGACCGCGAAGAACTCCTCCAACGCCTTCCGGTGTTGCGGATACCGTTCACACCAACGCCCGAGCGCGGTGTCGCCGGGCGTTTCCTCTTCCAGCATCAACTCGTCCACGATGTCTTCAAAGCGTTCGTCGTTATTGCTCATTTCTGGCCTCCTATTGCGGCACGCATCGCGTTGAGAGCCGCGTTAATCCGGTTCCGGATCTGCCGCTCGCTTTTGTTGAAGTGACGTACCAGGTCCTTGACCTGCAGGCCCTCCATGAAATGCAGGCGGACGGCCTTCCGGTCCCGCGGATCCTTCACGGCGTCCCAGGCTTTCTGGACCAACTGGCGCGTGCGGACCTCGTCCTCTTCCTCCAAAAAGTGTTCTAAAGGGCCCGGCCGCTGATCCAGAGCCGCTTCAAGGGCCCGCAGTTCGTCGCCATCGGCGTCATGCTCCTGGACCGTTCCGGCCATCTGATCACGGTGGCCCATGACGGAATTCTTGTGTCTGCGAACAGTGTCGATGGCCCTACCCCGGACGGCCTTATTGAAAGCGACCTCCAGAAACTCGCCCGGACGGGACGGTCTCTCCTCCAGAATGAGTTCCAGGATCGTCGTGTCCACTTTCCACACAATCTCCTCGCTCGTCACCTCATCAAAACCTTGAGCCAAACGAGTCGAAATCCGGCCTATACGCGCGCTGAGTTCCGAAACGAACTGACCGAGGAGATCCTCGTTGGCCTGCAGAATGCGGTAGATCAATCCGCTCGTTGCCCCCTCGGAAGGCCGTCTTCGCCATTCCACGCTGCTACGGCGAATGTGCCGGATCAAATAGACCAGCGTCTCGCTTTGAACGTGAGGTGCGGCGCCAGCCCACTCTTCCCGACGCAGTAGCAGTGTCTTCTGGATTTCGGTTTCGACAGCGGCCCGCCTCGTATACGATTGGCTGCCGGCGTTCGATGACGTCAGCGGCCGCATGCCGGCCCAAGAACCTGATTCCTGAGATAGTAAATTGTCGCCCATAGGACTGAACGCTCCGCGGCGTCCGATTTGAGGAATCCGGACGCGATTGAAAGCAACGTTCGAATCAGCTGATTTCTGTGACGAAAATTTGCGCTTACATATATATAACCGCCGCGCCTTCGAATTCCGGAAATCGCGCAGCGGTTTGGAACGCATGGTAAGGCGATTTTGCTGCGGCTAAACTCAAGATTGCAAAGCCTGACCGGATTTTCGTCCTTTCTGGACAGAAAATCGAAAAGCCCGCACGGCATTTCGTATTTTCCCCGCAGAAAATCCCAGGTTCCGTCAGCATTTCGCACTTTCCACGGAAAATCCCCGAATTCTGCACAGCTTTCGCACTTTCCACGCGGAGGATCGCAAAACCGCATTGCATTTCGCATTTTCCTCGTCGAAAATCACAAAATTCCCTCAGCATTCGCACTTTCCATCAGGAAAATCGGAAATTCCGCACGGGATTTCGAGTTCTCCGTGTGAAGATCCTGAATTCCGGGCGGCGTTTCGCTTTTTCTGCTGGGAAATCCCAAATTCTGCGCAGCGTTTCGCATTTCCACAGCGAAATCACAAATCTCGTGCGGCATTTCGCATTCTCCGCGCAGAAGATCGCAAATTCCGTGCAGCATTTTGCTTTTTCTGGGGCACATTCACATTTTCCAGCGGAAAAGGCGCAATGCTGTCTGGCGGCTTTGTCGACCGTGGAGAATTTGAGGGAGAATCGGCGTCTGCCGCCGAATCAACCGTGTCTGCGCTCCAATTCCCGGAGCCGGATCTCTTCTTCAATCGCCTTGGCCAGTTGTTCGTTCATCTTCTTGATCCGAACCCACAACAGGCCCAATAACATGATGGCGACGAGATTCACGCCGACTTGCAGCCAATCCGTCATGACTGACAAGGGATCGTCGGAGACCCATCGCCAGGCCGCAACGAATACGAGATAAGACAGCACCCCGAAATACCCGACTTCAGTAATGAGATCCGCTCGGAATATGGAAACTTTGTCCCGAAACCAGAGCGTGGCGCGGTCCCAGCTCAATTCTTTCAGATCCGGATCCACGATGCTCAAAAGCGGCCGTTCCCATATGCTCCGGTAGTGCGCCTTCCGGAGGATGGTCGACGCCAGCATCAGCCATACGGGAAGCGCGCCCAGAAGGCGGTCGCGGTTAGGGCTGCCCGGCACCGCGTCCTGACTGCTCAGCAGGACAGTCAGTCCTGCCACGAAGAAGAGCACATTGGCGTGCCAGACCACGATACGCCGCTCCTTCAGTTCGCGGTGCCGCGGATCTGCCGGACCCTGCCTGCGGGAGATCATTCGCCATGCCGCCGCCATGACCGCACCGGCGACAGCGAAATACACGTTCAGAATAGGCAGCGCCAGCCGTGGAGCCATGAAACGCGCAGCCTCCTGAAAAGCGATCACGCATGCGCCCGTCCAGGCGGCATCCAGGAGCATTTCTCGAAGCGATCCTTCGGCCGGGTAGGCGTAGGCGTCGCGCAAACGGAGCAGCGGCAGGACGAGGGCCATCAGCGCCGCCAATTGGAGCAACGGCGCACCGGCAAGCGGAAAGCAGATCGAGATGTAGAAAAAGGACGCTTCTCCAATCAACAGCCAGATATTGAAGGACGCCTCCATCTGGTCCTTGATGACGCCGGCGACGGCCTCCCCGGCCGCCCACGCATAGTCGCGGCCGGAATTGCAATCCAGACGTTCCAGCTTATGTCGAATCCCCTCGCGCTCGAAACGCGGCGTGAGTTTCTCGGCTAAGACGACGAGATAGGCCGGTATCGCTTTCTTGGTTTTGGGAACAGGTCCGTATGCAAGCGTTTTCATTTTATAAAGCTCCAGAAGCTCTACGAAATTCGCGTCACGCTCTCGGCCGATTCTCGCGGGCGTTCATCTCTGGACGGACTGGGGATCGCGAGATTTTTCTTTCCGCCTGCTCCGGCACGTTGGCGGCGTCGATTCGCGCCGGCTGAACGTGACGTAAACACCGAACCGGAACTCACTTTCCGGTCCACCACTCTCAGACTTCCCATAAGTTGGCGTGCCATGGCGGCGTCTTTGAACACCATGACCGCGGCCAGTGTCACTAAATCATCCAACTGGCCCAGGGAGTCCTGTCAGTTCCACGCCGTTCGAACCGGCGTGCCCAGCGAGCGGGCAAAATATTGGCGCAGGCGACCACCCAAAGGAGTGAAGCCTTGTCAGTCGCGTGTGCTGATAATTTGTCCTCTCAAACATGAGATAAAGAAGAAGGTCGCAAAATACATGCTATTTGTAAAAAATTGTGAAATCCGTTTCTGCGAAGTTGTGCGCGGCCGAAATTTGCAAAAGAGAGCTTCACGAATTTCACTTTCGCACTCATTTGTTTGGGGACGGAGTCGCTCTCAATGCTTTTGAGCTCCGCAACGGAAGTCCGGCTGGATACCAATTCCAGATCATTGGCGAGCCGCAAGGTGATTTCTGGCGCTCTAGCTCTATTGCCTCCACGACATTGCCGCTCGCGAGTCGGTCCACATTCCCAAGGACTATCTGTTCTGGAGCGACCGGAGTCCGGTGGCGATCGTCCTGGACGCTCCATTTCACAGGCAGCCGGAAATCGATAAACAGCGACCCCTCGTAAATGGACCATTCGCAGTCGTCGAGTTGCGGCGCATATTGTGGCGTTCCGACGTCAACGTCGACTTCCAGCTGCGGATCAACAAGGCCGTCAATAAGCTGCGGGACGTCCTCGATGATACCCACCAGAGTCCCTGCTACATCGAGACCGTTCCGAAGCACGGGTATCGCTTCATTGCGGAGTTGGAAGGTTCACCACGAACGCGACCTCGCCCGTCATATTACCTTTTTCAAACCGCAGCGCCGGCCCTGAAGAGCAGTACTTTTGACACTATAGTGCTTCTGTCATATCGTGAAATAGGGAGATAAGTCATGGGGGCCAAAGGTTCGTCTTCAGTCCGCATTAATATCTACGTCGATGATTCCGCGATTCGGAAAGAAGTCAAGCTGGCTGCTGCGCTGCGGGATATCTCGGTGTCGGAATACTGTCTGGCGGCGATTCGAGAAAAGCTTGCGCGGGAAAAGAGTACCGGCGGTACTGCAAGGCAACCGCAATCGCTGGAGAAGGCGGTTGAAAGCGCCAGGAAATTTCATTCCAAGACCTTCCGCGGCCGGGCCTTTTCGCTATCTTCAGCAGAACTAATCCGAGATGCGCGAAAGGGCCGATCCCGCAATGGGCGGTAAGGTGGTCATTGATGCAAGCGTGGCTGCCATGTGGGCGGTGCCGGAAGCATATTCCGATCATGCTTTGAGCCTGGTCCGCCGATGGGCCGGTGAAAAGGTTCAACTCTTCACGCCTTGCCTCATGTTGTCGGAGGTCAATAACGCCATTTATAAGCGGGTCACGCGAAAAGAGTTCACAATGACCGAGGCTAAGGCCGCTCTGCAGGTGATCCTGAGCTTTCCGTTTGAAATCAAAGACAGCGGCCGCTTACAGATCCGCGCAATGGAATTGGCGCAGCAACTAGGCCGGCCCGCGACTTACGATTGTCAGTATCTAGCTCTGGCGGAATTGGAGAGATGCGAACTCTGGACGGGAGACCGGCGCCTCCGCAATGCCGTCGCAAATAGACTCTCGTGGGTGCATTGGGTCGGAGAAATCCGATTGCCCCGGGACGAAGAAACTTCGGCATAGTTCCGAGCCTGTATCGACCAGCGCTTCGATAGGGAGATGTGCTCATTGGCATCAAAGTAACGCCCGTCCGGAAACGCAGCTTCTCCACGGCCACACAACAGAAGATTGTCACGCGCGAAACGGGTTATGCCATCCTCAGTGCCGAAGGTTTCGAAACGGTAGACGAAGTTGTCTTCGGCGAACCTGGCGACCGGACATCGCTCATCGGTTCGTTGCCACCACAACCATCGTGGCCTTCATGTTTTGAGTTCCAGAAGCGTCATAGGGTTCTCCTGTGAGTTCGCTTTCACGCTTTCGCGGAAAACCGTGTCGAACGCCTCCTGGTCGTCTAAGGAAAATCCAGAATTCGCGACTTGCCGTTCCCGCCTCCGAAAAAGCTGCGGCAGACCTGGGCAGCTCTCGCCCCGAGTCAACATAAAGCGTTGATTTTGTCGCGCCTAAAAACTCTCGCGGCAAGAATCCTTACTCCTTACGTGCCATTGACTGTCCTGTTGGGTGTTTTATGTCCTGCACCTTCGTCCTAGTTTCACTTGAGTCCTGTTGCGTACTTTATGTCGGTGACTTTTGTTCTATGTTTGGCGCACCACTATTTCGATTACCGTTTGACGCGATCCAGGTTGAGATGAATTTCGCGGACATTTTCGACAACGAAACGCGATCGAAAGTTGTGGAAGTCTTCTCAGGCTTCCAACGGTGAGTCGAAGGCATGAGGTGAAAGGTTATCGCCGACGACATGAGGCAGGATGCCCAGAGAAATTTAGGATTGCGCAGTCTCGTGCAATCCCTCGCTAAGATGGGTTTCCTGGCCGCTCAAGCATCCAAGACTCATTTCCACCGGCTCGACCAGCCACACTGAGACGGGAATTCTGAAGAGAGGAAGTATGCGTTTACCTAAGTTCCGGTTACAGTCCCTTAGCGCGATCGCGCGCGGCTTGAGAAGCCATCAAGAGATGAGGCGAGCCAGAGACAAAAACACAAAACGGCGTTCAAGTAGGCCTCCGGCATGGCTGCTTGTCGTTTTGGCTTTATTGGTTGCCCTATTTGTGGTGTCTGCAAAGTCAGCGTCACCGCCTCAGCAGTCCAACCTGGGCGAACGCGCGCAGTCGGGCGCCGCGATCAGCACGGACAGGGAGGTCTACCTCGCCGGAGAAACCGTCAACGTTTTCGGCAGCGGCCTTTCCCCATACGAGCGTGTGGGCCTGCGGGTGACGCACGCCAATGGCAACACGGAAGCGAACATGGGTCACGAAATGTGGTGGACCAACGCCGATTTTGATGGGACGTTTAAGGCCGCATGGACGGTGAACTCGGGCGACTCCGGGGGGACCGGTTTCATCATCGAAGCGGAGGGATCTTCGGGTTCCAGCGCACGGGCGATGTTCGTCCGAGGCGCAGTTATGAGCACGGATGCGTCGTCGTACCAGACTGGAGAAAAAGCATGGATCACGGCACATGGCTTCAATCCGGGTGAGCGCGTGAACATCGCAGTTCAAGACGGACGTAACCGCGCACCTCTGATTCGGTTAGCTGACGAAAACGGTCAGGTCCGAGCCGAAGTGGAGCTGCCCGCGGAAAAGCAGGCAGCGGGTTTCGTAACCATCAAAGCCACCGCAACCGAGTCGGGCGTGATGTCCAGTTTGACCATACCCTATACGTTCTTTGCCGTTTTAGACCAACAGGGCGCGAATGATAAGGGTGTCCAGGTCCAGAGCGACTTGACTCAGATGGGACGAGATAACAGCGACCTCAACTATTACCAGATCTTCTGGAGCTGGGATTCGATCGACCAGTGGACCGGTTCCGGATCAACGGGTGACGCCTGCGCTCTGTTCGACAGCGACGGCGACGGCAAAATCAACTACGCTGTCTGCGGCCAGATCACGAATCTGAACGGGAACCCGAACGTGGTAGTCCAGACAACCGGAGCACCCTTTGCTTTTTCATGCAATAACGCTCGAACGGATCGTTGCGGAAGCCCAGCCCCCCAGAGCTACACCAGCTCTGATATTCAAGCCGGTCCGCTTCCTGGGTCAACGGCAACCCCTGCAGGCAACCTCATTACGGATACGGACCCATTTGGCCTGACTGTGCCAAATGGTCCCGGATCTAATTATCCGTACGACTCGACGTTATACATGAAGATCAGAAAGGGTTTTTTGCTGAACTCCATCCTCGTCAACGTCTGCTCGTATCCTTCCGCCGGGAGTGGCGGCAACAATAATCCGTTCGACTGCATCGTTTCGCCGGGCGGCGGTTTCCTCGTAATTAAGAAGGTGGCCAATGGGAACACGACTTCGACAACCAGCTTCAATTTCGTGGTGAATCCGGTCCCGACGGGTGAGTCTTCGAATTATACGGTCACCGGTTCGGGCCAAACCCTTCCTATCGGCGTCGCCATCGGAAGCGGCGCTGAAACCGTTAGCGAGACAGTTCCTCAAAATTGGACTCTCACGGGAGCGGGCTGCACGCTGGAAAGCGGAGCCGGTACTGGGGGTTTTGACAACGCGAACCACCGAGTCACCGGTATTACGATTGAGTCCGGCAAGACCACGACCTGTACATTCACGAACAGCGAGAACACGCCGAACATCTCTGTCCTGAAGGACAATGACGCCAATCGTAATACACTCTTCACAGACACCGAAACTCTCCCGTCGAATGCCGTATATCCGTACACCGTTACCTACAAGGTCTCCATCACGAACACTGGCGGATCATCGACGATCTCATCGATCGTCGATGACAAAACGAGCAGCCTTACGCTGACCGGCAACACAACCGCGCCTGCAGGAGCACCCAATTGTGCGTCGCTAATTGGCACAACCATTGGGACCGGTGCATCCAAGACTTGCTATTACGATGTAACTTTCGGCAATGCCAACGTCCCACAAGTGATCAACCGGGTAACAGTAACTGCCACCTCACCTGCCGGGAATTCACAGGGGACCGATACCGCCACCGTGAATTTCCCGCAGGCCGCGGGCCTGACGCTGGCCAAGAGCGCGAACCCGACGACCTACAACGCCGTGGGACAAGTTATTACGTACACTTATACGATTACGAACAGCGGGAACACCACGCTGGCTGGACCGTTCAGTGTAAGCGATGACAAGCTGGGTACGATCAGTCCCTGCGGCGCCGGCCCGCTGGCATTGGGTGGATCGACGAGCTGCACCCCGATCCATACGATCACCCAGGCGGACATCGACGCCGGCTCGATCACCAACAAAGCCACCGCTTCCGGCAATGGCCTTACCTCAAACCAGGCTTCGTTCACGGTGACCGGCAGCCAGAACAAAGTTCTGGCGCTCGCCAAGAGCGCGAACCCGACGACCTACAACGCCGTGGGACAAGTTATTACGTACACTTATACGATTACGAATAACGGGAACACCACGCTGGCTGGACCGTTCAGTGTGGCGGATGATAAACAGGGGACGATCAGCCCGTGCGGCAGCGGTCC
>Ga0209056_10005030_pt1 | contig 13826 bp, 17 predicted proteins | sample GraSoiAngelo_114_FD_185876 | JGI IMG/M metagenome (GOLD analysis project Ga0209056, IMG submission 185876) | Grasslands soil microbial communities from the Angelo Coastal Reserve, California, USA - 14_0903_13_40cm (SPAdes) (version 2) | ecosystem: Environmental > Terrestrial > Soil > Grasslands... | reverse complement strand
TCCTGCTTCGTCTGTGGCTCGGCCGAGGAAGCGGTGACGCTCTCGCGCTTCCTGGACGCCCACGTCGCCGAAATGCGGCGCTGGCTCGCCGAGCGGGTCGAGGCGGATCCGGCGCTCTCGAAGTACGCAAAGCTGCGCGAGGTCGAGACCCACGTCGTCGGGCCGATGTGCCACGTCATGTGGGCGTTTACGACCGGCGATGCCTGTGGGCCGAACATGATGACCCGGAACGCGTACGCGCTGAACATGGGCTACGTGATGGAGCAGGCGCCGGTGAAGCCGGAGCGCGCGATCCTCGAGGCGAACATGGGCGGCGACAAGAAACCGTCGCATCGCTACTTCGAGCGCGGGGGCCACGGTAAGACCGTGATCGCCGAGTGCACGCTGAGCGAGGAGGCGGTGCGGCGCGTCCTGCGGACGTCGATCGACGATCTGCTCGAGCTCTCGTGGGCGGGTACGCACGGCGCGGTTGCCTCCGGGATGCAGTCGGTCGCCTTTACGCCTGCCTCCGCGATCGCCGCGATCTTCGCCGCCACCGGCCAGGACCTCGGCATGGTCGGCACGAGCTCGATGGCGCACGGCACGGGCAAGCGCGTCGAGGGCGGCCTCAACTGCACGATCCGGCTGGCCGGGCTCGAGGTCGGCACCGTCGGCGGGGGCACGACCCTCCCCTACGCCCGCTCGTGGCTGGCGCTGATGGGCTGCGCGGGCGCTGGCAAGGTGTACCGCTTCGCCCAGATCGTCGCAGCGGCGACGCTCGCCCTGGAGATCTCGGCCTCGGCGGCGATGGCGACCGCGGGCTCGCAGGAGTTCTTCAAGGCCCACCACGAGCGCGGCGGCCTCCGCTGATTCGACACGAACTTGTTGCCAACTCGCGCAACAGTCCGGCTTCGCCCGGGATATCGTTCCGGTAGGGGCGCTTTTGCGCCCCCCATTGGGGCTGGGGGGTAGCGGTGAGCGAGGGTGCGCAGCCGCAGGTGCCGCCGCACCACGACCCGGCCTGCTGGGGCTGCGGCGATAACCCGTTCGGGATCCACCTGCGCCTGCCCGAAAGCGAGGGGCTGACCGAGTACGAGTCCTACCTCGAGTTCGAAGAGCGCCATCAGTCCGCGCCGGGGCTCGTCCACGGCGGGCTCGTCGCCGCCGCCCTCGACGAGGCCTGCGGGCTGCTGGCCTCCTGGTACCACTTCCCGACCGTGACCGGCAGGCTCTTCGTCCACTTCCGCGATCCGGTGCCGATCAACACCGAGCTGCTGATCCGCTCCCACCTCGAGCGCGAGCGCGGCCGCCGGATCCACATCGCCGGCGAGCTAGTCGACGGCGACGACGTGCTCGCCCAGGCCCGTGGCGCCTTCGTCCACGTCCCGCTGGAGCACTTTCTCGGCACCCCGGAAGGGCAGGCGGCCGCGGAAGAATGGCGGCGCCGGCTCGCCGCGGGGGACGGCGGCGAATAGCTCGGCGCGGAATGCAGGCGCAAAGCGCTAGGTTGAAGCAGACATGAAGCTGGAAGGCGTCCACCACGTGACCGCGATCACGGCCGACGCACCGCGAAACGTCGAGTTCTACGCCGGGCTACTCGGCCTCCGGCTCGTCAAGAAGACGGTCAACCAGGACGACCCGACCGTCTACCACCTCTTCTACGCCGACGAGCAGGGCGATCCCGGCTCCGACATCACCTTCTTCGAATATCCGGGCGCGCGCCAGGGCCGCGCCGGCGCCGGGATGGTTCACACGGTCCGCTGGCGGGTCGCCTCGGAGGATGCGCTCGATTTCTGGCAGAAGCGGCTCGACAACCACGTCGTGTCGAGGGAGGACGGGCGGCTGACGTTCGTCGATCCCGAAGGGCTTCGGCATGAGCTCGCCGTCGTCGAGACCGGCGACGAGCCGCTGATCGCCGAGCACCCGGAGGTGCCCGCCGAGTTGGCGCTACAGGGGTTCGACGGCGTGCGGGCGTTCTCGGCCGACCCCGAGCGCAGCCGCGAGTTCCTCGAGCAGACGCTCAAATTTGAGCCGCGCGGCGACAGCTGGGAAGCACGCGGCGCGCGGCGGGGCGGTTTCTACGAATACGACGCCGCGCCCGAGGGCGCCGGCATCGGCGGCGCGGGCACCGTGCACCATGTCGCTTGGGCCTCGCCGCCGCAGGAGCACGAGCCTTGGCGCGAACGCGTCGCCGCCGCCGGGGCGCACGTGACGCCGATCATCAACCGCTTCTACTTCAAGTCGATCTACTTCCGCGAGCCGAGCGGCGTCCTCTTCGAGATCGCGACGATCGGCCCCGGCTTCGCGACCGACGAGCCGATCGAGCACCTCGGCGAGCGGCTGTCGCTGCCGCCTGACTTCGAGCACCTGCGCTCCCAGGTCGAGCCGGTCCTGACGCCGCTACCGAACCCGCGCGAGACCGCCGCGGCGCGGTGAGCGGGCTCGACTCGCTCGCCTACCGGCTCCGCCACGCCGAAGGCAGTCCGGAGGGCGCGCTCGTCCTCTTCCACGGCCGCGGGGCGGACGAGAACGACCTCTTCCCACTGCTCGATTTCCTCGATCCGGAGCGCCGCCTGGTCGCCGCGACGCCGCGCGGGCCGCTGTCGCTGCCCCCTGGCGCCGCGCACTGGTACGTCGTCCGCGAAATCGGGTTTCCCGACAAGGAGACCTTCGACGCGAGCTACGAGCTCGCTGGCGCGTGGCTGGCGACCTTCTCCGAACAGACGGGTGTGCCGCTGGAGCAGACGGTGCTCGGCGGCTTCTCGCAGGGCGCCGTGATGACCTACGCGCTCGGGCTCGGCCAAGGCAGGCCGCGCCCCGCCGGGCTAATCGCGCTCAGCGGCTTCATCCCGACGGTGGAGGGCTTCGAGCTCGACCTCTCGCCGCCGCTGCCGCCGGTCGCGATCGGCCACGGAACCCACGACCCCGTGATCTCGGTCGAGTGGAGCCGGCGCGCGAAACAAGAGCTCGAGCAGGCTGGCGCCGATGTGCTCTACCGCGAGTACCCGCTCCCTCACGCGATCGACCCGAGCTACCTCTCCGAGCTCTCCTCCTGGCTCGCCGGCATACACCTCGTTCGAGACGAACTCACCGACCGCGGCTTTGCCAACCGGGATTAGACGGTCGCCCCGGCGAAGCCGGGCCGTCCTCTGAGTCGCCGCCGCCAGCGAGCGCCTTAGCACCTTCGAGGATGCGGGCGAGCACGGCCGAGTAGTCGGCCTTGCCCAGCCCGGCGTCCTCCGCGTCGGCAAGCCACTCACGCGCCCCCTTCGTCAGACGCAGCTCGATACCGGTCTTCGCGGCCGCCTCGAGAATCAAATCCGCGTCTTTACGCGCGAGGTAGAGGGCGAACCGCGGCGGGAACTCGCCGCTTTCGACGGCCGGACGCCGTCGCTCCGCCTGGTCGGCGAGCGCGGTCTTGCCGAGCACCTCGAAGGCGGCCTCACGCGACAGCCCCAGCGCCTCCGCGAGAGCAAGCGCCTCGCCGAGGATGCCGATCACGCCGACCAGCGTCGTGTTGGCGACGAGCTTCGCCGCCGTGCCTGCTCCTACCGGCCCGAGGTGAAGGACGGTGCCGAGCGTCGACAACAGCGGCAGCCAGCGTTCGACCGGCTCCTCGGCGCCGCCGACGAACACGTTCAGCGTCCCGGACTCGACCTCCGCCACGCTGCCGAGCACCGGCGAATCGAGGAGGGCCTCGTCCGCAAGGAGCGCCGCGAGCCGTGAGGTCGAGTGGGTGCCGACCGTCGACATCTGGATCAGCGTCGTATCCTCCCCCAGCCCGGCGACGACGCCTTCTGCCCCCTCCGTCACGTCGACCAGCGCTCGTGGGTCGGCGACCATCGTGATCACGGCGTCCACCTGTCGCGCCACGTCGGCCGGGGTCGCCGCCCCGAGGGCTCCGGCCGCGACGAGCGGCTCGGCCCTGGCGGGATCGCGGTTCCAGACCACGAGTTCTTGTCCCGCGTCCGCGAGCCGGCGCGCGATCCGGCTCCCCATCGCGCCGAGCCCGACGACCCCGACTGTCGCCATTGGTTACGCCGCTCGCTCGACCCCGTCGAGCAGGCGCCAATTCGCCTCGAGCGCGCGTTCCGCGACGGCGAGGAGCTCAGCCCGTCGGGCCGCGGGGGCCTCGGCCAGCGCCTCGCGAGAGGCCCGAGCATGCTCGAGGTCGCGCTCGGCATGCAGCCGGAAGTACTCCGCCGCCCGATCGTCGCCGTCGAAGCCGTAGTGCTCGACGAGCCCCGCGAGCTTCGTTCGCGAGATCGCCGGCTGCGCCGACTCGACCGCGTAGAGGACGGCGAGCGCCCGGAAACGCTCGTCCGGCGACCAGGCCGCGGCGCAGTCCGCGGTCTCCGGCGTCGGCTCCCGGTCGAGCGGCGCCTCGACGGCGGCCGCGAACTCTTCCCACAGCGCGACGTGCTCGGCCTCCTCGCGCGCGTGCTCGCCGTCGCCGGCAGCGGCGGCAGCGTGCGCCACGGCAACGACCGCGTGCCGGTACTCGCCGGCGTAGAAGGCGAGCTCCTCACGGGTCAGCGCGCCGCGCTCCCAGCGCTCGTAGAAGGGGTGCTTCAGAACGTCCCAGCGGCGCCGGGCCTCGTCGATACTCGCGCAAAGCTCCATCTCGCTCCTTCGCTCGAACACGACCCCAGAAACGATCCTAGCGGGGCACTCGACGCGCGGCGCAAGCGAAGGTAGGCTCGCGAAATGAGGTGGTTTCTCGTTATCACCGCGGTTGCATTGGCGGTGACGGGGAGCGCCTCGGCGGAGCTGGTCGCGCGAGTCCCCGACGGCATGATCGCCGTGACTCCGACCGGCAAGGCACTCGTCGGCTTCGTCCGCGGACAAGAGCTCGTGATCGCCCAGCGGACGGGACGCGAGCGCTGGACGCAGCGACGGGTGACGCGGGTTTCGAAAGGCTCCAGGCTCGCCGCCTTCAAGGCCGGAGCGGCCGAGCCGGTCGCGGTGATCATCGGCCCGGGCGACCGGAGCCTGATCGTCGTACGACGGAAGGGCGATCGCTGGCTGAGGACGCCGCTCGCCGGTCCCCTGGGCGCCGACCTCAGCCTCGGCTGGCCGGGACTGACCCTCGATCGCAGCGGCCTCCCGGTCGTCGCCTACACGCGCTGGCACTCGCGCAGCCTCTACAGCCAGCTGATCCTGGCCAAGATCGACGCCCGCGGAAAGCCGCACACGCAGCGGGTGACGGCCGGCGGCTGGCCCAAGAGCTACACGCCGCCGCCCGCGGCGCCCGTGATCGTGCGGAACGGCAGCGTGCACGTGGTCGAGACCTACGGGGTCGGCGGCGCGGTCGGAACGCTCGAGTGGATCCCCCGCTCGCACACGTGGATCGGCCTCTTCCTCTCCGCCGGTCGCGGCGGCTTCCCGATCGGCGCGATGTTCGCGGTGCCCGGCCGTGGCAGCATCGTCTACGCCGCCTGGACCGAGGAGTTCCCGGGCTCGCTGTTTGGCGGTTTTCCCGTCACGCTCGCCACGCACGGGCGAGAGATCACAGAGAACATCGTCTCGGAGCGCGGGGTGACCACGGGGCTGGCGATGACCTCCCGCGGCCCCGAGTTGGCAGCCAACGAATGGGTCGCGGCTGACAACTTCTCCTTCTCGTTCCCGGCGCCCGACGCCGTCTGGGCCGGAACGGTCACGGGCAGCGGCGGCAGCGAGCTGGACGGCCGTCTCGCAGGCCTAGCGGCGGTACCGCACAGCGGCGCGCAGGACCTGCTCCTCTCGAGGCCCGACGGCCTCTGGTGGTTCCGCAGTCGTTCGCTGCCGGTGCACGTCAGCCTGAGCGCGGAGCCGCAGGGCGACGGCACGGTCGCACTCTCAGGGCGCGTCCAGGGAGCGCACGGTGGCCACGTCACGATCTATCGCGAGCACGCGAAGACGCGCCGCGAGACGGCCGGCACGGTCAAGCCCGGCGCCGGTGGAACCTTTGCGCTGGTTGACACGCCGCGAGCGCGCCCAGTCTTCTACCGCGCCGTCTACACCGATCCGGCGACCGGCATCCCGTACGCAAAACTCATGCGCGACGCGGTCGAGTAAGTCCCGGCTAGGTGTCCCGGCGAACCAGCAGCACGGCTGCAATCGCGAGCGTCAGGGCGCAGTAGCCGATGAACAGCAGTGCGCCCGTGCCGGGCGAGAGGCTGTTCGCGTCGTGCGTAAGCGAGAAGAGCTGCCGCCCCGCCTCGCTCGGCAGGTACTTGCTGATGGCGTGGTTCCAGTTGCTGGGCAGGATGTTCATCAGCGGCGGGATGACGAAGAAGATGCCGGCGAAGGTCGCGATCGCCCCGGCCGTGCTTCGCACGATCGCGCCGATCCCGAGCGCGAAGACGCCGACCAGCATCAGGTAGACGGCGCCGCCGATGACGGAGCGGGCGACTCCGGGGTGTGAGAACGAGATCTGCAGGATGTGATGGCGCGAGAGGATTGCCTGACTCGCGAAGAAGGCGATCACGACCGGCGGCAGCATCAACAGGAATGCGACCACCGCGAAGACGACGGTCTTCGCCCAGAGCACGGGCAGTCGTTTCGGCACCGCGGTGAAGCTCGCGCGAATCATCCCGGTCGAGTACTCGCCGGTAATCACGAGCACGCCGAGCACCGCGATTGCGAGCTGCGAGAGGTTGACGCCGGCCAGAGCGATGTCGAGCGGGTGGCGGTCGGCCCGCTCGTGCGCGCTCATCGAGCCCCAGTGGGAAGACGTGATCGCCGCGAAGAGGACCGGCAAAAGGATCGTCAGCAGAACGGCCGCGAACAGCGACCAAAGCGTCGAGCGCAGCGAGCGCAGCTTCGTCCATTCGGAGACGGCCACACGCAGCTGCATGACCCGGCCGGTATGCGGGAGCCGCGGGAGCCGCTGAGCCTCGGAGACCGCGCTCACACAACCGCCTCCTCGGACTCGAGCTCGGCCGCTTTGAACTCAACGTCGTCGCGGGTCAGCGTCATGAATGCCTCCTCGAGCGAGGCTTGCTGCGGCGTCAGCTCGTGGAGCACGATCTGATTCACCGCGGCCGCCTCACCGACCTGGACCGCGGTTAGCCCGCGTACCTCGAGCAAGCCCGGTCCAGCAGGGGTCACGGTTACGTCCGGCGCGCTCAGGAGCGCTTCCAGCTCGGCGGCTTGCGGTGTGCGAACGAGGACGAGACCTCCGGAGGCCTGTCTGATGAACTCCTCGGTGCTCATGTCGGCGATCTTTCGGCCCCTCCCGATCACGATCAGGTGATCGGCCGTGAGCGCCATCTCGCTCATCAGGTGCGAAGAGACGAAGACGGTGCGTCCCTCGGCCGCAAGCCCCTCAGGAGATGGCGGACCCAGAGGATGCCTTCCGGGTCGAGCCCGTTGACAGGCTCGTCGAGCATCACTGTCGACGGATCTCCGAGCAGCGCCGCTGCGATTCCGAGCCGCTGGCCCATCCCGAGCGAGAACTTCCCCGCCCTCCTTCTCGCCACGTCGTGCAGCCCAACGAGGTCGATCAGCTCGTCGACGCGCCGGCGGCCGACCCCGTGAGTCTGTGCCAGCGCGAGCAGGTGGTTGTACGCGGAGCGGCCGGTGTGAACCGAGCGCGCCTCGAGCAGCGCCCCGACCTCGTGCAACGGCGCCGGGTGCTCGCGGTAGTGCTTCCCGTTGACGGTCACGTCGCCGGCGGTCGGCGTGTCGAGCTCGAGGATCAACCGCATCGTGGTCGACTTCCCGGACCCGTTCGGCCCCAGGAAGCCTGTGACCACTCCCGGCCGAACCGTGAACGACAGGTCGTCGACGGCGCGCTGCTCGCCGTAGTACTTGGTCAGGCCTTCGGCCACGATCATGCTCGCACCCAAGCAGTGCCGTCTGAGAGTTTCGTGAGATGCGGGAAGAGGCGCCGAGCGGACTCGAACCGCTGTACGAGGCTTTGCAGGCCTCTGCCTAACCTCTCGGCCACGGCGCCGCGACGAGGAATCGTAGCGTCGCCTTTCGGGTAGTCCTTTCGGCGTGAGCCAGCTTTCACTCGACGGCGATGGCGACGGCACCGCCGCGGCGCTCATCCCCGAGCGGCCGAGCCTGAAGAAGCTGCGCGAGGCGGCCGCCGGCTGCAAGGCCTGCCCGCTGTGGGAGACCGGGACGCAGACGGTCTTCGGCGAGGGGGCGGCCCATGCGGACGTCGTCTTCGTCGGCGAGCAACCCGGCGACCAGGAGGACCTCGAGGGACGGCCCTTCGTCGGCCCGGCGGGAAAGCTGCTCGACGAAGCGCTCGTAGAGGCCGGGATTGACCGCTCGCACGTCTACGTCACCAACGTCGTCAAGCACTTCAAGTGGAAGCCGCAGGGCAAGCGGCGAATCCACCAGAAGCCGAACTGGCGCGAGATCGCCGCCTGCCGGCCGTGGCTCGACGCCGAGGTCGCGGTGCTGAAGCCGCGCGTGCTCGTCTGTCTGGGCGCCACCGCCGCCCAGGCGCTCCTGGGCCGCGACTTCCGCGTCTCGCGGCAGCGGGGCGAGCTCGTCGACTCGCCGCTCGCGCCGAACACGATCGCGACCGTGCATCCGTCCTCGATCCTGCGGGCGGAGGATCGCGACGTGCAGTTCAGGGAGTTCGTCCGCGACCTCCAGAAGGTCGCTGAATTGATCGACGCGGCCTAGAAGAAATCTTCCTCGTCGGCGTGACCCATCGGGTCGAGCCGCCGGTTGCGGCGGACGAGGAAGACAAACCAGCCGCCGACCATCGGCACGAGCAGCAAGACCCAGGCGTCACGCCAGGCGATCGAGAACCAGAGCGCGGCCGCTGCCACGGCCGCGCTCCAGTGCAACATCCGCGCCTCTCTGGGGCGGAGACTTTCGTACAGCTGTCTCATGGCTAGTTGCCGGGGAGGATGTTGGCAACGCTCGAGATTGCGCCGCGCACGTTGGTCGCAAGCAGCGTGATCGCAGTGATGACGGCGAGCGTGATCACTGCTAGCACGACGCCGTACTCGGCCATCGTCTGGCCCTCCTCGCGCTTGCGCAGCTCGGCGGTTGCGCCGGCGGCGTACACCTGCACGAAAGCGAAAAGCTTCAGCAAGGGATTCACCTCCTCTCGCGCTTCCTGGGAGGCCTGCCTCGTTTGATCGTTGATCGAGGGTGCAGCGACAACGCCTGATTCCTCCATGCGTGTGGCGTGACCGCGCCGCCCTGTTTGCGGTACTTGGGGTGATAATCGGCGCGAACGCCGCCGCCGCTATCCCTCGCGGGAGCGATTGATCGTAAAAGGGTCTAGTTGGCTACGATCGCGCAGCCGGAATGAGCAAGGTTCTTTTCGTCTGCGTGGCCAACAGCGGGCGTTCCGTGATGGCGGAACGGCTGTTCCGGCAGGCCGCAGGCGGCCGCCATAAGGCGCGCTCCGCGGGCTCGGCCCCCGGGCCAGCGGTCCACCCGCAGGTGCTCGAAGCGCTGGCCGAGGTGGGCATCGACGCCTCTGGCCACAAGCCGCGCCGCCTAGACCAGGAGGCGACCGAATGGGCCGACGTCGTCGTCGCCACCTGCGACGACGCTTGCCCGGTGATCCCCGGCAAGCGCTATCTGAGCTGGGAGCTGCCAGACCCGAAACAGCTACCTCTCGAACAAGTGCGCGAGATCCGGAGCGAGATCGAGCAACTGGTCCGTCAGCTGGTCGAAGAGCTCGACGAGGAGGCCGCGGCCGCCTGAAAGCTCCGCGTGCGCGAGTGGCCGCAGGCCTGACGGAAACCGGCGAGTCAGTCCATCGAGGCCTCGCACGCCAGGGCCTCCGCAACCGCAGTTTCGAGCTCGTCGAGCGAGAAAGGCCTGCGCAGAGGGACCGCGCCGTTGCGCTCAGACACTTCTTGCTCGTCCGGATCGAGGATGCGAACCAGCCGCACCTCCGGCTGAATCGATCGAAGCCGGTCCACCAGCGATGGCCGGTCGCCGGATAGCTCGGCGTCATCCACGAGGACGTCGATTCGGACGCGCTGTCCGAGCTCGAGCGCTTCCAGCGGATCCATCGTCATGAGCACGCGGTGACCGCGTCCGCGCAATGCCTGGTCGATCAGCTCCCGGGCGGCGGATTCTCTCTCGACGACGACAATGGTGGCGGGGCCAGCGCGAGCCGTAAGGCGACCTTGCCGCAGAACCTTTGCGCCGCGCCAGACCCAGACGAGTCAGGCGAGCACCGCGGGCATCATTCGCGGGAAACGTCGCCGTCGGGGAGCGAGCAGGCCGAGACGCCGAGCTGTCACGATCGCCTCGAGCCGTGTGTGGACGTCCAGCTCCTTGAACACGCTCCGGAGGTGATTGCGGACCGTCTCGGTGGAGATGGTCAGCTTCGTCGCCATCTCGGACGTCGAGAGGCCGGCGGCGATCAGATCCAGAATCTCGCGTTGGCGTGGTGTCAGTCGCGGATGCGGCTCGAGGCCGGCGGACTCGGACGGCGGCCGTCGCGCAGCGAACGCGAGAATGAGAACGCCGACGATCGCGTCGCCGGAGCGGAGAGGCAGATGCTGGGCGCGCACGCCGCGCACCTGCCCGCTCGCGTCGACGAAGACGGTCTCGAAGTCGGTGGGCTCGCCGCACTCCACGGCTCGGCGGAACTGCTCCGCGACGTTCTCGCGTGCTTCCGGGAGCACCGGCTCGGTGAAATGGCGGCCGAGCAGCTTCGCCTTCGAGAGGCCGGAGGCACGTTCCGCGGCCGCATTCATGTGCACGTACCTGCCGTCGACGTCGTGCAGGCTCGCGGGCACCACGAGGCTGTCGACCAGGGACAGGTCGACCTCCTTCAAACGGCGTGGCATCGCTCCCGTATGTTGGACCAGCCGTTCGGGACGCGTCAACAACGTGATGGAGCGCCCATTGTCCTGCCGGCGAGCGTCTTGATCGCTGCCCAGGCTCACCTGGAGACCGGATCGCGAAGGCAATAGACTCGGCGGAGGATGCCTGAGGAGCTGCCGCGCGCGGCGATCGGCCTCGTCGGCGTCAGCAAGCGCTTCGGCACGCATGCTGCGGTCGATGACGTCTCGCTCGAGATCGGCGAGGGCGAGTTCTTCTCGCTGCTCGGGCCGAGCGGCTGCGGCAAGACGACGACACTTCGGATGGTCGCCGGCTTCGAGCTGCCCGACGCCGGCCGCATCGTCCTGAAGGGGAACGACGTGACCGAGGTTCCCGCGAACCGCCGGCCCGTGAACATGGTCTTCCAGCAGTACGCACTCTTCCCGCACATGTCCGTCTACGACAACGTCGCTTTCGGCCTGAAGGTGAAGCGCGTTCCTCGAGCCGAGCACGGCGAACGCGTCCAGGAGATGCTGCGCGTCGTCTCGCTCGAGGGGCTCGACCGACGGCGGGCGCGTCAGCTCTCCGGCGGCCAGCAGCAGCGGGTGGCGCTCGCGCGCGCGCTCGTCAACCGTCCGGCGGCGCTGCTCCTGGACGAACCGCTCGGCGCCCTCGACGTGAAGCTGCGAAAGCAGATGCAGCTGGAGCTGAAGCGGATCCAGAGCACCCTCGGGACGACCTTCGTCTACGTGACGCACGACCAGGAAGAGGCGCTCGCGATGTCCGACCGGATCGCGGTCATGAACGGCGGCCGCGTCGAGCAGACCGGGAGTCCGCGCGAGATCTACGAGCGTCCGCGTACTGCCTTCGTGGCCGATTTCATCGGTTCGCTGAACGCGCTCGACCTGAGAATCGACGAGCTCGTCGGCGAGAACGCCGTCATGCGCCTAGGCGAGGGGGAGCGCATCGTCGTCACGGTCGGCGCCGGCCACCGGCCGGGCGAGACGCTGCGCGTCGCGGTGCGCCCCGAGCGTGTGCAGATCGAGCCGGCCGGAACCCCGATGCTCGACGGCGGGTCGCGCCTGGAGGGCACGGTCGCCGAGATCGTCTTCCTCGGCATGTACACGCAGTTCCACGTCGACACAGCCGCCGGGCGCCTCGTCTGCCATCGGCTCGCCGACGAGTCGCTCGGGCCGCTCGAGCCGGGCTCTCGCGTCACGCTCTCCTGGGAGCCCGAACAGGCGTCGCTGCTCGGGGACGGCTCGCCCTAGCCCGAGGGCTCGAGCGAGGCGAAGCGCCGCTCCGCAATCCTCCGCCCCACCTCGGCGGCGACGACGACCGCGAGGGAGAGGACGAGCACGACCACCGCGACCGCGATCACCTGCGGCAGCTGACTCGGGAAGCGGAGCGCGGAGTACAGGTAGATCGGGAACGTGGCCCGCGTTCCGACGACGAACGACGCGACCGCGTACTCGTCGAACGAGGTCGTGAACGCGATCAGGAAGGCCGAGACGACCGCGGGCAGGATCAGGGGCAACGTGATCGAGCGGAACGTCCGCAGACGGCTCGCGCCGAGGTCGAACGCCGCCTCCTCGAGCGAGATGTCGATCTGATTAAGGCGGGGAACGAGGACGAGAAGCGTGTAGGGCACGCTGATGACGATGTGCCCGATCACCACGGTCAGAACCGAGCGTGGCACGCCGATCGTGTGGAAGAGCAGGAGCAGGGAGATCCCGAAGACGACATACGGGATCACGAGTGGGCTCAGGAGCAGCGCGGAGACGGCCGCCTTCCCCCGGAATCGGCGGCGCGTGAGCGCCATCGCCGCGAGCAGGCCGAGGACGACAGCCCCCGCGCTGGACAGCGCCGCGATGATCGCGCTCGTCTCGAGCGCGCCCCTGAGCTCGGAGTTGGCAAGGAACTCGTGGTACCAGTGGAACGTGAACCCCGAGAGCGGGAACGACGGCACCTCCGAGTTGTTGAACGAGAAGATCAGCAGAATCAGGATCGGCGCGTAGAGGAAGACCACGACGAGAGCAAAAAAGGCTCTCAGCAGCCGCGCGCCGTTCTTCGAGAGCGCGACGTCCATCAGTCCACGGTCACCTCGCCGGGCTGGAGGAAGCGCGCGAAGACGACGGTCAGGATCGCGACGACGCCGAGGAGGAAGATCGAGAGCACCGAGCCGATTTCCCAGTCGGGAAAGCCGGTACTGAACAGGTCGACGATCTGGTTGCCGTAGAGGTAGCCGCTCGCACCCCCGACGAGCGACGGCGTCACGAACTCGCCGAGCGTCGGGATGAACACGAAGAGGAACGCCGCAACGACGCCGGGCAGTGAGAGCGGTAAGGTCACCCTGCGGAAGGCCTGCAGGCGACTCGCCCCGAGATCGCTCGCCGCCTCCAGCAGCCGGCGGTCGAGGCTCTCGAGCGAGACGAAGATCGGGAGGGCCACGAACGGGAGCCAGATGTAGCCGAGCACCAGCATGACTGCGAACCTGCTGTAGAGGAGCTGGGAGAGCGGGTGGTCGGGCGACCGGAGCCCGGTCCAGAAGAGGAACGTGTTGACCGCGCCCTGGTTTCCGAGAATCACCTTCCAGGCGAGCACCCGCAGCAGATAGCTCGTCAGGAACGGCGCGATCAGCAGGAGTAGGAGGATGTACTTGCGCTTTGTGCCGGACAGCGCCAGGTAGTAGGCGAGCGGATAGGCGAGTAGCACGATGATCGCCGAGACCGTCAGCGACAGCTTCACGGACTTCCAGAACAGCCGCAGGTAGACGGAGCTGTGCAGGAAGTCGTGCCAGGCCGTCAGGGTGAAGCCGTGCGGGCCCGGGTTCAGCGAGTAGACGTCGAAGCTGTACGCAGCGACGATCGCGATCGGCACGAGAAAGAACGCGGCCAGCCAGGCGAGCGGGAGGCCGAGCAAGATCGGCGTCGTCAGGTCGAGCCGCAGCCGTCTCGGCCGGGGGACGTGCTCCGGCGAGCTGTCGGCGTTGGCGAGCGCCATCGTTTACCGGGCAGTGGCCTGGCCAGTAACGTTGCCCGCTTCCTGGGTCGCGAGCACCAAGCCAGAGGCCGCGATCGTCCGCAGGCAAGGCTTGCAGCCTT
>Ga0209056_10005027_pt1 | contig 13835 bp, 10 predicted proteins | sample GraSoiAngelo_114_FD_185876 | JGI IMG/M metagenome (GOLD analysis project Ga0209056, IMG submission 185876) | Grasslands soil microbial communities from the Angelo Coastal Reserve, California, USA - 14_0903_13_40cm (SPAdes) (version 2) | ecosystem: Environmental > Terrestrial > Soil > Grasslands... | reverse complement strand
CGCGTGCATCGCATCTTCGACGCGCGCCTTCTTTTCCTTCATTTCCGTCTCGGTCGCCGCGCCGACCTTGATTATAGCCACACCGCCGACAAGCTTCGCTAACCGCTCCTGCAGCTTTTCGCGATCGTAGTCGGAAGTCGTCTCTTCGAGCTGAACGCGAATCTGTTTCACGCGCCCTTCGATGGCCGCGCGCTTACCACCGCCTTCGACGATGGTGGTGTTGTCCTTGTCGATGACGACCTTTTTCGCCGTGCCGAGGTCCTCAATCTGGATGTTCTCCAGTTTGATGCCGAGATCTTCCGTAATCGAACGGCCCTTGGTCAGGGTTGCGATATCGTCCAGCATCGCCTTCCGGCGATCGCCAAAGCCGGGAGCTTTTACGGCCGCGGCCTGCAGCGTGCCCCGCAGCTTGTTCACAACCAGCGTTGCGAGCGCTTCACCTTCGATGTCTTCCGCAATAATCAACAGGGAGCGCCCCATCTTCGCCACCTGTTCCAGGATCGGCAGAAGGTCTTTCATCGTGCTGATCTTCTTTTCGCAAATCAGAATGAGGCAATTTTCGAGCACACACTGCATCCGGTCCGGGTCAGTCACAAAGTAAGGCGACAGATAACCGCGATCGAACTGCATCCCTTCGACCAGGTCCATCGTCGTCTCGAGGGTTTTTGCTTCTTCGACCGTGATCACCCCATCTTTGCCGACTTTCTTCATGGCTTCGGCAATAATGTTGCCGATTGTGGAGTCGTTGTTGGCCGAAACCGTAGCCACCTGAACAATCATTTCGCCGCTCACCGGTTTCGCGAGTTTCTTGATCTGTTCGGTAGCCACTTCAACCGCTTTTTCGATGCCGCGCTTGACGGCCATCGGGTTTGCTCCCGCAGCCACGGTCTTCACGCCCTCGCGGAAGATCGCCTGCGCCAGAACGGTGGCCGTTGTCGTGCCGTCACCCGCCACGTCGCTGGTTTTCGATGCGACTTCCTTCACCAACTGGGCGCCCATATTCTCGAGAGGATCTTTCAACTCGATTTCTTTCGCTACCGCGACGCCGTCTTTCGTGATCACCGGCGAACCGAATTTCTTATCGAGAACCACATTGCGGCCCCTCGGCCCCAGTGTGACCTTGACTGCATCAGCAAGTATGTTTACGCCGCGCAAGATTGCCTGGCGTGAATCTTCACCATGAACGATCTGTTTCGCCATTGGGCTCCTCTTTCTTACTTCTTGCCGGCGGCTTTGCCGGCGTGGGTTAAAATGCCAACGATCTCGTCTTCGCGTAGGATCAAATAGTCCTGCCCCTCAAGCTTGATTTCGCTTCCGGAATACTTTCCGAACAGGATCCGATCCCCTTCCTTTACTTCCAGCGGCGCGACCGAACCATTCTCGAGCGTCTTGCCCGTTCCAACGGCCACAACTTCGCCTTCCTGAGACTTCTCCTTGGCGGTGTCCGGGATAATGATTCCCCCTTTCACCGTCTCTTGTTCTTCAATGCGCTTTATGAGAACACGATCGTGTAAAGGTCGTACTGTCATCGGATTTAGATCTCCTTCGACTTTCGTCGGATAGATTTGTATGTTGCTCATGTTTTTGGTGTGGCTTCGTACTTAACCATATTAAGTGAATTCATTACCTATAATCAAGGCCAATCGTGTATGCTGATAAACTATTTTAAGTTAAGTAGCCAAAACGCAGAAGGGTCGGCAGTGGTATGGACGTATCTCAATTGATTCAGCAGAAATTGGATGAGTCGGGATTAGAGCAGCGAGACCTGGCCAATGCCGCTGAAGTTACCGAGTCCTATATTTCCCAGTTATTGAGCCGGAAGAAAATGCCTCCTGCTCCGGATCGGACCGACATCTACGACAAGCTTGGAAGATTTCTGAAGCTGCCTGCCGGCACTCTTGCCGGCCTGGCCGATCTCCAGCGAAAGAACGAACTCCGCAAGAAGATCCAAAGTCCGCCGGCACCGTTGTTCAGAGAAGTTCGAGAGCTGTTTCTCGCAAAATGCAAACGGGACAAACGACGCCAGGTGCGCGCGATTTTTGAGAAGGAACCGTTTGGCGAACTTGAACGCCTGATCACCCAGACGCTCCTGGATGTAGTCAAGGCGTTGGCCAGGGAGGAACTGGGACGCGCAAAATGGCTCCGGATCGTGGCTCGACTGAGCGATCGAAGCTATGTGCAAATGCGCGTCGCTGCCCTCGAATTCCTGGACACGGACGTGTTCAACATAACCCCGGAAAGTTGCGTCGCTTTCCTGGATCCACTGATCGTATCGTGGGACATCGATCTCGCTTCCTTTGGCCTGCAGATCGTCTTGAATCGCAGAGCCGCTCCGGCGCACTTGAAGAAATTTGAATTTGTTGAACGGAAATCGGGGGGACCCTCCGTTGAACAGGCAGGACTACAGGAATTCCTGAAAGATCGTTCTCTTAGCGGAGACGCGACCCCAGAGGAAGTCGAGTTTCTGAAACAGCTGCATTCCCATAATGGGCGGCGGCCAACTGCGCTGTATTACTATCGCGAACTGCAAAACTTGCGAGACCCTCTCCATTTCCGTCGCAAGTAGCCATGTGCACGTTTAGCCACGTGCGCTGAATGAAACCAGGAGGTACTGATGAGGGCGGAAAAAGCCGAAATTCCAATCACAGATTTTATTAAAGTGTGGTGTGAACACTGCGGCATCCGGATTGACCCGAATGAAGAACGGACCGGAGTTGGCGTCAAGACCTATCATCCACATTGTTACTCCAAACTCTTTTCTGCCGTTCCCAAGCCGAAAGGGTTACCTCTCGCAGGCCGTTAGACGGATTGAAGCCGGATACGCAACGGGCGGAAGGCTCTACTTCAATCGTGCAAGACCAAATCGGTCAACAGTTCCGTTTTTACGGTGAGTTCTCCGTTGTAGTCAATCAGTCCCATTGCCCTGAATTTGTTCATGAAGTGAGTGATGCGAGACCGCGTGGTGCCAACCATTTCGGCCAGGGTCTCATGACTCAATACGGGGATACTGGCATCCGTCATGACACTATGCTCCCGTAACCGCGCGAGTTTCAGGAGAACACGGGCCAGCCGTTTCTCGCTATGATTGAAAAGCTGATCGCAAAGATCTTCCTCCAGGTCGATGTTGCGGGCCAACAATAACGCCATGAATTTTTCGGAAAGCTCGGATTGCTCGTGAAGAGCTTGAACCATGGATCGGCTAGCGACCCGGAATACAGTCGATGGTTCCAATGTTTTTGCCGTGCTCATCCGGAGAGAGTGGCCGACCAGCGAACCTTCACCAAAAAAGTCATGGGGACCCAGCATCGCCAGCACGGCCTCCTTCCCTCCCGTCGAGACGACGGTGATCTTCACTCTTCCGGCCTGAATAAAATAGATGGCATCGGCGCGGTCGCCCTGAGAAAAGATCTTTTCACCTTTCCGAAAATTCATCTCCTGCTTGCCGTCTGTGATTTTTCCGAGAAGCCTCGCGACGTAGAGATCCGTAGAGGTGTCGATTGCTGCCTTCACTGCCCGGGTCATAAAAGGGAATCTTACAACGGTCTACCTCAGCCTGCAACCGGTGTGTGCTCTTCGGTACGTCTTAGCACAGACAGGTGTAAAGTAACCCTTGATGTAGCCAAAACCACCTAGCGCGATAAGAGTGGTGATTGCCGATTCTGTGAGCGCCGTGCTGGCCGTAGAGAGAACGACGTACGGACCGAGCGGGATAAAGCCGCCTGCGATGTAAGCTCCCGCAATCGTTCCTGCACTGAGAACCGCTCGCCTGGGATTGGGTTTCTCAAGACCGAGCTCAAATCGCATCATAAAGTCAACCCAGGCGCATGAGAGTTTCCTTAATTGTGGATTTTCTGAGCACTAACTCCTGTGACGCCATCCGCCAAACTGAACGGCGGCTACAGGCTGTGCAATTGTGAACAGTATGTACCCACATTAGGGGCCACAATCTCAACGTGGACAGAGAAAACCCGGAATGCGATGCGGCTGTGGCTGGGCTTCGGAGGCAAGCACACACGGTTACACTTCAGAACTCCCAAAACAGTACCTGGTATGTTGCCGACGGAGGGATTTACACGGGCTACATCGCAAGCAGCGACGAACTGGTTGAACTGAGAAGGGCAAAGAAACTGAACATTCGCGGAATAAAAGAACGCGGCTAGGTTAACGCTCATGGCAAACCGCAAGAGACCCCAGTGGCTACTGCCGCTCGCTTATCTGCTGTCATTTGCAATACTCTGGTATTCGTTTCGGCTTTCCTCGGCTCCCGCGCAACCGAAACAGATTTCCTACAGCGAGTTCTTATCTGAAGTCCGCACAGGTCATGTGGCGGAAGTCGGTATCGATGAGCAGCTATTCATAGCAACACTCAAGGTGGATCCCGCCAAGAAAGAAGCCGCACAGCAGATCTCAACACAACGGCTTCCGGGCATGGACGAAACTTCATTTTTGGGAGATCTTGAAGCGCAACATGTGACCTTCTCAGGCCACATCACAAAATCCTCATGGTGGAGTCTTTTGCTCCCATGGGTGATACCGATCCTGTTTCTGGTGCTCATCTCTGGATACGCCAATCGCCGGCTCGGTCAAACACCCGGTCCGCTCACTTTCGGCAAGAGCCGCGCCAAGATCCACGACCAGTCGACCGAAATTAATGTCAGCTTCAAAGACGTAGCCGGGGTTGATGAGGCCAAGACCGAATTGATGGAAGTGGTCGATTTCCTCAAGCAGCCGAAGAAGTACCAGCAGCTTGGCGGGAGAATTCCGAAAGGAGTGCTTCTGGTGGGGCCGCCGGGAACCGGCAAGACTCTGCTCGCCAAAGCCGTCAGCGGCGAAGCGGGTGTTCCATTCTTTTCGATCTCCGGATCGGAGTTCATCGAGATGTTCGTCGGCGTCGGCGCGGCCCGCGTTCGAGATCTGTTTGAACAAGCCAAGCAAAAGGCCCCTTGCATCATCTTTATCGATGAACTGGATGCAATCGGAAAATCGCGCGCCGGCGGCCGGGGAGGAATTTTTAGCAATGATGAGAGAGAACAAACGCTCAATCAACTGCTGGCGGAGATGGACGGCTTCGATACGTCAAAGGGAGTCATCATCATGGCTGCTACCAACACACCCGAGGTGTTGGACGCGGCACTGATGAGAGCCGGGCGATTCGATCGTCAGATCATCGTTGATCGTCCTGATCTCGAAGGCCGCGAAGCGATCCTCAAAATCCATGTCGGCAAGGTCACGCTCTCGCCCGACGCCGACTTGAAGGTCATAGCGGCGCGCACGCCGGGCATGGTCGGAGCGGATCTCGCCAATATCGTCAATGAAGCGGCATTGCTGGCTGTCCGCCGTAACGGCAATCAGGTCCAGATGCGCGATCTGGAAGAAGCCATCGATCGCGTTATGCTCGGCCTCGAGAAAAAGAATCGTGTGATGACCGCCAGCGACAAGGAACGTGTGGCTTACCATGAGACCGGCCACGCGCTCGTCGCGTTGTCTGTGGAACATGCTGTTCCGGTGTATCGGGTCTCGATCATCCCGCGTTCGGTAGGGGCTCTAGGACACACGCTGCAGCTACCGACCGAGGAAAGATATCTGATGACGCTGCCCGAGCTGGAAGACCAGATTACTGTGATGATGGGAGGCCGGGCCGCCGAAGAGAGCGTCTACAATGGCGTGATTTCAACCGGAGCTGGGGACGACCTCCAACGCGCGTCCGAACTCATACGGCAGATGGTGATGCGGTTCGGCATGAGCGATCGGCTCGGTCACCTTACCTATGGCGCTCCGCACAACGCTCAATTCCTCCGGTTTCCGTTCACGTCGGAGGAACGCAACTACAGCGAAAAAACCTCCGAAGCCATCGATGAGGAAGTGCGCCGGATTTCGGACAGACTTTATCTGCGCGCAAAGACAGTATTGACAAGCCGTCGAGCCGAGTTGGAGCGAATCGCTCGTGAGCTGATTCTGAAGGAAACGCTGGACCGCCGCCAGATCGAGCTGCTTCTTTCGCCCCTGAAACAGATACAAAATGTCGCGGTGGTGATCGGGGCGGAGGAGTAACAGCAAACGCTCGCAGTTCTAGAAATGCGCACTGCATTTAAGCTGAAAAGTGCTTGCGGTACATCCTGCGAAGGTTGGCTTCAATCAAATCTCGCTGCGGCCTGAACAGGTGCGCTGAAATCCGGGCTTGCTCGACCTCTAAGCCCTTAGCCCGGCCCTGGAGCGCCCTCATGAAATTTATCGCGTATTCATGCGCACTCGCATCCGAAATACCCTCACAGTAAGGAACGGCTTCTTGGTTGAAAGCAAGCAAGGCATCGAACAGTTGCCTTGAACTCATGGCCACACCTCCAAGAAACGCGAAATGTTTGGCGAGTGCTAACCATGGGGCCAGTCACTGCCGGTTTGGCTGTAGACAGTGTCCACCGTACGCCCTGAGAAAAGCTGTGCAAAATTGCACACAAGGTTCTCTAGCCAACGCCCTCGCAGGCTGGTGGGCTTTGCACAAGAAGTCACATCGCCAATCAGCAATCGCCAATACGCAACCGGCAGGGTGCTTCACTTCATCGGAAAAAATGGCGACTGTGTAGTTCGGATAGCCTGTTTCTTGGCTTTTGGACAAAACTTATGGCAATTTGGATGTATGGTGCGATGCCGGATGGGGAACAGTGTTGTCGCCATCGAGGCAGAGAGTCGAGCGTAATGGGCGAGCCTGCTGGATGAGCAACTGGCGAGCACGTAGAGTGGTGGCGTTCTCAAGAATTCGTTTACGGAGGACTCATGTTTAAGAAATTGTCCATTCTTGTCCTTACATCGTTTCTGACAATTCTTCCTCTCAGCGCACAGCAAAGTACTTTTGGAACACCGACCAATACCGGGGCTCCAGGCCCTGGAGGGATCACGACGGGAGCAACCGGAAATGCTAATTCTGTGGCCAACCTGTTGACGTCAGCCACACCGCTTCAGTTGGGATTCGCTGTCATTACGCCTGCATCCGGCAGCGGGGCCGCGTTAGTCCCCTTAGAAACCGTCGGCAATCAGGGTAATTCAAGCTTCTTGACATCGGTCCTCCCAGCCGCCACGCTCATGACTCAGGGAGCGCTCGTCGTGGACCTCAGCGACGGGTCCCGGTCATTGACGGGCCCATCCGCAAGCAGTCTTCTCAACTCGAATAACCCTGGCGTCACGACGACTGGCACGGGCGCGACGACGAGCACCTTCAATGGCGCGAACAGCGGAGCAGTAACGACCGGGACCACCGGCAACACCGCCGCAGGGCCACTCTTCGCCAACACCGCCCTGTCCATCATCAATCCGAACAGCGGCACAGCGACGATCACCTTCACGCTAAATAATGGGGACGGCGGACAGGTGCCCGGCGGCAGTCTGACCATAACTTTGGATCACCTGCAACAGGTTTCCAGATTCGTGAATGAAATACTCACGATTCCGACATCGTCCTCGACGCAGTTGGAAGGCGTGCTGACGTTCAGATCCGACATACCTGTCGCTGTGACCGCGCTCGAGTTCCGCGGTTCATCGTTTTCGACTTTACCGGTTATCGATCTTTCGGCGTTAAACACAAGCTCCGTTTCAGTTTCAAGTACGGCGGGCTCAATCAACACCAACGGGGCATTGAACGCGACAGCCCACCCATTACCACTGCTGGCACCCGGAGTCGGCGGCGCCGGTTCACTGTTGCTGCCGCAGTTTGTGATGGGCGGCGGATGGGCAACCCGCATCGCGATCGCGAACCTATCGAACGCGCAGCAGACCGTCCGCGTCGACTTCTTCTCCAGTAATGGCACGGCACTCTCAACAGCGCTGGATACGCACAGTGGCTCAACATTCACGAACCTGGTGGTTCCGGCCAATGGAGTACTCGTACTCACACCTGAGGATTCCAACGGACTGGGTATCTTCTAGTGTTGGACGATGGCTGACAACACTCGATTACCCGCAGCGCGGAACTGCAACACAGCCAGGAGCGACATGGTGATGGACTTGATTCGGACGTGCTAAGGGCGAAACTTGGGTTTACTGATGAGTCTGGCTTTCTCTTGCGCCGTACGTTTGTCTTCTTCTTGCCTCGCCAGCCGCACGAGTTCTTTCCCCGGCGCCTCCAATTTGTCTAACCGATCCGCCTCTCGAGTCGAATTGCTTGCCATAAGATCGAGTTTTTTGGAAAACGCGACCAATCCGAAAGCGTTCCCGTAGGAAGAGCGGAAAAGGTTATAGGAGTGCTGCTCATCCTCCCAGCAGGCGAGGACCTTTTGATTATCCTCGTATACTGCAGATGTGGAAACCGCGATGGTCCTTTCCGGCCTGGTGGCCGGCCCGTACAGCGCGGAGATCGCTTCGATCATGTCGTCCGTCGTCAGACCCTCGGTCCCGGCAGGATCGTATGTCACGACCATCTTGGAAAGTTCGCCGTTGTAGAAGTCAAAACGAACATTTCTGACGGAGTCGGCTTTCGCCGAAAGCGGGGAATAACCGAACTGATCCCACTGGAGTGTTTGAATCACTGCCGGCCGTTGATGAACTGTTTTCGCGTCCGAGGCGTTCATATGTATCTGCTTGGCCACAGACTCCAGGCTCATTCCAAACTGAAAATCGCGATATTTGGCAAGGTCCTGCGCAGTACCCAGGGAAGAAAAGAGTACGGCACATAAGACCGACGTTGCGAACGTACGGGTGCTAATCATTGGTTCTCCTTGAGGACTGGAACGGTTTCCGGTCTGGACTGATCCACGATTGAGCTGATGGGATCGATTGACTTTGGGGCATGTTGCTGCGTGACCTTCCGAAATTCCCGGATACGGGTTCTCTGGTGGATCTTGGCCCTCCGTTTTCGATCCGCGCGCGAACGGTCCCCATTTCGTTGTGACATAGTGTTTATCCTATTCGGTTACTTAACCATGATAAGTGAATTCTGCTAAAATCGTCAATCCTAATTGTACAATATAATAGACTATTATTAGTTAACCACAATTATGCTGCAGACGGTAACATCCCGCGGGTAGTGGAGAGTTATCTAAAGCGTTCTTAGGAGGAACGCTCAATCGAGCGTATGCTGGTTGAGTATCGAAGTTAACAATTTTCCGATCTCTAGGGATCTCCAGCCTCTTGCCCGATAAGCCTTCAGGCCTTTCCCGCAAGGTTCCGAAGTTCCTTTCAGATTAAATGAAACTTTCTTTCAAAAACTGGCGCCACAGAACCGACCCCGCACGAAAGTACTCGGTGAACGACCTACCGCTGCGGTCGGAACTTTTCAGCACCGATCAGATGGAAGAGCATGGCAAAACTCTGGCAGCTTCGCACAAGCTAAGTACGAAAGGGGCGGCGAGCCGGCTTCTCACGCGCCTGGCAGAGAACGAAGATGTTTTGATTGGAGTTCACGGCCTGCTCATCGAGGCTGTCCAGTCGGACCGCCGGATCGCACCGGCCGGAGAATGGCTGCTCGACAACTTCTATCTCATCGAGGAACAGATCCGTACGGCCAAGCGGCATTTACCGAAAGGCTACAGCCGCGAACTTCCTCGCTTGATGAACGGCCCGTCAGCCGGCCTTCCCCGCGTCTATGACATCGCGCTCGAAACGATCTCGCACGGCGATGGGCGGTTGGACATGGATAGTCTCGGCAGCTTTGTGGCGTCCTATCAAACCGTCGCGCTCCTGAAAGTGGGTGAATTGTGGGCAATACCCACCATGTTACGCCTCGCCCTGATCGAAAATCTTCGGCGCGTCGGGGCGGCAATGGCGTCGGGCAGAATCGACCGCAACCGCGCGGACTATTGGGCAGATCAGATCACGGAAATTGCCGAGAAGGATCCGAAGAGCCTGATTATGGTGATCGCGGACATGACACGGTCGAGCCCGAGCCTGTCGAGTTCCTTCGTCGCGGAATTTGCTCGCCGGTTACAGGGTCAGGGTTCTGCGTTGGCATTGCCGCTGACATGGATCGAACAGCGGCTATCGGAGTCTGGCCTGACGATCAAACGGTTGGTGCAGTCGGAAAACCAGCAACAGGCCGCTGACCAGGTTTCCATCAGCAACAGCATCGGCAGCCTGCGACTCTTAGCGTCGACCGACTGGCGGGACTTCGTCGAGTCGATGAGCCCTGTCGAACTGGTTTTGCGCGGAGATCCCGGGCGGACGTACTGCAGAATGGATTTTGCCACGCGCGATCGCTATCGTCATGTCATCGAGCGGATCGCCAGACGCACCGGCCTCCCTGAGGATACGGTGGCACGCAAAGCCATCGAACTGGCCAGCGAGATTGCCGTGCAGGAGGGCGCAGGCGATCGGGCGGCACACGTTGGGTTTTACCTTATAGATAAAGGACTGGCGCAGCTTGAACAGACAGCGGGCGTCCGGCGAACGACCTGCCAGCGTTTCGGACGAGCACTCGGACGGTTTCCTTTAGCCCTTTATACAGGCGCGATTGGACTGATCACGGTCCTCCTCACCGGGGGCCTCCTATGGATTGCGTTCGCCGGTGGCCTTCGTGGTGGAGGGCTCGCGCTGCTGGGCATGGTCTCGCTTGTCTCGGCAAGTCACTTCGCTACAGCGATGGTGAATTGGCTCGCAACCTTGTTGGTAGCAGCCGATTCGCTGCCCAGAATGGACTTCTCTGAAGGGATTCCACCGGAATCACGTACGCTGGCCGTTATTCCAACGATGCTGACGAGCGTCGGGAACGTCGAAGATCTAGTCGAAGCCCTGGAAGTTCGATTCCTCGCCAATCGCGACGACAACCTGCACTTCGCCCTTTTAACCGATTTTCAAGATGCGACACGGGAAACCACGGCTGAAGATGAGCCGCTGCTCCTCCTGGCGAAGGCGAGAATTGAAGAGCTGAACGAAAGATACGCTAAAGGGAAAGGCGAGACCTTCTTCCTGTTTCATCGCCCACGCCGATGGAATCCCCAGGAACGCATTTGGATGGGTTACGAACGCAAGCGCGGAAAGCTCGCCGATTTGAATTCTCTCCTGAGAGATCTGGGGACAGACCCCGAAGTGCTGCAGGAATTCAGGGTCTGTCCTCAGAATTCCCGTTTCTCGCTGGTCGTCGGTCAAACGGGAATCTTGTCGCAAGTTAAATATGTCATCACGCTCGATACGGATACTCAACTACCGCGCGACTCGGCACGGCAGTTAGTAGGAGCCATGGCGCATCCGCTGAATCGTGCGCGTTACGATAAGGTCCGGCAACGCGTCTCGGATGGGTACGGTATCCTTCAGCCGCGCGTCGCCGTGAGCCTTCCGGGCACGAACCGATCGCGGTATGCGCGGATGTTTGGGAATGAACCCGGCATCGACCCCTATACGCGAGCCGTCTCCGATGTTTATCAAGACGTGTTCGGCGAGGGCTCCTTCATCGGCAAGGGCATCTACGATGTCGACGCAGTTGAACTTTCGCTTCAGGATCGCCTGCCCGACAATCTGATTCTCAGCCACGATCTTCTCGAAGGATGCTACGCGCGCGCGGGGCTGCTAAGCGATGTGCTGTTATACGAAGAATACCCATCGCACTACAGCGCGGACGTGAGCCGCCGCCATCGTTGGATTCGTGGAGATTGGCAGATTGCACAATGGCTGCTGCCGCGCGTTCCACGCTCCGCCGCCCGCTCTCAGGCAAATCCGATTTCGGTACTGTCCCGGTGGAAGATTCTCGACAACCTGCGGCGGAGCCTCGTACCTGCGGCCCTGACAGTTCTTCTGCTGCTCGGATGGACCGTCTTGCCGCCTCTTTGGCCTTGGACCGTGTCGGTCATTGGAATCATCCTGATCCCCACTTTGTTTGCCGCCAGCATGGATATCTTTCGCAAGCCGGACGAGGTTCGGTTGGGCCAACACCTCATGGCGTCGGCGCGTTCGACCGGCCACCGCTTTGAACAAGCTGCATTTTCGTTCGCCTGTCTTCCCTATGAGGCCTTTTTCAGTCTCGGTGCAATTGTGCGAACGAACGTTCGAATGCTCGTCACGCACAAACGGCTTTTGGAATGGAATCCTTCCAATGGTCTTGACCGTGCTGGCGACACGAGCATCGTTGCACTGTGCCGATCCATGTGGATCGGCCCGGCCATGGCAACCGCGTTGATGATCTATCTGACGCTGGCAAGGCCAGGTGCTTTAGTGGAGGCCGCACCCGTACTAGGTCTTTGGCTCGTCTCACCGTTCTGGGTCTGGTGGGTCGGCCGGCCACTCTCTCGGCGTGCTCCGGGGCTTAGCGCCGACCAGATTACTTTCCTTCAGTGGCTTTCCCGAAGAACCTGGGCTTTCTTCGAGACATTCGTCGGCCCAGAAGATCATTGGCTACCGCCCGATAACTTTCAGGAAAATCCTTCCCCCGTTGTCGGTCATCGCACGTCGCCGACGAACATCGGCTTAGCGCTACTCGCCAATCTGTCCGCGTACGATTTCGGCTACATTTCCTCGGGAAAACTCATCGAACGAACAGCGAATGCGTTCCACACGATGGAGGCTTTAGAACGGCACCACGGCCATTTCTACAACTGGTACGACACCCAGACTCTCAATCCATTGCTACCCCTTTATGTCTCGACTGTGGACAGCGGCAACCTCGCGGGTCATCTCCTGACATTGCGGAGCGGTCTGCTTGAACTTCCCGATCAACCAATCCTGGGGCCGCGATTCTTCGAAGGAGTTCGAGATACCGTAGGCGTTCTGATGGACGTCGCTGGAACAGTGGCCGTACCCCACATTACTCCATTCCGAACCGCTATCGAGTCTGCCCGCTGTGTCCCTCCGACTACACTTGCTGCGGCCAGAGGATGTCTTGAACGGCTGACGTCGATTGCAGCTGAAGTGCCGGTTCACCTCCATGTAGCCCCGGACAGCGAAGCGATTGGGTGGGCCCACGCGCTCAGCCGTCAATGTCGAGACGCACTTGATGATCTGACGTTTCTTGTTCCATCCACTCTCGGGATGGATGAGATACCCACGCTCGGCGAGTTGGCCAGACTGGAAAATCCTGAAGCCAGCTGCCCCGCCAAGGAGAGAATCGCGGCCATCCGATGCCTTGCATTGCAAGCAGGTCAATTCGCCGACATGGAATATGACTTCCTATTCGACAAGAAAAGTCGCTTGCTGGCGATCGGCTACAACGCCAGCGAGCGCCGGTTGGACTCAAGTTATTACGACCTGCTCGCTTCCGAAGCCAGACTCGCCAGTTTCGTGGCAATCGCCCAGGGACGAGTGCCGCAGGAAAACTGGTTTGCTCTGGGACGTCTGCTCACGAGTTCCGGAGGAGATCCAGTCCTCGTCTCCTGGAGCGGGTCCATGTTCGAATACTTGATGCCGCTCCTGGTGATGCCAACTTATGAAAACACGCTTCTGGACCAGACTTATAAGGCCGCGGTGAAACGGCAGATCGAATATGGCGGGGAGCGAGGCGTGCCGTGGGGTATTTCAGAATGCGGTTATAACGCAGTCGATGTTCATCTCAACTACCAATACCGCGCATTCGGCGTGCCCGGCCTTGGGTTCAAACGCGGACTAGCCGAGAATCTGGTGATTGCGCCCTATGCGTCGGCGCTGGCTTTAATGGTGCAGCCTGAACAAGCATGCTCGAATCTGCAGCGCATGGCCGCTGCGGGGTTCGCAGGCAAATATGGCTTATACGAAGCAATCGATTACACTCCAGCGCGCCGGCCGCGCGGACAATCCAGCGCGGTGGTTCGGTCGTTCATGGCGCATCACCAGGGTATAAGTTTCTTATCGCTGGCCTACTTATTGTTGGACCGGCCAATGCAAAAACGGTTCGAATCGGATCCTCTGTTTCAGGCGACCATGTTATTGCTCCAGGAGCGTATTCCCAA
>Ga0209056_10005021_pt1 | contig 13844 bp, 12 predicted proteins | sample GraSoiAngelo_114_FD_185876 | JGI IMG/M metagenome (GOLD analysis project Ga0209056, IMG submission 185876) | Grasslands soil microbial communities from the Angelo Coastal Reserve, California, USA - 14_0903_13_40cm (SPAdes) (version 2) | ecosystem: Environmental > Terrestrial > Soil > Grasslands... | reverse complement strand
TGTTCGCGGGCCGGGGGATCACGAGCGAGCATACGCCGACCAACCGGGACGCGTACCGCCTGATCGAGCAGGCGCTCGACCGCGGCAAGAGCGGGTTCATCTTCGTCAACGTGATCGAGTTCGACCAAACGTGGGGGCACCGCAACGATGTGGCGGGGTTTCATGAGGGACTGCGGGAGCTCGACGCCTGGATCCCGCGGCTCGAGGGGCGCGTGCGGGAGGACGATCTGATCATCATCACCGCGGACCACGGCAACGATCCGACCACGCCGTCCACCGATCATTCACGGGAAGCCGTGCCGGTGTTGGCGCTCGGGCCGCGGGTGCGGGCGCGTGGCCTGGGGGAGCGGGCGACGTTCGCGGATCTGGGGGCGACGGTGGCGGAGTACTTCGGCGTGGCGCGGCTCGCGGCGGGCAGCTCCTTCCTGAAGGAAGTCTGGGCGTGAGCGCCGCGCTGGTGCGGGCGGCGCGGGCGGTGCAGCAGCAGGCGTATTGTCCTTACAGCAAATTCCGCGTAGGCGCGGCGCTCGAGGCGGCGGACGGCCGCGTGTTCGTCGGCTGCAACGTGGAGAGCGCGTCCTACGGTCTCACGATCTGCGCCGAGCGGATGGCGCTCGGCGCGGCCGTCGCCGCGGGGGCGCGCGCGCTCAAGCGCATCGTCGTGGCGACCGACGCGGAGCCACCGGCCTCGCCTTGTGGCGCCTGCCGGCAGCTGCTCGCCGAGTTCGGACTCGACCTGGAGGTGATCGCCGTGGGCCCGCAGAGCGAGCGGCGCTGGACGCTTGCCGCGCTGCTCCCCGATGCGTTCGCCAAGGCGAGCCTCGACCGATGAGGGTGCGCCGGGTGGCGTGGCTCGCCACCGTGCTCGCCGGGTGCGTCGATCAGACGACGGCGCCCGGCGTGTGCCCCACGTTCTGTCCCAGCGGCCAAATCGACGTCGTGGATACGGTGCTCGCGGCCAGCATCGCGCGCGATTCGACGTTTCGGGGATACGTCCTTCCTCATCAGGCCGGGGCGATGACGGCGAGCGATGTGCCCGGCGTGGTGGACAGCCGGGCGATCCTGCGTACGTCGGCGCTGGTCAGCGGCTTAGCCCTGAACACCGGGGACACGACCACGAGCCCCCTCGTGGGCGCGGACTCCATGAAGCTCACGCTCACCATCACGCGGCGCGACACCACGGCGCACAACCTGACGGTCAGGCTGTACCGCCTGCCGATCACGATCGATTCGACCACGACGTTCGCCGACCTGCGGGGCGCGTTCGCCGACCCGACCGACTCGCTGCGGGCGGTCAACGTCGACGCCTTGCTGGCGAAGCCCGGGGGCGTAGACTCTGCGACCGGAGATCAGGCCGCGATTGACACTACCAGCAAGTTTCTCAAAGTGACGGTCAAGCTCGACTCGCTGCAGGCGCCGTACGTCTCAGGAGACAGCGGCAAGCTGGGCATCGGCGTCCGCATCGGCGCCGACGCACCCACGAGCGTGGGCTTCTGCACGCGCGAGAACGCGTGCGGTGCGAGCCTCGCGTGGTTCGTCAAGGTCGACTCGATCAAGGGCACCGATACGACGCTCATCCACAAGCAGCTCGCCGCTGTCACCCTGTTCGACAGCTACGTGTTCGACCCGCCGATCCCACCCGTCGACTCGACGCTCGCCGTGGGTGGCGCACCGTCCGCGCGCAGCATCATGCGCATCACCCTGCCGCGCGCCATCCGCGACTCGTCCCAGATCATCCGCGGCACGCTGCTGCTCGTCCCCGCCGTGCCGGCGCGCGGTGCGCCGGTCGATTCGTTCGTGGTCGAGGCGCACACCGTGGCCAGCGACTTCGGCGCCAAGTCCCCGCTCGTGCTCGACGCCACGCGCACCGACACCACGATGATCCGCGTCGGCAAGACCGACACGGTGCGGGTCGAGGTGACCAACCTGCTGCAGTTCTGGGTGGCGGACAGCACGCGGCCCGAGGTGCTGATGCTGCGGTCCCAGGAAGAAGCCGCGCGTCCCACGGAGATCCGGTTCTATCCGTCGGCGGCGGCGCCGTATCGGCCCGCGCTGCGCATCACCTACGCGCGGCGCTTCCCGTTCGGGGTGCCATGACTGCTAGACGGGTAGACCCTAAAGGACTCCCTTGCGGTCGCGGGTGGACGGGTAGGGTGCTCCTGGGAGCGGCGGTGCTGCTGTCCGCCGGTACGCCGGTCCGCCTGTCCGCGCAAGATTCCCAGTTCGGCGTCCGCGGTCTCGGCACGCCGGGCCGGTTCGAGACGGCGCGCGCGCGCTCGACCGGGGGCGCGTTCGGGCCGTTCGACGCGCTGTCGCCGCTCACGGAGGCGTCGCTCGGCGATCTGCAACAGCTCGCCGCCACGGCGATGGGAGGGACGTCGTACAGGCAGGCGGACGTCGCGGGCGGGACCGCGTCGCTGCGCGCCACGCGGTTCCCGGTGATGGGGCTCGCGGGGCCAGTGTTCGGCCGCCTGGTGCTCTCCGGCGGCTTTACGACGTACCTGGACCGTACCTGGGACGTCACGCGGCGCGATTCACTGCTGCTGCGGGGCACGATGCGGCCGTATGTGGACGAGCTGTCGAGCGACGGCGGCGTCACCGACCTGCGCTTCGCGGCCGCGCTGCGCGTCTCCGCGCGCTTCGCGCTCGGCGCGGCCGTGCACGTGCTGAGCGGCTCGACGCGCGAGACCGCCGGGCGCACGTTCGACGACACCACGTATCACGCCATCAGGCAGAACGACGAGACGCGCTACGACGGTCTCGGAATCTCGGGGAGCCTGCTCGTCGATCCGCTGCCGGCGCTGCGTCTGTCCCTCTTCGCCCGGTCCGACAACCGGCTGCGCGCCCGGTTGGGCGACGTCGTCACCGCGGAGACCAACCTCCCTAACACGTTCGGGGCCGGCCTGCGCTGGGCGCCCAGCCCGAGCGTCCGTCTCGCCGGAACGGTCGGGCGGCGCACGTGGGCGGACGCGGGCGCGGGCGCGTTCAACACGGTGAGCTGGTCGGCGGGTCTGGAGGTGGACGCCGGCTTCGCGCCGTTCCGCGTCGGGGCGCGCGGCGGGCAGCTGCCATTCGGCGCCGGTCCGACCGCGCCCACCGAGGTCGGGTTCGCGGCCGGCACCGGCCGCGCGTTCGCGCGCGGTCGCGCGCTCGTGGACGTCGGTCTCGAGCACCTGCGCCGCACGGGCGCCGGACTCTCCGAGCGGGTGTGGACGTTCCTGCTCGGCTTCAGCGTCCGGCCGTGAACGTCTACTTCCACACCTTCGGCTGCAAGGCGAACCAGTACGACACCGAGCTGGTGCGCCAGGCGTTTGCCGACCAGGGCGCCGTCGTGGTCGACGACCCTGCCACGGCCGACGTGGCCGTGGTGAACTCGTGTACCGTAACCGCCGAGAGCGAGACCAAGCTGCGGCGCTTCGTGCGGGGGCTGGCGCGGCGCGGCGCGAAGCTCGAAACGGTCGTGATGGGCTGCGCCGCGGCGTTGGACGACGGGCGGATCGCGGGACTCCCGTCCGTGCGCGCGGTCGTGGGCGGCGCCGACCCAGGGGTGGTGCTGCGGGCAGCAGGGATGCCCAATGGTGTAGCGGCGCAGCATGCTGCGCCCCTACAAAAGCTTGCTGCGCCGCCACAATGGCGGGGGTCTAGGTCCCGTGGTTGGCTGAAGATCCAGGACGGCTGCGACGAGCATTGCACGTTCTGCGCGACGACCATCGCCCGGGGCGCCAATCGCTCACGCTCGATCCCGGAGCTAGTTGAAGAGGCGCAGGCGCTGGCGCAACATCATGCGGAGATCGTGCTGACGGGGGTGCATATCGGGACGTATGGCCGGGAGCCGGGGTCCGGGTACCGGACCCCGACCTCACTGGGTCAGCTCGTCGAAGCCCTCATCGGGGCCGTCCCCTCCGTCCGCTTCCGGCTTTCCTCTATAGAGGCCACGGAGGTCGACGACACGATCGCGCGCCTCCTCATCGAAGCACCGCAGAGCCTCGCCGCGCATCTCCATGCGCCCCTGCAGTCGGGGTCGAACCGCATCCTCAAGCGCATGGGTCGCCACTGGTATACGGCCGAGTCGTACCGCGCCAGGCTCGATTGGCTCGCCGAGCGGCTGCCGGTGTTCGGACTTGGCGCGGACGTGATCGCGGGGTTTCCGGGGGAGACCGAGGCCGATCACCGCACCACCGTCGCGCTGGTGGAGGCGTTGCCGTTCACCTATCTGCACGTGTTCCCGTTCAGCGTGCGGCCCGACGCTCCCGCGGCGCGGCTGTCGGACCAGCTGTCGCCTGCTACGGTACACGGCCGCGCGCGCGAGCTGCGCGAGCTGGGCGAGGCGAAACAGCACGCCTATCGCGCCAGCCGGGTAGGGCAGACGGCCGACGGTGTGGTGAGCGGCCACGGCGCGGGGAAGGTCGAACTGCTGACGCAGGACTACCTTTCGGTCTATCTTCCTACGGCCGAGTGGGATGGGCATCCCCGGTTCGAGGTGACGGTCGACTGATCATGCCCCGCATCTACATCGAGACCTACGGCTGCCAGATGAACGTCTCGGACTCCGAGCTGATGTTCGGGGTCCTGGGGCGGGAAGGCTACGTGCGCACCGACGACCCCGCCCAGGCGGACGTCCTCCTAGTGAACACCTGCGCGGTGCGCGACCACGCCGAGCAGAAGGTGCTCTCCCGCCTGGGCGAGCTGAAGCAGTACAAGCGCCGGGGCGATGTGCTGGGCGTGGTCGGCTGCATGGCGCAGCGGCTCGGGGCGCGGCTGCTCGAGCGCGTGCCGCAGGTCGACCTGGTGATCGGGCCGGACGGCTACCGCGGGCTGCCCGAGCTGATCGCGCGGGCGCGCGCGGGTGAGCGCGCCGCGGAGGTCGAGTTCAAGAGCTGGGAGCATTACGAGGACGTGCCGCCTGTGCGAGGGACTCCCGTGTCGGCGTTCGTGACCGTCCAGCGCGGCTGCGATTATCGGTGCACCTTCTGCATCGTTCCGATGACGCGCGGCCCGGAGCGGAGCCGCAAGTTGGACGACGTGGTGCGCGAGGTCGAGCGCCTCACGGCGGGCGGCACGACGGAGGTCACGCTCCTTGGCCAGACGGTCAACAGCTACGCAGACGGCGAGCACGACTTCGCGGATTTGCTGCGCGCGGTCGGCCGCGTGCCGGGCCTGGCGCGGCTGCGCTTCACCTCGCCATACCCCACCGACTTCAGCGACCGCGTGCTCTGCGCCATGGCCGAGACGCCTGCGGTCTGCGAGCACGTGCACCTGCCGGTGCAGAGCGGCAGCTCGCGCGTGCTCCGGCGGATGCTGCGGCGCTACGACCGCTCCCGCTATCTCGCGGTCGTCGCCGCACTGCGGCACGCGGTGCCGGGGATCGCGCTCACGACCGACATCATCGTCGGCTTCCCGGGTGAGACGGAGGGCGATTTCACGGAGACGATCTCGCTGGTCGAGGAAGTGGGCTTCGACGACGCCTTCACCTTCAAGTACTCGCCGCGCGAGGGGACGCCGGCGACCCGCATCCCGGGCGTCGTTCCCGACGCGGTGGCGGGCGAGCGGCTGGAGCGGCTCATCGCCACGGTGCGCGGCGTGGCGCGTCACAAGAACGTCGGCCTCGTCGGCACGACGCACGAAGTGCTCATCGAAGCCAAGGCGAAGCGCGGCGACCTGCTGCAGGGGCGCACCCGCGCCAACAAGGTGGCGGTGCTCGAAGGGCCCGACGGGTGGATCGGCACGTACGCCCGCGTGCGGTTCACCGGCACGACCGGCTCGACGTTCACGGCGCGCGTGGTCGAGCAGGAGGTTGCCGGTTTGGGGTGACGAACGTGACGTGGGAGGTGGTGCATCGGGACTACGAGAAGCTGCGCGCCCAGTTCCCGCGGTTCTGCGGCTGCGACACGTGTCGCGGCGACGTGCTCGTGTTCGCGCTCAACCGGCTGGCGCCGCACTATGTGTCCACCCGCCAGGGCGAAGTGCTCACCGAGCTGAACCTGGACACCGATCAGGAGCGGGCGAAGCTCGATGTCATCCTGCTCGAGGGGCTGCGCAAGGTGGCAATGGCGCCGCGCTGCGGAGCGAAGGCCGTACAGCTGATGTAGTCCGCTGAGGCGGCCCGAGCATGCGGCCGCCGATTCTCGTCATCACTGTTGCATTCGGGGTCGGCCTGTGGGCTGGGGGGTCGGAGCTCGGGGGTTGGGGGTCGGGCCTAGCAGTCTTGGCGGTTGCCGCGTGGCTCGCGCGCCAGGCTCCGCTCGGCGCAGCCGTCGGCGTCGTGGGTGTCGCGGGACTGCTCTGGGGCGCGGCGGCGCGTCGGCAACACGAGGCGACGTGTGAAGGCCGGTGGAAGGGGAACGGCACTCGCGCGGCGATCGTGCGGCTGGGCGATCCGGCGCCCGACTCGGGCGGCCCGGTCGAGGCGGACGTCGTCGAAGGTCGGTGCGGCGGAGCGCTGCGACTGCGCTGGCCCGACGGCATCCCCGCCCGAGGTGGGACGACGTGGGTGGTGGCGGGGTGGTGGGTCGGATCGGACGGACACGGCGTGCTGGTGGTGCGGCGCGCCAAGCTGCTGGACGCCGAGCCGCGGGGGCGGGGAGCGGTGCGCGGCCGGCTCGCCGCGCAGAGCGCCGCGCTGTTCGGGCGGCGGGCGCCGATCGTCGATGCGCTGGTGTTCGCGCCCAACGCCGCGCTCGATCCCGACGTGCGGGAGCGTTACGCCCGCTCCGGGCTGGCGCACATCCTCTCGATCTCCGGACTGCACGTCGGCTTTCTCGCGGCGTGGCTCGGGCTAATTCTTCGCAAGCTCGGTCCTTCCCCGCGACACCGCGCGGTCGCCTCGGGCGGCGTGCTGCTCGGCTATCTCTGGCTGCTCGGGTTCCCCGCGCCCGCGCTGCGGGCGACGGCGATGCTGGTGGTGGACGACGTGGCGCGGCTGCGCCAGCGGGTCGCCGCGCCGCGCGGCGTGATCGCGCTCTCGGCGCTCGCCGTGCTGCTCGTCGATCCCCTGGCGCTGTACTCGATCGGCGCCTGGCTGTCGGTGAGCGCGATCGCGGCGGTGATCTGGGCGGGACGCGCCACGGCCCGCGGCCACTGGGCTGTGCGGGCGCTCGCGCCCGCAGCGGCCGCCACCCTCCTCACCGCGCCGATCACGGCGTTTGCGTTCGGCACGGTCGCGCCGATCGGCGTGCTGGCGAACCTGATCGCGATCCCGCTCGGTGCGATCGTCGTCCCCGGGCTCGTGTTCACGTTCGCCGTCTCGTGGGTCCTACCGGGACTCGCCTCCCTGCTCGCCGCGGGATCGGGACTCGGGCTGGCGCTGCTCGATCTCACCGCGCAGGGCGCCGCCGCGGTCCCGGGCGGGCACGTGATTATGGTCGCGGGCTGGGAGGCCGCGGCCGTCTGGCTGGCTGTCGCGGTTGCGGGCTGGTGGCTGTGGAACTCACCGCGCCGCCCCTCGCTCATTGCCGCGCGGGTCGCGTTTTTGACCACGGTTCTTGTCGTGACGACGTTCCGCGACGTCGTCACCCTCGACGAATGCCGTTGCTTGACGGTAAGTTTTTTGGACGTGGGTCAAGGGGACGCAGCCGTGCTGCGTACTCCGAACAGCCGTTGGGTCGTGATCGACGGGGGGCCGAGGATTCCCGGCAGCGACGCAGGGAGGCTGGTGGTGGTCCCGTTCTTGCGACGCCACGGCGCGCAGCGACTGGCAGTGGTCGTAGCAACCCACGGGGACGCCGATCACCTTGGCGGGTTGCCAGCCGTCGTCGAAGCGCTCACGCCCGAGCTCGTACTAGAGCCCGGCGAGCCGCTCGGCCGGCCGTTGTACCTCGAGTTCCTCGCGGCGGTAGAGGGGTCGGGAGCGCGCTGGCACCCGGCGCGGGCCGGCGACCGGATCGAGGTGGACGGCGTCGTGCTCGAGGTGCTGAGTCCGGACAGCGTCTGGATGACGCTGCCGCTCGACGTGAACGAACACGGCGTAGTGCTGCGGGTGACGTTCGGCGCCACGCGCCTGTTGTTTCAGGCCGACGCCGGGCTGCCGGTGGAAGGTCACCTCGCCGGGCGGGTCGGCCGCGTGGAGCTGCTCAAGGTGGGGCATCACGGCTCGTCCACCGCCACGTCGGATGCGTGGCTCGGCGAGTTGCGGCCGCGCGAGGCCGTGATCAGCGTGGGGGCGCACAATCATTACGGCCATCCGGCACCCGAAGTGCTCGACAGGCTGAGGCATTGGGGCAGCGAGATCTTCCGAACGGACCAAGCGGGCACTATCACACTTACGACCGATGGCCAGCGTACACACATCGACGTCCGTCGTCACGATTGAGCGCTTCATCATGGAGCAGGAGCGGCTCCACCCGGAGGCCACGGGGGAGCTGTCCAACCTGCTGTACGACCTGTGTCTCGCGGCGAAGATCATCTCGCGTCACGTGCGCCGCGCCGGTCTCACCGACATTCTCGGTGCCGCCGGCGCGGTAAACGTTTCGGGCGACCTGCAGCAGAAGCTCGACCTGTTCGCGCGCGACACCGTGCGCAACGCGGTGCAGCACACCGGCCGGGTGTGCGTCGTGGCGTCCGAAGAGGACGAGGAGCCGATGCTCTGTCCCAAGACGTCGCGCCGCGGCAAGTACGTGATCATGTACGATCCGCTCGACGGCTCCACCAACATCGACGTCAACGTGTCGATCGGCACGATCTTCTCGATCCACAAGCGCGTCACCGGCCCGAGGAGCGAGCCCGGGCTCGCCGACTGTCTGCAGGTGGGGCGGAAGCAGGTTGCGGCGGGCTACATCCTGTACGGCTCGAGCACCATGCTCGTCTACACCACCGGCCAAGGGGTGCACGGCTTCACGCTCGATCCCACCATCGGCGAGTTTCTGCTGTCGCATCCCGACATCCGGACGCCCTCTGTGGGAAAGTATTACAGCGTGAACGAGAGCAACTGGAACCGCTGGACCCCGGCGGTGCAGCGCGTGGTGGCGGCGTTCAAGAACGGCGACGGCCGGGTGCAGGCCAAGAACGCGCGCTACATCGGGTCGCTCGTGGCCGATTTTCATCGCAATCTGATCTCGGGCGGTGTGTTTCTGTATCCGGGAGACAACCGGTCCGCCGAAGGGAAGCTACGCCTGCTCTACGAGGCGGCGCCGCTCGCGCTGGTGGTGGAGCAGGCGGGCGGGCTGGCGACCGACGGGCGCCGGCCGATCCTCGATCTCGTCCCCAAGCACCTGCATCAGAAGACGCCGTTCATCGTCGGCAGCAAGGCCGACGTCGAGTTCGCTATCGAGATTCTGGCCACCGAGGGCGTGCCCGCGTGAGTGGGCGGCCGCGCGCGTACGGGCCGGCGGACTGGGGCGGTGATCCCGCGCGCGACCTGGGTGCTCCGGGTGCGTTTCCCTTCACCCGCGGCGTCCATCCCACGATGTACCGCGGCAAGCTCTGGACCATGCGGCAGTACGCCGGGTTCGGCACGGCGGAGCAGACCAACGCACGGTTCCGCCATCTGCTCGCCGCAGGCCAGACCGGGTTGTCGGTCGCGTTCGATCTGCCCACGCAGATGGGTTACGACTCGGATCATCCTATGGCCGAGGGTGAGGTGGGGCGTGCCGGGGTCGCGATCGACACGGTGGACGATCTGGAGCGGTTGTTCCATGACATCCCGCTCGACCGGGTGTCCACCTCGATGACCATCAACGCCACCGCGCCGATACTGCTCGCGATGTACGTCGTCGTGGGGGAGGAGCAGGAGGTGCCGCGCGCCAAGCTTCAGGGGACGGTGCAGAACGACATCCTGAAGGAGTTCATCGCGCGCGGCACGTACATCTATCCGATCGAGCCGTCGTTGCGGCTGGCGATCGACGTGTGCCGCTTCGTCCACGCCGAGGGGATGAGCTTCAACCCCATCTCGATCTCGGGTTATCACATGCGCGAGGCCGGGGCGACCGCGGTGCAGGAGGTGGCGTTCACGTTCGCCGACGCGCTCGAGTACGTGCGGCGGGCCGTCGCCCGAGGGCTCGACGTCAACGAGCTGGCGCCGCGGCTGTCGTTTTTCTTCGCGGCCTTCACCGATCTGTTTGAAGAAGTGGCTAAATTTCGTGCGGCGCGGCGGCTGTGGGCGCGCCTGTTGAAGGAAAGGTTCGGCGCCACCGATGCGGCGTGCCGGCTGCGGTTTCACACCCAGACCGGGGGCTCCACGCTCACGGCGCAGCAGCCGCAGAACAACGTCGTGCGGGTGGCGATCCAGGCGTTGGCGGCGGTGCTGGGCGGCACGCAGTCGCTGCACACCAACGCATTCGACGAGGCGTTGGCGTTGCCCACGGAACAGAGCGCCACGCTGGCGCTGCGCACCCAGCAGATTCTCGCCCACGAGACCGGCGTGCCCGACGTCGTCGATCCCACCGCGGGGAGCTGGTATGTCGAGGCGTTGACCGAGCGGATCGAGCGCGAGGCGCGGGCGTTGGTCAGCGAAGTCGAGGGGATGGGTGGTGCCGCGCGCGCCATCGAGCGCGGCTTCTTCCAGCAGGCCATCGCGCAGAGCGCCTACGCACAGCAGCGGGCCATCGAGGCGGGCGAGTCGGTCGTCGTGGGTGTGAACGAGTACGCCGACGACCAGGGCATCCCGTCGGTGCCGGCGCCTGATTACTCGAGGCTGGCGAAGGCGCAGGGGAAACGCCTAGGGGAACTGCGGGGGAAGCGGGAAGCCCTAAAGGACGCCCTGACGGGCGGGGGAAGGGTGACGCGTGCGCTGAAAACCCTCGAAGCCGCGGCCCGGGATGGGACAGCGCCGCTGATGGAGCCGATCATCGACGCCGTGCGGGCGCGGGGGACTGTCGGCGAGATCTCGGATGTGTTGCGCGGGGTGTGGGGGGAGTACAGACCGGTTTAAGGCCGGTGTGAAAGGCCCGTGAAAGGCCGGTTGGAGACCGGGGTGCTGTCGAGGAGATTCAGTCCATTCCTACCCTGCAGTGTCGCGCCATCCTGTTCGATCTGGATGGCGTACTTGTCGACTCGCGCGAGTGCATCGAGCTCATCTGGCATGCGTGGGCGGCAGAGCGCGGGCTCGATCCCGCGGACTTCCTACGGGTGGCGCACGGTCGGCGTATCGCTGAGACGTTGCGGCTAGTGGCTCCCCAGCTCGACGCGAGCGTCGAGGCGGCAGTGTTGGACGCCATGGAGGAGGTCGAGACCCGGGGGCTGCGGGCTGCGCCCGGCGCGGCGGCGCTGTTGCGGCAGCTGAGCGAGGCGCAACGCGCCATCGTCACGTCGGGGAGTCGCGCCGTCGCGACGCTCCGTCTGCGCACCGCCGGGCTGCCGATTCCAGACGTGTTCGTCACAGCGGGCGACGTGAAGCAGGGCAAGCCGTATCCGGAGGGGTACCTGATGGCCGCCGGTCGCCTGGGGGTGGCGCCCTCTGACTGTGTCGTCGTGGAGGATTCACCGCCCGGTGTTGCCGCGGGGAAGGCTGCGGGGATGCGGGTGATCGCGCTGCTCACCACGTACCCGACGGCGGCGCTGACGGGCGCGGACGTTCGGCTCGATGCGCTGGCGCAGCTGCGGGTTCGCCCGGCGGCGGCGCCGTCGACCGATCTCACACTCGATTTCTGAGGTCAAGCCGTCGCATTTTTTTGTCCTTGCCAACCGGGTCGTTCCCCGTAGGGTGAGGGATGCCAGACTCTCCCGTGCCTGTCCCATCGCCAGCTGCAGGGCCGCGCACTCTCCTCGGTCGGCTGCGCTCCGCGCTGCGGGCGCGTCATTACAGTCCTCGGACCGAGCAGGCATATGTCGCCTGGGTGCGGCGCTACGTCGAGTTTCACGATCGCCGGCATCCGGCGACAATGGGCGCGACCGAGGTGCAGGCGTTTCTCACGCATCTCGCCGAGCGTCGGCGGGTCAGCGCGTCCACGCAGAACCAGGCCACCGCCGCGTTGCTGTTCATGTACGAGGCGGTGTTGGGTCGGCCGCTCACCGTCGCGCCGGACGGTGTCGTCCATGCCAAGGAGGGCCATCGCCTCCCGGTCGTGCTCACGCGGGACGAGGTCCGTACCGTGTTGCGCGAGCTGCGCGGCGTGCCGCAGCTCGTAGCATTGTTGCTGTATGGATCGGGGTTGCGACTGCTCGAGTGTCTGCAGCTACGCGTCAAGGACGTCGATTTCGGGCGTGGCGAGATTCGCGTGCGGTGGGGGAAGGGCGGGGTGGATCGGGTGACGCCGTTGCCGGTGGCGGTGCGGCCCGGGCTCGCCGAGCACCTAGCGCGCGGCCGAGCGCGCCACGCGCGCGAGGTCGCCGCCGGGGCCGGGCGGGTCGAGTTGCCGGACGCGTTCGAGCGCAAGGCGCCCAGTGCGGCCGCCGAGTGGGCGTGGCAATGGGTGTTTCCTGCGGCGCGGGCCTACACCCATGAGGCCAGCGCCGAGCGGCGGCGCCATCACGTTCACGCGTCCGCCATCCAGCGAGCTGTGAAGGACGCCGTACGTCGAGCCGGCATCGCCAAGCGCGCCACGTGCCATACTTTGCGCCACTCGTTCGCGACCCATCTTCTAGAAGCTGGTTACGACATCCGGACGGTACAGGAGCTGCTCGGGCATCGGGACGTGCGGACCACCATGATCTACACTCACGTGCTGAACCGAGGCGGATTGGGGGTGCGGAGCCCAGCGGATATGCTTTCCTAGGACCCATCCAGGCCGTTACGAACCCTAGGTACGTCGCTTTGCGCGTCTTAGGCTGCGGGCGTCTTAGGTTGCAAGCCACGCAACGTTTGTGCGAAGCCGACGCAGGGGGGTTAGGCGGCGACCGCCGGACTGGGCATGGAGTTGCATGGGGGAGGCCAGCGTCTGACGACGACCTTAGATTGCGGGTTCGGATAGCTGTCGAACCGACGACTCGCAACCCATTATTTAGTTAGGCTGCGCCACGGTGTCCAACCCTGGCCACGTGGGGAACTATGGGACGCGTCGTAGCACTGATGGTGTTGGCCGCGGCCTGTTCCAGCGCAAGCGGACCTTCCACCGCGGACCTGCGGAGCGTCCTATTCACCAACCCGCAGCAGTCCGCGGCGTACTATGGGGAAGCCTTTGACTCGCTCGCGCGCGCACGTTTCGACACCACGCTTTTCATCACGGCCGGCGCGCAGGTCTGTCTCAAGTTTGATCGTGCGCGGTTGCGGAGCGATGTTCTTGTCAAGTTGCGATCCATGGACGAGTTGGGGTTCGTCATCGGCGCCGCCGTCATTGACATAGCAGGCGCCGCCTCGTGGACGTGGGACGGGGCGGCGTCAAATGCCAGCACGGCACCGCCGTGTTAATACGGGCCCACCTTCAGAACAGAGTCGGAAACAGAGTCTTCGATAGCGGCGGGCGCAGCCTAACAAGCGCTTGAAGCTGACGGGCGCTGGTCGCTTTAAAGGAAGCGGACTGTTGTGCCCTAGCAGGCACGGACTGTCGTCCACTACTCTTGCGCCGCCGGGCGGGTCGCCCGCAGCTTAAGCGCGATCCGTTAGACGGCGCGCTGTCCCAAGCCAAACCTGAACGCCCATGCGTCGCTTTGCCGCCAAGCTCCTCTTCCAGTTCAGGCCGTCTCGTCGGTCTGAACGGTCTGACATGGCACTGTGCGAAGAGCGAATCGTCACCTTCGACGCCCCGTCGTCCCGCGCCGCACTGGCCAAGGCCAAGCAGATTGCGCGACGCGCGTCTCATTCCTTTCCTGTTGTCGGGGGTGGTCGCGTCAACTTCGAGCCTGTCGGGATCATGGAATTGATGGAGCTCGGTGTGGAGACGGAGCCCGGCGAGGTCTGGTGGGATCTGTACCGCCGGAAACTCCCGAGGCAGCGGCGCTCGACTCTCCTTCCACCAGAACGAGGCCTCCGCATT
>Ga0209056_10005020_pt1 | contig 13846 bp, 9 predicted proteins | sample GraSoiAngelo_114_FD_185876 | JGI IMG/M metagenome (GOLD analysis project Ga0209056, IMG submission 185876) | Grasslands soil microbial communities from the Angelo Coastal Reserve, California, USA - 14_0903_13_40cm (SPAdes) (version 2) | ecosystem: Environmental > Terrestrial > Soil > Grasslands ... | reverse complement strand
CCGCCCTCGATCTGCGCATCCTTGAGGAGCAGCACGTGCTCGGGCAAACCGCGCAGCTCCGGAAACGGGTCGAGCAGGCCCTCGACGACGAGCGCCCCGGACATGCCGTTTCTCACCTGCTCATCGAAGCGGCCGTGGGGGTGCGGATGGTACCAATACAGTCCCGGTGGGTGGGTCGCGGGGATGCGGATCTCGTAGTCCTGCGTGCGGCCGGGCGCGATGTGCAGGAACACGTTGTCGGAGGCGCCGAGCGGCGAGACCGCCAACCCGTGCATGTGGAGGTTCGTGGTCTCGTCGAGCGCATTGACGAGCCGCAGCCGGACCACGTCGCCGGGCTGCACGCGTAGCGTCGGCGGGAGATAGCTCCCGTCGTACACCTGCGCGACGACCCGCTTTCCCCCGACCTCGACCGCACCTCGCGCGGCGGTGAGCGTCAGCTCGAGCACGCCGTCGTGGCTCGCCACGACGGCCGGGTCGCGAAACGTCTCACGCCGGGCCGGGGCGGCATCATGCGCTTCGACGACAGAGACGAGCAGCGGCAGCAGGAGGGCTGCGCGCACGTTCATTGCGCCGGCGCCGCGGCGCCGATGGCTCCGAATACCGTGAACGGCGCACTGGCAACGCTTACGAATCCGGGTGCCGACGCAACGAGCGTGTAACCATGTCCAGCCTGGTTGATCACCAGGGTGTCGAAGAAGGCGACGCCGGACAAAGCAGCGACGCTGACGGTGCCGCTGAGAGTTCCACCAGATGCATTCGAGCCGAGCGCCACGCGCACCGTGCCGGTGAACCCGGTCAGCACATGGCCGAAGCTGTCGAGAGCCTCGACCTTCACTTCCGGCTCGATGGGGCTGCCGGCGGCGGCATCGTTCGGCTGAACCAAGAAGGCCAACACGCCTGCTGCGGTGCCCCCGCCCACGGTGCCACCCCCTTCCTGCGGGATGCGTGGCCCAATCGCGGCGTCCGGGCCCGCGCACGCACTCGGCAGGAACAGTGTAGCGAGCACGAGGGCGACGAGCCCCACTACCTCTCTTTTCCGGGCGGCGAGAACGCGGTTCATGGACGCATCTCATTTGCACGCGGCATGCCAAGCGCATCACGCTCAGTCTGGGGCATACCCCCGACGGCTGATGCGGGAGGTCGAGCAGAACTGCGTGGAAACCGACAATGGCCCGCAGGGAGTCGAAGAGGGCACACCAGAGCAAGCGGTCTTGCATGGCACGGCGCGTGCAAGACCGGCAGGTCATGAAGACTCAACGCTGGTCCGCGCTGGCCGTGATGCTCTGCGCGGTCTTCCTCGCCGCCATCGACTTCAACGTAGTCACGATCGCCATCCCGTCCATTCAGCGCGGGTTGAGGACGAACTTCGGCGAGATTCAGCTCATCGTCGCCGGGTACGCACTGTCGTTCGCGGTGCTCCTGATCACTGGCGGACGTCTCGGCGATCTCTATGGCCGCCGACGGATGTATACGATCGGCATGGCGGGCTTCACCATCGCGTCCGCGCTGTGCGGCTTCGCCCCATCGCCGACTGCGCTAATCGGATCGCGCGTGCTGCAGGGAGCCTTCGCGGCAGTCATGGTGCCACAGGCGCTGTCGTTTATCGAGGTGACATTCACGCCTCGCGAGCAGAGTCTCGCCTATGCGATCTACGGCATGACGATCGGGTTCGGCATGATCGCGGGCCAGCTGGTGGGCGGCCTGCTGGTCAGCGCTGACCTGTTCGGGCTCGCGTGGCGGCCGGTGTTTCTGGTCAACCTCCCCTTTGGTGTGGTCGCCATGACCCTTGCGTGGCGGCTCGTCCCGGAATCGCGTGCGCCGGCCGGCCTCAAGCTCGATCTGGGCGGGGTCGTGCTCGTGTCCGCCGCCCTCGCGCTGCTCTTGTATCCGCTCATCCGCGGAGAAGCCGCGGGCTGGCCGGCCTGGACCTGGCTCTCGCTCGCCGGCGCGGCCGTTCTCATGGTGGTGTTCGTGCGCTACGAGCGCTGGAAGACGGACCGGGGCGGGTCGCCGCTGGTCGTGCTCTCGCTGTTCCGCCATCGATCGTTCGTTGTCGGACTGGGCGTGGGCCTCAGCTTCTTCTCGGTACTGGCTCCCTTCTTGGTTCTCCTGGCCGAGTATCTCCAAAGCGGGCTGGACTTGACCCCGCGCGCCGCGGGCCTCCGCTTCCTGCCGTTCGCGATCGGCTTCCTGTCGGCCTCGTTCGCGTCGGCGCGCCTCGCGCCGCGCCTAGGACGGGCGATTCTGCAGCTCGGCGCCGCGCTCATGGTCACCGGGCTCCTGACCCTCATGGCCGTCGTGCACAGCGTGACGCTGGACACCTCGGGGATCGCTTACATCCTGCCGCTGGTGATCTACGGGCTCGGACAAGGGACCCTGCAAGCGCCGCTCGTCAATTTCATCCTGGCCGACGTGCCGCCCGACGAGGCGGGCTCCGCGTCGGGCGTGGTCACCATGTTGCAGCAGCTGTCTTTCGCGCTCGGCGTGGCGGTGATCGGAAGCGTCTTCGCGGTGGCGCTCGGGCCCCATCCTGGTTCGAGTGGGTACGGGCAGGCGCTGGACCACGCATTGGTGTGGAATATCGGGCTCCTGACCGTCACCTTCGTCGCGGCGTTCGCGCTGCCTGCACGGCTACGCGTGCGGGTCAAGGAGTCGGGGGCCAGCGCGTAACTACGCGCCGCCGGCTAAGCGTTCCATCGCTCGGACGACAACTGAGAAGTCTTCGTCACTGTGCGTGGCGAGTTGCCGGGCGTGCTCCGCAGCGGCCACCTGCACGGCCGCGGCCGTCGCGGGCATCGGGACCAACAATTCCATGGCCGTCTCTACGATCAACCCGAAGTCCTTGAACATCAGCCGCAGCGCGAACGCGGCTGGGTACTCCTCCTTGCGAACGTTCTCGAGCTTGGACTTCTGACTGGGCGAGACGACGGCGGTTTCACCCAGCACCTGCAGGAACCGCTCGCGCGGCAGCCCGGCTTTCACGCCGAGCGCGATGGCCTCGGCCAGCGCCTGGACCCCCAGCCCCAGCAGCGTGTTGACACACAGCTTCATGGTCGCGCCGGCGCCACTGGGCCCGACATAGAACGTCTTGCTGCCCAGCACGGCGAGGATCGCCTGGCACTTCTGGTAGACATCTTCCTCGCCACCCACGAAGATGACGAGCTGCCCCTGCTCCGCTTGCACCGTGCTTCCGGAGACGGGCGCATCGAGCACCGAGACGCCTTTGCTGCGAGCGTCTTCGTGCACCTGGCGCGAGGTGCGCGGGTTCACGGTGCTCATCTCGATCACGACGGACCCGGCACGAGCCCCCGCCAGGGCGCCGTCGGGTCCGAACATCACCTGCTCCAGCGCGGCGTCGTTCGCGACGCTCGAGAACACGATGTCGACGCCCGCCGCGAGCTGTTTCGGCGTCGCCGCAACCTTGGCCCCGCGCTGCTCCAAGGGCCGGGCACGCTCCGGGCTTCGGTTGTACACGACCACGTCGTGGTGGGCCGCGAGTAACCGGCTCGCCATGCGACTTCCCATCGCTCCCAGTCCAATAAAGCCCACGCGCATCGTCTCACCCCAGCCATTGTGGATTTTGGTATGTCCCATCGAAATGATGGGTCGTCTTGTACAGCTCGTACTCCCCGTGCCTGCTCGAGCACTCAACTCCTCTTAGTTCTCGAATGACAGACGGCGTTTGCACGCCATGTGCCCAACCGACAGCCCGCCCCGGCCGCAGAGGGCAAGTCGCTGCACCGCCGATCGTTGAGCCGGGCGACGGTGACATGCTCCGGGCGGCGCCTGCCTGGTGGGGTGCGGACGTCTGAGCAGAAGTGCGCGGGAGCCGACAGGCGAGTAGAATGTCTTGCGAGATGGGTGCCCCCGCGATCGAAGAGACCTTGGGACCGCTCCTCAACGTCCTAGCACAGAGCCTCGATGTCCAGGAGGTCTTTGCCCGGATCTCCGCGCTGGCCCGCCAAACCGTCCCGCACGATTGCCTCCTGTTCGGGCTGGTTACGGAGGACGGCGAGTGCTACCGCGTCGTGGCCGTTTCCGAAGACGACCAACGGGCCGCACTCCTAGGGACCTCCTTCGCGCCGCCGTCACCCGGGTTGGCCCAGGAAGACTTCGCGATCTTTCACCACCTCCAGGTGCCGCCAGGGAAGACCGCGGGGCTCGAGGGACTGGTGCGCACGGCTTCGAGCGGCGCCGACGAACGGTTCCAGTGGCACCCCGGTCCGCCCTGGGTCCCGATGGGCTACCCGTCGTGGCTGCGGTTGACCGTGCGCTTGCATGGGGACGTGCTGGGCTTTCTGAACTTCCTCTCCCGCGCGCCGGATCCCTACACGGAAGTTGACGTGCCACCGGGGCGGCGCATCGCCGACCTGGTGGCCTTGGCGTTCGCCCACGAGCGCTTGGCCGAGGAAGAGCGCCGACGCGCCGCGGCCCAGGAACGGGCCGTCCGCCTCGAAGCTCGGGTCGCTAACCTCACGGCGCAGCTCGAGGCCGAGGGCCGTCACGCGCCGGTCGGCTCCTCGAAACCCTGGCGCGACGTGCTGGGTCAAGCCGCGAAAGTGGCCCCAGCCGAGACGACGGTGCTCCTCACCGGGGAGTCTGGGACCGGCAAGGAGGTCGTGGCACACCTGATCCACCGCGGCTCGCGGCGGGCCGAGGGACCGTTCGTCGCGTTGAACTGCGCGGCGCTCCCGGAGGCGCTGCTCGAGTCAGAGCTGTTCGGCTACGAAAAGGGGGCCTTCACCGGGGCCGTGTCGGCGCGCGCGGGACGGCTCGAGCAGGCCGCGGGCGGGACCTTATTCCTCGACGAAGTGGGCGAGATGAGCCCAGCCGTGCAGGCGAAGTTCCTGCGCGTGCTCCAGGAGCGGGAATTTCAGCGGCTCGGCGGCACGCGGATGCTGAAGGCCGACGTGCGCGTCATCGCCGCGACGAATCGCGACTTGAAGGTCGCGATGAACGAGGGAGCGTTTCGCGAGGATCTCTACTATCGGCTGCACGTGTTCGCGATTCACCTGCCACCGTTGCGCGAGCGCACGGAGGACATCCTCCCGCTGCTCGAGCGCTTCGTGCGGGAGCTCGGACCGGTGGTGATCGGACGGCCGGCCGCAGGGATATCGCGGGAGGCACGCGAGCACTTCCTGGCCTACGGGTGGCCGGGCAACGTCCGCGAGCTACGCAACGCGGTGGAGCGGGCGTTGATTCTATGTGAGGGGGGGCTGATCAACCCAGAGCATCTGCCCTGGCACGCCGAGCCGACGAAGAGAGCGGCCCCGCCCCCAGCGCCCGCACAAGTCCGCCCCGCCGCCCAGCCCGCAGTCGAGGAGTTTCCCGCTCACGGGGTGGACCTCGAGGCGATGGAGCGCACCCTCATCGAGGGCGCGCTCAAGCAGGCCGGCCAGAACAAGTCCAAAGCGGCCAAGCTGCTCGGCTTGAGCCGCAGCAAGCTCTACACCCGTATGGAGCGCTTCGGCCTCGCGTAAGAAGCGAGATACCTCAGACTCTGAGCACCTGGGCAGCGAGCTTCGTGCCGGCGACACGCGCGGTGATCTTCGCAAACGCCAGGTCGCGACTCGTGGACGTGTCGTCGCCGAACGGCGCGAATCCGCAGTCGTCTGTCGTACCTAGCTGAGGGAGAGGGATGAATTCGGCGGCTTCCAGGACGTGATCGCGTACTTCTTCGGGCGTTTCGATTCTCGGATTGATCGGATCGATCACGCCGACGAAGATTTTCTGATCGGGCTTCGCGTGCTCCTTGATGATAGCGAGAACCCGGCTGCGGTCCTTCTCGCTCGCGAGCTGGATGTAGAAGCTCCCGACGTTGAGTTCGAAGAGGCTGGGCAAGAGCTGCCCATAGTCCACATCCGCGCTGTGAGTTGAGTCTTTGTCGCCGCCGGGGCAAGTGTGGACACCAATCCGCGTCCTCTCCGCGCGAGTGAACCGTTCCAACACGCGGTTGTTGAGGCCGACGAAGGCCTTGAGCAGCTGCTTCGTCGGATCGAGTTTTACCGCGAGCCTGCCTTCCGTGAAGTCGATCTGCACGTTGTGGGCACCCTGCGTCAGGCAACGCCGGATGTCGCGCTCGGCCTCGCGAACGAGGTCATCGAGGAACTCGGGCTTCGAGTAGCCTGAGACGCCGTCCTGAGGATAGAGCAAGCTCAGCGCCGAGGCCGAGATGACCGCCTGTTTAATCGGGACCCGAGCGTGCCTCTTTGCCTCGTCCAGGAAGGTGTCGGCGTAGGTCCGGTATCGAAAAGGACCTGCCGTCAGTCGCGGGAGCTGGCGGACATGACCGTCCGCGAAGGCGATCGTGACGCCGTCGGGCGCGAGGGTCTCAAGCCCGTGAATTGGATAGCTGACAAAGCTTGGTTTGGACTGTTCTCCATCGGTAATCACGGGAGACCCGGTTGCCTCGAAGCGTTGAATCGTGTCGCGAATGGCTTCCTCATAGAGGGGTCTCACCGTGTCTGGCGAGATCCGGCCGGATGCGAGCTGCCGCATTGCTTCGACGAGTTCGGGGGGTCTTGGAATGCTCCCAATCGGCTCGGTGGGGATCGCCATGCGGGCAATCCTATCGGCGAGCCGTCCGCTGTCAAATGGGAGGCGTGTGTGGGTTGGGTCAGCCGATCACTGGATGGTCGAGTGTGTTCTTCACCGACTGGCGAGCACCGGCGGACAAAGGGCCTCGAGCGCCGCATCCGCCGCAGCGCCGGCCCCAAGTGATCGCTCCTCGGGCAGACCGAACACCCACCGCGCACACACGCCGGCAACGATGGCGTAGGGCAGGCGTTGGACGGCCCACCGTGCGCAATGGGGCCGAAACGCGCCCGACTCAACCCCGCGTTGGATGATGGTGGACAGGACGTGCGCGCCCCGACGGACCAGCTGGCGCCGGCGAAGGGCGCCGAACGCGCCCTCCGCAGCCGCCCGTTCCGCGATTTCCTCGATGGCCTCTATCACGTCGTGCAGCGCCCTGGTCGGGTCGCAGTCCGGGGGCGTGGGCCGCTCGAGCGCCCGAAGCGCCGATCCTAGCGCTTTCACTCTCCCCGCACCGCGAGCAGGGAGCCGGTGTGCACTCGATTTCCGGGGCGCTGGTCCGCAGCCATGGGTATCGGCCCAGCCGCCAGCCGCACTTGCCGCTGGGTCTTGTCGCGGCTGATCCACACGATGCTGTCGCCGCACATGATCGCGTCCACCGGATACGGCTGCCGCCCGAACGACTCGGCGTCCGAGCTGGCGACCTGGGTGCCGGGGAAGTAGTAGAAACAGCGCTCGCCTCCCGGGTGGCTGTGGATGATACCCACCGTCCCCTTCCATCCCGCTTCCTCACACGTCTCGCGCGGCAGGACGTGCGTCCGGGTTGAGTGGACCGGATCCACGTCCGCGGGAGCGATGCGCTGCACGAGCACCACGGGACCGTGGACCTGACCGATCATGCAGCCCATGAACTCGGTGGGAGACGAGCCGTATGCCAGCACGAGATAGCGGCGCGCTTGATCGGAAACGACGAGGGCACGCGCCGTCATCGACCCCCGGCCCGCCGCGTCTGCAGCCCCGAGATGAAGCGCGAGGAGGGCCGTCAGACCCGCCGCGGCAGCCGCGGTGTGGAGCTGTCCGGTCCTCACGGACGTGCCTCGTACTGCATCAACAAGCGTGGCTGGAGCGCGCTCGAGCCGAGGCACCACCACGCCCCGAGAAGGCGAAGGCACCGCAGGTACACGGGTTCGGGCAAGCTCAGCGTGAGCGTGGCTCTCATGGCGCCGTGCTACTTGCACGCTGCATGCCAGCCGCCCCCATCGGCCCTCGGGATACGCCCGCGTCGCTGATGCGGACCTTCGAGCAGAACTGCCTGGAAACCGGCAGTGACCTCGCGTCTGAATCGAGCAGGCCGCATCGAAGCAAGCGATGTCGCGTGGCACGGCGCGTGCAAGATCGCCGGTCATGTTGGATGAAGCATTTGCACTCGATGATCCCTACCTCCCGGCCGTCGCGCACGGCTGGCAGGACGCCGATTGGATGATGCTGGAGGGAGCCGCGGGCACTAAGCGCGCATGATGGACTTTGCAGACCTCTGCCTTACCACTTGGCTACGGCGGCCGAGGGAAGCGTAAACCCCCCGCCTGCACTTCTGCAAGACGGCGCCACCCGTTGCCTAACATCACCGCCCGCTCTGCGTCTTACAGGCAACGTTCCCAGACCCAACCGTCACCCTGTGAGCAGGAGAGCTGCATATGCGCGCCGTCAAAGGCCACGTCACCCTCCTCGCCGCGACCGCGCTCGCCCTCGGCCTCGCGGCGTGTAGCAGCATGGAGGGCCCGAACGCGTTGCTGACCCAGCAGGAAGCGCAGTCCGTGGCCGACGTAGTCGTGGCCGACGCCGCCTCGCTCGCGGACGCCGCCAGCTACAATGCCGCGAGCGGCGTGCCCATGGCGAGCGCGCCCGCGAATGCGACCACCGCCCAGCCGTGCCCGACGATCAGCCCTCAACCCGTGGTCAACAGCGACGGCGATACGCCGCCGGACTCGGTCCACTTCGACTTCACGGGCTGCATCATCCAGCAACCGCTCGAGACCATCACCCTGAGCGGCGCCATCGACTACGTGGATCCCACGCCGACCACGGCCGACCATTCCCGTCGAGTCCGCTTCACCGATTTCACCCGTACCGTCACGAAGCTCCTCTATAGCAAGACGACGTCGATCGAGCTGAACGGCGTGCGCACCTTCACGGGCACGGCGGACGCCCTGGAGCACTCCGAGACGAACTTCCGGACGGACTACACCTACGCCGACGGCTCCACGGCCACGCATCTCAAGACCTGGTCGTCGACCTTCACGGCGGACGTCCCCGGCTCGATTCAGTTCGGCTCCCCGCTGCCGAGCGGGAGCTGGAACATCGCGGGCACCTCCACCTGGACGCGCGGGGACAGGACGTACTCGCTGTTCGTGACGACGAACCCGCCGCTCCACTACAACGCGGATTGCACCGTGGCGCCGAAGTTCGACGCCGGAACGATCAGTGCGGTCGTGACCCGGAGCAGCGGGATGACGACCATCACCGTCCAGTTCACGGCCTGCGGCCAGTACACGGTCACGCGCAGCTGAGCGCGCGCTCCGCACCCGGCGTAAGCCGTCGAGGCCCGATCCCCACTTGGAATCGGGCCTCGCGTCTTGTTAGGCTCTCACGAGCTGGATGAGCGTGATCTCGGACGGCGCGCCGAGCCGGAGCGGCGGGCCCCAGTACCCCGTCCCCCGGCTCACGTACAGCCACATCTCCTCGAGCCGGTGCAACCCCGCAACGAACGGCTGAAACAGCCGTACCAGCAGGTTGAACGGGAAATACTGCCCGCCGTGGGTATGCCCTGACAGCTGGAGGTCGAACCCCGCGGCGCGGGCGGCGAAGGCGCTCTTCGGCTGATGCGCGAGCAAGAGCTTCACGTCGCTGTCCGGAGCCCCCGCGAGCGCCGCGACGGGATCGGACGCGTGGCCCTGCACCCGGTGACTCGCGGAGCGATCCGTGACTCCCGCGACGAGCAGCCGCCCGCCGCCACGTCGCACCAGATGGTGGGCGTTGATGAGCGGGCTGAAGCCGAGACGCTCGACCTCACCCACCCACCCCTGCGGATCCCAGTAGTACTCGTGGTTCCCCGTGACGAAGAACTTGCCGTAGGGCGCGACGAGCCGCGCGAGCGGCGCCACCTCGTCTCGAACCGCGGCCGGAAAGCCGTCCGCCACGTCGCCCGTGAGCGCGATCAGGTCGGGCTGGAGGCCGTTCGCCGCGGTCACGACGCGCTCCACGAAATCGCGCTTGAGCGTGGGGCCCACGTGCAGGTCGGAGAGTTGGACGATGCGGAAGCCCTCCAGGTCGGCGGGGAGGTTCTGGATCGGCACCTCCACCCGTACCACCGCCGGTCGTCGCGCGCGCCACGAGCCCACGACGAGGACGGCGACGGCTCCCGCGACGACGCCGGCGCTGAACAGGCCGGCACCCACCCAGGCCCGCACGTGCAACACGTCGCCCGCCAGCACGAACACGATCAGCAGCGAGGACAGCCCCATGGCCGTGAAACCCGCCCACTCGAGGGCGGGCTTTGCGGGTACTCGTTCGGTCCGACCGGCGAAGAACGCGCCGAAGGGGGCGAGCGCGAGGAGCAGGATCGCGGCCCACCCAAGGAACCGCTCGACCGGCCCGAGCGGGGCGTGCGCGAGCAGGCGCTGCCCCACGTACACGTGAAGCAGTGTCCACAGACCGATGACGATGAGAATGCGTCGTGCCATGCTCATGCTGGGGAACGCGCCGTCCCGCTCGCGAAGTTCCTCACGGCACCTCACCCGCCAGGCGCACGTACACGGCTCGCGCGTCCTCGAACAGCCGCACTGTCGCGTTCCGCTCCCCCGGCGTATTCCAGTCGCCATGCCGCCGGGCGGCGTCGAGCAGCCGGTCGATCCACCGGACGAAGAACGCCGCGTCCTCCGGTGAGCGCGTCGGCTGAGCGCCGACCCGCACGTAGATGGGGCTCGTCGAGGCGAACGGATAGAGATCGAGCACCGGCGTGCGCGCCCGCTCGCTCCAGGCGCGCAGCACGTACCAGCCGCTCGTCGCCACGGGAATGCCGACCGTGTCCCGGACCATGCGGTGGTCGCCGGAGAGGGGGATCGTCGCCACGACCTTCCCGTTTCCCACGATCTCCAGGTGATCGACCGGCACGTTGGAGCGGAGCCCGACCCGCGCGATGAGCCGGCCACCCGACGCCGGAAGGTCGATTTCGCCGCCCGGCTCCCGACCGGCGAGCGTGAACTCGACGAGCGGCGCGTTGGTCACGAAGGTCCGGCCCGCCTTGATCCCAGCGAGCCAGCGCCCGTGCGTAGACGTCGCGCCGGTCTTCACGTACACCCGCACCAGCCCGGGCGGCCCCCGCAACGACGCGAAGTTCGGGAAGGCGTCGGTGCCCGCGGCCGCGGGAAGCCGGAAGCCGCAGTTGAGCAATCGATACCAGATCTCCGACGTGATCAGATGGTCGCTGAACCCCATCACCTCCAGGTAATCCACCTTGCCGAGCGCCACGTCGACCGGCAGCTCGTAGGTGAGCGGGCCGGTCGTGTCCGCGGGATCGGGCCGCGCGTCGAACGGGTGCACGTAGCCGACGAGCGCGCCCTGGGCATGCGCCAGGTCCGCGACGACGGCGTTGGTGGGGAAGAGGCTCGCCGCCGCCGTGTTCGGGTAGCCGACGTATTCGGGGAGCAGATAGTGGTCGGATAGGCCGAGCAGGCCGAGGTGTCCCCACACGCTCGTGTGAAACTCCTGGCCGTGCATCAGGAGCAAGCCCGGCACCGACGCCGGGTCCGGATCGGTCCGGAAATAGCCGATGTCCGGGATGCGCTGCTCCTTGTTGACCACGAGGTCCTCCACCACGTGCAGATCTTCCGCTCGCGCCTGGAACGCGAGATGCCGGGGCGTGTTGCGGTAGGCGCCGCCGTAGTTCATGTGCACGTGCACGTCGCCGCTCCACCAGCCCCGCGCCGGCAGATCGGCAATGCGCCGCAGCACGACGCGCTGCGCGCTCGACCCGCCGGTCGCGAGCGTGAGCTCCGCGCGCGCGATCCGATACTCCGGCCCGCGCGTCACCTCGACCGTCACCCGCCCCGCGGGCACCATGAGCGCCGCGCGACCGGCGGCGTGGAAGTAGCCGTACTCGAACGCCCGCTCCGAGCGATCGAACGCCTCGTCCGCGTGGCGCCAGGCGTCGTCCGGGGCCCAGCTCCGGCCGTCGGGCCCGGTGACGGACACGCGCGCGGGCGCCGGCCTGCCCCGCTCGTCCACGATCTCCAGGGCGAGGCGAGCCATCGGCTCGCGGTAGCGGCGCTCCCGGATGGCCACCTGCTCGCGGCGACCGCCCGGCAGCTCGATCACCCACAGCGAGGTGTTGCCGCCTTCGTTCGAGACGTAGGCGATCCGGCCGCCGTCGTGCGACCACCGCGGCGCCGTCGCGTCGAAGTCGCCGTAGGTGAGCGGCAAGGGATCGCCGCCGTCGCTCGTCATCAGCCACAGCTGGTTCCACTGGCGCCCAAGGTAGGAACTGTAGACGACCCGTCTGCCGTCGGGCGCCCAGTCGGGGCGCGCCTTCCAGGTCGTCTCCTCGTAGCGCAGCTCGCGCGCCGCGACACCACCCCCCGGGCGCGCCGCCATGCGCCAGAACCCGCCCGCGCCGTGGATGTGCCCGCGATTCGAGACGCAGATGATCTCGCTGCCGTCCGGCGACCACGTGGGCGACAGGTAGTGGTCCCAGCGGCTGTAGTAGTAGCGCGGCAGGCGGCTGTCGTTGTCGTCGGTGACCCGCTCCACCGCGCCGGGCTCGGCCCCGCGCGGCGCGAGCGTGAAGATGTGCCAGCGCCGGTTGTGGCTCGTGGAGACGAACGCGATGCGGGTGCCGTCCGGGGACCAGCGCGGCTCGAGGTTCACGGCCCCATTCGCCGTGAGTGGCCGCGTCGCACCGCTCGCGAGATCGAGCAGCTGTAGCTCGATGGCGTCCTTGACATACGACGCGTACACGACGAATCGGCCGTCCGGCGACCAATCGGGCTGGTAGTCGTAGCCGGGCCCCGCCGTCAGCTGCTGCGCGACACCCGACCCCAGCCGCTGCCGCCACAACGAACCCTGCATGGCGTAGATCAGCTCGCGCCCGTCCGGCGACCAGGTGGCGGCGCTGGGCCCGCTCGTGACCTGGGGAACGTACATCTCACGCCAGTAGTAGGCATGGGGCACGTCCACCTGCTTGAGGACCGGCTGGCGCTGCGCGGCCGCGGGGGTGGCCGCTGCGACGAGCAGCGCTAGCGCGCAGCCGCGATCCATCGCTCGATTTTCTCGCGCAACATGGGGAGAGGCACCGCACCGTCTTCCAGCACTCGATCGTGGAACGTGCGAATGTCGAACTTCCCGCCCAGGGCGCTTTCGGCCGCAGCCCGCAGACGCCGGATCTCGAGGCGCCCCAGCGCATATGCCAATCCCTGCGCCGGCCACACCGGATAGCGGTCCACGGGCACCTCCGCGCGGAGCAGCGGCACCTGCGTGTGGTCGCGGATGTAGGCGATCCCCTGCTCGCGCGTCCAGCCGAAGGCGTTGATCCCGGTGTCGACGACGAGCAGTGCCGCGGACAGGGTGATGTCGGCGACGGCGCCGAGCCGTGCCGTGTCCGACGAGTACAACCCCATCTCGTCGGCGAGCTGCTCGGCGTACTCGGCCCACCCCTCGCCGAACCCTGGCGACCAGAAGTAGCGCGCGATCGCCGGGATCGCGGCGCCGCGCTCCAGCGCGATCGTCCCCTGGAGGTGGTGGCCCGGGATTGTCTCGTGAAACGTGAGCGGCTCGAGATCGGCCCGGGACTTGTGCACGGGATCGTACGTACTGAGGAGATAGACGCCCGGGCGACTGCCATCCTCGGCCGGCGGGTCCCACTCGCCGACGCTCTGCCGCTCGCGATAGGCCGGGTAGGGCCGCACCACGACGGGCGCCCGCGGCAGCGTCCCGAACCACCGGGGCAACGCCCCTTTCGCCCGCTCGAGCGCGCTGGTCGCGGAGGCGATCATCTCCTCCCGGGCCCCGAAGGTGGAGCCCGGGTCCGAGCGGAGTCTTTGCAGCAGCGTGGCGACGTCCGAGGTCCCGAAGCTCCGCTCCGCGATGCGCCGCATCGCATCCTCGAGCTCCGCCACGGTGGCGAGGCCGAGCCGATGGATCGAATCGGCCGACAGCTCGAGGCCCGTCGTGGCCCGGATGCTCGCCCGATAACACTCTTCCCCATAGGGATTGCTCGACACGCCGATCGTCGCGCGGGCCCGCGGCAGGTACTCCTGGG
>Ga0209056_10005018_pt1 | contig 13850 bp, 12 predicted proteins | sample GraSoiAngelo_114_FD_185876 | JGI IMG/M metagenome (GOLD analysis project Ga0209056, IMG submission 185876) | Grasslands soil microbial communities from the Angelo Coastal Reserve, California, USA - 14_0903_13_40cm (SPAdes) (version 2) | ecosystem: Environmental > Terrestrial > Soil > Grasslands... | reverse complement strand
ACGAATGGAGCGCCGCGAACCAGCAGCCCCTGGATCAGATAACCGTTCACGGAACCGAGCATCAATCCCGCGGCAAGCCCAAGACCGACCCCCACATGCCCTGTGATGGATGCGATCGCGGCGACCACGAGGGCCACGATTGAGCATGTCACCACGGTTTGCCGCATCAGGCCTCCGGACGTCACCTAGAGAACTCCTTCACCTTCAACCAGATGCCGGTCGCGCCTGCCGCCAGACCCACGACCAGGCCTACGAGGACGAACACCGGCGCCGTGTGGAGCATCTTGTCGAGAGCGACACCTCCGAGTAGAGGTAGCAGGACAGCGGCGGCGAAATAAATCCCGATTCCGGCCATGTCAGCCCCCGTCGGGCCTGTACTCGGAGTGGGCGCCATGCCCCTCCGAATTCTATCGGGTACTCGGTTCGCCGAGGAGCCGGCGGCAGGTCGGCGGCCACCGTCGAGGTCAGAACAGCGGCGGCGACGAGGACCACGGCCAGGATGCGGCCATGCCCGAAAAGCGTCAGCCCGAGGCCGCCCAGCAGTGCGCTGGCTGCGTAGAAGACAAAGCAGGTCTGCCGGGCGTCGAGGCCGAAGGATTGCAGGCGGTGGTGGAGGTGGAGCCGGTCTGGCGCCGCCAGCGACGTGCCGAGCCGACGCCGGCGCAGGATCGCCCAGCCGGTGTCCGCGATGGGGACGGCGAGCGCGAGCACGGGCGCGGCTAGGGCAAAGGCCACGGCAACCTTCGCCACGCCGAGGATCGAGATCATGCCGAGGGCGATGCCGAGAAAATGCGCTCCGGAGTCGCCCATGAAGATGTGTGCGGGCGGAAAGTTGTACAGAAGGAAGCCGGCGCAGCACCCCGCGAGCGCGCCGCTCAACTGCACAACCTCGAGCTGTTTGAGCTGGCCCGCGGCCAGCATCAGGATCAGGGCTACGATCGCGATCACCCCGGCGGCCAGACCGTCCGCGCCATCGAGGAAGTTGACGGTGTTCTGCATGCCGACGAGCCAGAAGATGCTGACGGGCGCGACGAGCAGGCCTAGCTGCACGATGTGCCCGCCGGGCAGGCTGAAGAACTTGATCTCGTTGCCGAACACCACGACCGCGATTACCGCCAGCCCGACCTGAACCCCGAGCTTGACCAGCGGACTCATCCCCCGCTTGTCGTCGACGATCAGCAGGCCCATCGCCAGCCCGGAAACCAGCACAACTCCCAAGGTCTGAATGTCTCGGGGAAGGAAAACGATCGTGGCCAGGGCAAAGCCGCCCCACATCGCGAGGCCGCCCAGCACCGGAGTCGGGCTCGCGTGCGCGTGACGCCCGCCCGGCTGCGCGACAACCGTGTATCGCCGGGACAACCAGATCGCCGGCGGGGTGAGGACGATGCATCCGAGCAGGGCGAGCAGAAACGGCCACACGCCGGGCAGTAGATGCTCGGTCAGGTTGGCGAGAGCCGCGCCGCTGAAGAAGTCAGACAATGACTAGGGCGGCTCCGAATTCCGCCGGGGATTTGCGGCATCGGCGGCCGGAGCCAAGGAAACGATGAGCACGCGAGGGAGCGCAAACGCCGCCCGGGGCGGCGCCCGGCGGTCGAGGACGCGAAGACGCAAGAAACTTGGGAGACTCGCTAGTCACTAATCGAAGGCATAGGGGATCGGGAATTTACGGCAGAGCTCGAGCGCCCGCTCGTGGACGGCGTCCAGCGTGGCGGGGTCATCGATGCGCTCCACGAGGTCCGCGATGCAGTCCGCGATCACGACCATCTCGGCCTCGCGCATCCCGCGCGTCGTTACGAGTGGAGTGCCGACGCGGACGCCGCTGGGGTTGAATTTCGAGGCGTCGTCGAACGGAATCGAGTTGCGGTTGAGGGTGATGCCCACGCTGTCCGCAATGTCCTGGACCTGCTTCCCCGTCCGCTTCTGCGGTCGCAGGTCGATGAGCATCAGGTGGTTGTCCGTGCCCCCGCTGACAAGACGCAGGCCGCGCTCCATCAACCTTGTCGCCATCGCCTTGGCGTTGACGACGACCTGCTTCGCGTAGTCCTTGAACTCGGGTTTCAGCGCTTCGCCGAAGCAGACCGCCTTGGCCGCGATCGCGTGCATCAGCGGGCCTCCCTGGATGCCAGGAAATACCGCCGAGTCGATGGCTTTCTGCCAGTCGTTGCGGCACAGGATGATCGCGCCCCAGGCCCCGCGCAGCGTCTTCTGCGTGGTGGTCGATGTGATGGCGGCGTGCGGGATCGGCGACGGATACACGCCACCCGCGACCAGGCCCGCGACGTGCGCCATGTCCACAAACAGCGTCGCGCCGACCCCCTCTGCGATCTGCCGCATCCGGCCCCAATCGATGACGCGCGAGTAAGCCGAGAACCCCGCGAGCAGCATCTTCGGCCGTACCTCTTCGGCGAGCTCTTGCACCGCCTCGTAATCGATCCGCTCCGTCTCGCGGTCGACGCCGTAGGGGTGGATCTCGTACAGCTTGCCGCTGAAGTTGGCCGGGCTGCCGTGGGTGAGATGACCGCCCGCGGAGAGGTCCATCCCCATCACGCGGTCACCCGGCTGGCAGACCGCCATGTAGACGGCAGCGTTTGCCTGCGATCCCGAATGCGGCTGAACGTTGACGTAGTCGGCGCCGAAAAGCTGCTTCGCGCGCTCCACCGCCAGGCTCTCGATCTTGTCGATCACCTCGCCGGTGCCGCCGTAGTAGCGGCGCCCCGGATAGCCCTCGGCGTACTTGTTGGTCAGCAGCGTGCCGAGGGCCTCGAGGATGGCGGGGCTGGTCAGGTTTTCCGACGCGATCAGCTCCAGCGTCTCCGACTGACGCCGGAACTCGTTGCGAATGAGCTGCGCGACGTCCGGATCCTGCTCGTCGAGGGCGCGAAAGGTCATCGTGGTAATCGAGGGACTCACGGTGGTGATGCTATCCCGAGCGAGGTTGAGGCGGCCCGAGCAGCTCGGGCGTTGGGATCGCGCCCTCGCGCAGGACGTGCGGCTCAGGCCCGGTGAGGTCTAGCACGGTCGAGGCCGTGCCGCCGGGCGCCACGCCGCCGTCGACGACGGCCATTACCCCTGAGAGCGCACCCGCCTGGTCCGCGTCCATGGCTGGATCCTGGCCGTGCAGGTTGGCGCTGGTGGTCAGCAGCGGTCCCGCGTGCCGGAGCAGGGCCAGCGCCACCTTGTGCTTTGGTATCCGGACCCCCAGGGTGCCCCCTCCGAACGCGTAGAGGATGAGCGTCAGCGGCCCCGGCCACCACTTGCGCATCATCTCCTCCGCGCGCGAGTCGACATGCACGAGACCTTCGAGCTGCGACTCCGCTGCCACCATGAGGATCAGCGGCAGTCCGACGGGACGGCCTTTGATCTGGTAGATCCGCCTCTGCGCCACCTCGTCGTCCGCGCTGGCCCCGAGGCCGTAGACGGTGTCGGTCGGAAAAGCCACGACCGCCCCGCTGCGCAGCAGCTGCGCCGCGCGCTGTAGTCCGGCCTGGGTCGGCTTCAGGACCATGCTTCGAGGACGCGCTCTCGACCGCCGGCATCCCGGTGGACCCGGTGTCCAGCGAAACCGTGGCCGGCGACGTCGGCCACGGCAGTGAGGATCGACGGATCGAGCTCCACCAGGACCCGGCCGCCTGGCTTGAGCCTGGCGGGCGCTTCGGCGAGAAGCTCGCGGACCAGCGCAGCGCCACCGTCGCCGGCAAAGAGGGCCCGCGAGGGCTGCGCGGAGACCTCGGCCGGAAGATTGGCGTTGGCAGCCACATACGGAAGGTTGGCGCAAACGAGGTCGAACTCCCCGCTGAGCCCACGCATCAGGTCTCCGGGCTCGAGGTGCACGCGGCCGGCCAGCCCGTGCTGGGCCACATTGCGGGCGGCCACGGCTAGCGCCTGCGGGCTGATGTCCGACGCCCAGACCGCTGTGTTCTGCGCGTAGTGCGCGATGGAGATGGCGATGCATCCGCTTCCCGTGCCGACGTCGGCCACCCGCAGCGGCGCCCCGACCTCGCGTGCGATCGCCACAGCGCGCTGGACCAGCACCTCGGTGTCTGGGTTTGGCACCAGCACGTCAGGCGTGACCTCGAAGTCGAGTCCCATGAACTCCCGATGCCCGACCAGGTAAGCGACGGGCTCGCCTTTCGCGCGTCGCGCAACGAGGCTGCGGTAGGCGGCCAGCTCGTCCTCCTGCAGCTTGCGGTCGAACCTCAGATAGAGGTCGAGCCGGCGCAAGCCCAACACATCCGCAAGGAGGATCTCAGCGTCGAGGCGTGCGGAATCCGATCCGTGCTTCTGGAGATAGTCGGCGGAGAGCTTCAGGACCTCAACGATGGTCACGCCACAGCGTCGCCGCCGTTGAGCTGTGCCGCGCGCTCGGCCGCGATCGCTGCCGACACTAGCTCGTCGAGGTCACCGGCCATGACCCTGTCCAGCTTGTGCAGCGTGAGGTTGATGCGATGGTCGGTCACCCGGTTGTCCTTGAAGTTGTAAGTCCGGATCTTCTCAGAGCGGTTGCCAGTGCGAACCATGCCCCGCCGCTGCGCCCCGATCGCCTCCTGCTGCTCGGCAAGCTTCATCTCATACAGCCGCGCCCGGAGCACACGCATGGCCTTCTCCTTGTTCTGGAGCTGCGACTTCTCGTCCTGAATGCTGACTGCGAGGCCCGTCGGCTTATGGGTGATGCGGATTGCCGAGTAGGTGGTGTTCACGCTTTGGCCGCCCGGGCCTGTCGAGGTGGAGGCCTTGATTTCGAGATCTTCCGGCTTGAGCTCGACCTCCACGGGGTCGGCCTCCGGGAGCACGGCGACGGTCGCCGCCGAAGTATGGACCCGGCCCTGCGCCTCCGTCTTCGGTACGCGCTGGACGCGGTGCACGCCCCCTTCGTACTTCAGCTGTGAATACGCACCCTGCCCGTGGACCTCGAACTCGATCTTGTCGTATCCGCCCATCCCGGTCGGTGACGCGTCGACGACCTCGACCTTCCATCCCTTTTTCTCGGCCCAGCGCGTGTACATGCGGAAGAGGTCGGCTGCGAAGAGCGCCGCCTCCTCCCCCCCTTCCGCGCCCTGGATCTCGACCACAACGTCGCGGTCGTCATTCGGATCCTTCGGCAGCAGGAGCACCTTGAGCTTTTCTTCGAGCTTCTCCACCTGCTCGGCGGCGCGGCGCTCCTCGGAGCGCATGTATTCCTGCATCTCCAGGTCTTTCTCGTGTCGCAGCATGTCGTGCGCAGACTCCATTTCCCTGCGCGCGCGGCGGTACGCGTCGTACGCCTCGACGATCTCGCGCATTGACCGTTGTTCGCGGGCCAACTTTGTAAGCTGCTCGTGGTCCGACGCGACCTCGGGACGCCCCATCGCGTTTTCAATCTCGCGATAGCGCCTCGCTATCGACTCCAGCCGATCAATCACCTCCTTACTCCCGCGTTGCCCGGCTTTGCCGGGCAACCGCCACCAAAGGGCGAAGCGACCACGCCAGAAGATTTTGGGGGGTTCCCCACAAGGGGAGCCTGCCCCCCTCGTGAATCTCCATCATTACGCCGCCGCTCCCGCCGACTCCTCCTCGCCCTGGCGCGCGCTGTTGAAGGCGCAGATCGCAACCTCGAGCATGTCGTCAGACGGTTCACGCGTGGTGAACTTCTGCGTTCCGAGCACCGGCAGGAGGGCGATCCGAACGATGGGGTTGTAGCGATGCCGTGCCATGAAGCGGATCAGCTCGAAGCCAGTGCCGGCGATCAGGGGGATCGCGAGCACTCGGCTCATAACGAGCCAGAACAGGTTGGGGTGAAACAACGCCACCACGCTGAACACGATCACGCTCACGACCAAGACGACGAGAAGAAACCCGGTGCCGCACCGGGGATGCAGCGTGCTGGCGCGACGCACCGACGGCACGTCGAGCGCCCAGTTGGACTCGAACGCATTGATGGTCTTGTGCTCGGCGCCGTGGTACTGAAACACGCGTCGAACATCGGGCAGCAGCGAGATCGCCGCCAGATAGCCCAGGACAAGGCCGACGCGGATCAAGCCCTCGACCAGGACGAACGCGAAGCTTCCGCTTCGGTGGACGGCGACGCTGGCCAGCAGCAAAGGCAGGCCGATGAACAGCGCGAGCGCAAAGACTCCCGCCACCGCGACCGAGCCGGTGATCTCTCTCTTCCCGATCTGGACGTCGTGCGCTCCCGCGTTCATGTTGGCCGACCAGATAAGCGACTTCATGCCGAGATGGAGCTGCTCACCGATCAGCGCGAGACCGCGGATGAACGGCAGCTTCCAGGCCGGGTTCGTGTAGATCGGGGCCTTCAGCTCGCCGCGGTCAACCACGATCTCTTTGGTCGTGGGCAGGCGAATCGCGACGGCGTAGTGACTCTTGCCGCGCATCATCACGCCCTCGATGACGGCCTGACCGCCATAGAAGAACTGCTCCTTGGCCGCCTTGACCCCCCCATCCTTGGCAGGCTTCACCTCCCCACTCGTGAGAAGGTCGGCCCGAAGGGCCGGGTGGGGGCTTGGGGTTACCGAGTCAACCGCGGCCGGATCCGGCTGCGGCATCTAGACCCTGGTCTTAGCAGCCCGCTTCCGGAACCGCTCGACCTGCCCGCCCGTGTCCACGATCCGCTGCGTGCCCGTGAAGAACGGGTGGCAGACGGAGCAGATCTCAGTCTTGAGCTCCTTGCGGGTGGAACCGGTCGTGAACGTGTTGCCGCACGCGCACGTGACGAGCGCGTCTTCGTAAAAGGTGGGATGGATCTGTAGCTTCATGGGTTCTCCAGGGAGGGTAGTAGTTTACCGAGCCAACGAGACGAACAAACTCTCAGCCTGCAGGCTCATCACGCCGAGGTAGAGGACGAGGCCGAGCCAGGCGCCGCCGAGGGCCAGCCGGGCGCTGATGGGCACGGAGGTGTAGTAGGGATTCTTCGCGTTGCGGAAGCCCGCGCGCATGGTCTGGATTCCGAGCAAGGCGATGATGATCAGCAGGAAGCTGGCGAAGTGGAAGATCAAGACGCTGATCGCGATCATCCCCAGTCCCGCGACCTGGAACCACGGCGAAACCGGCGCCAGGACCCACGCCCCGTCGAGCTGCCAGACCGGAATCAGGTTCAAAAGGTTCAGGAAGAAGCCGATCGAAGCCGCGAGCAGGAACACGGGGTTCTGCGTCGCGCTGAAGAGCACCCACGCCGCGGTCGCGCCGATCGTCCCGGCGATCGGGCCCGCAATACCGATCTGGGCTTGCTTCAGGGCGTCGGTCGGGTGCTGGCGCTGGAAGATCGCGGCGCCCAGGAAGGGGATGAAGATCGGAGCGGTCGCATGCATGCCCTGGCGCCTGATCTCGAGAACATGCCCCATCTCGTGGACGAAGATCATGACCACGAGGGCCACCGCAAACCACCCGCCGTACACCAGCGAGTAGGCGCCGAAGCTCACAGCGGCCGAGAGCAGCGTGGCGAGGGCTGGGATCTTGACCAGGAAAACGAGGCCGTACTTGACCACGGCCCACACGGCCAGCGCGGCCGAACCCAGCCAGCCGAGCGCGCTGCGGCTTGACCGCTGGGGCGCGGGCGAGTAGTGGTACGGCGACTGCGGCGGAATGTCCGACGTCCCCTGGAACTGCGGGGCCGGTGGGATGTACTGGCCACCCTGCGGCGGGCTGTAAGGATCGTTCTGGCTCAAAGAATTACCTCTTATAGATACCCGCTACCCGGGAGGACTAATCCGGGTTCCTACTGGCGGTCAGCCACCAGGTGGTGCCGGGTGGTCAGGCGGCGGACGGTCGCCTGGCGGGTGGACATCACCAACGACGACGTCTCCGCGAACCCGCTGCCGAATGTCACGCCAGGAAGCAGCGGGCCCCCGGTCACGCCCGTGATCGCTACGGCTATGTCCGCGGCCGGCGCCAGGTCGGCCACGCCGTAGACGCGAGACGTCTGGTCGCCGACCAGCCGCCTTTCGTCCTCGGTGCGTGGTAGCAGGCGGGCAACGAACTCTCCACCCAGGCAGCGAACGGCACAAGCGGCGATGAGTGTTGCATGCAGGTCGCCGATGCCGATCGCGGCGTCGATCCCCGTTCCGCCGGCGGCGGCCATGACCGCGCTCGCGAAGTCGCCTTCCTCCAACGTGCGGATCCGCGCACCTGCCGCGGCGACCTCGCCGATGATCTCCTGATGGCGCGGGCGCTCCAGGATCGCCACCGTCAAGTCCTGAACGCGGACATCGTGGGCAAACGCGATCCGCCTCAGGTTGTCCGCCACAGGGTCGTCCAGGTCGACCGCGCCGCGAGCACGAGGCCCCGCGACGAACTTCTCCACCTGGGAGACGGCGGGGAGCTTGGCAAAGCCTCCCGACTCGACCGCGACGAGCAGGGACACGGCGTTGATGTGTCCGCGCGCGACCTGGCTCGCGCCCTCGACCGGGTAGACGCCGAGGTCGACAGCGTGCTCGCCGCCTGCGATGACAGCCCCTTGTGGTAGGTGGGCCTGCTGGCGCGGACTCAAGACCACCGTTCCGGTCACTACCGAGCGCTCGAGGGCGCGGCGCATGGCCTCTCCCGCCGCGTCGCTGACGCCATCGGGGTCGCCCTTGCCGAGGAGTGACGCGCAGGCCAGTGCGGCCGCCTCTGTGGCATGTACGAGCTCCAGCGACAGCTCGCCGCGCGCCTCAAAAGAAGGAATACCGCTCCTGTGCTGCTCCATGTGGGTCCTTTAGGTGGTTTCGGTTTCTTCGAGCAGCTCCGCGGGGCGGAGCTCCATCTGGTCGCCGCTTTGCAGAAAAGCCGCCTTGACGAAATCCCGGAACAGCGGGTGCGGCCGGTTGGGGCGCGAGCGGAACTCGGGGTGGAACTGGCTCGCGACAAACCATGGATGGTCCGCCAGCTCGACGATCTCGACAAGGCGGCCGTTCGGCGAAAGCCCGCTGAAGATCATGCCGGCCTCGCCCATCACCTCGCGGTACTCGTTGTTGAACTCGAAGCGGTGGCGGTGCCGCTCGTAGACGACCTCCTCTCCGTACGCCCGATGAGCGTGCGATCCGGGCAGCAGCTTGCAGGGGTACAGGCCGAGCCGCATCGAGCCCCCCATCTGATCGACATTGCGCTGCTCGGGCATCAGGTCGATGACCGGAGTCGACGTGAAGGCGGCGAACTCGGTCGAGTTGGCGTCGGGCGCTTCCAGCTTCTCGCGCGCGAAGTCGATGACCGCGCACTGCATGCCGAGGCACAGACCCAGGTAGGGAATCCGGTTGTGCCTGGCGTAGCGCGAGGCCTGGACCTTGCCTTCGATCCCTCTGTAGCCGAACCCACCGGGGACCACGATCCCGGCAACGCCCATGAGCGGTGAGGAGTCTCCGGCGTCGAGCTTCTCGGACGAGACCCAGCGGATGTCGATCTCGAGGCCGTGGTGGATGCCCGCGTGGCGCAGGGATTCGATGACGCTGAGATACGCGTCGGGCAGGGCGATGTACTTGCCGACGATCGCGACCGGCACGGTGGCGCGGGGATGCTTGATCCGATTCACCAGCTCGACCCAGGGCGCGAGGTCCGGTGCGTGCGCCGGGACGTCCAGCTCGAAGTGCCTGGCCATGACCTTGCCCAGTCCTGAAGCTTCGAGCATCAGCGGCACTTCGTAGATCGACTGCACGTCAGGCACCGAGACCACGGCCTCCCGGGGCACGTCCGTGAAGAGCGCGATCTTCTCCTTGAGGTCGCCGTCGATCGGCAGCTCGGAGCGGCAGATGATTGCGTCGGGCTGGATACCGATGGCGCGCAGCGCCTGGACGGAGTGCTGGGTGGGCTTCGTCTTCATCTCCTGGCCGCGCACCACAGGCACAAGCGAGCAGTGGACGTAGAAGACGTTCTGCCGGCCGAGGTCATTCTTCAACTGCCGGATCGCCTCGAGAAATGGAAGGCTCTCTATGTCGCCCACTGTTCCGCCGACTTCGACCACCACCACATCCGCCTGAGGGTCTTTGGCGGCGCGAAGGATCTTTTCCTTGATCACGTTGGTCACGTGTGGGATCACCTGCACGGTGGCCCCGAGGTAGTCGCCGCGACGCTCGCGGGCGATCACGTCCTGATAGATCTTTCCGGTCGTGACGTTGGACGCGACGGTCAGGTTCTCGTCGACGAACCGCTCGTAGTGGCCGAGGTCGAGGTCCGTTTCCGCGCCGTCATCGGTGACGAACACCTCGCCGTGCTGGTAGGGGCTCATCGTCCCGGGGTCGACGTTGAGATAGGGGTCGAGCTTCTGGAGGGAGACGGTGAGGTGGCGGGCCTTCAGGATGGTCCCGATCGACGCCGCCGTGATGCCCTTGCCAAGGGAGGAGACGACACCCCCGGTCACGAAAACGTACTTCGACATAGACGACCTCCAGGGCGGTTTTTCAGATGTTACCGGAGACGGGAGGCGGCTAAACCTTTGGTTCCGCTTTCGGCTCCAGAACCACGACCTTGGTCTCGTACTCTGTCACCGACGACTTCTGCACCGCAAGCTTGGGCTGCGGCTCCGCCGCGGTGACCCCCATCTCCTTCAGGAAGCGGTCGATCGGGTCCAGATCCAGCTTCAGACCTGGGATGGCATAGTGCATCGGCACGACGTAGCGAGGCTCCAGCTGGCGGACCACCTCGGCCGCCTGAGCGGCGTTGATCGCGGTATGCCCACCGACCGGCACCAGCAGCACGTCGGGTGAAGCAACCGCCTCCGCCTCGGCGTCTTCCAGCTTGTGGCCGAGATCGCCCAGGTGGCAAATACGAACGTCGTCGATCTCGATCAGGTAGACGGTGTTGCGCCCATGCTTGGCGCCCTTGTCCGCATCGTGATAGGTCGGCACGCCGATCACGCTCACTCCAGCGATCTCGTACTCACCAGGTCCGTGAATCTCGTAGGCACCGTCGCGGACAACCTGCGTGTAGCTGTGGTTGTCGTGGTCGTGGCTGACCGTCACGACCTCCGCGTCCATGCGCGCGAGCTTGAGCCCGATGGCCGGCGGGTATGGATCAGTGACCACCGCGGCGCCGCGTCCGCGCAAACGGAAGCAGCCGTGTCCCAGCCAGGTGACGTCCAATGGTCTTGCTCTCCTACATCCTTTCGGGTGCGCCGACCCCCATGAGGTCCAGCGCCGTCTTCAAAGTGTGACGCGCGGCCCGGCACAGCTCCAGCCTCGCCCTTGTTGCCTCGGGGTCATCCACGACCACGCGGTGCTCGGTCTGGGCGTTGCCCGCGTGATAGAAGCGATGCACCGCGGTCGCGAGGTCGTGCACGTAATAAGGAATGCGATGCGGCTCCAGCAGCGTGGCCGCGTCCTCGACCACGTCCGGCCAGAACGCGAGCTGCCGCGCCACGTCCAGCTCCCATGGCTGCGCCAGCAACGACACGTCGGCTCTCTCGGGCAGCTGTGGGTGACGCTCACGGGCCGTCGCCTCGACGTTCGCCAGGCGGGCGTGCGCGTACTGGGCGTAATAGACGGGGTTCTCGTTTCCCTGAGTCACCGCGAGCTCGAGGTCGAACTCGATCGTGGTGTCGGGCGACCGCATCAGGTAGAAGTAGCGGACGGCGTCCGAACCGACGCGATCCACGAGCTCATCGAGGGTGACGAAGCGTCCCGCGCGCTTCGACATCTTGCCTTCCTTGAGGTTGACCATCTGGTGGAGGATGATCACGAGCTTTTGAGCGTCGAAGCCAAGCGCCGCGGCGGCCGACTTCATCCGCGCCACGTAGCCGTGGTGGTCCGCGGCCCACACCTCGACCACTCGGTTGAAGTCGCGCTGCTCGAAGCGGCTCAGCAGATAGCCGAGGTCAGACGCGAAATAGGTCGGCTGGCCGTTGGCCCGAATGACGACGCGGTCCTCCTCTTCATCGTTCGGCTCGCCGAACCAGAGGGCGCCGTCTCGGTCCTTGATGTTTCCCGACTCGCGCAATCTTTCGATCGCCGCCTGTGCAAGGCCCGCCTCCCACAACCGGTTCTCGTAGTACCACTCGTCGTAGCGGACGTTGACGCGCGCGACGGTGGCCTTAATGCGATCCACCATCTTTTCGATCGCGTACATCCTGAGCTTTGGCTCGGCCTCATCCGCCGGAAGCTTTTCGATGTCCGGCAGGTCGTGGCGCGCCATCTCCGCGAGCTCTTTCACGTAGTCGCCCGTGTAGCCGCCTTCGGGCGGCTCGAGGCCGTGCAGTCGCGCGAAGACCGAGAGCCCAAACCTGCGCGTCTGCAGGTTGTCGGAGTTGACGTAGTACTCGCGCTGCACGTCGTGCCCGGTGAACTCGAGGAGACGACAGATCGAGTCGCCGAGGGTTACGCCGCGTCCGTGACCGATGTGCAGCGGTCCGGTCGGGTTGACGCTGCCGAACTCGACCTGCAAGCGCTCGCCGCGGCCCACGTCGCGCGCGCCGTAACGGCCGGCGGCAGACGTGACCTGGCCCACGAGGCGGCGAAGCCAGTCCTCGGCGAGGCGGAAGTTGACGTAGCCGCTGTCGGCCTCGACCGTGGCGGCCCCGTCTGGGACTGAGATCGTCTCCGCGAGTCGCGCCGCGATCGAGGCGGGCGGTTGCCGAAGCTCGTGCGCAAGCTTCAGCCCCGCCGACGTTGCGTAGTCGCCATGGCCGGGAACCTTTGCGCGCCCGAGCTCGAGGTCAGGAATCTCGCCCTCGACGCCCAGCGTCCGCACGGCGTCGAGCAGCGCCTGGTTGATGCTTGCGCGCACGCCGCGCGATATGACTGAAGTCACGAGCAGGTCGGGTGCTGGCCGGTCAGCGTGAGCTCGGCTTGCGTCGAGCTGCTGCCGCGCGTGTAGGTCACGGTCACGCGCTGGCTGGCGTGAAAGCGCGAGCGGAGCAGCAGCGAAAGCGGATGCGCGGAATCCAGCTTGACGTCGTCGATCTGTGTGATCACGTCCCCGTTTTGCAATCCCGCGGATGCCGCCGGGCCTCCCTTCTCGACGATGAGCAGTTGAGCGCCCTCTGGCAGTCCACCGAGCGCCGCGCTCTCGGGCGTCACATCGCTTGTGGTCGCGCCCAGGGACGCAACCTGGACCTGTCCGGTCGACAGGATCTGCTGGACGTCGTCCTGGATGTCGGCGACGTTCAAGCCGAAGCCCGCCAGCTCGGTCGGCGACACCATGGAGATGCCTATGACCTGGCTGCTGACATTCAGCAGCGGCCCTCCGGAGGTGCCGTCGTCGATCGCGACATTCGTCTGGATCGTGTCACTGAACTGCAGCATGTGGCCGAGATTTACCGGGTCCTTCGCCGCCGTTACCCGGTGCATGGCGCTCACGTAGCCGGGCGTGACCGCGCCGCCCTCGACCGGACCGCCGACGGCGACGATGACCTGGCCCTGGACCAGCGCTGTGGGGTCCGCGAACGCGAGCGTCGGCAGCCCGCTGACCCTGTCGATCTTGATCACGGCTACGCCTGTCTGGCAGTCGTAGTCGACCAGCCGCGCGGCGTGCGGCGCGGAGTCGCCCGGCACAAGGACCGTCATCCCGTTGGCGCCGGCGATCACGTTGATGCTGGTCACGATGTAACCGTCGCTCGTCGCCAGGTAGCCAGAGCCCCGGACGACGCTCGGTTGGTGCTGCGTGACCACGCTGACGACGGCCGGCCGGCCCTTCGCCGCCGCCTGCACGATCGCCGAGTCCTGGGTCAGCGTGACACCGGGCCGCAGGTTCACCTGCTGCGTGTTGGTGCGCGACTGGAGGCGCAGGATCGCCAGGGTCACGCCGGCTGCGACGATGGCGGTCGCGAGAAGCCCGGCCAAAACGGCCAGCAAGGGGCCAAAGACGCGGCGCATGAGCTGATGTTAGGTGGAGGCGGCGGAGGTCAGCTCTGGGCCAGGGGTTCCACCGGGTACCAGGTCATCACGAGCTGGCGG
>Ga0209056_10005017_pt1 | contig 13852 bp, 8 predicted proteins | sample GraSoiAngelo_114_FD_185876 | JGI IMG/M metagenome (GOLD analysis project Ga0209056, IMG submission 185876) | Grasslands soil microbial communities from the Angelo Coastal Reserve, California, USA - 14_0903_13_40cm (SPAdes) (version 2) | ecosystem: Environmental > Terrestrial > Soil > Grasslands ... | reverse complement strand
AGCACTCGCTCCATTGCTCTCCGTACGGTTTTCTCTCCCCAATAACCCAAGGCGGTCGCATGAATGCGGGCGGCCAGAAAAAAGAAGTTCCAGTCAGCTCGTCGGATGTCTCGATCAACGGCATCGGCGTCGGCGTTCTTGATTATTTCCCAGCCCTGTGAATACAGTTCCGTTTCTACTCGCAAGGATTGGGGAAGGATGGTGCCCACCTTCATCATGATAGCGCCCGCTTTTATGGTGCCTGACAATCGACTCTCTCCTTATGTCGAAGATCTAGCAGCCAATGAAAAAAACGCAAGCCGGGCTTGTGAAGTCATCGAGATCCCCGGCGGGATTCGCGGTACCCTCCCGGCCGGTGCCGTAGTGCGGATCATGTAGTCCTTGGCCGGCAGCTACACCGTTGGCTACCGATCACGGCTACATGTACCGTGTTGATGCCAAGGATACCGATGCCCTGGGGCTCTCCAACGCGGCGGCGGAGCATCTGCAATCCAGGAGGGGCCCGTCAGCGACCAGACGGTCTGGGATCAGTTGAAGACCGGTGTACGATCCGGAGATTCCCGGAAACATTCGCCCATACGGATCACGAAGCCCGTGGAGTTGCGGTTCGTACTCGCCTACGCTGCTGGGCGTTCTGGTCTGGGGCGAGCGTAATTCACGTCCAGGGCACGATCTCTTAAAATGCTGCCATTCAGACCTCTGATCGCTTTCAGCGCCTCAGCGTCGTTGGTCATCTCCACGAATGCAAACCCGCGCGGCAGCCCGGTGTCACGATCCACGATGACATGGACCTGCTCCACCCCTCCGTAGGCTTCAAACAGCCGCCGAAGCTCCTCGTGCGTCACCTCAGAACCCAGGTTTCCGACAAAGAGGTTTTTCACGACGTTTCCCCTACCGGTAGCTTTTTGATTGTGGGCTCTTGTCAGGCAATTAGGCAAGAGGACGAAGTTGAGATGGACGAAGTTGAGAGAGCAGCGAGCGCCCCTGCTTCTGTTTATCTGCGCCCCCATCCCCCGTGCCCTACCTGTGACGTTTAGGCAGGACCATGGCTCGCCAGTCGCTGCTATCCCGCGCAATTGACCGGGAGCCCAGAAGGCAGCCGTAGATCCATTAGCCGGGCACATTGTCCCGTCGTTGTGCCTGCGACGGGTTCCTTTCACTTCGAGTCAACGAAAGGAGCACATGTATGCTCACTCGAGCCGTCGAAATTACCACCAAAACCGGAAAATCACACGAACTGGCAAACACCATCCATGAGAAGGTCCTACCGATTCTGAAAAGACAGAGCGGCTTCGTCGACGAGACGCTCTTAACCTCCGACATGGAGTCGAATCGAGTCTTGGCGCTCAGTTTCTGGAAGACAAAGGATGATGCGGAGCGCTATCACCGCGAGCAGTACCCCAAGATCACCGAGATGCTCTCACCCCTTCTTGAGACCGCCCCCGTGATTCGTACCTTATAAACGTGCATACGTCGACGCCGCACAAGATCGCTGCCGGCAAAGATGCGTAAGAAGAGAGCAGACGCTCACCCCCAGCGTAGGCTGGAGCTGAGCGTCCGGGTATCGTACGCAACGCAACGGAGACTCTTGCCTACACTGACCAGGAGTCTTACGTTAAACACGCGAGATAAGCTTCGGGAGTGGACGGAGGATTGGGCCAAGGCCTTTTCGGAGGGCCGAATCACCAACCCCGAGTACATTGACGCCGGGGACGTCGTCATCGCGCAATTCAATGGCGAAGGCGGCTAAATAAGGATGAGAAGTGAAATTATTGACTTGGTGACAGTGCGCCCTGAGGGATTGGCCAACAAGTATTTGAAAATACGAGAGATATGCTTGCGATAGAATGGGAGGGCAGCGTTCTAACCAACTGAACTACGTCCCCACTCGCCAAATCAACGAGATGCGCAATCGCCAGTGTTTATGCGGCCTTGCACAAATTGCATATCGTGCATAGAGTTGCCCCTATTGCCTAAAAGAGCGCGATTCCTGTCCGAACCGCCCCCAAACCGCCCACAAATTTCTGCGCAAACCACGCCATTGCCTACGATGATCCGCTCCGATGGCCCGGAAGAAAACACAGGGAAATGAACCTCGCAAAAACATCCTAACAGCTTCCCTTCCAGCGGGAAAGGGCGCGTCGCCGTTTTCGACGGATCTGCGATTCTAGCGATGTACAGCCCTCCTCGAAGTCACACAGGATTTTGTGATCAGCCGTAGACAGGGCACTCGTCTCTGGACGGCCCTTGTTCGGCGAACCCACCTACCGGTGGCTCCTGGCGCGAAGCAGTGCAACCTCGAAATAGCTGATCCTGCTGTTTGAAATCCCGCAGGATTTTGCGGGACTCGCTTCGGCAGAGATCGTCAACAGTTCACCGGTGTCGCAAACTACCTCGACCAACCCGCACCGGCGAGCACGCCAGCTCCCTCTTTGATGACAACCAGCTGATCCGCAGCGACGGCTTTGAACTTTTCCTGCAGCCCGCTCGGCCAACGAATCTCAATGTCGGCACTTGTTTCGTCTCCGAGTCCGAAGTGCAGCCTCGGATCGTTAGCCGAATAGAAGCTCGACTGGCTAATGACTTCTTGCGCTTGTGTTCTCGAGCCATAGTGAAGCACCACCCGTGCTCCAATGGCGCTTCGGTTCGATTTAGTTCCGATCAGCTTTATCTTCAACCAGTGATGTTTGCCGCGTATATCGTTTCGCAACAGCGATGGCGGTTCATTCAAGTTCACGATCAAGATGTCGATGTCACCGTCGTTGTCAAAGTCCCCGAAAGCGCATCCACGGCTGCAGTGTGCGGCGGCAACTCCGGGTCCAGCTTCGGTCAGTTCCTCGAATCTGCCGTTACCAAGATTTCGGAACACCACGCGCGGCCCACGGTTCGGGAACTGCGGGATTTTTTCTCTATTTGCGGATAAACACTTCCGGTGGTCATGAACAAATCTGGCAGCCCATCATTGTCGAGGTCAACCATTCCCGCGCCCCAGCAGATGTAGCGCGTCTCAACTCCGATTTTTGACGCACGGGTCACATCTTCGAAATTTCCTCTGCCGTCGTTATGGTAAAGCCCGTTGGCGTCATCGGCGAAATGCGTCTTGAAAATGTCGAGATGGCCGTCGAGATCATAATCGCCGATCCCAATGCCCATACCCGCCTGTTCCATTCCATCTTCACTGAGTGCAACCCCGCGCAGCACGCCTTCTTCAGAAAAACCACCTTTGCCGTTGTTCATGAGCAGAAGGCTTGGTGTTGAATCGCAGGCCACGTAGATGTCCGGCCAGCCGTCTTCGTTGAAGTCGACGGCAACCGCCGTCATGCCATAGCTCCCACGGATATCGGAAATGCCAGCCTGCTTACTTACATCGGTAAAGGTCCCATTTCCGTTGTTGCGATACAGCGAGTGATATCCGGGCGGAAGCCCTCGTGGGCCGCACTCGACCGGCATTCCTTTCCAGGCGCAACTGCTGTTAGCGCCTGGCTTCGGCACGCGCGCGAGGTCAAAAATAAGATAGTTGGAGACAAAGAGATCCAGGTTGCCGTCCCGGTTGTAGTCCACAAACGTGCAGCCGGCACCCCAACGTGGCACATCACTGAGCAGTCCAGCCTCTTTTGTAACATCTGTAAAAGTACCATCGCCGTTGTTTCGGTAAAGTTTATTTTGGCCGAAATACGTAATGAACAAGTCTTCGAAGCCGTCATTGTTGTAGTCGCCAACACAAACGGCGGAAGCCCACCCGACATCTCGAAGACCCACTTTGTCAGTCACATCACTAAAGGTGCCGTCGCGATTGTTCTTATAAAGGCGATTCGTGGCCCCCGGCGGAGCGCCATCTAATTTCGTGCCGCTCAACAGAAAGATATCCATCCAGCCGTCGTTGTCGTGATCAATGAAAGCGCATCCGCAGCCAACGGCTTCGAGAATGTAGTCCGTGACGTCTGGATTGCCATAAATGATTGGCGCGAGAAGTCCAGCTTCGCTTGCAACGTCGGTAAAGTGCGCGTCGAAGGGGCGTCCGGAAGGAGCAGGTTTCGCTTCGGGTTTTACCGAGCGGGGAGCCACACCCTGCCCGAACAAATGCGAGCTAGCCACGCCTGCGGATAAGGCGACGAAGTGGCGCCGTGAGATCTTCATGACAGGGCTATTCGGATTTGGAGTGGTTCTGTTACCCCGTAATTGCTGACGGAAAAGCCGCACGCCTTTACGGCCGAAGGCGGATCTGCACCGAAGTAGCCTTACCATCGTATTCGATCGTCGCGTCAGCGTCCGAAGCCGGCGCAATTCCTGTGCCATGACCATCGGCCACCTTTACGATGTGAAAGGTCCTGTGCTCGAGCATTCCGGGGAAGCTGCCTTGGCGATCACTGATGCTGAGTTTCTCGTCTTTGTCGTCCCAGTTCATCTGAATCGTCGAATGGGCACCGTGTTCATAGTCGTAGCTGTCGCCTTCATCTTCATACAGGCTGAACTCGCCGTCTGCTCCGGCGTAGATTCGCAACTCAATTGGATCGGGCTTGGCTGAAGCGGACTCGGCCCGCGGGCCATAGGGAACAATTGAGCCCGCCTTCACATAAATTGGCATCTTGTCGAGCGGAGCGTCTGCTGTGATGCGTTGACCACCCTTGACACCCTTGCCCATCCAGAAGTCGACCCAATCAGTTCCCGCCGGAAGGTAAACCGTCCGCTGAGTCGCTCCCTCGGTCGTTACTGGGTTTATCAACAACGCATCGCCGAACATGAACTGGTCGGATATCTCTCGTGCCCCCGCGTCGGAAGTAAACTCGAGCGGCAGCGCCCGCATGAGCGTTTCACCTTTGTTCGTAACGCCCCAAGCAGCGGAATAGATGTACGGCATCAAACGATATCGCAACTCATCGTACTGGGTGAGGATGTTTTCCACTTGTGGACCGTAATTCCAAACCTCCGCGTTTGATTTGTATCCATGAACACGGAAAATTGGGCAGAATGCGCCGTATTCAAACCAGCGAATGAGCAATTCGTGATATGCATCGGAGGTGTATTGGTCCTCTGGCCGGAAGAATCCACCAATATCCGTTGTCCAATACGGCATCCCGGACATGCTGAAGCTCAGGCCCGCGGGAATCTGCCGACGCAGCGTAATCCAGTTCGAGCTAATGTCACCGGACCAGGATGCGGCAGCGTTTCTCTGCTGTCCGGCAAAGGCAGACCGAGTCAAAATCGCGACCCGCTTCCTGTCAGTGTCTGCGCGTTGACCTTCGTATATGGCTTTGGTCACATATAAAGGATATGCATTGCGCACCGACTCTCCCCTACCCAGAAACGTCTGCTTGCCCTTGAGCACGTCGAACTCTGGCTCGGATGCATCCATCCACCAGCCATCCATCCCATCTTTAAAGAGTCCGTTATTGAGTTCCGACCAGAATGCGGTTTGAGCTCCCGGATTGAAGAAGTCCGTCCAGGGCAGTCCAGGAAGCAGAAAGCCTTGAGCCTTCATCCGCTTGTAAATGTCAGTGTCCTCCCCAAATCTCGACCAGACCGAGATCAGCATGTGCAAGTCTTCGGAGTGCAGCTGAGTCAGCATCTCTTTGGGTTGCGGATAATGGTCTTCGTCGAACTTCATTGCACTCCAACCGTACTTGCCCCAGTACTGCCAGTCCTGCACCAAAGCATCGACAGGAATTTTTCGCTTGCGGAACTCGGCCGCAGTTTCCAGAATCTCCTGTTGGCTGTGATATCGCTCTCGACATTGCCAATAGCCATATGCCCACTTTGGAAACAACGGCGCTTCGCCGGTGAGCTGGCGGTAGTCTGAGATGACGCGGTTCAACTCTGGGCCGTAAGAGAAGTAGTAATCAATTCCCTGCCCTACTTCGGAGCGGAAAGTTGTAGTGTCCTGGGGCGGACGAACCGCCAGCTGAACTCCTCCTGGGCCGCCGTGCGCCGAGATTTCATACTCCTTGTTCGCTGCCAGATCTATAAAGCCCGAAGCGGAACTCGGGGTCCACTCGTTGTCTAAGTCGATCACCCGCTGTCCGCTCACTTCAAGCACCAGCTGCTTTCGATTGTCGCTGCTCAGCACGAAACCGTAAATGCCCTTTGCGCCACTAGTGAACTTTCCCTTGCCAGTAGTTGGGTCGATGGTGATCGCTTGGTCGGCAGGATTGAAATCGGTCAGTGAAGGATTGTTCCAGAGAATGCCGTAGCCTTTGCTTGACAGCAGAAATGGAATGGAAATGTTTGTGTTTGCCTGGTGAAGGCGAATCGGAACTCCACGGATGTTGAAGATGCCTTCCTGGTGTTGTCCGAGGCCGTACAGCGCCTCGTCGGAAGGGGAACGAAACGTCTGTTGGACCTGCCAAGTCTTCGCTTCGAAGACCGAGGGCACGTCAAAGCTCTTGCCGCCTTGTTTGGGTTCGGCGAGCACGATGTTTCCGTCCGGAGACAAGAACTTGATTGCTCCGGTGGCAGTGTCAATCGCGACCGCGAGCGCCGGTGTAGAAAGACGGGCTTCCTGCTTGGCGATATTGATGTGAACGTTATCGGCTTTGCACGGACCCGTGACAATGGGAACTTTTGGCGTGGGGATTTGCGCCTCTGGAGTGGCAACCACGTGCACTACGCGATCGCCGCAGAGTTCGACTCGCATCATACCGGTTGCGGTTCGAAGCGTCACACCATTCGAATCTTTCTGAGACTGCTTGACAGCAAACTGCGGTTGGGCTGCGGACCATACTGCCGACGTGACAACAAGCGACACGAAAAGAACAGCAATCTTTTTGTTCATTTAGCTAGCCAGTTTCCCTTTTCAGAGTTGTGAAGAAATACAGCTTGTCTCGCGGAAGAGCTGCTCGACTATTGCGGCTCAATTTCCTCTTCGCCCTGCTGCATTGCAACTGCTGCTCTAGTCAGACCCTCACGTCGGATTCGCGAAGACACTTCAAAGGCCTGTTTAGCCGAGCCCTGATCGCCCACTTTCAAGTAGAGACGGGCAATCTGATAGTGCAAATGCCCGTCTTTGTCGCCGGGGAGCGCGAGTTTCAACTCTGAAATCGCTTGTTGCGTGCGGTTTGTCTGCGCATAGACCTTGCCGAGTAAAGCATGAACATGAGGAACGTACTCCGGCTTGGTGTTCAGGCTCTTTTTCAGGTAGCCCTCGGCTTCAGCGAAATCACTTCGCGCGCACAGGATTTCGCCCATGACAGCGTTCAATTCTGGATCATAGGGATTTTTTTCAAGTGCAGCCTGTGCCTGGTGAAGCGCCTCATCGGTTTGACCGTCTGCCAGCAGAGCCAACGACAAGCCGAACAGAGCGCCGGTGTCATCCGGCTTGAGTGTCAAAGCCTTCCGATACTCCTGTTCGGCCTCGGAAAAAGACTTGCGCTGGCGATAAATGTCTCCAAGCAGGACATGCAATTTCGGCGAACTGGAATCGAGTTCACTTGCGTGCGCCAGAGCTCTTGTTGCAAGATGCTCGGCTGATTTTGTTTCCCAGTACAAACCCTCCGCTTCTGTTGCAGAACCTGCGGCCAGCCTTCTTGCTGCGTCAAACGCTATGCGGGTATTGCCGCTCAGATACGCGCACGTTGCGAGTAACCGGATATCCTTCGGAGGAAGGGCTTCAACTCGGGGCGCGAGCGCGGCACTACATTGTGCATACTTTCCTGCCTCGTAAAACCCGGCTCCGTTCCCAGCCGAGGTTTTCTGCGCAGCGACGGAAGGCTCGGATGACCTTTGCTCTGGGGGCACATTGCGGAAGAGAGCTAATAGGTCTTCCGGAGTCTCGCCAGATGTCTGGCGTTTTTCCAAAACACGGCCGAGTTCAGTAAGTTTTTCGGGAGCTAAGCCAGCGCTAAACCGCGATGCGTTCGATGCGAGAAAGCCGGGATCAGCTTCGAAAACCCCAACAATTTCCTTCACGCTCTCGTCTACTTCATCTTGCTCCAGATGCAACCGCGCAAGCCCGAGCTTGGCCATCAACGAGCCCGGGTTTGACGCGAGTTCGGCGTTGAACTCGTGCTCGGCAGAGGGAAGGTCGTGCCGGCTGACCAATACGTAACCATAGTTGGCGTGCGTGTCTGGAGGAAACGAGCTATGACTCAACGCCTTTTTGTATGCGTCCGCGGATTGAATGTACGCGCGGTGCTCGGCAAAAGTGTCGGCGAGAAGCGCTTGCACATAGCCCGAATCTTTATGCCGGGTCAGAAGAACTCGTGCATCGGCTTCGACTTGCTCCAGGTAAGCGACACCGAGGTGACACCAGATATCCGCGTTTTGCGGGTCAACGTCATTCGCCCGTTGATAAGAATTGATCGCAAGCCGCGTGTTCCCAATTCCTGCATATGCTTGACCAAGACCTAGATGGGCTTGAGGGTCGGTCGGTTTCAATTGAGCTGCACGTTTCAGGTACGGAATCGCCTCTTTGAACTGCTTCAACTTCACATAATCGAGACCCATGAAGAGGTTTGGAACAAACAAGTCAGGCTTCAGATGAATCGCCTGACTGAACGCGTCGATAGCTTGTTGATCTTTCCCCGTCTGGTAATACATTAGCCCAAGATTGGCCTTGAGTTCGGGAATTTCAGGATGAATGGCGACCGCCTTCCAGTAAAATTCGGCGGCAGCTTCGAAGTCTCCCCTGGCCTGGGCTTGTTGCGCCGAGGCCAGGAGAGATGCAAATTGCGTAGGTCCTTGCGAGAATGCCGGACCCAGCAAAACACAGCACGTCAAACACCCGAGAGCACCCGTGATCCTGATTGAATGCCGCATCACCAGTAAAGCTTCAATGCTGCCTGCATCTGTCTCGGCGTCCATGCTTGATTAATCGTCCCAAATCCACCTCCCATGAATGTGTTGGGGCTATAGAAGTTGGTGTGATTCAAAGCGTTGAACATATCCAAGCGGAACTGGAGTCGTACGCTTTCTTTAATCGGGAAGTATTTTTGAATACTTAAGTCAAAGTTTCTGTAACCAGGTGCCCGTAAATCAGAGAAGTAACGCGGAGCATTCCCTAAAGTCCAAGCGGGGGCCGTCGCGAATGCCGCGGTATTGAACCATTCAGTGCGACTTGGATGTGCGAGGTGGTAGTCACCAACCACATTCACATGCTGACCCACGCCGAAGTTGTTGTTATTGCTTCCCGTAATGGTGAGAGGAAAGCCCTCTTTCAAGGTCAGCGTCCCAGAGGTCTGCCAGCCGCCGATGACTTGATTCAACGCACCATTCGACCCAGAGGCGAACTTCTTGTTCTTGCCAACAGGAATCTCATACACATAGCTCAGGACAAAACTATGAGGAGTATCGGTTGCGTCCACCGACTTCTCAGCGGCCAAGTTGTAAACGTTGCGGATATTTTCCGAGAAGTTAGCGGACGCGGAGGCCCAGTTTTCGGGTCCGCCGACGTTGTCGATAAATTTCGAGAATGTATAGGAGGCCAACAAGGTGAGTCCCTGCGATACCCGGTGAGTATAGTTTACGTCCAGGGCGTTGTAACTCGAACTTCCTGCCGGATCCTGGTTTTCGTTGATGTCGCAGAATTCCGGATGCGGCCGAAGCAGTTGTCCTTGCGCAACCGTCGGCTGATCAAGGCTGCAAGCACTCGAAGTAATTTGGCCGAAGAATGGGTTTGGAACCTGCGCCAACAAAGCATTGCCCATAGAAAAGTACTTGGGATCCAGCTGATTCAAATTGAGGCCGCTCGCGTCCACGTGCACGCCATGATTGCCAACATAGGTGACATCGATCACGTCGTTGGACGTAGGCGCATATTGGAAACCGTAGGTCCATTGCTGGTCATAATATGTCTTACGTGTGCGTGAGACGGCTGTTACAGACTGTCCTACATTGGTTAAACCATCCAGTGAGCTTCCACTCACCGGCACCAAGCCGCCTGAAAACGCGGAGCTCAATGTACCCGCGGGCGTCAAGCCACCATCGTTCGATGAGACGTAAGGCGTATCAGAGCTAAATCCGGGTGCCGGACCAGTTCCGCGATAGCTGGGTGGGTAGAAAATGCCATAGCCGCCCCGCATCACAAGCTTTGGCATTAGCTGATAAGCGAATCCGATTCGCGGGGCGAAGTTCTTGTAGTTAGTGTTGGTCAGTCCCCGGTTGCCTGACGACGCGAATACGAGTTCTCCGAGATAGGTTTGGCCGACCGCGGCACTGATGGGATTAACTGCGTTGTAGTTGAACGATGCCAGCCGGTTATAGCGGTCAGTGACGGGGCGCTGAACTTCCCAACGAAGGCCAAGGTTCAGAGTGAGCTTCCGCGTCGCCTTCCAGTCGTCCTGCAAATACACGCCGTGAAACCAGGTGCGGCTTACATTCGAAATGGCGATACCGGTATTTCCGCTGGCAGGCAGTCCCAGCAGCATGGATGCGGCCGAGTCGCCGGTTCCCGACGTAGGCGCTTTAGGATCAGGCCCCGAAGTGAACAGAGTGTCGAAGTTAAACGGGGTAAAATGGAAACGCCCCCCGTTTTCATCGGTTGCAACCGCCATATATCCGAAAGAGAGTTGGTGCGGCCCACGCACTTTAACAAAGTCGACGGAGCCGCTGGCAGAGCTACGAGGAAAGGCCCCCTGACCTGCTCCTGCTACTGGACCTTCCGGCAAATAGGTGGCCACGCTGATAATAGGGAATTGCGGCGAGTATGTGTCTATGAAACTCGGCAACCCAAGAGAGGAGGCCTTGAAGCCGTTGCTTTGCACATCGTTGCCTTCAACCCACTTCATTCCGCCTAGATTTAGGCTCATAGTGAAAGTGGGACTAAAGACCTGGCTCAGTCCGACACCGACATTCCAGCGGTTATTGGGGTTTCTCTGTCCCGGGCCGGCGGGATTGCTGGCGCCAAAGAAAGCAGCCTCTTCGTCTTTGTATTCCTTCTTGTACGAATATCGTCCGTAGAGCCGGGTTTTGTCGCTGAAGTTGTGGTCAATGCGACCGCTGTACTCGTCCGAATAGTCCGCTAGAAGGCCGGTGGCACTCCAGTTATTCGTCAACGAATTGTTGAGCGGGGCCGGATAAAAGTTGATCAGGCTTTGGCCTATCGAATTGATGAGCGACCCACCCGTATAGGGGGATACATAGGTTGCCAGATTATTGCCCGGGATAGGATCGCGAATGAAGCCACCCCCGACCGCGTGAGTGCTGAACGGGTCATAAAGCTGACCACTCAAAATGGGTCTGCCTAGAGCATCGGTCCCAATTTGCGGTCCCAATAGCGCCGAGAAATCCCCGTTACGGAAAGCCGGAATTGGCACGGTACCCGCGTAGTTTCCGGCATTATGATCTCTATGGCCCTCAAAGTTGAAGAAGAAGAATGTCTTGTCACGCTGCTTGTAGATGCCCGGAATGTACACCGGGCCTCCAATGGCAACACCAAACTGATTGCGATGCGAAACCGGTTTCGGCAGCCCATTCAGGTTATTAAAGTAGTTGTTCGCGTCGAGGGAAGCGTTGCGAAGATAGTCATATGCGTCCCCGTGCAAACTGCTGCCTCCGGATTTGGTCACAACGTTGATCACATTTCCGGTGCTCCAGCCGTATTGCGCGCTGAAAGTATTCTGCTGGACTTTGAACTCCTGCACGTTATCCGGCGATGGGACGTAAATGACCCCGCCCCAGCCTTCACTGGCATCCCATGCGCCGTCCAGGAGAAATGCCGTCGTTCCAAAGTAACCGCCTCCAAAGTTAAAGAATGAAACGTCCTGGTCAGCGGAGCCTTGCTGCCCGCCCGAGGAAATGGTTTGCCGTTGCGACAAGTTGTTGACCGAGGAGTTCAGCTCGACAAAGTTGAACACATTGCGCAGGTTCAACGGCAACTCGGTCACTTGTTTAGTGGAAACCTCCGCGCCCACGTTAGCGTTGTCCGTCTGGAGCAAAGGTGCTTCGGCGGTCACTTCAATTTGCTCAGAAGAGCCAATTGTCAACGCGACAGCCTGAGATGCGGACTGACCCACTTCCAACGTGATTCCTTGTTGCCTGGCAGTCTTGAAGCCCTGTGCCGAAACCGTCAAGGTATAGGTAGAAGCTGGCAATAGGGCGAAGGAGAAATTGCCTTCGGCGTCCGTTTTAAATGTTCGGGTAATTCCCTTGTCCGGACTGGTTAGAACGACGGTGGCATTGCTAATCCGCGCGCCTGAAGAGTCCGAAACCGAACCTGAAAACACAGCCGATGAGGCAAGCGTCTGGGCATATGCGATGGGCGCGGCGATGCTCATCGCGAACGCAGCCACTATGACGAAAAGATATAGGGAGAAACTGCGGAATTTGGGCATCGACTAGGACCCCTCTCAATTGCGAATGTTAGTTATCGGTAACTGTACCGAAGTTCGAGCATTCTAGTATCAAAGCAGTATGGGTTGTCAAGTTGTTTTTTCAAAGAGGCCTGCAAATGCGGAAATCCGACTTGAAGTGACCTTGATGCGTCCGCGTTGCGGTTTTCGGCTAGGAGGATAGGCTGTTGCGCAAAACCGTCTTGTACTGGGTCGCCGGTTTATTGTGAGACTCGTAATTGCTGTCCCGAAACCGGCCGGGGGTCAGCCCTGTGGAGCGCCGGAGCACCAGGTTCGTCTTAATCGTATGTTTGCGGCAGGAAGATCTGTCGCTCTCTGTTTTTGTGCAATCAAGCAAGGTTCTAAATGCTATGTCTGCAATCGCGAATTGCGACAGTTGGATCGTGGTCAGCGGCGGGATCATGAGTTCCGCCATGCGAATATCATCGAACCCCACGACCGACAAATCACGCGGAACCTCGAGGGCTAGCTCAAATGCTTGGTGCATCACGCCAATCGCAGTCATGTCGTTCGAACAGACCACAGCTGAAGGCCGATCTTGCAAATCCGCCAGAATTGACATTGCCCTTATCCCTGCCGCCATCGTGTGATCTCCGTCGATCAGCAGTTGTCCAGATGCAGGTAAACCAATTTCTCTCATGCACTCTAAGAAGGCGGCTTTTCGCTGCATGACGGTTTTCAGATGTCCTGGCCCACTGACAAATGCAATACGGAGGTGCCCCAAGGCTGCCAGGTGTTGCACCGCCTGGCGAATACCGTGCTCGTAGTCGATGCGGACACTTTTTACCAGCGAGTCGGCGGATTCCATGTCAACTACGAATACGGGAACGTTTTCGCGCGCGAAAATCTCGACCAAAGCATCCTCGACCGCGAACGTGAGAATCGCCACGCCATCGACGCGACGCTCAATCATCTGACGAGCGACACTCTCCGCGAGCGACGAGTCCTGAGCCAAAAAGCTAAGCAGCACTTGATATTGGTGCTTGATGCCCAATTCAGTAAAAGTTTGGACGATCTCGGGGAAACAAAACGGATTGGCAATTTCAGAGACGATCAAACCAAAAATACGACTTCGCCCGGAAACAAGGGTTCTCGCATGAGTGTTCGGGTAATAACCAACTTGCTCGATCACCCTCCACACTCGTCTGGCCAACACCGGGTCCACGGTGGGAATGCCATTGATAGTCCGCGACACCGTTGCGGTCGAGACCTTTGCCTGCTTCGCAATTTCTTGTATGGTCATCCGCGACTAAGCCAGCAGTTGTAGTTATCGCTACAGGAACCGATTTCTAGAATGTACACCTACTTGGGTGAAGATGAATCAAAAATGTGGCTCGATGGCTTGTCGAACCGATTGACACGCGACGGCGAGAGGTGTTGGACTCCCGCATGCGCCGATCAAGACGGCTGAACACGGAAGGTGTGCAACTGAGGCCACTTAGAGTAACAGCCATCCGCGTTACTTCGAATTACCGTGAAAGGTAATGCGAACCGCGTAAGCATACTTCGCCGGGGCTTGAGCGGGTAAGTGGATGTACAGGCCGTCCGGACGTTGCTCAAATGAAATTGTT
>Ga0209056_10005014_pt1 | contig 13858 bp, 8 predicted proteins | sample GraSoiAngelo_114_FD_185876 | JGI IMG/M metagenome (GOLD analysis project Ga0209056, IMG submission 185876) | Grasslands soil microbial communities from the Angelo Coastal Reserve, California, USA - 14_0903_13_40cm (SPAdes) (version 2) | ecosystem: Environmental > Terrestrial > Soil > Grasslands ... | reverse complement strand
TTTCTCGAGTGGGGAATGTCGGGACGTCCCGCCCTCTGCTTTCTCCACGGGGGCTCGGCCCACGCACACTGGTTCGATCGGGTCACCCCGGCGTTTGCCGATCGGTTCCACGTGATCGCGCTCGATCAGCGCGGTCACGGCGAGAGCGACTGGGCGAAGCCGCCCGCCTACGCGACCGAGAACTTCGCCGCCGATCTGCTCGGCGTCATCGACGCGCTCGGCTGGCGGCGAGTTGCGCTCATCGGCCACTCGATGGGCGGCCACAACGCGATGTCCTTTACGGCCTGGCATCCAGACCGCGTGAGCGCCCTCGTCATCGTCGACTCGCGTCCGTCCATTCCAGTCGAACGGCTCGGCCGCCTGCGCACCCGCGGCCGGCTCACGCTGCGTCCCTACCCGACGCTCGACGCCGCGGTCCGCTCGTTCCGGCTGCTCCCGCGCGAGACGGTGGCCGATCCGGCTTTCCTCGCGCATCTGGGGCAGGCCGGCGTCGTGGAGCGCAACGGGCAGTGGGTCTACCGCTTCGATCCGGCCAGTAACGGCTCACGCCAGCCGGTCGATGCCTGGACGCTGCTCGATCGGATCACGACGCCGACGCTGATCGTGCGCGGGGAGTTGAGCCCTAACCTGCCGCGCGACGTGGTCGACAAGCTACGCGCCGCGATCCGGGGCGCCGCGTTCGCGGAGGTTCCGGGGAGCTACCATCACCTGGTGCTGGACAACCCGGCCGCGTTCGTCCAGGCGGTGGACCCGTTCCTGACGACGTTGATTCGGTGAGGGACGCCTAGTCCCCCAGGCGCTCGATGCGGACGGCGCAGACCTTGTATTCGGGGATCTTCGACACCGGGTCGCTGGCGGAGTTGGTCAGGAAGTTCGCCGCGGATTCCTCGAGCTTCACGAACGGCACGAACACGGCGCCGGCCCGCACCGCCTCGGTGACGCGCGCGTAGCCGTCGAGCTCGCCGCGGCGCGAGGCCAGGCGAACGCGCGAGCCCGTGTCCACGCCGAGCCGCCGCGCATCGCTCGGATGGATCGCCACCTCCAGGCGCGGCGCCAGCTCGAGCAGGCCCTGCACGCGCCGGGTGAGCGTTCCGCCGTGCCAGTGGTAGAGCAGCCGGCCCGTGTTGAGCACGAACGGGAAGTCACGGTCCGGCAGCTCCGCAGCCTCGACGGTCTCGAGGGCGGGGATGAAGCGCGCCCGGCCGAGCGGGAAGGACTCCGCGTAGAGGTAGCGCGTGCCCGGGTGCTCCACGGTCGGGCACGGCCACTGCAGACCCCCCTCGCGGTCGAGCCGCGCGTGCGAGAGCCCGCCGAGAAACGGCGTGAGCCGGGCCATCTCGTCGAAGATCTGGGCGGGGCCGGTGTAGTCGAACTGCTGTCCGACCTTCGTGCCGAGCCTCGCCGCGACCCGCTTCGCCAGCTCGGACGTGATCCACCAGTCGGGCTTCGCCAGGCCCGGCGGCGGGAGCGCCAGGCGCACGCGCTGCACCCGCCGCTCGGAGTTGGTGAAGGTGCCCTCCTTCTCGGCGAACGCGGCGGCCGGCAGGAAGACGTGGGCGCGCTCGGCGGTCTCGTGCAGGAAGAGGTCCTGGACGACCAGGAAGTCGAGCTGGCCGATCGCCTTCTCGGCGTGATGGAGATCGGGCTCCGAGAGCAGCGGATTCTCGCCCACGACGTACATCGCGCGCGTCTCGCCGGAGAGGCATCCCTCGACCATCTCGGTCACCACGCGGCCCATGCGCTCCGGCGGCCTCGTCCCCCAGGCGGACTCGAACTTCGCCAGCGTCTCGGGAACGTAGTGCTGGTAGCCGGGCAGGTTCGTCGGAATGCAGCCGGCGTCTCCGCAGCCCTGGACGTTGTTCTGGCCGCGGAGGGGCGAGATGCCGCTGCCCGGGAAGCCCATCTGGCCCGCGACGAGCGAAAAATTCAGGAGCGCGTGGGCGTTGTGGATGCCGTTGACGTGCTGGGTGATTCCCATGCCCCAGATCAGACACGAGCCGGGTTTTTGGGAGAAGGGGGCTCCGCCCCCCTCTCGACTCCCCCGCGAACCCGCGGGACGGGCGTACCAGCGGGCGGCCTGGGCGATGTCGCGGGCGGGGACGCCGGTGACGCGCGCGGCGTAGTCGAGCGTGAACGGGGCCAGCGACTCGTGCCAGGCGGCGAATCCCTCGGTGCGATTCTCGATGAACTCGCGCGCCGCGAGCCCCTCGTCGAGGATCACGCGGGCCATCGCGTTGAAAAGCGGGACGTCGGTGCCAGGGCGCTGCTGGATCCAGAGGTCGGCCTGGTCGCACAGCTCGACGCGCTTGGGATTGACCACGATCAGCCGCGCCCCGCGGCTCACCGCGCGGCGGAAGCGGATCGCGATGACCGGGTGGTTGGCGGAGGCGTCGGCCCCGACGACCATCAGGCACCGCGATTCCTCGTAATCCTGGTACGAGTTCGAGGTGGCCCCCGAGCCCATGGAGGCCAGCATCGCCTCGACCGAGGGCGAGTGGCAGAGCCGCGTGCAATGATCGACGTCGTTGGTCCGCATCACGACGCGGCAGAACTTCTGAATGACGTAGCCATCCTCGTTGGTGGCCTTGGCGCTGGCGAGGGCACCGAAGCGTCCGCGGTGCTTCGCGAGCCCCTCGGCCGCCGCGTCGAGCGCCTCGTCCCAGCCGACCTCGACCCAGTGCCCGTCGCGGCGGATCATCGGGCTGGTGATCCGGTCGCGCGCGTGGATGAAGCCCGTGCCGAAGCGCCCCTTGACGCAGAGCATGCCGAGGCTCGACTTGTTCGACGGTACGTCGTCGGCCATCACGGACAGGCGCTGATTGATTGCTGGGAGAAGGGGGCTCCGCCCCCCTCTCGACTCCCCGGCGAACACGCTGAGCGATATGCCGCAGCCGACGCCGCAGTACGGGCAGGTGGTTTCGACATGGCGGGCGATCTCGGCGGGCGTCTCCTTCGGCCGCAAGGCGCCCGTCGGACAGGTCGCCACGCACTGGCCGCACGAGGTGCAGACCGACGACGCCATCGTGCCGTCGCCGAAGACGCCTACCTTCGTCGCGTGGCCTCGGCCCAGGAGCGCGATCGCCCCGATCTGCTGGACGTCGTCGCACGCGACCGCGCAGCGCCCGCACAGGATGCACGCCTCACGGTCGAGGACGAAGAAGGACTTGCTCGCGTCCACCTCGAAGCGATGGAGCGGCGCCCAGCGCGGCTCGATTGTCGGGAGAAGGGAGCTCCGCCCCTCGCTCGACTCCCCTGCGAACACGTGCGGCGGCAACATCGACCGTGTGAGGTCGAGGACTGCCTTCCTCACGCGGACCGCGTCGGGGTGTTCGGTCGAGACCACCATGCCCTCGCGCGCGGGCAGGTGACAGGAGGCCGGGAGCCCGCGCTGACCCTCGACGTGAACGAGGCAGGTTCGGCAGGCGCCCAGGGGCGACCGGTCCGGGTCCTTGCAGAGCTGCGGCAGCGCGATCCCGAGGCGGTTCACGCCGTCGAGGACGCTTGCGCCCTCGGCGAGCTCGATCGTTCTGCCGTCGATGGCGAGCTTCATGGGCGGCTTATGATACGCCGAACTCGCCCGGGAACTCCGCCAGCCCGGAGAGCACGGCGAAGGGCGCCGCCTGCCCGAGGCCGCAGAGCGAGGCGACCTGGATGACCTCGCTGAGCGATCGCACGGCCGCCTGATCGACCGGGGCGTCGAGCATCGCCAGGAGCCGCGCCGTTCCCTCGCGACACGGTGTGCACTTGCCGCACGACTCGCGGGTGTTGAAGGCCAGGAGCGTCCGCACCGCGTCGCGCACCGACGCCTGCTCGTCGAGCGCGACCACGCCACCGGTGCCGGGATTCACGGGGCCGCGCGGGATCAACGGCTCGTCGAAATGACGGGGATGGACGACGCTGCCCGAGGGCCCGCCGACCACGGCGGCGCGGATCGGCCGGCCGGTCGACGACCCGCCGCCGGCCCCGTCGATCAGCGTGCGGAGCGTGCAGCCGAGCTCCAGTTCCACGATGCCCGGGCGCTTCACGTGCCCGGAGAGGCCGAAGAGCTTCGTGCCGCGTCCGCCGCCCAGGCCGGCGAACCACGCGCCGCCGCGCGCGACGATCGACGGCACCGCGCAGAGCGTCTCGACGTTGTTGATCACCGTGGGCTTGCCCCAGAGGCCGGCCTCGACCGGAAACGGCGGGCGCGGGCGCGGCATCGCGCGCCGGCCCTCGATCGACTCGAGCAGCGCCGTCTCCTCGCCGAGGACGAAGCCGCCGGCGCCGCGGCGGATCTCGACCTCGAGCGAGAAGTCCGAGCCGAGAACGCGCGGGCCTACCAGGCCGCACGCGGCGGCCTGCGAGAGCGCCACGGCCATGCGCTCGGCCGAGAGCTCGGCCTCGCCGTGTATATAAAGGATGCCGCGCGAGGCGCCGGCGGCGAACGCGGCCAGGAGCATGGCTTCGAGCAGCCGGTGCGGATCTCCCTCCATCAGGTGGCGGTCCTTGAAGATGCCGGGCTCGCCCTCCTCGCCGTTCACGACGATGTACTTCGGCGTCCCGGGCGCGGCCCGGCACGCGGCCCACTTCACCGCGGTCTGGAAGTAGGCCCCGCCCCGTCCGGCGAGCCCCGCGGCCCGCACCTCCTCGATGACGCGCTCGGGCCGGCCGTCGTCCAGCATCCGCGCGAACGCCGCGTAGGCGCCGTCGCGGAGCGCATCGGCGATGTCGCCAGGGTCGGTCAGGCCGCAGCGCTCGAGCAGCACGCGGCGCTGGGGCGCCATGAACTCGCGGGCGACGTCGCCCGGCGTCGCAGCACGGGCGTCCGTCGCCAGGGCGTCGAGCCATCGCGGGACGTCGGCGCGCTTCACGGGCCCGGTGACCAGAGGCGGCTGCCCGTCGCGGATGACCGTGACGGTCGGAGCGGCCCAGCACATCCCGTTGCAGCCGGCGGCGACGACCGCGAACGGGAGCTTCCGGCGCGTGACCTCGTCGCGGAGCCTCTCGAGCGTGTCGTCGGCGCCGACCGCCATCGAGCAGGCGCCGACGCCCACGGCGATTCGAGCGCTTGCACGACGCCGGCCGGCCGCGCTCACCAGCGCCGCGGCGCGCTCAGCCGGAGATCCGGAGACGGTCGGGAACGTAGTGCCGACGGGCTCGGCGGCGTGTCCGGCGCGAGGGGGCGACGAGAGCAACGAATCGATGTCGCCCGGCGCGACGCGTCCCCGATAGGCGTGGTCGACCTCGACTATCGGGGCGACCGAGCAGGCGAAGGCGCAGTCCAGCTCTTCGAGCGTGACGGCGCCGTCGGCCGTCGTCTGGCCGGCCCGGACGCCGAGCGTCCGCTCGCACGCGGCGAGCAGCTCGCGGCCCCCGCGCACCCGGCAGCTCACCCCGGTGCAGACGCGGACGAGCCGTCGCCCGGGCCGCGTGAGCCTCAGCTCGGGATAGTGACTCGCGACACCCCAGACCTCGCTCTTCGGCACGCGCAGGTGCGCGGCGATCTTTTCGAGGGTGTCGGGCGACAGCCAGCGCTCGGCGCGCTGGGCTTGTTCGAGCGCCGGCAGGAGCCACGTGCGCTCGCGGGGAAATTCCGAAAGAAGATTCGCCGGGTCGCTCAGCCTACTGCTCGAGCTTGGCGAGGAAGTCCTTCAGCGTGGGGGCCCATTTCTCCCACTCCGGGCCGCTGGCCGAGTGTCCGAGCTCGGTGTCGATCTCGAAATACCTGGCGTCCACGCCGGCCGCGGCGAGCTTGGCCATCACCGCGGGCGCGATCGAGGGCGGGAAGAGCTTGTCGGTCCGCGACAGCACGTAGAGCACCTTCGCGCGGATCCGGCTGAAGTCGCGCTCGGCGTCGTACTTCACCGCGGCCTTCCGCAGCGTCACCATCGAGTTGGGATCGAAACGCCGCGCCCAGACCTCGGCGATCTGGCGCAGGCGCGCCGCGCGCTGCACGGGGTCGGCGATCGTGCGCGCGAGCGCCTCGTCCTGGCCGTAGCGCGTGAGCGTCTCGATGCGGACCTCGAGCAGGGTCGAGAAGATCCCGCCGCGCTCGTAGTGCCAGCCGCTGTTCCAGCTCGGATCTGTGGCGAAGCGATCCCGGAGCGCCTTCACGGCGGCGTCACCCCCGGACCCCTTCGGCGCCGAGACGACCGGCACGATGCCGCTCATGAAGGCCGGGTACGTCACGCCCCACTGGAAGGCCTGATACCCCCCGTACGACGGCCCGGCGACGGCCACGAGGTGCTCGACGCCGAGGCCGTCGAGCAGACGCTTCTGCGCGCCGACGATGTCGCGCAAGGTGATGTCCGGGAAGTCGGGTCCGTAGGGCTTGCCGGTTCCCGGGTTGATACTCGCCGGTGCCGTCGAGCCGAACGACGAGCCGAGCATGTTGGACGACACGACGAAGTAGCGGTCGGTGTCGATCACCTTGCCCGGGCCGATCAGGCCGTCCCACCAGCCCGCCGTCGGATCGTTCGGGTCCTTGCCGGCCGCGCGATGGTTGCCGGTGAAGCCGTGGGTCACGAGGATCGCGTTGCGGCGGTCCGGGCCGAGCCGCCCGTAGGTCTCGTAGGCGAGCGTCAGGTCCGGCAACACCCGGCCGCTCTCGAGCTTGAAGGTAGGAACCGTGAACTTGTCGCTCACGCCGCGCGCCTCCTGGCCATCGGCCCTCTCACGGTCGCCAAGCATAGGCCCCGCGGCGTCGCAGCGCAACGGCGCGATGCGTCGCAGGCGGGATACGTCTTGAGCCCGACGTGGGCGCGTGCTAGGAATGCGAGGGATGGATCTGGAGACGACTGAACGCTTCGACGACGTATCCCGCCGCTTCGACGTCATCGATCAGCGCTTCAGTGGGGTCGATCAGCGCTTCGACGGGGTGGATCGCCGGCTCGACGCGGTGGACCGACGTTTCGATGCGATGGACCGACGTTTCGATGCGATGGACCAGCGCTTCGACGCCATGGACCGCCGCTTCGATGCCATGGACCAGCGCTTCGACGCCGTGGACCACCGCCTGGACTCCATGGATCAGCGATTCGACGCCACGGATCGCAAGATCGACGAAAGGTTCGAGGAGTCGAAGCGCTATTTCGGTGTTCTGGTCGGACGCTTCGAGAGTATGATCGCGCTCATCGTCGAAGGCCACCAGAGCCTGGAGCGTCAGCTCCGCGAGTTTCGAGCGTGGACGGAGACGGCCATCGGAACGCTAGATCAGCGCGTCATGCGTCTGGAGTCGCGGCGCCCGCGTGGGGGCTCTCGCCGCTGAGATCGGCAAGCTTGCTAGGCGACGCCGATGTGGAGCGCGATCGTCCCGAGGCCGAAGCGCCGCCAGCTGACCCGACGTAGTCCGGCCTTTTCCATCATCCGCGCCAGCTCGCCTGGCGTGACGAAGCGCTCAACGGACTGGGGCAGGTAGGTGTAGGCCTGGCGGTCGCCGGCCACGACGGCGCCGATGGCCGGCACCACGTGGTTGAAGTAGCTGCCGAACACGGTCCCCCAGACGGGCAGCGCCGGGCGTACGATGTCGAGCGTGACGACGCTGCCGCCACGCATCGTCACGCGGCGCATCTCGGCGAGCCCACGTTGCAGATCTTCCAGGTTACGCAAGAGGAACGCCGACATCACGCAGGCGAACGCCCCGTCGCGGAACGGCAGCGCGAGCGCGTCCGCGACCAGGAGACGGGTGCGCGTCAGGCCGCGGGCGTCGAGTTTCGCCTGACCGACACGCAGCATGCCTTCGGAGAAATCGGCGCCGGCGACGAAGCGCCGGGGGTCGCGCGCGCGGACCGCGATGGCGAGGTCGGCCGTGCCCGTGGCCAGGTCCAGCACGGGGCCCGCGGGCGCGTCGGCGGCGGCGTCGGCCACGCGGCGGCGCCAGGCGTGATGCCGGCCGCCGGTCATGAGCGAGTTCATGAGGTCGTAGCGCCGGGCGATGCGCGTGAACATGCCCCGCACGGCCTCGGCCTTCGACGGCGAGAAAATCGGCGACGCGGGCACTAACGCAGGCCGAGCACCACCGCGGCGAGGACGATCAGCGCGATGTAGCCGTTCACGTTGAAGAAGGCAAGGTCGAGACGCGAGAGATCGCGCGGGCTCACGAGCGAGTGCTCGTAGGCGAAGAGCGCGACGACCGCGAGCCAGCCGACCCAGTAGATGGGGCCGAGCGCCATCTGCCAGCCGAGCCCCGCCAGCGCCAGCGCCGTGAGGGCATGGTTCACCCGGGCCGCGATGAGCGAGGCGCGGACGCCGAAGCGCGCGGCGACGGAGTAGAGCCCCTGGGCGCGGTCGATCTGGACGTCCTGGCAGGCGTAGATCAGGTCGAAGCCGCCGATCCAGGTCGTGAGCGCGAACCAGATGACGAACGCGGGCGGGTCGAACTGGCCTCGCACGGCGATCCAGCCGCCGGCGCCGGCGATGCCGTCGGTGAAGCCGAGCACCCAGTGCGAGAGCCACGTGAAGCGCTTCGTGTAGTGGTAGCCGACGAGGAAGACGAGCGCGAGCGGCGCCAGCATGAAGCAGAGCGGGTTCAGCATCCACGCCGCGACGAACATGAGCGCCGCGCCCCCGATCGCCAGCGCGCGCATCTCGCCCACGCCCAGGAGCCCGCGGGGCAGGTGCCGCCCGGTCGTCCGCGGATTCCTGGCGTCGATGAACCGGTCGATGACGCGGTTGGCCGCCATGGCGCACGTGCGGCCGCCGACCATCGCGGCCGTCACCCAGCCGGCCGTCCGCCAGCCCGGCCAGCCGCCGGCGGCGAGCACCATGGCGATGTAGGCGAACGGCAGGGCGAAGACCGTGTGCTCGAACTTGATCGCCTCGAGCACGCGCGCAGTCTTGCTCAGAGCCCGTATTCCTTCCAGCGTCGCGTGACGCGCTCGCGCATCTCGTCGGTCATCACGATCTCGTCCGGCCAGGGCTGGGCGACGTCGTCGAGCGCGCTCTTCTCCGTCGCGTCGACGCCGAGCTTCCCGCCGTAGCGGTGGCGCAGCGCCGCGTGGTCGAGGTCGTCCATCGGCCCCTCGACGATCATCAGGTCGCGCCGCGGGTCGATGTTGCCGGTGGCGCGCCAGGCGACCTCCGAGAGGTCGTGGACGTTCACGCGCTCGCTGACGACGACGATGGTTTTCGCCAGCATCATGAGCCCCATGCCCCAGAGCGCGGTCATGACCTTCCGGGCGTGGCCGGGGTAGCGCTTCTTGATCGAGACGATCACGAGGTTGTGGAAGATGCCCTCGGCCGGCATGTTCATGTCGACGACCTCGGGGAGCATGAGCCGGATGATAGGCAGGAAGAGGCGCTCCGTCGCCTTGCCGAGCCAGTAGTCTTCCTGCGGCGGGCGGCCCACGATCGTCGTCGGGTAGATCGGCCGGGCCCGGCGCGTGACTGCGGTCAGATGGAACACGGGATAGTCGCGCGCGAGCGAGTAGTAGCCGGTGTGATCGCCGAAGGGTCCCTCGCGCCGCCGCTCGTGCGGATCCACGTAGCCCTCGAGCACGATCTCGGCTCGCGCCGGCACCTCGAGGTCGTTCGTCACGCAGCGCACCAGCTCGACGCCGCCGCCGCGGAGCCAGCCGGCGAAGACGACCTCGTCGACGCCCGGCGGCAGCGGGGCGGACGCGGCGTAGATCATCGCGGGGTCGCCGCCGAGCACGATCGCCACGGGCATGCGGGCCGAGGGCCCGGGGTGCTCTTCCGCGATGCGGTGGTGCTCGGCGCTGCCCTTGTGGGTCTGCCAGTGCATTCCGAGCGTCTGGTCGTCGAAAAGCTGAAGACGATACATGCCCACGTTCCGCTGGCCGGTGCGCGGGTCGCGGGTGAAGACGGCTGGCAGCGTGATGTAGCGCCCCCCGTCGGCGGGCCAGCACCGGAGCGCGGGCAGTCCGGCCAGCGACGGATTCGCCGTCTCGACCGCCTCCTGGCACGGCGCCCCGGAGACGCGCCGGGGCCCCGCCTTCACGAGGTCGAAGAGCGTGCCGAGCTTCGCGAGCCGCTCGGCGAACGTGCCCGGGAGCTTGAGGTCGAGGAGCTTTGCGACGCGCTCGCCCAGCTCGTCGAGCTGGCTCACGCCGAGGGCGGCGCTCATCCGGTCCTCGGAGCCGAACGCGTTCACGAGGACGGGCATGTCGGCGCCCTCGACGCGCTCGAACAGCAGGGCCACATTCCGCTCGGGCGGGCCTTTCGATACGCGGTCGGTGATCTCGGTAATCTCGAGGTCCCGTGAGACGGGGGCCGTGACCCGGCGCAGCCGACCGTGCTTCTCGAGGTGCCCGACGAACTCCCGGAGATCGGTGAAGCTCACCCCGGTAGGAGCGCGCTCACTCCGGAGGGACGAGGACGAGGGTTCCGCAGCCGGAGGCCCGCCCGCGGGAGCGCCAACACCATCCGTGGTAGGACGAACGCCAGCAGCGAGGAGCCGGCCCTCGCCACGCGCGTCGAGGTGTCGCACGGCGATCGCATGCGCGTCATTATTGCCGCGTCATTATTGCATAGGATTGCGTAGGGCCCGGGGCTCCAGTCATACTCGGGGGATGACGCGCGTTCCGAAGAAGCACGAGGTAGGCGGTGGCCTCCTCGACAGCCTCAGCGAAGCGCTCGTCGTCCTCGATCCCGCGCTCGAAGTGCTCGAGTGGAATTCGTCCATGGAGCACTTGACGGGAGTGACGCGGCTCGATGCCGTCGGTCGTCACGCGGAGTCGGTCCTGCCGTTGTTCCGCGACGCCTCGCTCGGCCCACTTGTGCGGCGCGCCCTCGCGGGCGAGACACCCGAGACGGTCGAGCTACCGCATACGACGCCCGGCGCCGACCGGCCCATCTGGCTGGAGGCGCGCTGCGTCCCGTGGCGCGATGCCGAGGGCCAGGTGGCGGGCGCGGCGGCGTTCTTCACCGACGTCAGCGACCCCCAGCGCCGCGCGCTCCTGCTGCACGCGATGGAGGCCATCGGCCAGTCGCTCACCTCGTCGCTCGACCTCAACGAGGTGCTCGACACCATCGTCGGCAAGGCGCTCGAGGTCATGGGCGCCGAGTCGGCGATGGTCGTCCTGGGCGACACCGCGTCGACCGAGTTTCGCGTCATGCGGGCGGCCGGTCGCCTGAGCCAGCAGTACGCGGGGGGCGGCGCGATCCCGATCGGTGGCGGCCCCATCAGCGTGGCGGTCCGCGAGGGGCGCACGGTGGCCACCCGGAACCTCCTGACCGACCCGAGGCTCTGGCTCGAGCCCGCGCGCCGCGCCGACATCGAGCGCGAGGGCTTCAAGGCCGCCGCGGCGGCCCCGCTCGCCGCGAAGGATCGGATCCTCGGCGCGCTGGTCGTCCACTACTGGACCGAGCGCACGTTTGGAAGCGAGGAGATCGCCGCGCTCGAGTTCCTGGCCAAGCAGGCGGCCATCGCGATCCGGAACGCGTCGCTCTACGAGGCCGAGCACGACGAGGCCGCCCGCATCCGGGCGCTGACGACCGTCAACCGGCGCATCTCGAGCGCGCTCGACCTGGACGCGCTGCTGCGAACCATCTCCGAGTCGGCCGCCGAGCTCACCGGCGCGCGCCTGGCGACCTTCTGGCTGGCCGACGAGCAGCGCCGCACCCTCTCGTTCACCAGTGGCTTCCCGCTCGAGATGACGAACGAGTTCTCGCCACGCTTCATCACCTATGAGCAGGGCGGTGTCGGCTGGGTCGCCCGCCGCCACGCCCCGCTGATCTTGGACGACATCATTTCCGACGAGCGAGTCCTGAACCGCGCCTGGTCGGAACGGTGGGGGCTCCGTACCTTCGCGGGCTACCCGGTGCTCGCCGGCGAAGAGCTGCTCGCGGTCATGGCGCTCAACCACTCCGAGCCACTGCGCTTCGGCAAGGACAAGCAGGATCTCGTCGATCTCTTCCTCGCCCAGGCGGCCATCGCCATCCAGAACGCCCGGCTCTACCGGGAGGCGCAGCGGCGGCGCGACGTCGCCGAGGTGCTGGCGCGCCTGGCTCGCGAGCTGACGTCGACCCTGGAGGCCGAGCCGATCGCCAAGCTGCTGGCGAAGGGCGCCGCCGAGCTGGTCAACGCGCGGGCCGCCGGCGTCTTCCTGCTCGAGCCCGAGGACGGGGCGCTGCGCGCGCTCGCCACCTACGGGGCCGACGCCGACATCATGCGCGAGCTGGTCTTCAAGGCGGGCGAGGGCGCGGTGGGGCGCGCCGTCGCCGAGCGCCGGATCGTCACCACGAGCGACATCCTGGCCGATCCGGCCATCCAGCTCTCGGCCTGGGTCCGCGGGCGCATTCGCGCCAGCGGCTATCGGGCCGTCGTCGGCGTGCCGCTCCTCACGCACGAACGGGTGATCGGCGCCCTCGGCCTCGGGGCCGACCCGGGCAGCACGTTCTCGCGCGAGGAGCTGCAGACGCTCGAAGCCCTCGCCGACCAGGCGGCGCTCGCCTTCGAGAACGCCCGCCTGTACGCGAGCGCGCGCGACAGCCTGGTGCGGCTGCGGGAGACGCAGGCCCAGCTCGTGCAGGCCGCGAAGATGTCGGCGCTCGGCCAGCTCGTGTCCGGCGTCGCGCACGAGCTGAACAATCCGCTCAGCGTGATCGTCGGCTACGGCCAGCTCCTGCTCGCCCGCGAGGTGCCGACGGCCGTGTTGCGGCCGATCGAGCTGATGGTGGCCCAGGCCGACCGGATGGCGAAGATCGTGCGGAACCTGCTGCTGTTCGCCCGCCAGCGCCCGGCCGAGCGCACCACCGTTAACCTGAACGATGTCATGGAGCAGACCCTCGGACTGCGCATCAATCAGCTCCAGATCTCGGCGATCGCCGTCGAGAAGAAGTTCAGCCGCGGCCTGCCGGCGGTCCTGGCCGATCCGCACCAGCTCGAGCAGGTGTTCCTGAACCTCATGCTGAACGCCGAGCAGGCCATGCTGGAAGGCAAGAACGGCGGCCGCATCATCTTGGCCACGGGCGTGAGCCGCGACGGGCACTCGGTGTACGCGGAGGTGGTCGACGACGGCCCGGGGATCCCGCAGGAGGCGCTCCCGCACGTCTTCGAGCCGTTCTTCACGACCAAGACCGTCGGGACCGGCACCGGCCTCGGCCTCTCGGTCTCGTACGGGATCGTCGAGGAGCACGGCGGCCACCTCGTCGTCGCGAGCCGCCCGGGCCGGACGGTGTTCCGGCTGGAGCTGCCGGTCGCCCAGCCCGCGGCCGCGCGGCGCGCGGCGCCGGCGGGCTCGCCCATGGTCGTCACGGGCGACGGCCGCGCCGCGCTCGTCGTCGAAGACGAGGCGAGCGTGCTCGATCTGATCGTGACGATCTTGAGCCAGACCGGCTGGCGCGTCGACGTCGCCACCGGCGGCCACGAGGCGCTCCAGCGCGTGCGCCGCATGCGCTACGACCTGATCGTGTCCGACATCCGCATGCCCGACGGCGACGGCGAGGAGTTCTATCGCGACGCGACCAAGGACGATCCCTCGCTCGCCCGCCGCTTCATCTTCATCACCGGCGACACCGCGAACCGCGAGGCGTTCACGTTCCTCCGGGAGGCGGGCGCGCTCGTCGTCGAGAAGCCGTTCCCGCCCGCGTTCTTCCTCGATGCCGTGCGCCGGGTCACAACTTGATTGACACCGTCGCCCTAGCAGGCTAGAGAGGGGGCGAGGTGCGGGATGACCAAGGCCGAGCTGGTGGCGATCATGGCGAAGAATGCGGGGGGCTCGAAGACGTCCGCGGAGCGCGCCATGAATGCCTTCGTCAGCGGCATCATCGAGTCGCTCCGCCGCGGTCGCCGCGTCACCATCTCCGGATTCGGTACCTTCGTCGTCACCCGTCGCGCGGCTCGGAACGGACGCAACCCGCGCACCGGCAAGGAGATTCAGATTCCCACGACCAAGGTCCCGCGCTTCCGCCCGAGCCG
>Ga0209056_10005013_pt1 | contig 13862 bp, 10 predicted proteins | sample GraSoiAngelo_114_FD_185876 | JGI IMG/M metagenome (GOLD analysis project Ga0209056, IMG submission 185876) | Grasslands soil microbial communities from the Angelo Coastal Reserve, California, USA - 14_0903_13_40cm (SPAdes) (version 2) | ecosystem: Environmental > Terrestrial > Soil > Grasslands... | reverse complement strand
CCTGCGGGGCGAAACTGAACTCGCGCGCCACGACGACTTTTTGCTGATTGCCCCCGGAAAGCGCGAGCACCGGCGCCTCGACATCGGCCACCCGGATGTCGTAATCGCCCACACGCCGGCGCACAAACCCTCGGATGCCCGGCCGGTCCAGCAACGCCCCATGCGTGAACTCCCCCCGGGTGTGGTGGCCGAGGATCATGTTCTCCCACACCGCCATCGGCAGGGCGATGCCGCGGCGGTGGCGGTCTTCCGGAATGTGCGCGACGCCCATCAGGCGGATGGCGCGGGCCGTGGCGTGCGTGACGTCGCGCCCGTCGATCAGCAACCGGCCCCCTGTGATGCGACGCAGGCCGACCAGGGTCTCGACCAGCTCGGTTTGGCCGTTGCCCTCCACGCCCGCGATGCCGTAGATCTCGCCGGCCCGGACGGCGAACGAGACATCACGGACGGCCGGGCGGGTCCCCCGCCCGGGCACGCGTACCTGCCGCACGTCCAGCCGCACTGGGCCCGGCTCCACCGGTGGATGCGCCAGCTCCACCAGCACCGGCCGCCCCACCATCATCTCCGCAAGCTGCGCCTTGGTTGTGCCGGCGGCCGGCACGGTGCCGACGACGCGCCCGCGGCGAAGCACGGTGATCTGGTCTGAGATGGCCAGCACCTCGTCCAGCTTGTGGCTGATGAAGATGACGGTCTTCCCCTGTGCGACGAGCTGGCGGAGGTTGTTAAACAGCTCGTCGACCTCCTGGGGCACCAGCACCGCCGTGGGTTCGTCCAGGATGAGGAGCTCGGCGCCGCGGTACAGCACCTTGATGATCTCCACCCGCTGCTGCTCTCCGACGGAGAGGCTGCCGACTTCGGCCGCGGGATCCAGCACAAAGCCGTACTGCCGGCAGAGCTCGGCCACCCGCTGCTGCGCCTCGCGCATCCGCAGCCGGCCGAATCGCCAGACCGGTTCGCTCCCCAGGATCACGTTCTCGGCCACGGTAAACACCGGGATCAGCATGAAATGCTGGTGCACCATGCCAATCCCCAGCTCCAGCGCTCGGCGCGGGCTATCGATGGTGACCGCGTGGCCCTTGACGGCAATGGCCCCCTCGTCGGGCTGGTAGAGACCGTAGAGGACGCGCATGAGGGTGGACTTGCCGGCGCCGTTCTCTCCCACGATGGCGTGAATCTCCCCGCGGTGGACCGCCAGACCGATGCGATCGTTGGCGACGACGCCGGGAAAGCGCTTCGTAATTCCTTGTAACTCGATGAACAGATCACTCATATTGCAATCGTGCCGTAAAAAGAGAAGTGGAGGCAAATGCCTCCACTTCTCTTGCCTGCGTCGAACCGGCTCACTTCAGTGTCGCAAGAAACGCCTCCAGCTGCTTCTTGTCGGACGGAACCTTGATCTTTCCGGCGATGATATCCTTCTTCAGCCCCTCCAGCCTGGCGGCGACCGACTGGATCATCGCCTTGTTGTAATCGTTCACGGCATACCCGACGCCGTTTTCCTTCAACCCAAACTCGCGCACCCCGGCCTTGTACTGCCCCGCGGTCGTGGCCTTGATGGTGTCATAGACCGCCACGTCGACCCGCTTCATCATGCTGGTCAGGATTTGTGCCCGCTGGTCCGGCTTGACCGTCAACGACTGATCCGCGTCGACGCCAATCGCCAGCCGCTGCTTCACCACCGCGGCTTCGAAGACGCCGATGCCGGTGCCGCCGGACGCGTGATAGATGATGTCCGCCCCGCGATCGTACTCCGCCAGGGCCAGCTCTTTGCCCTTCACCGGATCGCGGAACGCTTCACCAGTGGTGCCGGCGTACTCGCTGAAGACCTGGATATTCTTCCTCACATATTTGGCGCCGGCGATGTAGCCGGCCTCGAATTTTTCGATCAGGGGGATCTTCATGCCGCCCACGAATCCGATCTTCCCGGTTGTGGACTTCAGCGCGGCGGCGGCCCCAACCAGGAAGGACCCCTCCTGCTCTTTGAAGACCAGGCTGACCACGTTCGGCTGATCGGGGATGAACCCGTCCACGATCGCAAATTTGACGTTCGGGAAGTCCTTGGCCACCCGGGTGATGCTATCGGTGAAGAGGAACCCGATCCCGAAGATCAGATCATACTTCTCCCCGCTTAACAGCCGCAAGAGTTCCTCGCGGTTCTCCCCGCCGGCAGTGGGTTCGAGGTCGCGGGTCTCGATGCTGGACCCGAGTTCCTTCTGCGCGCGGGCCAGGCCCGCGTAGGCCATGTCATTGAACGACAGGTCGCCGCGCCCGCCCACGTCATAGACGATGCCGACGCGCCACTTCTTGGTTTGCGCCGCAGCCTGCGGTCCAGGGATCGCCCAGAGCAGCACCGCGACTGCGACCAGGACCGCGGTAGCGATCCGCATACCCGTGCTCATGTCCGACGCACCTCCCGTGGGTGTACCAGCGTGGGGTTGGCCTGCGTACCCTTCGTGCCGCTCCAGGGGAACTCCTGGCACGCGCGGGGCGACCTTACGAGGCGGAGCGAGCGTTGATCAGATGATCGAGTTCATCCAGTCCCACCAGCACGTCGCGGGGGTTGCTCCCCTGGGCGGGGCCCACGATGCCTTTCTCTTCCAGCTGATCGACGATGCGGGCGGCCCGGACATAGCCGATCTTCATCTTCCGTTGCAGCAGCGACACCGAGCCATACCCCGCCCGCACAATCAGCCGCGCGGCGTCGGCCAGCAGGGCGTCTTCGTCTCCGCCGCCCGCGGTGGTTCCCGATTCCGCCTGCAGCAGGTCCTGGTCGAACACCGGCCGGCCCTGAGCCTTCCACCAGGCCACCAGCGCCTGAATCTCGCTGTCGGCGATGAATGCCCCCTGCGCCCGCGTGGGCCGCGCTGCGCCCATCGGCAGGTACAGCATGTCGCCTTTGCCCAGCAACTTCTCCGCGCCCGGCATGTCGAGGATGGTCCGGCTGTCCACCTGGCTGCTGACGGCGAACGCAATGCGGGACGGAATGTTCGCCTTGATCAAGCCCGTGATCACGTCCACGGAGGGACGCTGGGTTGCCACCACCATGTGGATGCCGGTGGCCCGGGTCATCTGCGCCAGGCGGCAGATCACATCTTCGAAATCCGCCGGGGCCACCATCATCAGGTCGGCCAGCTCATCGACGATGATGACCAGATACGGCAGCCGCTCCACGTCGGTGAGCTGATTGTAGGCCTGAATGTTCCGCGTCCCGGTGGCGGCAAAGCGCCCGAACCGTTCCTCCATCTCCCGCAGCATCTCCCGCAGCGCGCCGGCGGCGGCGCGGGGATTGGTGACCACCGGGATCAACAGGTGCGGGATGTTGTTATAGTTGGTGAACTCGACCCGCTTGGGATCGATCATCAGCAGCCGCACGTCTGCGGGTGTGCAGCGGAACAGCAGGCCGGCGATGATGGCGTTCAGCATCACCGATTTCCCAGAGCCCGTGGCGCCGGCGATGAGCAGATGGGGCATTTCGGTGAGATCGGCCAGAATCGGATGGCCGGCGATATCTTTGCCCAGGGCGACGACGAGCGGGCCGGCCGTACGCTGGTACTCGTCCGACGCCAGCATCTCCTTAATATGGACCAGCGCGGTCTTCTGGTTGGGCACCTCGATCCCCACGGCGGACTTGCCGGGGATGGGCGCCTCGATGCGCACGCTGGGCGCCGCCAGCGCGAGCGCGATATCGTTGGTCAGGCTGCTGATCTTCTGGACGCGGACCCCCGGCGCCGGCTGGACCTCGAACCGCGTCACCACGGGTCCCTGCTCCCAGCGTGTTACCTTGGCCTCCACACCGAAGCTGGCCAGGGTCTGTTCCAACTGCCTGGCGAGCTCCGCCGGCTCCGTTTTGGCCTTACCCCGGGTGATCGGCAGGTCGGCCAGCAGTGACGTGGGCGGCAGCTGATACCCGCCCGAAGGAACTTCCAGCTCCAGCGTTTCCTGCTTGAACGCCTCGCCCGCCCCAGTCCCGGGAGCGAGCTGCCGGTCCCTGCCCTGCACGGGATCGGCGACACGTTGCCCCCCGTCTGTGGAGACGGCGCGTGGCGTCACCGCGGTCGCTGCGTCTGCCGGCCGAGGAACGGGGTGTGGTGGCGGCGGCTGCCGGAGCACCCGCACACGTTCCCGGATTGCCCGGCCCCCCCGCCAGATGGCATGCGTGATGCCTGTTACCGACGAGGTCACGATACTCGCCGCCGCCGCAGTCCCTCCAGCGATGAGCTGCCAGAAGGCCAGTACAGCGCCGACCAGTTCAGCTGCGGTCCATTGGACGGTAGATAGCACACCCCCTACCGCCGCCGCCAGCGAGATGTTCACCCACAGCAGCGCACCGCCAATCGCGCTGAGGGCCAGGACCAACCATGCGCCTGCCTCGCCGAACGCGCGGCGCAGGACCCAGAGCAGCGCGCCGGCGATTGCGCCCCCGCCGCCGCCTCCCAGGCCGGTGGACCATTCCGCCCCCCGTGGAACACGAGCGTGGTAGGCGGTGATGGAAACCAGGACGACCAGCGCGGCGCCGCACGCTCTGCGGCCGAGTCGCGAGCGTTCCGATGCGCGGAGCAGAGCGATGCCGCTCAACACGCCGGCGAGCGGAATCACCCATGCGCCATTCCCCAGCGCGATGCGCTGGAGGCGTCCCAGGACCAGAGGCACGCCCGTGGCCCCAGGGAGAAACGACAATGCCAGCACCAGCCCGGCGACCAGCGCGACGGCACCGGCGGCGTGAAGGCGATTGGCGGCCCGTTTCCTGCGCGCCATACGTTCCTACCCCTTGGTGAAGACCAGCACCGCCGCGCCGGCGAGCAGACAATACGCGGCGAAGTAGACGAGGCGTCCGCGGCGCAAGACCGACAGGAGCCACCGGATTGCCAGCCCGCCTGAGACTGCCGCGACGACGAACCCGGTGAGCAACTGCGCCGGGGTATACCCCATCGCCAGCCCGAGGCGGAGATCTTTCAATCCCAGCAGCCCGGCGCCGGCGACGGCCGGGATTGCCGCCAGGAACGAGAGTCGCGCCGCCTCCTCTTGGCGGAACCCCATCCAGATCCCGGTGGTGATCGTCGTCCCTGACCGTGAGATTCCTGGAATGATGGCGACGGCCTGCGCGATGCCGATCGCCACCGCGTCTTGGGGCGCTGCATCGAGCATTCCGCGCCGGCCTCGCTCGTTCGCGAAGAGCAACAGCACACCGGTGAGCATCAACTGCGCGGCTGTTCCCCGCACAGAGCCGAACATCTGCTCCAGCGGTCGCTCCAGCGTCAGACCTGCGGCGGCCGTGATGGCGGTGATCAGAATGATCAGCCAGGCCAGTCGTCCGTAGGACTGGGCGACCGCATCGGCGGGCTGCCGGGTCACGCTCCTCCCCCATGCCGTGACCAGCTTGCGGACCTCACCCCACAGCACGACGAGTGCGGCCAGAGCCGTGCCGAGATGCAACACTGCCTCGAGGAGAATACCGGGACGGGAGATTCCGAGAAACGCCTCGGCGAAGATGAGGTGCGCCGTGCTGCTAACCGGCAGAAACTCCGTCAGCCCCTGGACCAGGCCCAGGATGACCATATCCAGCACGAACGCGCTCCTTTGAAAGGTGCGATGTCAGGTGCGTCCGAATGTTCGACCCAACACGTTCTATGCCCCCGGAGGGCTCTCCTTCAGTACCGGTACCAGAGGGCGTCCCAGGCCTCCCAGAAGGTCTTCCCGGTCGCCCTGACCGTGCGCGGCCCGACCAGCTCGACGCCGGTGCGGCCTTCGAATGACGCGAGTCGATCGGGAGTGGCCAGCTCCACCTGGAAGGTGACCGGAGGCGAAAATGTGAGTGGCTTCGGCCACCGCGCGCGATTCTCCAACGCGTCGGCGGCTCGGGTTTCGATCAGCGTGCGGGCATCCACGGGGGCGAGATGGACGGCGGAAAACCGGCCCAGGCCCTTCTTCACCGGCGCGGTGACCACCGTTGGGCCGATGAGTTCACGCACTTCCGTGCACGTGGCCTCATCCCCGGCCACAAAGACGGCCGGCACGTTCCACGATCCCGCGATGGCGGCCACAATGCCCGATTCGCCGACCGGCGTCCCGTTGATTGTGGCCAGGTACCATGCTTCCGACGAGACGGTGTGGGACAAGACGCCGCCGGGCGTGCCCGCTTTGGCGTGCGCGCCGACGAACAACACCGCGTCGCACCCTTGGGTCAGCGGCTCGACATACCTGGCCCAGGCATGGCCCAGGACGTAGCGGGCGCCCTGTTCCAACCGGTCGGGGATGAGACTCATGAACGCGCGCGCGCCTTCGTATCCGCCCCCGTGACCATCGACCACGATGATCTCGTCAACCTTCGCCCGCCGGCAGGCGCGGACGATCGCGTTGATCTCCTCGGTGTAGAGCCTCCGGCCTTCCTCATAGAGGGGGGTCCGGCCGCCGGTATGCTCCCACGACGTGACTCCGGCCACCCCTTCGATATCCGCCCACACCATCACACGCATCGAGACTCCTTCCCCCCCACCGCCGTCTCACCACTCATCCGTCAAGAAACCGCCGCAAGCCGCGGAAGTCCTTCCTGAGCATGCGCACCCAGTCTCTCCTGTACAGGGCCATGGCCGGATGGTACAGGGGGAGAATGGTGACGCGCCCGCGCGCGATGGAGCGGCCATGCACGTCGGCGATTTTGCGTCCGGGGAGAAAGTACTCCAGCGCGATCCGGCCCAGGGTGACGATGACCTTCGGACGCAGGAGACGGAGCTGTTCTTCCAGCCACGGGGCGCAGGCGGCGATCTCCGCGGGCGCAGGCGTGCGATTGCGACCCGGCGGCGGTCCTGAAACGGGACGCGACTTCACGACGTTGGTGATGTACACGTCCGCGCGCGACAGCCCGATGGATGCCAGCAACTCATCGAGGAACTTGCCGGCTGCGCCGACAAAGGGCTGGCCCGAGAGATCCTCCCGCCGCCCGGGTGCCTCGCCGACGAGCATGATGCGGGCGGACACGGGGCCGGCCCCAGGCACGGCCTGGGTGCGCGTGCGGTGCAGCGGGCAGCGGTCGCACACGCGGATGCGATCGTGCAGTTGGGCAAGAGCGCCAGTCTTTGCGGATTTTGTGCGTCGAGGCATCCGCGGGACCGGGCGACCAGGAGACCATGCCTACAGAATCCTGCGGGTTCCCTGGTTCCTTGGTCCCCTGGTCCCGCAGTTTCGTGTCAGACAGCCACCAATGCCAGTTCCCTCAGCACGACCTGGATCTGCTCTTTCTCCTTCGCCGTCGCCTCCACCAGCGGCAGGCGAGGTTTCCCCACGGGGAACCCGCTCATGTTGAGGGCCGCTTTGACCGGAACGGGATTCGTGGTGATGAACAGCACCTTGAACAGCGGGAACAGCCGCAGGTGAATCTGCAATGCCTTCCGGAGGTCCCCTCGTTCGTGCGCGCGCACCATCTCCTGAATATCCGGTCCCACCAGGTGGGAGGCCACGCTGACGATCCCTCGTCCGCCGACGGAGAGAATCGGCAGGGTCAGGCTATCGTCGCCGCTGTAGATCTCGAAGGTCTGTGGAGTCTTGCGACGGATCTCCGAGGCCTGATCCAGGCTGCCGCTGGCTTCCTTCACTGCGACGATATTGCGCACCTCGGCGAGTCTGGCAATCGTCTCCGGCGTGCAGTTCACGCCGGTCCGGCCGGGGATATTGTACAGCATGCACGGCCGGCCGGTGGATTCGGCAATGGCCACGAAGTGCGCGTACAGACCGTCCTGAGAGGGGCGATTGTAGTACGGGTTGACGAGGAGGAACGCGTCGGCGCCAGCCCGCCCTGCCTCTTTGGTGAGATGGATCGAGTGCCGGGTGTCGTTGGTGCCTGTGCCGGCCACCACGACCGCCCGACCGGCCACAGCCTCCTTCACCGTCCCCACGAGCCGGATCTTCTCATCATCGGTCAGCGTAGGAGACTCTCCGGTGGTGCCCGCGACGACAATCCCGTCTGAGCCGCTGTCCGCGAGCCGCCTGGCCAGCGCCGCGGCCTGAGGAAAGTCGACGTTACCCGCCTCATCCAACGGCGTCACCATTGCGGTGAGCACGCGACCAAAGAACGACATCTTCTTCTCCTCCTTAGCCTTCCGCCTCGCGCTCCGACGCGACCTCTGCCCCCAGCCCGAACTCATCATGGAGCGCGGCGAGGGCCCGCTGCAGCTGTTCCCGCCACACCAGGCAGGAGATCGTCGTATGTGAGTCCGCCGTCTGCAGAATCTCCGTCCCGGCGTCGTGCAGCGCTTTCACCACACGCGCCATCACACCTGGCCGGCCGCGCATCCCTGCGCCGATGATCGACACTTTCGCGCACGGGCCGCTCACCTGGACCTCGTATCCGAGTGTGGAGAGAAGGTTGGCCGCCTGCGGGACGGCCTCCTCCTTCACGGTGAACGCCAGCATCTCCGGCAGCAGGGTGATCAGATCGATGCTGATGCCATGTTCGGCCAGAGCCGCCAGCGCGCCGAGCGGGCGCGAGAGGTCCTCTCCCCTCTTGCGCGCGATCTTCAATTGTACGACGTCAGGCAAATGCGCGAGCGCGATGACCGGCTGTCCGTCGATGATCGGGACACCCAGTTCCGTCCCTTTCACGATCAGCGTCCCTCCATTCATGCTGCCCATCCGCCGGATGATCAACTTGACGTTATGCTCGCGCCCGATGTCCGCCGCGCGTGGATGCAGCACCCGTGCGCCCAGGGCCGCCAGTTGCGACATCTCATCGTAGGTGATCCGCCGGATCGGTCGGGCCCCGGGCACCAGTTTGGGATCGGCGGTCATGATCCCTTCAACGTCTTTGTAGATCTCCACCACCTCAGCGTCCAGCGCCGCCCCCATGGCCACGGCGGTGGTATCGCTGCCCCCGCGGCCCAGCGTCGTCACCTCGCCGTCGGGGGTGACGCCCTGGAAGCCGGCCACGACCACCACCCGGTCGCGCTCGAGGTGCGCCCGCGCGCGGGTGGGATTGATCCTCAGGATGCGGGCGTCGTTGAACTCGTCGCTCGTGAGGATCCCGGCCTGCGCGCCGGTGAGTGCGATGGCCGGACAGCCGGCCCGCACCAGGGTGTGGGCGAGGACGGCCGTGGAGATGATCTCTCCCGTCGACAATAGCAGGTCGAGCGTGCGCGGGTCGATGTCGCTGCCGATCTCGCGCATCAATCCCATCAGCGTATCGGTGGCGTAGGGGTTGCCTTCCCGGCCAATGGCAGAGACCACGGCGACGATGGCGCGGCCTCGCCTGCGGGTCGCCGTGATGAGCTCGGCGACCTGCAGCCGTCCCTCCGGCGTGCCAAGGAGCGCTCCCCCGAATTTTTGGATGACGACTCGCATGATGAGTCTTCCCGGTCTCCCCGGTCTTCCCAGTCTTCACGGTCTCCAGACTCTCCGTTTCGGTAGGTGCGGTAGACCGGGAAGACTGGGTAGACTACGTGGTTACTCTCGGTGTCAGCAGTCCCATCTCGATTACCCGTTCCGCGATCTGGATGGCGTTGAGCGCGGCGCCTTTTCGGAGGTTGTCGGCCACGGCAAAGAAGGCCAGGCACCCGGCTTCGTCGAGGCGGATCCTGCCCACCAGGCACGGATCGCGGCCGGCGGCGAGCAGCGTCGTGGGCACGCGTCCCGCACTGGGATCGTCGACCAGCTCCACGCCTGGGGCGACGGCCAGCAGCTCGCGCGCGCGCGCAGCATCGAGCGGCCGCTCGAACTCCGCGTGGACCGCCACTCCGTGGGCGACCAGGGTCGGCACGCGCACGCAGGTCACGCCGGCCGCCAGCTGTGGCGCCGACAGCAGCTTCCGCAGCTCGGCTGCAACCTTGATTTCCTCGCTGAAGGCCGCCCCGCGCAGTGAGCCGACCGCGGGAATGAGATTCATGGCGATCGGTGCGGCGAAGGCCGAGCCCCGAGGGCGGTCTGGGGCCTGGCGTGAGGCACCGGCCTCCTGCACTTCCGCCCAGAGCTGATCCACGCCGCGCTGGCCGGCTCCTGAGACCGACTGGTAGGAACAGGCGATGAGCCGCCGCAGCCCCGCCGCCCGGTGCAGCGGCGCAAGCGGCACGGCGATGGTGGCGGTGGTGCAGTTGGGGTTGGCGATGATGCGGCGCGGGATCTGCCGCAGGGCGTCGGCGTTCACTTCCGGAATGACGAGCGGGACATCGGGTTCCATGCGAAAGGCTGCAGAGTTATCGATGACCAGCGCGCCGGCCGCTGCGGCGGAGGGGACGAGTTCTCTGGCAACCTCATCGGGCGTGTCGAAGATGATCAGGTCGAGATCGTGGAAGGCGGCGCGCGACGCCGCTTCGACCACGAGAGAACCGATGCGCGTGCCCGCGGAGCGCGCCGAGGCAAAGAGCCGCAGCGCCGACGCCGGGAAGTTGCGCTCCCGCAGCACCCGCAACGCCTCCCGGCCAACGACGCCTGTGGCGCCGACAATGCCGACCCGATAACCGCTCATCGCGTTCCCACGCTCACGCGTTGGAACCCCCTCACCCTACCCTCTCCCCCTAGAAGGGGGCGAGGGATATATAGAGCAGCTCATAGGTCCAGCAGTTTCTCCAGCCCATAGACCAGTCCTGTCAGCGACCGCACCTTGCGCGCGGCGAGCATCAGGCCGGGCATGAACGATTCCTCGCTGACGGAGTCGTGACGGATCACCAGCGTTTGCCCCGGACCTCCGAAGATGACTTCTTGATGCGCGACGAGCCCGGGCAGCCTGACGCTGTGCACGCGAATGCCGTCTGCCCTGCCCCCACGCGCCCCCGTGATCGTCTCCTCTTCCTTCACGGCCGGCGCGGGCGCCGAGCCGCGCGCGGCCGCCACCGCCGCCGCCGTCCGCAGCGCCGTCCCCGACGGCGCATCGCGCTTGCGATCGTGGTGGAGTTCGATGATCTCGACGTGGGGGAAGTGCCGGGCTGCCTGCCGGGCGAACTCGATCATCAAGACGGCCCCTACCGCAAAGTTGGGCGCCACGACCGCACCGACCCGCTTCGCGCCACACAGGGCCGCGAGGCCGTCCAGGTCCTGCTGGCCGATGCCCGTGGCGCCGATGACCGGCCGGACGCCTGCAGGAATGGCCACCCGGGCATGTTCCGCCGCGGCCGCGCCGGGGGAGAACTCGATGAGGACATCCGGCTTCGCGTCGAGGATGTCGGCCAGCTCGGCGGTCAGCGTGACGCCAAGAGGAGCCGTGCCCGCCACCGTACCGGCGTCCTGCCCTACCCCGCGCTCGCGGCCCAGCGCTGCGGCCAGCGTCATATCCGGCGCCGCGGCGACCGCTCGCACAGCGGCTCTTCCCATGCGGCCGGCGGCGCCGGCGACCGCAACCCGAATTTTGTCGGCCATCAGGCTTTCGCCTCCACGTAACCCTCAAACGCCTTCCGCATCGAGGTGGCCAGCTGGCCGTCGGAGCGGAACGGACCGATGGCCGCCATCGACAGCCGCCCGGCCGGGAAGAGGTCGGCGGCCATACGCTGGATCTCCTCGGCGGTCACCGCGTCGACTTTGGCAATCAGTTCGTCGAGTGAAATCTGCCGGCCATGGTAGACTTCCGACCGGGCCAGCATCGACATCCGGCTTCCGGTGCTCTCCAGTCCCAGCATGAGACCGCCCTTCAAGGATTCCTTGGCCCGGTGCAGCTCGGCGTCGTCGACGCGATGGCGCGCGATCTTCTCGATCTCCACGAGCGTCAGGCGGATGACCTCCGGACCGGCGTCGGGGCTCATGCCCGCGTAGACCACGAACAGGCCGCCGTCGCGGTATGACGCGGCATATGAGGAGATGCTGTAGACCAGTCCTCGCCGTTCGCGGATTTCCTGGAACAGCCGGGAGCTCATCCCCCCACCCAGGAGGTGGTCGAGGACCGAGAGCGCGTAGCGGCGCTCGTCGGCCTGGGCCAGTCCTTGCGTCCCCAGGCAGAGGTGAACCTGCTCGGTCTCCTTTGTGCGTGTGGCAATGTCGGCTTGCGGCTGCGGCGCAGGCTGCCGGACCGGATCGGTGGCACCTTCCCAGGCCCCGAAATGGCGGCCGACCAGCGCGGCGACCTGATCATGTTCCAGGTCACCCGCTGCGGCCAGCACGACGTTGTTCGGCCGGTAGAACCGCCGGATGTGCTCGACGAAATCGTCCCGGGTGAGACGGTTCACCGTCGGGAGCGTCCCGATCACCGGCCGGCCCAGCGGATGGCTGTTCCACACCGTCTGCGCGAACAGGTCCTGCACGAGCTCGTCAGGCGAGTCCTCGTAGCTCTTGATCTCCTCGGCGATCACCTGGCGCTCGCGCTCGATGGACTCTGCGGCCAATGTGGAGTGCAGCAGCATGTCGGCGTAGATCTCCAGCGCCCGGTCCAGGTGGGATGACAGGACCTTCACATAGAAGACGGTCTGCTCGCGGTCGGTGAAGGCGTTCATCTGCCCGCCGATATCGTCCACGGCCTGGGCAATTTCCAGGGCCGAGCGGGTCGCCGTGCCTTTGAAGAAAAGATGTTCCAGGAAGTGGGAGATCCCGTGCTGCTCAACGGGTTCGTAGCGGGAGCCGACCCCGACCCAGATTCCCACCGCGACGGTGCGCACGTGGGGAATCCGCTCCGTGAGCAGCCGGATTCCGCTGGGCAGCACGCTTCTCGTGACGGTGCCGCTCGTCGGCGGCGACTGGGGCTGGTTCATGATGTGCCTACTGCATTACCTGCCCTGAAAACGAATCCCTGCGCGGTCCGAATATCGAGGTCCGGGCTCCGATCTCCGGGCTCCGTGAAGGGCGTCGCAGTGGGCTACGGATCCCGGACCCCGCCCGGTATTGAGGTTAGGGCGAGTGTTTGTCTGAGCCCGGCCGGGGCCCGCGACCGGAGCCGCCGCCATCAGGGCGGCCTCTGCGGTTCCGATCCCGGTCTCTGCCGTGTCCGTGGCTCTGTGGTGGTCGCTGTCCAGGACCGCCGCCCGACTCGGGCTGCGGGGGCGCATCGGCAGGGAGACCGCCGGCCGATGTCTCAGCCGGCGCCTGGCCGCCCTCGCCTGGGGCAGTCACGCCGCGGCGGGTCAGGTTGATGCGGCCCAAATTGTCGATCTCTTTCACCCGGACCAGCAGCTCATCACCGACCTTCACCACATCTTCGACCCGGTTGACCCGGCTGTCCGACAGCTCCGAGATGTGGACGAGCCCTTCCTTGCCGGGAAGCACTTCGACGAAGGCGCCGAAGTTCATCAGCCGCGTGACCCGGCCCAGATAGATCTCGCCCACCTTGACCTCGCGGACGATGGCCTCGATCATGGCGGTGGCCTTTTGGGCGGCTTTCTCGTCGACGGAGGCAATCAGCACACGTCCGTCCTGCTCGATGTCGATCTTGACGCCGGTCTCGGCCGTGATCTTGTTGATGACCTTGCCGCCTGGGCCAATGACCTCTCGAATCTTCTCCGGGTTGATCTCGATGGTAATGATCCGCGGCGCAAAGGGCGACAGCTGGGGCCGCGGCTCAGCGATCACGCGGGCCATGGCGTCCAGGATCACCACGCGGGCCTGCCGGGCCTGCTCCAGCGCCTGTGCCAGAATCTCCCGCGACAGCCCTTTGATTTTGATATCCATCTGCAGCGCGGTGACGCCCATCCGCGTGCCGGCCACCTTGAAGTCCATGTCGCCCATCGCATCTTCGAGGCCCTGGATGTCGGTCAGGACGGCGACCTTCCCATCCTGGCCGGTGACCAGGCCCATGGCGATGCCCCCGACCGGCGCCTTGATGGGCACGCCCGCGTCCATCAGGGCGAGTGTCGACCCGCACACGGAGGCCATGGAGGTCGAGCCGTTGGACTCTAGGACTTCGGACACGAGCCGGATGGTATACGGGAAGGCTGTTTCGTCGGGGATCATCGGCCGCAGCG
>Ga0209056_10005008_pt1 | contig 13875 bp, 11 predicted proteins | sample GraSoiAngelo_114_FD_185876 | JGI IMG/M metagenome (GOLD analysis project Ga0209056, IMG submission 185876) | Grasslands soil microbial communities from the Angelo Coastal Reserve, California, USA - 14_0903_13_40cm (SPAdes) (version 2) | ecosystem: Environmental > Terrestrial > Soil > Grasslands... | reverse complement strand
AAATTAGTTTATGAAAAATCAAAACATTATGTTCACAAGAAGCGTTCCCAAGATGTCGAAGGCCCGGCTCTTCAGGTCGGTCCTGGCACTGGCGGGAGTTGCGTTAATCATGCAAGTCTCCCTCCCGCGCGCCCAAGCCTATGATCTGAGTAGCCTCAACGGCAGTTACGCCGACTCTTTCTCGGGCTTTGCTCCAGTAAGCCAGGGGTCACCACCCGTACCCCCGCCCATAAGCGTCTATGGGCCAGTGGACGAAGCGGGCTTGTATACGTTCGATGGCGCAGGCGGCTTCACGGCACGCCTGGTCTTTAACTTCGGTGGCGGCGCCATACTCAATGCGAGTTGGAGTCAGAATGTCACCGGGACCTATACTGTGAATGCGAACGGTACCGGCACCATGACTTTGACGGGGGACCATCGCCGCCACTTCGTGATCGGCGATGGTGGAAGGGAGCTCAAGTATGTGGGTACAGACCCCACCGGCGGCATCGTAGTCGGCGGTTCCATGGTCAAACAGTAGCAGGCAATAGCTCTGAAGCAGTTCGCGATCAGCCGTCACGCTTCACTGTGTGGCGGCTGATTGTTTCTCCGTCTGCGGAGAAGCACGCGCCCTGGTGTTGGCGATTGCGCGCTCGATGGTATTTCTCGGCTAATAGAAGGCAACAAAGACTCTCTTTCGATCGCCGGAACCAAACAGAGACTTCCCTTCCTTGTTTCCTTTTGTTTGAGGAAGTTCCGACATTTCCCCGTAACCTCGCGCTCGTTTCCGTTCTGTACTTCGGTGAACGGCCTGAAATGACTTCTCACGACGAGGAGCCAATGAAGGTCAGAACAACAAACTTAAAAAGAAAGAAACAACAATGATGAAAGCAAAACTAGTCAAGAGCATAACAAGCTCCTTACTCTTCGCGTGTGCGTTGGTCAGCTTGGTTGCCGCCATGGCGCTGGGCACGTCCGGTACCGCGCGGGCGGCGCTCGGCCCGCAGCCTTGCGGCCTGTACACGCTGAGGGGTTCGTATCTTTTCGCCACGCACGGGTGGAACATAGTCGGCGGTGTTGCGCAACCAAAAGCCATCGTAGAAGGGATCGATTTCAACGGGGATGGCACGCTGGTCAGCCCATTTGCCACGGTTAGCATAAATGGTACGATCCTCCATTCCAGCGGATCGCTAGGAACCTATACGGTTAACACGGATTGTACCGGCACGCTCTCATTTACCGGAGGTCCAAGCTTTGACATATTCGTCGAGCAAAACGGCAAGCAGCTTTGGATGATCCAGACCGGTCCAGGCTCACCAGTGTTTGAAGGGACTGTAACACGGGTACCCTAATAAGCCCTTCGGACTGTTGCGACGAGATTCGACCGGTGACTGGCCTTGCGAGTTTGGCGCGTTCCATCCGCGCCAAATCCCATCATCCTATTGTTTCTTTGCTAGGTCGGGCTTGAGCTTAAAGGTATCGTGAAACCTGCATGTGCTGCGCCTCCGTGGGATTCGCAAAACAGACGACAAGCAGCGGCCTTAAATCTCGCAAGCTTTTCTGCGTAGTATGGATATTCGCATCGTGATGGAGTCCCAGCCCGCGCCTCAAAATCGCTTCTTTAGCTGGACGTACCAGAACCGGCCTTTGATCGTGGTCAGCGATTCGTCGTAGCCGTTCTCGAAGCTGCTAGCCACAAACGGAGGGTCGGTATCGAACACGTTCTGCATACCAAGTGTAATTGTCGTGTTATTCAACCATGCACGCCATCCACAGGGATTGTACTCGGCCGTGGAGACCGGCATGACGTTTTTCTCCTTGCCATCTTTCATCCTCAGGTTTTTACCGCCCTCCTTGGCGAAACCGGGTACGGTCGTCGGCGGCGCGGGTGGCGGCAGATTGAACGTGTACGATGCGATCAAGTCCAGCGAAGTCCACGCGGCTACTTTCCGCGCGCGCCAAGGCCAGATAGAGGGAGTGTTAGGACCGCCGGTTACTGGCATATTTAGCTTCGGCGATCCGGTCAGACTGACATTGTCATCATTGTATTGGCCAACCCAGTGAATGACCGCGCCGGTATCAAGGCCCTGCATCCAAGTGTCAGCTGGGCCGTCGTAGTACAAGCTAAAATTAGCTCGATTCCATGGCAGCGAATTGGTCAGGGTGAATCCCGGTGGTGCGAATTCGCCCGCGATACCAAATCGTTTGGTGTTGAGGTTAACCTGAAGCTCGGCCCGGGAAAGCCACGTGCCGTTGACCGTGAATGTCAGCCGGCCGTAATCGCCATGGCCAAAAATCGAGGAGTCGAGAATATAAATCGCTTCGTAGTCGAGACCTTCGAAAACCGCGCCAGAAAGGTTGTCGTTAGAATCGATTACCAGCGTAACTGCGCCCCGGTCTGGTTGACCATTGGGGAGTGGCGGAGTCCCAGGTGGCGGCGGCGTCCGAAATACTAACCCGGGAAGATCGGCATCAATAATGAATCCCGCGCCGAGGGACGAGATTAGCGATCGCAAATCAATGTGCCACCAGTCCGCGCTCACGGTAAGGCCCTTGAGCCATTTCGGGCTGTAAACGACCCCGTAAGACCATTCATAGGCGATTTCCGGTTGCAGCCCGGGATTTCCACTAACCCGTTCCTCGATCTGGTTCTGGGTTAATCTTGAAAATGGATCGGCTCCTGGTGGTATCTCTGGGAAGTTCTGCGTGCCCGCAGGCGTAATCTCGAATAGTGTTGGCGCATGGAACGCTTCGGTGTAGCTGCCACGCAAGGTAACCGCGCCGATATACTTCGGGTCAAGCGGCTGCCAGCGCACAGAGACCTTCGGCCTCTGCCCGTTATACTGGGAGCTGGTCGCCGGCTGGTATGGAGTTAGAACTGTAGAAGTGTTCTGGCTGTACCATTCCTCCCGCTCGGCGAAATCAACTTCGAAGCTGTAAAAACCGGGGAAGTTCCATGTGGGGCTGGTAAAGGGAACCCGAACCTCCTGGTAGATTGACCAGACATCGCGGTTAACCCGGAAGCCTTGCCCATCCACAGAGCCAATCGATTGAAACGTGGAATTGAGCGGGTCACGATCGCGCGTCATTCTCTCCCCGCGGTACTCGCCGCCGATCGCAAATGAAACCGGCCCAGCGGGAAGATTAAACAAGTCACCGTTAATGGTTGCATAACCCAAGGGCAACTCGAATTCGCCGGTATTTTGCAGAGTGACATAAACTTTGCTTCTTGCCGCCCTGCTGTTGCGGCCCAAGATCCCAAGGAACGGATTGAACGCCGTGGCTGGATCCGTATCCAGGAGCGCCTCCCGCAATCCAATCTGGCTGACCTCGCCAACGGAAAGATCCTGTCCCTCGTTGCGTGAATAACGGAAACCGGTTTCCCAGTTCCAAGTCTTGAAATAATCGCCGAATTCTCCCATCTCACCCTTGAGCCCGACATCAAAGAGACTATCCCAGTAAGTGAACTTCTCACTTCTCTTACCGGTGTCGTTAATGCCGCGAAAGCGAACTCCGGTAGTTACGGGGAGGCCGCTTCCGTTAGGAAAGAAATTTGAAATAGTCGCATTTGCGACTGTGAACGGATTAAACGCATTGAAGATTGGCACACTGATGCCGCTGGGACTAAAGCCCACGTTCGTGCCTGGGATCTTGAATGGATCGGGCACAAACGGCACGGCTGCCAGAGACGTATCGAAATACGAGCGGACGTATTTAAAGTCGGCAAACACGGTCAGGTATTTGTCACACAGATCGCGCGCGAAGGAACCGTAGAAGCTCTGACGATCCGCCGGCGGCAGCGCTGGCGTGAAAGCCGCGAAGTTATAGAAGAAGTAGTCGCCGCCGCCTTTATAATCAGTGCCGAACTGTGGAACGTGTTGGGCTGCATTGGGCCCGATGATACCGGGCGCACCTGGATAGGCATTTGGATTAACGACAAAGGGGTTTTTATAAAATGGAGAAGTCGCCGCATTTGAAGCTGAGTGTGGTGGCGGCGAATTGGCGCTAAAAAACAATTTGGGGATCAAGCGGAAGCTGCCAACGCGACCAGGGAAGTTCCCGCTGCGAATGTCGAACCCACCCCAGGGTATTTGAAAGGCGTTACTGGAGAGATCCCGGTCGCGACTGAAAAGGCCGCCGGTACGTTCCCAGAAATCAGCAATGACCACAACGTCGGTCTTGTCATCTCCGGTGCCGGCTTTGATCCATGCCTCCCACTCGCCCATCTCATTGGATGCTCCCAGGTTTGTGTTCCCGTAACTACCCCCGATCTCCAGACCACGGAATTTATGGATCAAAAAGAAATTGACGACGCCAGCGACCGCATCGGATCCGTACACAGCTGAGGCGCCATCTTTCAGGATGTCGATGTGATCGATCATCGGGAAGGGAATGAGGTTAATGTCAATGCCCTGGCTAAACCCGGCGACGCCCAGCGAACCAAAGGCGACACGTTTTCCATCGACCAGAACCAGGGTTTCCTTCGGCAAAAAGCCGCGCAGATTCAGTTGGACAGTACCGTCACCGCCGTTGCCGATGTTGAGGTTGACGGTTCCGCCTGCCTCCTGCGGCAGAAAAGTTTGCAGGTCCTGTGCGTTGCGAATGCCCAGTTTTTCGATGTCTGTCGGACGATACGTATCTACTGGATTGGGACCTGTCTCTTCTGCGGTTGGAATGTTCGAGCCAGTGACGATGACCCGTTCCACTTCGGCAACCTGACCGAATGTGACCGAGGGCACGAGCAAATGCATTGTCGCTATGCTCCATCCGACACAGCAGATGAATGGTCGCTTGATGGAAAGCTCCTTTCGCTAATTGTCCGCGGTTTAGCAAATTCCCGGCCAAACAACAAGAGTTCCTCAGAAACAAACTCTCTTCCCGCCGAAGCAGCGGAACGATCTCCTTTTCTGCGCAACTAACTATCTGCTGGCAGCCTTGGCTGCGGCAACGATTTTGTCGAAGCGCTTATCACCGCGCAAAGAATCCCAGCGCGGATTGAACTTGAGATCGCCAATCCCCTTTGCTTACGAATAAACGTTATTCAGAGGAGTCACCCCGAAAGCATTCGGGGCTACAGCTCGGTGCTCGTCAAAAGAATGGCGCCGGCGCGTTTCATTTCATCGAGCGCGCGATCGATATCGCCCGATTCGAGCTCGATTCCGCGGCAGCCATCGAGGATGACATGCGTGTTCAATCCGAGGTGGCGGGCATCGAGCGCGCTGTATTTGACGCAGTAGTCCAGGGCGAGGCCCATCAGGTAAATGTCCTCGATCCCGCCCTTCTCCAAAAAATGCGCGAGCCCGGTGTGGCGGCGATGCACGTTATCGAAAAACGTGCTGTAGCTATCGATCTTTGGGTCGATCCCCTTGTGGAAAACGTGAGCGATTCGGCCCGTGTCGAATGCGGCGGCAAACTCTGCGCCGTGGGTGTTTTGAACGCAGTGCACCGGCCACAGGATTTGTTCGATACCGTCGAGAATGATGCAATCACCCGGTTTTTTGCCGGGATGATTTGCCGCGAAACTGCCGTGGTCAGGCGGATGCCAGTCTTGCGTGGCAAGAACCAGCTCGAATTTCAGCTGCAATTCATTCGCAAGCGGGATGACTTCATCGCCATGCGGCACCGGCAACGCGCCGCCGGGCAAAAAATCATTCTGGAGATCGACAATGATTAGCGCGTTCATTTTCGTTCACTGCATTGTTCCTGAGCGCGCGCGATCAATGTGGATCTTAACTCGTGCAATGATCGCTCGAGGCCGATTTTGTAAGGTGTCGGGTTCTTCAACCGCAAAATCTCGGGCGGCGTGCAACCGAGCTGTCTCCGCGCATACTCACGCGTAGCCTCGATCTTCGGCGCTCGATAGACGAGTTGGCCTCGGCGGAAGACGGGCACCAGCAAATCGGAGTAGTCGGTCTTCGCAGGAATTTCCGTTTTCTTCTCCGTTTCAAGATCGACAACTACACAAGGTTCGCTTATCGCATGATCGATTTCATGAATCGCGTCGGCGACGAATCTGTCGTCCGGCTGATGAAACCGCCGCACCTGTAATAAACCCGGACACGACGTCTTCGCCCGCTCATCGGAAACTTTGATGCGATATTGCCATTGACCGCCGGGGCGGCGCACCGCGCCGAGTTTATAAATGCCGCCTAATGCAGCATCGGGCTGGCCGGTCGTGAGCTTTGTTCCCACGCCCCACATGTCGATCTTCGCGTCGCGTTGTTTCATGTCCGCGATAACGTGTTCGTCCAGATCACCCGAACAGACGATTTTCGCATTTGTGAAACCAGCCTTATCGAGCATGCGCCGCGCCTCGATGCTCAATGCGACTCGATCACCGGAATCCAGCCGCGCCCCGACCATTTCGTGTCCTCGGTTCCGCAATTGTCTGGCTACATCAATCGCATGCCGCACGCCCTCGATGGAGTTGTATGTGTCCACCAGAAAAACGCAGTTGTTAGGCATTGCTCTTGCATACGTCTCAAACGCCTCGCTCTCGGTTTCGAAAAACATGATCCAACTGTGCGCTTGTGTTCCGCTCACCGGAATGCCGAATCGTTCGCCGGCCTGGAGATTCGACGTGCCCGCGCAGCCGCCGATGTAAGCCGCGCGGGCCGCCGTCAATCCGCCATCGACTCCCTGCGCCCGGCGCAGACCAAATTCGATGACTGGATCACTTTGAGCAGCCAGACAGACGCGCGCTGCTTTCGTCGCGATCAGGCTTTGAAAATTCAAAATGTTCAGCAGGGCCGTTTCCAATAGCTGGCATTGGGCAATTGGGCCGCAAACGCGGATTAATGGTTCGTTCGGAAAGACCAGTGTTCCTTCCGCAACTGCATCGATGTCGCAGGTCAATTGCAGACCGCGCAGATAATCGAGAAAACCAGAATCAAACAGCGGTTTGCCGTCATTCCCGTGCTGCGAGCCGAGATACGCAATTTGTGTTTCTGTAAAATGGAACGTGCGCAGGAAATCGATGGCCGTTGCCAGTCCGCAGGCGACGGTGAATTCTCCGCCGAACGGGTTCTCCCGAAACGTGACATGGAACGCCGCCTCGTAATCGCTCACACCAGCCTTCCAATAACCACATGCCATCGTGACCTCATAAAGGTCGGTCGTCAGGGCGATGAAACTGTGAGCCGACGGCTCCCTCATTCGACTCGCAATTTAAACACCCAATGCGGTTTCGCGAATGATTGGGTAGCGCACGCGTCTCGCGTGCTGGCGAGCGCGTCCTCGCGATCGCGGCACTTTTCTAGTGCATCAATTCACAACTAACAGGCCATACGGAAAGATCGTTTCGGCGCGACGCCGAAACCAGCACGCGAGACGCGTGCGCTACCCAGACGGCCACTCGCGCATCGCGTTCCGTTCCCTATAGAGTAATGAAATCGAAACAATCCGAACGGAGCTTTCCCTTTCTGCGAATCAACCAGCGCGAGAGCAAACCGCGGACGCGCGGCTTAACGGAAATGCGCGGACCGTACTACGCGGTAGTTGGACAGCGATACCTTGAAGATTTGTTCGAAATGATGGGGGCGTACGTCGATTCGCTAAAATTCGCCGGCGGCTCGTTTACGCTTATGCCCGAACACGCAGTGCAAGACATCATCAAGCTCTGCCACAAACACGATGTGCTCGTTTCCACCGGCGGCTTCATCGAGCGGGTGCTTGTCCAGGGCGGCGACGCTGTGCGGCAGTACGTCGCCGAATGTAAGAAGCTCGGCTTCGATATCGTCGAGATCTCAGCCGGGTTCATCTCCATTTCAACCGATGACTGGCTGCGGCTCATTGAATTGGTACGCAAATCCGGATTGAAAGCGAAACCTGAGATTGGCATTCAATTTGGTGCCGGCGGCGCGACAGCGGCCGCGGAGTTGCGAGCGGAAGGCACACGCGATCCGAACTGGGCGATCGCGCAGGCAAAGCGATTTCTCGAAGCTGGCGCGGAGATCATCATGATCGAGAGCGAAGGCATCACGGAAAATGTTGATCCGTGGCGCACTGATGTTCCTGCGAAATTCATTAACGAGATCGGCATGGATAAGCTCATGTTCGAAGCCGCCGATCCCGATGTGTTCGCGTGGTACATCAAAAATTACGGCGTGGACGTGAACCTGTTTGTCGATCACAGCCAGATCGTGCAACTGGAATGTCTGCGCGCCGGTATCTGGGGAACGAAAAGCCTTTGGGGACGCGTGGTAACGTATAAAGAAGAATGAGGAAGCACAAATGACGAATGACGAAGGACGCGTGAGTAAACTGTTTCGTCATTCCTTCGTCATTAGACATTCGTCATTTGTCATTTGGGAGTGAGGTGAAGCGAAAACCAATCGCTTGCGAGTTTCGCGACTTTCTCCAGAGCACCCGGTTCCTCGAAAAGATGCGTCGCGCCGGGAACAATCTCCAGCTTTACTTCGCAGTGCATTTGATCGTGCGCCTGCTCGTTTAACTCGATCACAATGTCGTCATTCCCACCGACGATGAGCAACGTCGGCGCCTGGACCTTTGGCAATGCGTCACCGGCCAGATCGGGACGTCCACCACGCGAAACCACGGCGCCGACATCTTGTGGGGTTTCGGCCGCTGCCACCAACGCCGCAGCTGCGCCCGTGCTCGAGCCGAAATAGCCGATCCGCAAATCGCGCGTTCGCTCTTGCGGTTTAGCCCACTTCGTGGCGTGCACAAGCCGTTCCGCCAGCAAACCGATGTTGAAGCGGTGCTCGCGAGTACGCATGTCGAGCGCTTCCTCTTCTTGCGTGAGCAAATCAAAGAGCAAGGTGCCGAGCCCGGCATCGTTGAGCGTGCGCGCTACAAATTGATTCCGCGGACTATGCCGGCTACTCCCGCTGCCGTGCGCGAAGAGCACAAGCGCCACGGCATTCTTTGGAATAGTGAGATTTCCGGAGAGAACTGCGTGCCCGGCCTGTATTTCCACTTCGTTCATTTCCTACTCGTATTGTTATTCTTGCTCATTGTGCAACGAAAGCGATGCGACGACGCATCGCACTCCGAAAGCACTTCGCGCAAAATCCATGGCACACTCGTTCTCGGTTTCGCGAAGCTTTGGGAGTGCGCATGCGTCCTCGCGTCGCTTTTCTTTGATCGCGAGCATGAGTCAGATTTACTGGAAGCTAAACTTTGAATGGATAAGTCTCGGGCAATTCGCCTTCTTCCCAAATGCTGGTTCGCTCCAGCGGCTCAACGGCGCGCGTTTCATCGATGTGAATGACCGCATCGAATTGTTCTGGGAGCCGCGCGTGAAAATAATGGCTCAACCGTTCGCTTTCCGGCCGATAAATCACACCGATTGCGCGCTCGATCCGGCGCTGTTGGAGGACGCCGATCTGGCCGGCACCCCGCAAATCGATCCAAAATCGAGGCAAACCAGTCTCGTGAAACAACTCTTCGTAACTGCCTCGTAGCGCTGGCCGCACGTTTTTGCGCTCCGCGGGCGCGCCCCAATCTGATGCTGCGGTCACAGTGCCATGATGAGTGGTGAATCCGATCAGCACAGCATCCTTGCCAAATCGCTCGCGAACCAGTTGCCCAACGTTCACTTCACCATAGTGGCGCGGGCGTCGCCAAGGTGGGAATTGTGCGCCCAGACAATCGCTTTGGGTTGCCGGCTACCATTAAGATGCGCGACCAGATTCTCGAGCGTCTCCACCATGTGCCGGTCGCGCAAGTTCCACGATGACGCGCGTCCGCGGAACATCGCCCGGTAATATTGCTCCGCATCCTTCACCAAGCGCGCGTTTTGCTCTGCGAAAAAGAATTCCTCTGCGGCCACTTCGCCATCGCGGCTTAAAAATTCGGTCGCCTGTTGCTGCAACTCGACGAGCTGTTCGACAACCGCCTTCTCACAAGATTCGATTGCGCCGACCGTCGTGGCATAGCCGTACTCCTGCGGCTTGCGGCTAAAATGATCGAAACAGGAGTAACGCAAACGTGCGCGTCTCGCAGCCTCGGGATCAGCTTTGTCGAGGTATTGAAGAACCGCGTCAATCGACGCATGCAAACTGTAAAGATCCATTCCGCAGAATCCAACCGGCGCTCGCTTCCGATCGACGTTTTTGTTAAAACCGCGCAACCACTCGACGAACTCCACGACGACTGTGTTGCGCCACATCCACGTGGGAAACTGGCGAAAACCCGAAAGCGCTTGATCTGCGTTGGTGTCCGCGGTGGCGCCCGCCACGGCGGGCAGGCCGCGCACGTAACGATGAACGCGGGCTGAATCCGGCCAATCCGCCTCAATGGCCAGAATGGAGAAGCCCTTCTCAGCGATGAGCCGTTTCGTAATGGTAGCGCGCTCAGAATAAAATTCGTGTGTGCCGTGCGTCGCTTCGCCGATCAGGACAAATCGCGCGTCATCGATCAGCCCTAGCAGCGCATCATAATCGTTGGAGCCGCCGGAGAGTGGCTGCGCGATCTCGCGAACAAGTTCGGAGTCTGTCATTGTTGGTCCGTTCGGTTTCGCTCGGACATATCTGGCGTGGCCTGGCTCAGTAACTCGCGTACGTCCTCGTCACTTGTCTGCGAAAAATCTTCGTAATACTGGCCGACAGCCTGAAAGTATTGAGGCGTGCTCAAGCAGATCGTTTCATCGGCTTCTTGTTCGAGCTCACGGCAAGTGTCTGGCGGGCCGACTGGCACCGCTACGACAATTTTTGCGACGCCCCGCTGTCGCAGCGCCTTCACCGCGGCGCGCATGGTTGCGCCGGTGGCCAATCCGTCATCCACCAGAATCACAATTCGACCACGCAGCTCGGGTGGGGGACGTCCTTCGCGATAGATTTGTTCGCGCCGTTCCAGTTCGGCTGTTTCCCTCGCGGTCACCGCTTCGATAGCCTCCTCTGCATGCGGTATTGCGCGCACGACATCTTGGTTTAAAACGCGCACACCGCCCGAGGCGATCGCGCCAGCAGCCAGTTCTTCAAAGCCGGGAACGCCCAGTTTTCGTACGATAAAAACATCGAGCGGCGCGCCAAGCCGCTGCGCGACTTCGAACGCCACTGGCACACCTCCTCGCGGCAGCCCCAGCACGATTACATCGTCGCGACCCGCATACTCGACGAGCTTCTCTGCAAGCAGCCGGCCTGCTTCGGTTCGGTTGGGAAAAGCGTGTTCCATGCGGGAACGCCCGTCGATCCACTATACTGCTTTGGCGAGCTCCGGAAACAGCCGTTGCATGTCCTGTGGAAAACTATGCTTCACCTTCATAGGCGTAATCCTTTTCGTTAGCCGATTTCCCTGCGGAAATGCGGGAAATCCTTCCTCTTAGGATTTCGCTTTTGGATGAACCGGTGCGTGTGCTTTACAGCGGGGCCCAGGATAGCGCGGCTTGCGAGACTTTAGGTTCCGCCAGCGGGATTGCGATTAGGCCAGGGTGGGGGTGGCGGCAGCTCGTAGCGTTTCGTCTTTAGTTCTTCCTGCATTTCCTGAAGCGCCCGGTCGAGTTGCTGGTCTTCGCCTTTGAATTCCTTCCCGGGATCATTATCGACGACAATATCGGGATCGACGCCGTGGCCTTCGACGATCCATTGTTTGCCGTCTTTTGAGTAGATAGCGAATTCCGGTTTGAAGAATTGACCGCCGTCGACGAGCGGCAGCGACTCGCGAATGCCAACGACGCCGCCCCAGGTGCGTTTGCCGATGAGTTTGCCGAGCCCAAGCGTTTTGAAGCGATATGGAAAGATATCGCCGTCCGACGCGGAAAATTCGTTGATCAAAGTCAGCATCGGGCCCGTGAACGTTTGCGGCGGATCTGTTTGCGGCATGCTGTTGCGGGCGATCCCGATCATTACGAGCGCGCGCCGCAATCGTTCGATCACCAGCGGCGAGACAAAGCCGCCGCCGTTACCGCGAACATCGACAATCAGCGCGTGCTTTCGGATCTGCGGAAAGTAAAGCTTGGTAAACTCGTCCAAGCCGGGCCGGCCCATGTCAGGAATGTGAAGATAGCCGACTTCGCCGCCTGTTTTCTTCGACACGTAATCGATGTTCTTTTGCACCCAATCAAGATAGTAAAGCGGCGCTTCGTCGGCCGTGGGCACAACGGTCACGTCACGCGCTCCGGCTTCGCTTGGTTTGGAATTCACGTGCAGGATCACTTGTTTCCCGGCGGTGCCGATGAGCGCGTCGTAAAGATTGGGCAAGCTGGATACCGGCGTGTTGTTGACCGCGAGAATGTAGTCGCCCGGTTTCACGTTCACGCCGACATCTGTGAGCGGTGAACGCGTCTGTTTGTTCCAATTTTCGCCCGGCAAAATGCGCTCGATGCGATAGGCGCGCGTGGCTGGGTCGCGTGAAAATTCGGCGCCGAGCAGGCCCAGCTTGATGCGCGGGGTGTCCGGGCGTTCGCCACCGGCAACGTAAGTATGGCCATTATTCAATTCGCCAACGAGCTCGCCTAACAAGTAGGTGAGATCGTTCCGATGATTCACGAACGGCAGCAGCGCGGCGTATTTGTCGCGCATCGCCTTCCAATCGATGCCGTTCATCGTAGGCGAGAAGAAGAAGTCGCGCATTTGCCGCCAGCATTCGAAATAGATTTGGCGCCACTCAGCATGCCGATCCAACTGCATGTCGAGCCCTTCGATCTTGTGCTCATGATCCTTGGTCTCGAGCTTGTCCTTCGGTACGTCGATGATGGCGTAATCTTTTTTGATTTTCACCAGCATCTTTTTGCCATCGAACGTGATCTGGTAATTGTTGGCGTCGCCGAGGACCGTTTCCTTGCGATCATCGACGTTGTAAGCGCAAAGGTGCGATTTCTTATCTTTCTCGCTGAATAGGTCTTCTTCCTCTTCGCCAACTTCATCAGCGGCTGTGCGGCGCAGATAGAAAATGCGACCATCATCGAGCATGCGGATGTTGCGATAATTTCCCGGCGTAATTTCCAGACCGAGGATGCGGTTCTGGATGCCGTCGGTGTCCACTTTCACCAACACTGGCTTCTTTGGTTTTTCTTCCGGTTTTGTCGCGCTCGGGCTCGGCTCCGGCTTTTTCTCTTCGGCTTCTTTTGCTTTTTCTTTTTTGCGTTTTTCCTCCGCCTTGCCGACTTCATCGCTTTTCGGCGCGAGCGGGTTTGCGGTATCCTTGGCAAGCGTAACGAGATAAACGCGTTCCATATCGCGATAGACATTTGCGAATTCCTCGTCGCCAAAAGTCGGTTTGAAATCGCGTGCAGAGCTGAGCAGCAAATATTTTCCGTCATCGCTGAAAACCGCTTCGCCGGACCCGTACCAGCTATCGGTGACAGCGGTCTGCTGTTTGTTTGCGATTGAGTAGAGGTAGACGCGCGGGATTCCGTTCTCCTCGGGGCGCACCCAGGTGATCCACTGACTGTCCGGCGACCAGTTATAACTTTCGATCTCGCCGTATTTGTCTTGGTCGACAGGCGTCACCGCTTTGCTTGCGACATCAACATACCGCAACCGCTGCAACCGATCGCTCCACAGCAATTTCTTGCTGTCGGGCGACCATTTCGGCGCGTAGTAATAAGTGTCCGCGCCGTTCGTGATTTGCTGCGGCTCGCCCTTGCCATCTTGCGATCGCACATACAACTCGTTCTCGCCGGTCACATCCGAGTTGTAGGCGATCCACTTTCCGTCCGGTGACCAAACCGCGTCGCGTTCGTGCGCGCCCGAAGTTTTGCTCAAATTACGTGGCGTGCCATTCTTTGCAGGCACTGAGAAAAGATCGCCGCGCGCGACTGCGATCGTGCGTTCACCGTCGGGCGCGAGGTTGACCGACTCGAGATGCTTTGAGGCATCAACGAGCGCGCCGCGGCCGCTGTGGAAATCTTCCTTGATCTCTATCGGCACAAGCGTGGCTTGTCCTGTGGCAAGGTCGTAACGCCAGATGTATCCCGCTTGCTCGAAGACGATC
>Ga0209056_10005007_pt1 | contig 13878 bp, 12 predicted proteins | sample GraSoiAngelo_114_FD_185876 | JGI IMG/M metagenome (GOLD analysis project Ga0209056, IMG submission 185876) | Grasslands soil microbial communities from the Angelo Coastal Reserve, California, USA - 14_0903_13_40cm (SPAdes) (version 2) | ecosystem: Environmental > Terrestrial > Soil > Grasslands... | reverse complement strand
CGTCTCCCAGGACTCGCTCATACGCGTCCATCTCATCCGCGCGGGGGTGCCGAGTCCCCAGCATCTCCGCGGGTTGGCTGCGCGTCTCCTCCCCCGGCGCGATGACATTCGCTCCGATGGCGATCGCGATGTCGGGGCTGATCCGCAACCGGCAGTAATTCGGCACGAGGTCGAAGGTCTGAAACATCGTGGGCGGCCGGCGGAGCCGGACGACGACCTCGGTGCACGTCACGGGCAGGCACTTTCCTGCTCGGATGTAGAAGGGCACGCCCCGCCAGCGCCAGGAATCGATCTCGAGTCGCACGGCCGCAAACGTCTCCACCTGGGAGTCTGGCGCCACTCCCTCTTCCGACCGATAGCCACGAAACTGCCCGCGCAGGACGTCGTCCGCGGCGAGCGGCGGGATCGCCTTGAGGACCTTCACCTTCTCATCCCGGATGGATTCGCTGTCCGTCCTGACCGGCGGCTCCATGGCCAGGTTGCTCAGGACCTGAAACAGATGGTTCTGGACCACGTCGCGGACGGTGCCCGTCTCGTCGTAGAACGCGCCCCGGCCCTGGACCCCAAAAGCTTCGGCCAGGGTGATCTGCACGCTCTCGACATGGTTTCTGTTCCAGAGGGGCTCCAGGAAGGCGTTCGCAAACCGGAAAAACAGCATGTTATGCACCGGCCGCTTGCCGAGGTAATGGTCGATGCGAAAGATCGTCTCCTCCTCGAAGCACCCGAACAACGTTCGGTTGAGAGCCTGCGCCGAGGCGAGGTCGCGGCCGAAGGGCTTTTCGACGATGACGCGAGCGTCGTGGGTCGAGCCCGACCGGCCCAGCTGTTCCACGACGAGCCCAAACAGCGTGGGCGGGATGGCAAGGTAGTACGCCGGCCGCCGGGCGGGGCCGAGCTGTTGGCGAAGGGCCTGGAACGTCGCCGGGTCCCTGTAGTCGCCGTCGACATAGCGCAGGAGACCGCACAGCGTGCCGAACGCCCCGGCATCCAGTCCGCCGTGCTGCTCGACGCTGTCGCGCGCGCGGGCGCGGAGCTCGTCGACCCTCCAGCCGGCCTTCGCCACGCCGATGACCGGCACGTCGAGATGGCCGCGTTTCACCATCGCCTGCAGCGCCGGAAAGATCTTCTTGTACGCGAGATCGCCCGTCGCGCCGAAGAATACCAGGGCGTCGGAACGGCGGTCGCTCATCGTGAGCTCCTGTCATTGCCGCCCGGCCTTTCGAGGTGTCCGCCGAACTCGTACCGCATGGCTGACAACACTCGGTCTTGAAAATCCGCCTCACCGCGTGAATTGAAGCGCTGATAGAGCGCGGCGGACAGCACGGGCACCGGCACGGCCTCGTCGATGGCGGCCTCGATCGTCCACCGCCCCTCGCCAGAATCCGAGACCTGACCCGAGAATCTCGACAGGCCGGGATCCTTGATCAAGGCGGCTGCCGTCAGATCGAGCAGCCACGAGGCGATCACGCTGCCGCGTCGCCACACCTCGGCGATCTCGCCGAGGTCGAGGTCGTACTGGTAGCGCTCGGGGGCCCGCAGCGGCGTCGTCTCGGCGTCGATCGGGCGCGCTCGCTTTCCGGCGTTAGCGCCGCGTAAGACGCTCAACCCCTCGGCATAGGCGGCCATCAGACCGTACTCGATTCCGTTGTATACCATCTTGACGAAGTGGCCGGCGCCGTTTGGTCCGCAGTGGAGGTAGCCCCGCTCGGCGGTGCCGCCGATGTGCTCTCGCCCCGGAGTGCGCGGGATGTCGCCGGCGCCGGGAGCCAGCTGCGCGAAGATCGGATCGAGGTGCTTGACCACCGACGCCTCGCCCCCGATCATCAGGCAATACCCGTGCTCCCGTCCCCAGACACCGCCGCTGGTCCCGACGTCCACGTAGTGGATGTCCTTCTGGGCGAGCTCCTGCGCGCGTCGGATGTCGTCGACGTAATACGAGTTACCGCCGTCGATGAGGATGTCACCGGGCGTGACGTGGGGCAGAAGGTCGTTGACGGTCGTGTCCACGACCGCCGCCGGAACCATCAGCCAGATCGCCCGCGGCCCCTCCAGCTTCTTCACGAGGTCCGCGATCGACGAGGCCCCGACCGCCTTTGCCCGGGTCAGCTCCTCGACCGCTTTCGGGGACGCGTCGAAGACCACGCATTCGTGGCCGCCGGCGAGAAGCCGCCGGGCCATGTTGGCGCCCATGCGGCCGAGTCCGATCATTCCGAGTTGCACACTTGACTCCTTTGACGCGCCGATTGCTCGGCGGGGTCGGTTTCGTCCTCCAGCTGATTCAGGGCCGCACGCAGGCGTCTCCGCGCGGTGGCCGTACCGTCGCGGGCGCCGACGATTGCCGAGCCCGCCACCAGCACGGTGGCGCCGGCCCCCACGACCCGCGGCGCTGTCGTCTCGTCGACGCCCCCATCCACTTCCACGTCGCACCCAGGCTTGGGCCGCTCGATCAGCTCGCGCACCCGTCCGACCTTCGGCAGAGTCGCCCTCAGGGGGCCTGGGCTCGCTCGAAGATGTCCACGAACTCGCGGTATCGACGCGCGATCTCGGCGACGGCGTCTTCGCGTGTGCTGTTCTTGGCCCGCCACTCGATGAGCGGCTCCCAGAAGTCCGTCCGCCCGACGGCGAAGCCGATGAACCCGGGGACGCTGGCTGCCGTCGTGAGCCACTCGCGCACCTGCTTGTCGTCCTCGCCCCGTCCCAGGATAATGCAGCCCACCCTGGTCCGGCCACCCCGGCGCGCGGCGGCCACGATCCTCTGGCAGTCCTCGCGCCGGTCGAGCCCTTCGACCTTCCAGACGTCCGGCTCGACCTCGGCATCCTGGAGCTGCTGGATCGCCTGGACCATCAGCCTCGGACGGAGCACGGCATCGTAGGCCTTCGTGTCCCCATGGAAGCGGTCGAGCTGCGAGCTGTCCGCGGGCACTAGCAACTCGAACATCAACCGGCTCCGGCTCTTGTCGTGCAGGTACTGGGAGAGTCGCTTCAGGCGCGCCGCCTGTCGCCGGTTCACCGCCGGATCGCCCTCCGGGTTATAGCGCACCAGGACCTTGCAGAACGTCGGTTGAAAGGCCTCGATGTGCTGAGCGAAGTCCTCGCCGTACTCGAAGTCGAACTCCTCCTGCCCGCTCTTCTCGGCGGGACAGGCGAGCGTGTAGCCGTGGGCCGCCGCGTCGCGGAGGATGGCTCGACCGAACTGCTCGTCCACGAGGATGCCGGCCTTGTCCTTGGGGACGCCAGCGGCGATGGCGGCCCTGAAGCCGTCGTAGATCACCTGCTTGGCGACGGCGATTTGCGCCGTCTGCTCGGGGCTCAGCGCGCCCTTCCAGCCGAACATCTTCGTCTGGAACGACCCACGGTGGTCGAAGGGCAGGACATACAGCGGATGGTCGAAGCCCACAATTGTCATCTCCCATTCCTCAGCTTCCGGTAGCGCCGGATCATGTTGTTTGTCGAGCTGTCATGGCCGAGGATCGGCTCCGTCTCGCTCTCGAGCTCCTGGATGATCCCCTGGGCCAGCGCCTTGCCCAGCTCGACCCCCCATTGATCGAACGAGTCGACGTTCCAGATGGCGCCCTGGGTGAACACGCTGTGCTCGTAGAGCGCGACGAGTTTTCCGAGTGTCTCCGGTGTAAGCCGCTCGGCGAGGATCGTGTTCGACGGACGATTGCCCGGGAACACCCGATGGGGAACCAGGCGGTCCGCCGAGCCCTCGGCCTTGACTTGCTCGCGCGTCTTGCCGAAGGCGAGCGCCTCCGTCTGCGCGAACACGTTCGCCAGCAGCATGTCGTGGTGCCGGCCGAGCGGGTTCAGGGCGTGGCCGAATGCGATGAAGTCGCAGGGGATGAGACGGGTCCCTTGGTGGATCAGCTGGTAGAAGGAGTGCTGGCCGTTGGTTCCCGGTTCTCCCCAGTAGATGGGGCCGGTCGGGTAGCCGACCTCGACGCCCTCGAGCGTCACGTGCTTGCCGTTGCTCTCCATCGTCAGCTGCTGCAGGTACGCGGGGAAGCGCTTCAGGTATTGCTCGTAGGGCAGGATGGCCACCGTCTCGGCCCCGAAGAAATCCGTGTACCAGATCGTCAACAGGCCCAAGAGCACCGGCAGGTTGCGCGCGAACGGGGCGGTCCGGAAGTGCTCGTCCATCTGGTGGAAGCCCTCCAGCAAAGCCCGGAAGTTCTCGGGACCGACGGCGAGCATCGTCGACAAACCGATCGCCGAGTCCATGGAATAGCGGCCGCCCACCCAATCCCAGAATCCGAACATGTTCGCGGTGTCGATTCCGAACTCCGACACCTTCCGGGCGTTCGTGGAGACGGCGACGAAATGCTTGGCCACCGCCTTGACGTCTCCGCCGAGACCCTTCAGTAGCCACTGGCGTGCGCTCTCGGCGTTGGTCATCGTCTCGAGCGTCGTGAAGGTCTTCGACGAGGCGATGAAGAGCGTTTCCGCGGGATCCAGGCCGCCGGTCGCCTCCACGAGATCGGTCCCGTCGACGTTCGAGACGAAGCGAAAGGTCATCGCGCGATCGCTGTAGTGCTTGAGCGCCTCGTAGGCCATCAGGGGGCCAAGGTCGGAGCCGCCGATGCCGATGTTGACGACGTTGTGGATGCGCTTGCCGGTGTGCCCCCTCCACGCGCCGCTCCGCACCCGGTTCGAGAAGTCGGCCATCGCGCCGAGGACGGCGTGGACCTCGGGCACCACGTCCGTGCCGTCCACGAGGATCGACGTGCCGCGCGGGGCTCGCAGGGCTACATGCAGGACGGCCCGGTCTTCCGTCTGGTTGATCTTGTCTCCCCGGAACATGGCGTCGATGCGCTCGCGCAGGGCGGACTCCTCGGCCAGTCGACCGAGCAGCGCGAGGGTCTCGTCTGTGACGCGATTCTTTGAGTAATCGAGGTAGAGGCCGACGGCCTCCGCGGTCAGGCGCTCGCCGCGTGTCGAGTCGTCGGCGAAGAGCTTGCGAAGGTGGAGCTCTCGGATCTTCTCGTGGTGGGCTTCGAGGGCCCTCCAGGCCGGGCGCGCCGTCAATGGCAACATTCCCGTCATCGGTTCCCCTTTCATTTCCTCAGATGCACACAGACGCTGAGGCGAGGGGCGGCCAAGCGTCATCACGAGCTCCGCACGTCGACGGCTTTCGCACCGGCGACGCCCTGCCCCGTTCGAAAGACATTGTTGTCTGCGCCGTCAGCTTGCGGGCTCGTACAATCCTCGACGGTAGCCTGAGCGCCGTCCCTCCGAGTTCCGGCCGACTAGGTCGCCATCGGCTTGATATCCATACGACCCCCAGGTTCTATAGGATGGATCTTGTCGGCGCCTGTCGCTTCCACGGAACGTAACTCGTCGACGGGAAGCCCGAGCGCCATCCACTGAGCCAGACCGCCCTGCAGGGGATGTACTCGGGTGATGCCTCGACGCTTGAGCTGGAGCGCCACCCGGGCGCTCGTGGCCTGGTTCGGTCACGAGCAGTAGAGGATCAGGTCTCGGCCCCGCAGTTCGGCTTCGTGTCGATCGATGTGCTCGGCTTCCACCCAACGGCTGCCCGGAATCGCATACGGCACGGCCGCCACATCGAGCGGCGTGCGGAGATCCACGATCGTGACGTCCTCGCCGGCGTCGAGGCGCCGCTTGAGCGCCTGTGGTGAAACGCTCGCCGCCCGGAGCCGCCGCAGGTAGAGCCGGCGACGCGCGTATTTGATCAGGATGTAGCCGCCGAGCAGGGCTGCGAGGACGACACTCAGCCGGAGTCCCAGCGCCGCGACGTGGAGGGCAACCACGGCGACCGCATCGCTGAACACGTATCCGACTCCGATCCACACTCCCGCCCACAGCAGCACCCCGGCGAGTTCGTAGAGGGCGAACCGCGTCCGTTTGACGGCAAACATGCCGGCGAGCGGCGGCAGGACAGTGGTCACGCCCGGAACGAACTTCGCGACGAGCATCGCGCGGACGCCATAGCGGATGAATACGTTTTCAGCGCGCCGCACGCAGAAATCGGGCTCGAGCGATAGACGGCAGAGACCTGTCAGGACCCGCGCGCCGCGGCGCCGCCCGAATTCGTACCACCCCAAGTCAACGCTCAGGGCGACGACCATCATCGTGCTCAACATCAGTGGAATACTGCCCCGCCCGTGCGCCGCCAGGGCGCCGAATCCCAACAGCGCCGGCACCGCCGGCAGTGGGATCCCGACTTGCTCGGCGACGACAAGAGCGGGGATAATGACGAGGCTGTATCGCTCGAGCATCTGCAGGCTGTCACCGGGGCTCATCGCACGGCTCCGACGGTCATCCTTCGTCGGCAAGGGTCATCGGGTGGCAGCCCCCTTCGCCTTCCATCAGTCTCAGCGGGACGACCACCTGGCGAAAAGCGGATGACGCTGCGGTCAGTAGCCGTGGCTCGTGAGCCGGCATGCGCTTGCCGTGACGCGTTTCGCGCGTGCCGGCGCCCCGCAACAAGGCACTCAGTCCGCGGGACGCGGGTATCATCGCGCGGGGTCGGCGCCCGGAACCGGGCGGTCGCTGCGCCCGAAGAGCGCACGGGCCCGCCCGTCCAGAACGGCCGCGTCCCGCTGCTGCAGGTAGGCGCTCTCGACCGCGCTGTAGAGGTCGAGCGTCGTCTCCTCGACGCCTTCGTAGAGCTCCAGATTCAAGGATCGGGTGTTGACGGTCTTCTCGCCGGTGGCGCCCGCCAGCGCCCCGATCGGCGCGACCCACGTGACAGGGTCGAGCGCGGTGTCGAGGACGAAGCCGAACGCGTCGCGGAGCGTGAGCGGCGGCAGGAACGGCACGACCAGGTAGGGCCCGGGGCCAGCACCCCAGACCCCGAAGGTCTGGCCCATGTCGGCCGTCGTCCCCTCCGCGACCCCGAAGCTCGGTGCCGCGTTGACGAAGCCGCCGAGCCCGAAGATCGTGTTGATGACAAAGCGGCCGAGCTCCTGGCCCATGTCGTTGAAGCGTCCCTGGAGTGCCGTGCTCACGATCCGCCGAACTGACCCGACGTTGGCGGCCTCGTTCGTGACCGCCCGCTGCGCCCAGTTGGGCACGACCTTGTCGTAGGCCCTCGCGACCGGCTCGACGACGTGCGAGTCCAAGCTGTGGTTGAACGCGAAGGTCTTCCGGTTGAAACGCTTCCAGGGGTCGTACTCGACGAACGCCTCCTCCTTGGCCTCGAGACCGAGCGCCTGACCCGCGCTCGCCGCGGCCGGCTCGGCCGAAGCGAGGCTGGCGATCGCGACTGACGTCGAGACTACCCCCACCAACAGTCCCACCAATATGCTACGCATGATAGGTCCCCCTGTCTCGCGGCCCGTGCCGGGCACCCCGGAACGGGTGATCGGGCTGGGCGAGAGCTCACGCCCTAGCGAAGCACACCGGCCAAGAACTGTTGCACCTCGGCTTTCGGCGAACGGCGAAAGGCCTCCGGCGGGGCCTCTTCCACGACCCGCCCCTCATGCAGCAGGTCGATGCGATCCGAGATGGCGAAGGCCCACGGCACGTCGTGGGTCACCACGAGAAAGGTCGTCCCGAGCGCCTGGTGAAGCTCGGCGACCAGTCCCCCGATCAGCCGGGCGGCGCTCGGATCCAGCCCCGCCGTGGGCTCGTCGAACAGCATCACCTCGGGCGAGAGCGCCAGCGCCCGGGCGATGCCGACCCGCCTCTTCATGCCTCCGCTCAACTCGCCCGGATACCGGGCCTCGAGCCCCGGCAACCCGACGCGCGCCAGGAGCGCCGCCACCCGGTCCCGGATCTCCGGCTCGCGCCGCTGCGTGTGCTCCCGGAGCGGAAACGCGACGTTCTCGCCAACGGTGAGCGAGTCGAACAGCGCCGCGCCCTGAAACACGACGCCCATCCGCCGCCGGAGCGGCAACATCTCGGCCTCGCTCAGCGGCACCTCGTCCTGCCCGAAGAGCAGGATCCGGCCCGCGTCCGGCTTGATGAGCCCGGCGACCAGCCGCAGCAGGGTGCTCTTGCCGGCGCCGCTCCCGCCGAACACGCTGACGATCTGACCGCGCCCAAGACTGAAGTCGACCCCGCGCAGGACTGGACGCCCGCTGAAGCTCTTGGCGACCCCCACGAGCCGGACGACCTCGGAATCTCCGACGCGGGTCGCCGGGATCACCCCCGCCGGCATCGAGTCGGTGAGAGTCTCGATCACTCGAGGTACCGGACGAGGGCTCTCATAACGCCGCTATTTCGCCAGGCGAAGCGTGACTCCCGCCGCGGCGAGCTTCAGATCGGCCCCTTGCGTCGTGGAGACGAGCCGGATGACGACGCCGTTCTGGTTCCGCATGATGGTGACGCCGGCCCCGCCCGCGACGGTCGCTTCCGCCTCGGCGCTCGTGTAGCTTCCATTGAAGTCTACGAGGGTCTCGAGGTGGTGCACGGTGCCCCTGGCCTCTGCGCGCATCACCCCGACTTCCCCGACCGAGAGCCCCGTGGCCGTGAACGGATAGTCCTGGCCCCGGTAGGTGAGCACCCCATGGCCCCGGGTGAACCCGACGCCCACTCCCACCGACTCCTCCGTGAACTTGACGGTCGCCGCGGGCGCCGCGTCCTGTGCGAGCGCGAGGTTCCCCAGGAAGAGGACGATTCCCGCCACCACCACTGCGCTCACCGTCTTGCCACGCATATGACACCCTCCTGTGTGGAGCAACGACTCTGCTCGCCGGCGCCAGTGCCGTGGCATACGACGCCGAGGCTCGTTGCATCCCGTCGATTGTTCTGTTCGCCCCGTCTGTATGGTTTGAGGCTTTCGCCCGCACCATGGATGCACAGGACGGTGTCCCTCGCCAAAAGTTCGTTCGGCGATCATCGGGTCGATTCTCACGCTCCGCGGCGACGTCCTGGACACCACGTTCCCTGATTTCGAAACCGTCGCCAAGGAGTCCCTCCGTTCTGGAATCTGAACGCGCGGGATAAATGGCAATGGGGGTGCCGGATTCTCGGAAATTGCGGCGCAACGTAAACCCCTGCGGAGCCAGGGCGAATCCGAGAATCGTCCTGCTGACGGAATGATCGCGCCAATAGCGGCGCGCTGTCGGTGCACCGGCGAGGCGCCGTCTAGCGCCAATCACGGCCGTCGCACGCGACTAGGTTCGCCACGCAGACCTGCGCGACGGCGTGGCTGATCGGCGCCACGCCTGTGAGGGCCGGCGCGGCCGGCGGCATCGGCCATCCGAGCTCCGATCTTTCCCGTCTTGCCTTTGAATCCGTTCCGACGTGTCTCGCATCTCATCTCTGGGAGTTGTTCAACCGCTGACGGACTTCAGGGAGAACCGGGAGGGGCTCCTGGCGAATGGTCGGCGTGCTGCCTCGCGAGCGTCGTGCTCTCAGGTCCCTCTAGCGTTTCCCCAGATCGCCGGCTACCCGGGGGAGGCCGTCGTGAAGCTCATGGACGTCTGGGCCCACGCCGGGACTCCATGCCGCGCTCAGGACCATCCGTCTAGCGTCAGCGGAGGAGGATGTGCATGAAAGGCCCTGTGGTCCTGCTCGTGACGCTCGCTGCGGTCGCCTCGGCCCTGACGCCCGCGCCCGCTCAAGACTTGACCCAGGTCTTCAAGAACGTGAGTCCGTCGGTCGTGGTCATCCGGACACGCGAGAAGGAGGTCTCGGACGAGGGCCAGCTCATGAAGTTCGGCGAGGTCGGCTCCGGCGTGCTGATCTCGCAGGACGGGAAGGTGATGACGGCGGCGCACGTCGTTCATCTCGCCGACGCGATCACCATCGAGTTTCTGGGAGGCGAGAGCGAGGGGGCGCGGGTCATCGCCTCCGAGCCGGACGCCGACGTCTCGCTCCTCAAGCTGGACACGATGCCGAAGGGGGCCCTGGTCGCGACGCTGGGCGATTCCGACAAGGTGCAGATTGGTGAGCCGATCTTCATCATCGGCGCGCCCTACGGGATCGGTCACACCCTCAGCGCCGGCCACATCAGCGGCCGCCACCAGCCCGACACCGTCTACCACGACCTGGCCAAGGCGGAGTTCCTCCAGACCGACGCGGCCATCAACCAGGGGAACTCCGGCGGGCCGATGTTCAACATGCACGGGCAGGTGATCGGCCTCGTGAGCCATATCATCTCGAAGTCGGGCGGCTTTGAGGGGCTGGGGTTCGTGGTCACATCCAACATGGCGCGTCGGATGCTCCTGGAGGAACGGTCGTTCTGGACCGGCATATCGGCCCGGCTGCTCACCGACGACCTGGCCAGAGTGCTCAACCTGCCGCAGCCGAACGGCCTCCTCGTCCAGCGCGTCGCCGATCACTCGGCGGCCGCCAAGCTTGGGATCCGCGGGGGCACGATGAAGGCCACGATCGCCGGCGCCGAGCTCATCCTCGGCGGCGACATCATCCTCGAGTCGGTCGGCGTCCAGATCGTCGACACGGCGAGCCGTCAGAAGATCCGCGACCGGCTGGCGCACCTCAAGTCCGGCGATCCCATCAGGGTCAAGGTGTTGCGAGGGGGGGAGGTCGTTGAGCTGAGCGGGCGGATGCCGTGAGGGGACCAAACCCGGTCTCAGTGGTGCCGCGACCCCAGCCTCCATCGAAGCCAGTCGGCAACTGATCCGAGCGCCGACTCACTCCTCGCGGAGGACAGCCAACGGCGACCGGCCGAGTAGCCGGAAGGTTCCGAGCCCGCCCACGGCCAGCGCCACGGCGGTGGTGCCAGCGACACTCCATGCGAGCAGGCCGGGCTCGAGCGTCCACGGCACGTCGAGCACGAACGTGAGCACCGCCCACGCGAGGGCGGCGGCGAGCAGCGTGCCGCCCACGCCTGCCGCGGCGCCAAGGCACGCGTATTCGACGGCGAACGCGCGCGCGACCGCTGCGCGCGTGGCGCCGAGCGTCTTCAGGATCACCGTCTCGTACAGCCGCTGGGAGCGGGTAGCGGCCAGCGTCGACGCCATCACGGTGATTCCCACCGCGATGCTGAAGAGCGCGATGAGCCGGATGGCGAGGCCGATCTCGGCCAGAACGGTCGCGACGCGCTCGAGCACTTGCCGCACCGGGATGGCGGTGACGTTCGGGAACGCGGCCACGACCTGATCTTGCAGCCTCGTCTCGGCGGCCGCCGGCACCCGCGCCGTCGCCATGTACGTGACGGGCGCGCCGTCCAGCGCGCCGCGCGAGAGAATCGCGAAGAAGTTGGTCGTGAGGCTCTGCCAGTCCACCTTCCGCAGGCTCATCACCTCCGCCTCGACGGTCACACCCTGCACGTCGAACGCGAGCGTGCCGCCGATGGAGACGCCGAGGTGCTTCGCCGCCGCCTCCTCCAGGGAGACACGCGGCGTCCGGGCGGCGTCGGCCGCGGTCCACCAGCGGCCCCGTGTGATCGCGGTTCCCGGCGGTGGTTCGGCGGTGGCCGTCAGCACGTACTCGCGCGTGAGGTACCAGACCGCGTCGGGTGCGGCGGTCTTCTTCGCCTCGATCAGCGCGCGGGTGACGGGCGTCCCGTCGATGGCCGCGAGCCGGCCGCGGATGACCGGCGTGAGGACCGGAGCCACCCCGCCGCTGGCGGCGGCGACGAGGCGGCGGAACGGCTCGGCCTGATCGGGCTGCACATCGATGAAAAAGAACGAGGGCGCCTCCCGTTTCCGCTCGAACGCAATCTGACGGCGAAGGCTCGCCTCGAGGAGAGCGATGGCGACGAGCAGCATGACGCCCGTGCCCAGCGCAACCACGACCTGCACCGCGTGACCGCCCGGCCGGCGGAGACCGGCGAGCCCCTGCCGCCAGGCACGGCCGCCGCGAGGCGGCAGGCATCGCACGAGGAGGATGAGCCCCCGCGAAAGCGCCGCCAGCACCGCGAGGGCGGCCAGCGCGGCGCCGACGAAGATCGCCCCGAGCTTGAATGACCCCGCCTGCCAGAGCGCGAGCGCGGCGAGCCCCGCGACGATGGGCAGCGCCGCTCCCCACGGCCGCGGGGCGCGCCACGCCGCCGCCTCGAGGTCCCGCCGCAGGATGAGCGACGGCGGTACCTCTCGGACCGCGAGCAACGGCCAGAGCGCGCACAGGAGCGCCGTCAACGTTCCCGTCAGGAGGCCGCGCCCAATCGTCCATCCGTCCCACACCGCCTGGAGGGCGAAGGGCGCGAACGGCTGGACCGCCCGGACGAGCACGGGCTGCATCAGGACGCCGAGCGCCGCGCCGGCGAGGCTCCCGAGCAGGCCGAGGGCCAGCACCTGGAGCAGGAAGGCGGCGAGCACCATTCGCGACTCGGCGCCCAGGCACTTGAGGACCGCGACGGTCGCGAGCTGCCGCCGGACGAACGTAACGACGGATGACGCCACACCGATGCCGCCGACGAAGAGGCTCGCGAGCCCGACCAGCCCGAGGTAGGCGGCGAGCTGGGAGAAGAAGCGCCGGAGACCGGGCCGAGCGTCATCGAACGCCGTCACCCGTACCGACGGGTCGGTGACCGCGTGCTCCAGCGCCTCGACCGCGGTGCGCGGCGACGCTGCCGCCGGGAGGCGCACGAGCATCCGGTACCGGACGCGGCTCCCGTAACCGACGAGGCCGGTGAACTCGAGCGCTCCGGCGGCGATCATCACGCGCGGACCGAGCGCCACGACACTCGACGCGCGGTCGGGCTCTCGGTCAATCACGCCCGCGATCGTGAAGCGCGCCGTCCCGAGCAGGAGCGGATCGCCGACGGCGAGACCGAGCCGCTCGAGGAGCGACCTCTCGACGAGCGCCGACCTACCGTCCCCGATGAGTTCCCCGAGCGGGCGGGACAGGGCGAGCTCCACGCGCCCGTACAGAGGGTACCCCGCCTCCACGGCCTTGAGCTCGACCAGCAGGCTCGCGCCGTTGGCGGGGTTCCGCGCCATCGCCGCGAGCTCGCGCACGGCCGTGGTGGTGGCGCCCTTGGCGCGCAGGCGGTCGAGGGCACCCCGCGCCGCGGCGTCGGGCGGCCGGGCCGATCGGAGCTCGACGTCGCCGCCCGCGAGCGCCTTCGCCTCGCCCGCGAGCGCGCGGTCGAGGCTGGCGGCGAAGGTACCGACGGAGACGAGCGCGGCCACGCCGAGCGCGATGCAGGCGAAGAACGCAAGGAAGTGACGCCACGCGCCGGGCGTCGCACGCCAGGCCGTCCGAAGCGGGAAGGCGGAGGTCACGGCTGTCCGTTCAGAATTCGGCCATCCCGGAGCCTGACGATCCGCCCCGCGTGGCGCGCCAGCGCCTGGTCATGGGTGACAAACACGAGCGTGGAGCCGCGCTTGCGGTTCAGGGCCACGAGCAGCTCGATGATCTGGGCGCCGGTCGCGGAGTCCAGGTTCCCGGTCGGCTCGTCAGCCAAGAGAAGCTTCGGGCGAAGCGCGACGGCGCGGGCCACCGCCGCGCGCTGCTGCTCACCGCCCGATAGCTCAGCGGGGTAGTGGTGCGCTCGGCCGGCCAGCCCGACCTCGTCGAGGAGTTCGCGAGCGCGCGCGAGCGCGCCCGGGAGGCCGGCGATCTCGAGCGGCACGGCCACGTTCTCCGCCGCGGTCAGCGTCGGGATCAAATGGAAGGACTGGAAGACGTAGCCGAGCGTCTCACGCCGGAAGCGCGCCAGCCCGTCCTCGTCGAGGCGCGTCAGCTCGGCGCCGGCGACCACGATCGAGCCCGCGGTCGGTCGATCAAGCCCCGCGAGGAGGCCGAGGAGGGTCGATTTCCCGCTGCCCGACGGGCCGGTGATCGCGCAGACCTCACCCGTCTCCACGTCGAGCGCGATCCCGTCGAGAATCGTCAGGAGCCGTCCCCCGCTCGAGAGCTGCATCACGAGGCCGCGGACCTGAATCATCAAGCGACTCATAATACACTGCGCCCGTGACTCCCTGGCTTGCCGCCGCGCTCGTGGTGGCCGCCCTCGGCCTCGGGCCCCGGGCGCTGGTTGAGGGCGCTCCGGTAATC
>Ga0209056_10005001_pt1 | contig 13886 bp, 15 predicted proteins | sample GraSoiAngelo_114_FD_185876 | JGI IMG/M metagenome (GOLD analysis project Ga0209056, IMG submission 185876) | Grasslands soil microbial communities from the Angelo Coastal Reserve, California, USA - 14_0903_13_40cm (SPAdes) (version 2) | ecosystem: Environmental > Terrestrial > Soil > Grasslands... | reverse complement strand
GGGTAGTTGACATCCACCACATGACACTGACAGCGCGGGGCCGGTAGTTGTCTTGAAACTCATGTAGTAGTTCATGTAGTAATCCAGCGAACAAATGACGCCGAATCAATACTCCGCAATGTCGCTGCGTGACAATTTCGAATAGAAATCGATCGTTTCCGACATTTCTGGACGAAAGGTCTCAGAGTTCGGGACCGTGAGGCCCCGGGTTCAAATCCCGGGCCCCCGACCATTTTTTGAACTCAGAATCAGCGCATCCGATGGTTCTCACGCGGTCGCCGTTGCACAAGGAGGTCACAGATTTTCTTGGAACTCGGTGGCGGCAGCCCCGTCCAAGTGGATTACGGACCGTCGATTGAACTCGCTCACGGCTCTAGCACAGCCGATATATCAGCACGCGCACGGCCCCAGGACCGTGAGGCACTTGGGTTTGAAAATCAAAGGCGCTGTCCACGCCCGTGTGCTGCCGACGCACAGGCCAGGACCATGAGCCACAGGGTTCACATCCCGCGCCGCCGTTTCGTCCTGCTCGAACTCATCGCATCGAACCTGTACATGGCCTCAGCGCTATTCACGCTGAAAGCCATGTTCTGGGTGAATTGGCAGGAGCCGGCTTTCCTCAAACCCCTCTGAGGAAAAGCACGCCTCCTGGGCCGCCTTTAGGAGCTGAAGTTTGCGATTGACGAGGCACAGCCGATACCCTGAATCCAAACGTTCTGGAGCCCGTCGATGTCCGGTGCGATGTCGTCGGCTGAGACGATTATCTGCCCGGTGAAGGACTCGACGTTACCGTCACCGGCGCGGTAGAAGTCCGCCACGATTACGGCCGTGTTCTCATCGGTGGTTGCGGTCTTCAGGGTCTCCGCCGCTGATCCAGTGCATTTGAAGGTCGTGCTTCTCAAGAGGTTGACTGTGTCCCAGCGAACGCCCTCGCCGCTGAGACATCCCTTCAGCGGGCCCTGCCCGATGTCGTTAGTGCAGCGAAAGCCGCCCGCGGACTTGACGAAACCGGTGACCGGATTGTAGGAGCCGCCGCCCGTAAGCGTGGCCGAACCGGTCCGAAACCCGCTGATATTCCTCGCGTTGAAGCCGAAGCCAATGTTGCCGCTGGCCGCCGAAGCGATCGAGGCAGTCAGCACAATGGCGGTCAGCGCTGCGGCCACCAGGCCACCTGCAAGAACGAGTCTTCGTTGCATTACTTCTTCTCCTAAATGTCTTGCCAACGAGATACATTAGTCAAAGAAGCTCGCTCTCGAGAGAGTTATTCCATACATGCTAAATGTGTGACGCAAAGGGTCTTGTCAGGTAGGTGGGCAATGCAACGACCACCTGGCGGGCAGTCCTAGTTGGCCGGGGTCATCGCTCGCTCAAAGGCTCGTCGACGAGTTCGACGTATTTGCCGAACCGCACGCCGGCGGTCACGGGGTTGGTTCCAGGCCGGTCAGCAGCTTCTTCAGTTGTAAAACGAGGGCACCACGGTCCTCTTTCGTCAGAGCCGAGAGCAATTCCTGCTCGCCGGCCGCGTCGGCGGCCACTGCCTGCTCCAGGACCTTGTTGCCGGCGACCGTAAGATTGACCAGCACCCCGCGTCGATCGCTCGGGTGGCGGCTGCGCTTGACGTAGCCGCGACGCTCCAGGCGGTCGAGCCGGCTCGTGATCCCCGCCGACGAGAGCATCAACCCTTTGAACAGCTGCGTGGGTGACAGCTGCTGGCCGGAGCCCGCGAGGAGCAGTGCGCCAAGGACCCCGACCTCGCCCCGATTGAGGCCGAACCGCCCAAAGACCTCCTCCTGGTGGCGGGCGATGTGAAGGGCGATCCGCGAGATGCGAGCGGTCACTTGATATGCCTCGATTTCCTTGCGCGTTCGAGTCGCCGCCAGCCGGTCGAGCAGAGCGTCGGTCCAATCCTTATTCGCCATGCCTCCCATTATAGGAATAACTCTCTCGGAGGAGAGATTCTTTGTCTGATGTATCTCGTCAACAAGCAGTCTCAAAGAAGGAGAGAGAGGCGCCATGTTTTCGAAACTCGTAATTGCGGGTGGCCTGATGGCCGCCGCGCTGACGTTCGCGGCGTGCGGTTCCAGCTCAGCCGATCCTTACGCGGCAGCGACCAGCCCTACGCCGACCGCGGCACCGACGGCGGCGCCCGTGTATGTCACACCAAGCGCTGTCGCCAGCCCACAGGCAAACGGCATCGCCATCAAGGTCGGGAGCAGCAAGCTGGGTGAGATCCTGGTCGGCCCGAGCGGGAGGACAATCTACCTCTTCCTCGCCGACTCTGGCACCAGCTCGAGCTGCAACAGCGCCAGCTGCGTCCAGAACTGGCCGCCCGTGCTCACTAAAGGGGCGCCGCAGGCAGGATCCGGAGTTTCCGCTTCATTGCTTGGCACCACGACACGCAAGGACGGCACCACCGAGGTGACTTACGCAGGCCACCCGCTCTACTACTTCATCGCGGACAACCAGGTTGGCCAGGTTAGCGGCCAGGGGATCGACGCATTCGGAGCGCCCTGGTACGTCGTCTCCCCGTCCGGGATGCAGATCAGCTGACGACCTGATGGATCGAATCCAGCACCGGCGGCTGAGCCAACGCCGTCCGCCGGTGCAAACCCGATCGTGCCCTTGACCCCGCGTGACTGTGTCATCAGACTGGCTTGTAGCTTGGGCATTCCTATTAATCCCGTTGGGCCTCTACACGTTGTGGTACTTCAAAGTTCGATGATGGCGCGCTCTGCGGTCGTTCCGGTTTCGGGTCCCCTCCCCGAAGCTGTCGATAAGGCCGGTGGGCGCCCCGTTATCTGGAGCTGGTTCGCGCAGCGCTGAGGACCAATGACCGCGGAGGCGGGTGGTTCGAGTCCACCGCGGCCCTCCGGGTTGGAGTCGAAGCTGGGTAGACAAACGATCGGGAGTCAGTCTCCGAGCCCCTGGAGGTCACAGCTGTGTCACGCATTCAGGGAACCAGGCGGATACACGAGGTCACAGGAGGACACGAAGAAGATCCAATTCGAGTACAGGAGGAACCGCGCGGACACCATGGGACACGAGAGGACACGCGATTGTGCCGGTTCGGGACCGTGAGGCCCGGGTTCAAATCCCGGGCCCCCGACCAGTTTTTGAATTCAGAACGGTCAAGTGCCGCTATACAGCGAGCGAGCGTAGGTCACGGGGGGTCACAGGGAGATCACGTCGCCTTCCTTCAGTAGGGCCGCCCTGTGCTTCGAGACCGGTATGCGAGGAGCGCGCCCGCGACGCCGAATCCGGTGATCATGCTGCTCGACAAAAGTGGACCAGGATCGTCGACGCTTGTGAGCGCTAGGGATCCGAAGACAAAGAGCCACGCGACACCAGCGGCTGTGGACCAGCGCACAGCCACCGGCCCCGGGCGAACAATCAGCACGACGCCGATCAGCAGACTCACAATCGCGCCACCTAACACCAGGGCCGGCAGAGCTGGCTGCTGCAGCAGTATTCCGAGGTCTGCCAGGTTCTCCCCAACAAAAACGAAGAAGAGCAGTCCCGAACAGGTCAGACAAGCAATGATCCAGAGTGCGCCAGCCAGTCGAAGACCAAACATCACCCGCTCCTACAAACGTATTGCGATTGGAAACGGCCCCCGCCAACATTCCACGTCACTGGAGTGTCCATCCTCTGCCTCACCGCGCTGCAGCGGGTGCCACCCCCACCTGACGGAAGGCCCAGTTTCGGCCAGTCAGATATCCGCCTAGGCCGATCAGGATCAGTGCGTTCACGCCATGGAGTCCCGACACCAGCGGTATGCCCATATAGGCCAGCAGTGACTGGATGACGAGGAGGACGAAAAGGATTCCGCTTAGGATGGTCGTCCGCCACGGGTAGCGGGACCCGAACGAGCAGCCGACCATGACCAAGATGGTCAGGGCTATGAGGTCTCCGTTAGCTCGGTGCAGGCCGGCGAACGTGTCAGCCGTCTTGAAAGCCGAGTAGACGTCTTCGGCATTGTCATCGGCCTGGAAGATCGTGAGGATGGCTGCAGCCACAAAGTAGAGCTGAGCGACGAACTGGATCATCAACACCACACAGGCCACGGAGTAGGCCTTCCGAAAAAAGGTCATATGGCAGCCCTCTCTAATGTGATCTGTCGGCCTTTTCCAGTGAACGATCAACTCGTTCACTAGTGACCGTCACTAGTGACGGACTCGCATACTATGAGTTCTGCGATGCCCGGTGTCAAGAGAGCCGGCCCACCGAGAATGTCCAGGCGTGAACGGGCGAAAGTAACTCACTGGCGGATTGTCAGGGCCGCCTACACGCTCTTCTGTGCCCAGGGGTACGCGGCAACGACGATGGCCCAGATCGCTGAAGCCGCCGCCGTGGCGGTCCAGACCGTCTACTTCGGGTTCCACGTCAAGTCGGCCTTACTCAGTCGCGCCTATGACTTCGCCGTGATGGGAGAGGACGAGCCGGTCCCCCCGGAAATGCAGCCCTGGTATGGCGCCATGGCTGCCGAGTCAGACGTGGTGCGCGCCATGCGTCACATGGTGGAAGGCTTGGGCGAGATCACAAGGCGTGTGACACCGCTGTATCTCGCTGCACGGGCGGCGGCCGACGGCGATCCCGAGGCCGCGAAGGTTATCGCTTTACACGAGCGGTGGCGCGCTGACGGCTATCGTCGGCTGCTCGAGCTCCTCCGCCGCAAAGCCGCCCTCCGGCCGGGGCTGACACTCAAGCGCGCCACCGACCTGCTGCTCCTGTTCGGGGGCATGGACGTGTATCACGCGCTCGTCGTGACTCAGAGGTGGTCGCATCAAGAGTGGGTCGATTGGTCCGCTTCGACGCTGGCGCACCAGCTCTTTGGCTACGTCCGGAGTAGCCGCCGTCGCTTGCCGCGGGGGTACGTGTAAATGGGTTTCGAGAGCAGCTGTGTCACAGATGTGTCACGCATTCGCGGAACCGGGAGGACACGAGAGGACACGAAGGCGCGTCAGATCGGGTACAGGAGGACACGCAAGGAAACGCCGGGACAGCAGGGGATACGAGATACGGCCGGTTCGGGACCGTGAGGCCCCGGGTTCAAATCCGGGGCCCCCGACCAGATTTTGAATTTGAAGTCGCACCGCCAACACGTGCCAACATGACAGCGGCGCGGTCACGTGTAGTAATCGTGTAGTAGTTTCGACAGACCGGCTGTACCGGTTGGGTGGACGTGCCTTCGGCAACCTCATCCACTGGTACGGTGGCTGATAAGGGCGGCCACTTCGCCGCCTGGGAACAGCCGGAGATCTTCAGTCAGGAGCTGCGCTGCCTTCAGGTCGTTGCGTGATCAGAAGGTTGAGTGATGCGAAATGCTTGACACCCATCACGAAAGGGCTACCTTGAGATCGAACTGTTTCGGGGACGGGTTGTGGGAGAGAGATCTGCGTGCGCATCACGCTCTCTCACGTTGGCATAGCGGCTGACGACAAAGCCGATGAGCGCCCGGCTCCTCACCTGATCGAGGAGATGAAATCGTGCCTGCCAGAACCGCGGTAGATGTATCAATCCGACCCTTCACCGTCGATGTTTCGGAAGAGCAACTGAGCGATCTTCGCCGGCGTATCGCCGCGACACGCTGGCCTACCAAGGAGCTGGTCACGGATCGGTCGCAGGGCGCGCAGCTGGCGACGATCCAGGCGCTCGCCCGCTACTGGACGACCGATTACGACTGGCGCAAATGCGAGGCGAAACTCAACGCGACGCCGCAGTTCAAGACCGAGATCGACGGGATCGACGTCCACTTCATCCACGTGAAGTCGCGGCACAAGAACGCGATGCCGCTGATCATGACGCACGGCTGGCCCGGCTCCGTCATCGAGCTGCTCGAGACCATCGGGCCGCTGACCGACCCGACCGCTCACGGAGGCCGCGCTGAGGATGCCTTCGACCTCGTGCTGCCCTCCCTGCCCGGGTACGGGTTCTCGGGCGAGCCGATCGAGGTAGGCTGGGACCTGGGTCGGACCGCACGGGCCTGGGCAGAGCTTATGAACCGCCTCGGATACACCAGGTACGTCGCCCAGGGCGGGGATGTGGGCGCCGGCGTCACCGACGCAATGGGCCGCCAGGCACCGGAGGGCCTAATCGGCATCCACACGAATCTGCTCGTGCCTGCGCTGGGCGGCAGCATGCCGACGGGCACCGACGAGGAACGCGCTGCGGCCGCGCAGATTGCCACCTTCCAGAAGTCCGGGGAGGGCTACTTCATCGAGATGGCCACCCGTCCGGAGACGATCGGCTACGCCCTGCTCGACTCCCCTGTCGCTCTGGCCGCCTGGATGGCCGACCACGACACCGATGCCTACTACAAGATCGCTCGCGCCTTCGTCGAGGGGCAGCCCTCGGGCAACCTCACGCGCGACCACATCCTCGACAACATCACGCTCTACTGGCTGACCAGCACCGGCGCCACCACGGCCCGGTCGTACTGGGAGGCCTACGGACCCGACGCGCCGGCCGCTCGCCAGCAGCCTTTGCCGCCGCCGACGATCCCGTTCGCCTTCACGACCTTCCCGGGCGAGATCTGGCGGACTCCGCGCAGCTGGGTCGAGGCGAGCTACCCGAACGTCATCTACTTCCACGAGGTCGACAAAGGCGGCCACTTCGCCGCCTGGGAGGAGCCGGAGCTGTTCTCGTCCGAGCTCCGCGCCGCGTTCAGCTCACTGCGCTAGCGACAAGACGAATGGAGCGCTACTGATCGGGAGGGGTGCAGCCAGCGCTTCCGTACCAGAGGTTCCGTTCGATCCCTGAGTAGAGCCCGATGGCGGCTTCCATCCGGTGGTTATGCGGCGGATACTGCCGGCCGGGAGCGATCGTTACCTGGATGATGGTCAATCGCGGGTCGCGGAAGAGCACCAATTCCTGGCCTAGGGGGTCGGGAAGACCTTCGATGAGGCTGCTCGGCTTACTTACAGTCAAATTCAGAAGATCCCTTATTGTGTCGACCGGACGGTCGGTATCGAGCGCCGCAAAGCAGCTTTCGACAAAGCGGCCTATGTCAAATGCAGGCATCAGTGTCCCCAGCCGCTCCTAGCCCAGCAACGGACTACACAACAGCCTCGTGGCAAATGTGGCGACACTTTCATCTCGCGAGCTCCTAACGCGCGCGGACCGGGTAGCGCAGATGTGTGACACCGACGCCGGCGACCACCGTTGGATTGCCGAGGATTACAGGTGCCTTCTGAAGCCGGTCAAACAAGGGGACCCCAGAGCCCAGCAACACCGGAGCGAGGTCGATGTGAATCTCGTCGAGAAGGCCGGCGTCGAGGCACTGTCGAATTGTCTGGCCACCGTGGACGCCCACCGCGCGGTCTCCCGCGGCAGACGTGGCCTGTGCCACAGCGCTTTCCAGGCCTTCGGTCACGAAATGGACGGTCGAGCCAGGGCGGGGCCAACCATCCGGCACGTGGTGAGTGACGACGAATGCTGGTATTCCCCACGGGTGCTGGCCGCCCCAGCCGTCGGCCAGGTCGAAGGTGCGGCGGCCGGTGAGCATCGCACCGACCTCACTCACCAAGGCCCGCAGGTGCCTGGCGCTGGCCGCGGAGACGTGGAATGTGAAGTCCGAGCTGGGATTGGGCACGTCAACATCGCCCGCCGTATACCAGGCGAAGACTTCCGCGACACCGTCGTTGGCATCAGCGACATAACCGTCGAGCGACATGGACATGATTGCAATCACCTTGGCCATGGTCTCTGCTCCTCCCGACAACGATTAGGCTCCGTACACCTATGACTTCCAGAGCACTCCTCGGAATTCATCGACACCCCAATTCAGAGTCCCGGCTTAAAGACCATGTCCCAGGCAGCGACCAACAACGTCACGAGGACCAGCCCGTACCCGACAAGCCAGCGGCTGATCAGTCTCACCAATGCGCCGTCAGCATCACTTGCCTCGGCGGCCCTAGCCAATTGGATGCCGACACCGCTCAAGTAGACCGCGCCGATGAGGAAGGCGATCCCAAAGAGTCCGAGCGCGAGGAGGACCCAGACCTGAGTGAACTTCCAAGCCGCGTTGGCAGCAACCATCCAGACTCCGCTCACAAGAACCAGGATCACAGCGGGCATCAGCGCTCGAAGCCCGACATACCGGAGCGTCCGAGCGAACTCGCCGATCGCCTTTGGATCCGGGCTGGATTGTGCCCTTCGACCGACAAGCATCAATACCACCCCACCGCCGACCCAGACCATGGCCGCCACGACGTGTACGAGATGGATCCAGTCGATGGTCACCAACCCCCTTCTGCCAGCCCACGCCCACACTTGATCAACGTCTTCTCTCGATGCTTCCCGAGGTCAGGGGTTCAAACGTTAGCGAGCAAATGTCGATGCCCACAAGATCCAATTTGGCGCTGCCACAGCAGGCCAATTTGATGACCCGATAATTCCCCGTTAGATAGATGTTCGAGCCTCCCCGGCGCAGGTCTGCCGCGACCACCATTAAAGGAACTGGGGCCGCCGATGAGACTCCGCTGCCAGGCAAGTTGGTGGACGACCTTCAGATCAACCTCATCGGTCGCAAGAACATTGGCCGCGAGATCTACCACCAGCTCCTGCAGGCGATTCAGGAAGGCCGGCTGGAATCTGGCACGAGGTTGCCCCCAACGCGGGAGTTGGCAAGACGACTGAAGGTTGCTCGCACTACCGTCGCCGTCGCGTACGACCGCCTTGTCGGTGAGGGCCTTCTGGAATCTCGCATCGGGGCAGGCACGTTTGTGAAGCGGGGAGTCGTCAGTGCAACCACCGACGCTCGTAACCTGGACAGTCCCCTGGTTCCCAAAGAGGCATGGGTGGGCTTCCCGACGAGTTATGTACGGAAGCTCTTTGCGGGGCGCTTCGAATTCGACTTCCGAACAGGTATCCCGGATGACGCTGCATTCCCATACGCGAGATGGCGCCGCCTGATGGCCCGCCAGATGCGGGCGTCGAATGCGCTTAGTGGCTATGGGGACCCAGCTGGGCATCCGGGCTTACGGGCTGCGATCGCCCGCCACATCTCGCTGTCTCGGGGAATGCAGATCGACCCTGAAGAGGTGACCGTGACCAACGGGGCGCAGCAGGCTCTCGACCTCATCGCAAAGGTCCTGATCGAAAAGGGCGACAGAGTTGTGGTCGAGGATCCTGGGTATCCTCCGGCGTGGCTCCTGTTTCGAACCGTAGGCGCGCGCGTCGAGCCAATTCCAGTCGATGACGAGGGCTTGGTGGTCCGCGCGTTGCCTCCTGACACCCGGCTGGTTTATGTCACACCGTCGCATCAGTTTCCGATTGGCGTGACCATGTCGTTGGAGCGCCGCTCGAGCCTCCTCGAGTGGGCTCGGCAAACCAACGCCGCGATCGTTGAGGATGACTATGACGGCGAGTTCCGATTCGGCAACCGTCCCCTCGAGTCGCTCCGAGCCTTGGATCCAAACGGCCAGGTGATCTACGTCGGATCCTTTTCCAAGGCCACACTGCCGAGCCTCCGCATCGGCTTCGTTATCTCACCGAACAGCCTCACATCGGCAATCCGAGCCGCAAAGCATTTGAGTGATTGGTACACCATGTGGGCGGTTCAGGGAGCCTTAGCTGACTTCATCGAAGAGGGATGGTTTGCGCGTCACCTTCGAAAGATGCGGAGGGAGTATGAGGAGAGGCACAACGCGATTCTCGCCGGGCTGGATAAGCATTTTCAGTCGCTCCTTAAGGTCACTAACTCGGCGGTCGGTCTGCACGTCTGTGCGACAGCGACTGAACTGTCCCCAAGCGACCTGCACCGAGTGGTCACCAGCGCCAAAGAGGTCGGCGTGGACGAGTTAGCTCAGTATTCCGCAGGCCAGCCCGTGCCCGGACTCCTGTTTGGCTATGGGGCGATTCCGACAGAACGAATCGATGAAGGCCTCCGTCGCCTGAGGAAATCCTTTGTCTGAGGCAACGCCGCCCGCACCTGCATGATCAGGTTCCATCAACACACGAGGTTCAACTGAGGGCTGGAGATGCTGCTCGAAAACAAGAATGCGGTGATCTATGGTGGCGGCGGCGCCATTGGCGGCGCGGTTGCGCGCGTCTTTGCTGGTGAGGGTGCGCGCGTCTTTCTCGCGGGCCGCCGCCAGCCGGCTCTGCAGCGGGTGGCCGACGAGATCGCGCATGCAGGCGGCACGGCCGAGACCGCACTGATCGATGCGTTGGATGAGCGCGCCGTGGATGAGTACGTGGCAGGCGTTGCCGGGCGAGCCGGAAGCATCGACATCTCCTTCAACGCGATCAGCCATGGCGACGTCCATGGGATGCCGCTGCTGGAGATGCCCTACGAGGAGTTCGAACGCCCAGTCAGCCGGGCGATTCGGGCGAACTTTCTCACCACCCGAGCCGCCGCGCGCCAGATGGCCAAGAGTCAGAGTGGCGTGATCATGGGGATCACCGCCACCACAGCTCGACACGCAATTCCAGAGGTCGGCGGCACTGGAGTGGCGTTCGATGCAATCGAGAGCCTCTTCCGGCAGTGGGCTGCGGAACTCGGGCCGTTAGGCATCCGGGTGGTCTGGCTGCACACGACCGGCATCCCTGAGGCGTTTCATGGGCCCGGCGGGCAGCAACCTGCCTATGGCACCGGTCGGCCGATGTCAGGCGAGGAGTTCGTCCGCTGGCTCAAGAGCAAGACGATGCTCGGCCGGCTCACGACGCTCGCAGACGTGGGCCAGACGGCCGCTTTCTTGGCCTCAGACCGCGCCGGCGCGATGACTGCGACCGGCGTGAACCTGAGCGGGGGCTCGGTTCCGACAAGGTAAACCGGAAGCCGACGCAATTACATTGCCTCACAGATGCCCGAACTGCCGAGCGGAACCGTCACCTTCCTATTCACCGACATCGAGGGCTCGACTCGCCTATTGCAGGCCCTCGGCGACGCCTACGCGAAGGTTCGCAGCGACCACGCCGTCATCATCCGCGGCGCCATTGAGGCGGGAGGTGGCGTGGAGGTCGACACGGCCGGCGACTCCTTTTTCGCCGCCTTCCCGACTCCTCACGGCGCAGTGAAGGCGGCCGTGATGGCTCAGCGAGGCCTTCAGTCCCACCAATGGCCCGGAGGTGCCCGGGTGCGCGTCCGCATGGGTGTCCACACGGGTGAAGGTGTCGCCAGCGGTTCGCATTACGTGGGCATGGACGTGCATCGAGCCGCTCGCATCGGCGACGCGGCCCACGGTGGACAGGTCATCGTTTCCGCGGCAACACGTGGCCTGGTGGAGCACTCACTCCCGGCGGAGACCACACTGCGGGACCTCGGTGAGCACCGGCTGAAAGATATCCCGCATCTCGAACACCTCTTCGATCTTGTCGTCGCCGGGTTGCCGGCGGACTATCCGCCTCCCCGAACGCTGGACGCGCGCCCTAACAACCTGCCTGCGCAGCTGACTTCATTCATCGGCCGCGAGGAACAGATCGCGGAGATCAGGCAGCTTTTTGATCGCACTCGCCTCCTCACCCTCACCGGGCCGGGTGGAGCTGGCAAGACCCGCCTCGCCCTACAGATCGCGGCTGAAACGTTGACCGAATATCGGGACGGCTCTTTCTTTGTCGACCTCGCCTCAGTCACCGATCCGGTCCTGGTACCCGCCGTCATCGCTCGCGCGCTGGGAGTACCGGAGGCGCCCGGGGTCTCGATCGTTGAGAGCCTTCAGACCCATTTGCGTGAGCGCGAGCTTTTGCTTGTGGTCGACAACTTTGAGCAGGTCGCGATTGGCGCGCCGGTGCTGGAGCAGCTTTTGACCGCCGCGCCCAAGGTCAAAGCGCTGGTCACCTCACGTGTGGTCCTTTCGTTGAAAGGTGAGCACGTGTACGCGGTGCCACCGCTGAAACCACCTCGCCACGGGCAGATTGATCTGGCTGACGTCGAACGCTTCGATGCAGTGAGGCTGTTCACGGAGCGCGCCCAGGCGGCGCAGCCGCGATTTCGGCTCACGACCCAAAACGCACAGGCGGTGGCTGAGATCACCGCCCGCCTGGACGGCCTGCCGCTGGCCATCGAGTTGGCGGCGGCTCGGACTAATGTCTTGTCACCCGAGCAACTACTGGCGCGGCTGCAGCCGAGCCTGACCCTGTTGACGTCCGCGGCGAGAACGGTTCCAGGGCGCCAGCGCACGTTGAGAGGTGCAATTTCGTGGAGCTATGACCTCTTAACCGAGGCCGAGCGACGACTGTTCACGCTCCTATCTGTCTTTCGCGGAGGTTGGACGCTGGCGGCTGCTGAAAGTATCGCCAGGCCAGAGGAGCAGGGACTCGATACGCTCGGAGGCCTGTCCTCACTGGTGGACAAGTCGCTGATTCGGGCTGACGAACCCAACGGTCAGCCGCGGTTTTCGATGCTGGACACGATTCGCGAGTTCGCGGAAGAGCAGCTCTCGTCAGGCGAATTGGAGGCTGTGCGCCAACGCCATGGCTACTACTTTCTTGAGTTTGCTGGTGCGGCTGAGGCTCACCTTACTGGAGCGGACCAGGGTGAGTGGCTTACGGCACTGGAACGGGAGCACGCCAATCTGCGAGAGGCGCTTCGATGGGCGGTGGACACCGACCAGGCCCAGCTGGCGCAGGAGGCCGCGGGGGCGTTGTGGCGGTTCTGGCACCAGCACGGACATCTGGCCGAAGGTCGGAGATGGCTCGACGAGATCCTGGCCATGCCCTCCGGCCGGCAACCCACCGCGGCCCGTGGCCAAGCGCTGACAGGAGCTGGCGGCATCGCCTGGTGGCAGATCGATCACTCGGCGGCGAGGGCTTTTTACGACGAGGCGCTGGCGGTAGAGAGGCAGGTCGGTGAGCCGGCCCGGATCGCCGAAGCGCTCTATAACGATGCCTTCGCTGTGGGAGCCGCCGGCGATCTCCAGGCTGCCAACCGCCTGCTCGAAGAGTCCCTCGATCTGTACCGCCAGGTGGACGACGAGCAGGGAATGGCTCGCGTGCTGGTAATGCTCGTACTCCCTGACGCCCAGGCCGGCAAGTGGGACTTGGTCATCAGCCGCATCGAGGAGGCGGTGTCCATCTGGCGCCATCTGGGAGAGCGCCTTCAGCTCGCCTTCGATCTGATCTGGCTTGCTTTCGCTTACGGCCGTGCGGCTCGCTGGCAGTCTGCGCACCAGGCCGCGGTCGAAGCGCTTTCGATCTTCCGCGAAGTCGACAATGCGACCGGGATCGCGCTCGCCTTCCGAGATCTCGCGTTCCTGGCCATCTGGGAAGGCCGCCCGCACGATGCTCTTCGGTTCGCGGGGGCAGCCGCGTCTCTGAGCGAGAAGATTGGCGGCGGCCCGCCGCAGGGCTTCGGCGGCATGCTGGAGGGGGACCCGGCGGCGGAGGCTCGAAGCCAGCTTGGAGATGCAGAGGCGGAGCGCAGCTGGCAGGAGGGTCGCGACCTCGACGTGGACGCCGCCCTAGCCCTAGCGCGGCGCTCAATCGGCGAGTGAGCAAGGCACAGATTTCACAATTTTTCAAAGAAACTCAGCGCCTGAAGGCGGTTGCAAAGCTGCCCGGGGACCGTCCGTTTGCACTCACGCATCGTTATCACGTAGCCGATATGTCAGCTGACGCACGGCCCTAGGACCGTGAGGCTGTTGCGTCTTGACTCCGAGTGCCCAAACGACGAGCCAAGGTGCTCCGCTGGCAAGTGCTGCGCTCTGACGACTCGGGCGTCGACCTTAGTTAACCCTGCATCCGTTGATCGTTCAGGCTGTGGATCATGATGACCTCCTCACCGGTTACTGGCTGGCGCGCGGCCGGCCGCAACTAGAGACCAACGGGAGGTAGCGATGAACTTCAACAGCATCATGATCGGATCGGAGGATCCCAAGCGGCTCGTCGATTACTACACGAAGATCCTCGGCAAGCCCGCCATGTCGGAGGGGGGCTATGACGGCTGG
>Ga0209056_10005000_pt1 | contig 13886 bp, 12 predicted proteins | sample GraSoiAngelo_114_FD_185876 | JGI IMG/M metagenome (GOLD analysis project Ga0209056, IMG submission 185876) | Grasslands soil microbial communities from the Angelo Coastal Reserve, California, USA - 14_0903_13_40cm (SPAdes) (version 2) | ecosystem: Environmental > Terrestrial > Soil > Grasslands... | reverse complement strand
TTCGCCGAGGTCGCGAAGCAGTTCTCCGAGGACAGCGACACCAAGGACAAGGGCGGCGACGTGGGCTGGATCGCGCGCGGGATGTTCACCGACGTCGGTGCCGAGAACGAGCTGTTCTCGCTCGACGCCGGAACGCGGAGCAAGCAGCACAACGACCGCACGCAGACCGTCTGGTACAAGGTGCTCGAAAAGAACGACGCGCGGGCGCTCGATGACGATCAGAAGAAGAAGATCAAGGACAACGCGTACGCGTACTGGCTGAATCAGCAGAAGAAGGCGCACGACGTCACGCGGCTCGTCCCTGGCCTCGAGTTCGAGTAGCTCGTCGAAGGGGGCTTCGCCCCCTTCGGATCCCCCGGGCGCCGCGGCGGCGCTCGAGGTCGCCCTCGCCCGGTGGCCGGCCGGCGTTGACCTCGTGCCCGCGACCGCCCTCGATCGCCACGCCTTCTCGTCGCTCCGGGCGGTCGCCATCGCGCTCGACGCGGCGCCCGATCTCGCGTTCCTGCGCGCGCGGTATCCGACGGCGCACCCGGTGACGCTCATCGGCGAGCGCGAGACGCGCACGACCCTCGCCGACGTCGATCCTCGCGGCGCGCGCTGGCTCGTGCTGGACCCGCAGGATCCCTTCACGGATCTCGCGTCGCTCGCGACGGTCACGCGCATCGCCGAGCGTCTGCGCGCGCCGGACGGCTGTCCCTGGGACCGCGAGCAGACGCACGCGTCGCTGCGCCCCCACCTGCTCGAGGAGGCATACGAGGTGCTCGCCGCGCTCGACTCCGGCGATCTCGAGCGGCTGCGCGACGAGCTCGGCGACCTCCTCTTCCAGATCGCCATCCATGCCCAGCTCGCCCGCGAGGAGGGCTCGTTCGATGCCGGCGAGGTCGCCCGGCGCCTCAACGAGAAGCTCATCCGCCGGCACCCCCACGTCTTCGCCGGGACCGAGATCCCCGGCGGCGATCTCCTCGCGCAGTGGGAGCGGATCAAGCGTCAGGAGAAGGCCGTCCGGGGGGCTTCGCCCCCCGAGGACCCCCCGGGTCTCCTCAGCGGGCTGCCGCCGGAGCTCCCCGCGCTCTTCGCCGCCGAGCGCCTCCAGGAGCGTGCGGCGCGCGTGCGGCTCACCCCCCCGCGCCTGGAGCTGCCGCTCGACGTCGACGACGAGGAGTTCCTCGGCGATCTTCTCTTCGACGTCGTCGGGGAGGCGCGCGACGCGGGCTTCGACGCCGAGACCGCGCTGCGCGAGGCGAACGCGCGCTTCGCCGCGCACGTCGCCCGCGTCGAGGCGAAGGCGCGCGAAGCCGGCCGCGCGCTCGAGTCGTACGCTCCCGACGAGATGCGCGACCTCTGGGAGCGGACGGCGTGAGCTTCGCGCGACCCGACGGCCGCAGGCCGCGCGCGCTGCGGCCGATCGGGATCGAGCTCGGCGTCTCGAAGTTCGCCGAGGGCTCGGCGCGCATCTCCTTCGGCGACACGCAGGTGCTCTGCCTCGCGACGCTCCAGGAGAGCGTCCCGAAGCACCTCGAGGGCAAGGGCACGGGGTGGGTGACCGCGGAGTACGCGATGCTGCCGCGCAGCACTCCCGAGCGAAGCCAGCGCGAGAGCATCGCGGGACGACCCGGCGGCCGGACCTTCGAGATCCAGCGCCTCGTCGGGCGCGCGCTCCGCGCCGCGGTGGACCTCAAGGCGCTCGGTCCGCGGAGCGTCATCGTCGACTGCGAGGTCATCCAGGCCGACGGCGGGACGCGCACGGCCGCGATCACCGGCGGCTTCGTCGCGCTCGCGCACGCGCTACGCAAGATGAAGCCCTCGCCGATCGCCCGTCATGTCGCCGCGGTGTCGGCGGGATTCATCGGCGGCGAGCTCCTCCTCGACCTCGCCTACGCCGAAGATTCGATCGCGGACGCCGACGTGAACGTCGTCGCGACGAGCGACGGCGAGCTCATCGAGGTGCAGGGCACGGCCGAGGGACGCCCGTTCACGCGAGAGGACTTCGATCGCGTGCTCGCGCTCTCGCTCGAGGGGATCGCGGAGCTCGTCACCGCGCAACGCGCCGCGCTCGCGTGAGCGAGGACCGGCACCGGCTCCTCATCGGCTCCGCGAATCCCGGCAAGCTGCGCGAGTACCGCGAGATCCTCCAGGGCCTCGACCTCGAGCTCGTCGCACCGCAGGATCTCGTGCCCGTGCCACCCGAGCCCGACGAGACCGGAGCCACGTTCGCGGAGAACGCGGAGGCGAAGGCGCGCGCGTACGCCCGGTCGAGCGGCCTCGTCACGGTCGCGGACGATTCCGGCCTCGAGGTGTTCGCTCTTCGAGGCGCCCCTGGCGTCCGCAGCCGGCGGTTCTTTGGCGAGCACGCTTCGGCCGAGGAGCGCAACGCCAAGCTCCTCGCGCTGCTCGACGGCGTGACGGACCGGCGCGCGCGGTTCGTGTGCGTCACGGCGCTCTGCCGGCCGGATGGCGCCTGCGAGCTGTTCGACGGCGAGGTGCTCGGCGAGATCGGCTACGCGCCGCGTGGCGAGCAGGGCTTCGGCTACGACCCGGTCTTCGTCATCGCGGGCGACGGGCGGACGATGGCGGAGCTCCCGAGCGGGGAGAAGCACCGCATCTCACACCGTGGCCTCGCGGGCGCGAAGCTCCGCGCCCGCTTGGCGGCGGGCGCGTGACCATCCTCGGGCCCTCCGTGACGACGGAGGCCAAGCGGTCTTCTAGCGCGCCAGGAGCTCTCGAAGCGTCCGCACCTCGTGTTCGAACTCGTCCGCCGGAAGCAGCGGTCCTTTGGTACGTGCGCTCATGAATGCGGCCGGAACGCCGGGGCTCTCGTCGTCAACGTAGCGCGGTACGAGGTGCGTGTGAAGGTGCGGGACCGTGTTCCCGAGCATCTCGAGGTTCAGCTTCGCCGGCCGGTAGTGACGCTCGAGCGCGCGCCCGACCCGGAGGACCTCGCGAAAGTACGCGGCGGCCTCGTCGTCCGACAGCTCGGTCGGATCCGCCACGTGACGCCCCCGCCAGATCGCGTGCGTGTAGCCGCGCTGGCCCACGTCTTCTCGCACGAGGTAGGCGTCGAGCGTCTCGCCCGTGAAGATGCGCTCGTTGCGGCCCACGCGCTCGGGGCGGCCTTCCGCGCACATCGAGCAGCCGTTGCCAGCTTTCCGCGCCTGCCAGTCGGCCGGCCAGGTTCGCCTCACGCGCGGGACAGTAGCGTCCCCGCGTCGTACACCAGCCGCCCATCCACGACCCGCGCGGCGTCCCACAGCACGTGCGGCTCGCTCCTGCCGGGCGCGAGCAGGTGCACCACCTCCCAGCCGTCGACCGTGAACCGGTCCGCGAGGATCCGCCGGTGGCACCGCCACCAGAGGGTCTCCGCGCACATGAACGCGACGCGCTTCGTCGACGCGAGCTCGGTGAGGCGCGCGTAGTCGGTCGCGAACTCGCTCGTCGCGAGGTGGTCGGCGTAGGCGCGGAACGCCGCGACCCGCAGCGCCACGTGCGCGGACTCGCCACGCTCGCTGCGGCGGCCGCCGAGCCCCGGGAGGTGCGCGTAGGCGATGCCGCTGTCGGCGAGCGACGCGGCGAGCGTCGTCGCGCCGAACTGTGGGTGGCGCCGCGAGCCGGGGAAGCTGCGCACGTCGGCGACGAGCTCGATCCGCGCGTCGGCGAGCGTGGCGACGAAGTCGGCGAGCGGGCGCGCGCCGTGCCCGACCGACCAGATGCGACCCATCGCGACCATTGTCATAGTCATGGCGTGAGCGACGTCACGGTCCGGGCGATCTCTCCGGCTCAGCACGACGCCGTCATGCATTTCTTCGACCTCGTCGCCTACGCGGACAACCCGAACTGGTCGAAGTGCTATTGCTGCGAGCGCGTCGTCCCGGACTACGACGACCGCACGAAGGCGCAGAACCGCGCGACGCGCAGCGGGCTCATCCGGTCCGCCAAGGCGAACGGGCTCGTCGCCTACCGGCTCGGCCGCGTCGTCGGCTGGTGCCACGCGGCGCCCAAGAGCGAGCTCCTGAACGTCCCCGGCGAGCGCTCCGGCGACGTGGGCGCGGTCGTCTGCTTCGTCGTCGCGCCGGATCAGCGACGCCTGGGCATCGCCACGACGCTGCTCGACGCCGCGCTCGACCACCTGCGGCAGCGCGGCCTGCGCGCCGTCGAGGCCTACCCCTGGCTCGGCGAGGTCGAGTCGGCGCGCTGGGTGTGGACCCAGTACGTGGGTCCGCTCTCGATGTATGCGAAGGCGGGTTTCGCGGTCGCCGAGACCCACGGCGATTTCTGTATCGTTCGCCGAGAGCTATGAACGCCCGGGTCGTCGCGCTGCACGTCCGCCCGCAGAAGGGCGACGACCCGCACCCCGTCGCGAGCGTCACGGGACGCGTGGGCGGAGGGCTCGAGGGCGACCGCCACGGCCACCGCGAGACCCGCGCCGTCCTCGTCATCGACCGGGCGACGCACGATGAGCTCGGCCTCGCGCCGGGTGATCTGCGCGAGCAGATCACGATCGAGGGCCTGCCCGAGGTGACGCGGCTCGCGCCGGAGACCGACGTGCGCATCGGCGGCGTCACCCTTCGCGTCAACGGCGAGTGCGATCCCTGCACCCATATCGGCGGGCTCCTCGGGCAGGCGGACGTGGAAGCGTTCCGCGTCTCGCTCGAGGGGCGCCGGGGTGCGCTCTGCACAGTGGTCGCGGCCGACGGTCCGATCCGGGTCGGCGACCCCGTCGAGGTGCTCGTAAAGGCCTGACTTGTCGCAGGGGCGCGCTGCGCGCACGGGGGCCCCTGCGCCCGTCCCGCCCCCCGTCTCGCTGGCTCGTAAAGGTCTGACTTGTCGCCTGACTTGTCAGAGGGGGGCGGACCCCCTGCCACCGTCTCCCTGGCTTCGCCAGCGAGTCGCGCCGGCGAAAAACAACACCGTAGGAGCGCTGTATCGCAACCTTCCGCTCCCGTATCGTCACCGCGTGAGCATCCGTAACGCGACGGCAGCCGCAGTCACCTCGGAGGACGGGGCCTAGTCGCGTTCGGCAAACCGCGAAAGCGACGAAAGCCTCCCGAGACCGGGAGGTTTTTTGTTAGGAGGACGCGTGGCGATCGAGCACGACGCCTGCGCGCTCGTGGCGGTGGCGCGGAAGGACGCGCGGCCGGCGCGCGAGGTCGTCGACACGGTCCTCCACGGGATGGCCTGCCTGGCGCACCGCTCAGGCCTGGTCGACGGCGAGGGTGACGGCGCCGGCGTCCTGACCGACGTCCCGCGGGCGCTCTGGGCGCGCCACCTCGAGCGCGCCGGGCGCGACCCGGCGCTGGTGCGGACGGACCGCTTCGCCGTCGGTCATCTCTTCGTGCCGCCCGACGCGGACCGGCACACGATCCCGGCGATCCTCGCGCGCCACGGCGTCGCGATCGCGCTGACCCGCGAGGACGAGACCGACGCGAGCGCCCTCGGACCACGCGGCCGGACGGAGGCGCCGCGCTTCCTGCAGCTCGCGCTCCTGCTACGGCGCGGTGGGCGCGTCGGCTCGCGCGATCTCTACGATGCCGCCGTCGACATCGAGCGCGAGACCGAAGCGACCGTGGTCTCCCTCTCGCGACACACCGCGGTGTACAAGCTCCGGGGCGCGGGTCACCAGCTCGTGCCCTATTTCGCCGACCTCGCGGACCCACTCTTCGCGACGTCGGCCGCGTTCGGGCACAACCGCTACGCGACCAACACGACGACGAGCTTCGTGCGCGTCCAACCCTTCCCGGTCTTCGCGCACAACGGCGAGATCAACACGATCAGCCGGCTGCGCGACGAGGCGCGCTCGCTCGGCCTGCCGCTTTCACGCGAGGGCAGCGACTCGCAGGACGTGGACGCGGTCATCCGTGGGCTTGTCATGCGCTTCCGGCTTCGTCCGATCGAGGCGCTCGAGCTCCTCTTCCCGCCGATCGTGAACGAGATCAAGCGGATGACCCCGCCGGAGCAGGACGCGTATGTCCAGGCGCGTGCCGCGCTCGGACCGCTCGCGCAGGGTCCGGCGGCGATCCTGTCGCGCGTCGGCGACACGTGCGTTTTCGGCGTCGACGCGCTCGGCCTGCGGCCGCTCTGGCACGTCGAGACCGCGGACACGCACGTGTTCGCGAGCGAACGGGGCTTCATCCCGCTCGAGCGCTACGTCGCCGACCCCGTGCCGCTCGGACCGGGCGAGCGCGTCGCGCTCGAGCGCCGCGACGGCGGCTGGCGCTTCCTCGACCAGGCCGCGGTGCGTGCGCGGTTCGTCCGGATGCGGCGCGATCGCGGCGTGGTCGTGGACGGCCTGCGCGAGCGCCTCGCCTGCGGCGGGCCCTCGCTGGCGCCGCAGACCGTCGAGCGCCCCGGCGCTCGCGTCGAGCCGCAGCGACGGTGGGAGGTCGGCGTTCCGCCCGACGAGCTCGAGGACGTCGCGCTTCGCCGCGAGCAGCAGTTCGCGGCGCTCGGCTTCGAGCCGGACGATCTCAAGCAGGCCGCGTTCATGGCGGAGACCGGCAACGAGCTGATCGGCTCGCTCGGCTACGACGGCCCGCTCGCCGCGCTCGCGCCGCGTGCGAACCTCGCCGACTACCTCCACGAGACGGTCGCCGTCGTGACGAACCCCGCGATCGACCGCGAGCGCGAGATCGAGCACTTCTCGACGCGCGCGCTGCTCGGCCCGCGCCCCACACCGCGCGCGCAACGCGCACGGCCGTGGATCGAGCTGCTGACGCCGATCCTGCTCGGCGGGCACGCCCCCGAGACCGGCCTTTCGAGCGACGACTTTCGCAAGCTGGCGCGCGAGCGCGGCACCTGGCTCGTCGAGGACGTCGTCGCGCGCTTCACCGCCGAGGCGCCACGCGTGCCCGTCGTGCTCGAGGCCGACCGCGACTGGGAGGAGCACCCGCGCGACGCGCTCGCGCGCCTCGGCGCGCAGGCGTGCAGAGGCGTACGCGCCGGCGCGCGCCTCGTGGTCGTGCAGGACAAGCATGTCTTCACGGAGGGCCGCGCCTGGCTCGATCCGCTTCTGGTCGTCGCGGCCGCGCACCGCGCGCTCGGCGCGCAGCGCTCCGGCGCAGGGTCTCTGCGGCGTCAATGCGCGCTCATCGTGACCGCCGGGAGCCTGCGCAACCTCCACGACCTCATGGTCGCGCTCGGCCTCGGCGCCGACGCGGTGAACCCGTACCTGCTCCTCGAGTACGCGATCGCCACGAGCGATCCCGATGCGCTCCCGAATCTCGTCGAGGCGCTGCGCAAGGGCATCGAGAAGGTCTGCTCCACGCTCGGCATCCACGAGCTGCGGGGCTACGGGCGGCAGCTGAGCGCCATCGGGCTCGCGCCGGACGTGGCGAAGTTCCTCGACCTCGAGACCTTCTACGGCGACGCCGGTCTCGGCTGGGAGCGGATCGCGGAGGAGGGATTTGTGCGGGCGTCGAAGCTCCGCGAGCGCACTGAGGCGCGCATCGAGCCGGCGTTCCGCATCTGGCCGCGCGCGTGGAAAGCGGCGCTCTCGGTGGCGAACGGCGAGGCCGCGTACTCGACCTACGCCGAGCGGCTCCGCGAGCTCGAGACCGCGCACCCGGTCTCGCTGCGCCACCTCCTCGACTTCACGCGGCCGCTCGACGGCGAGCCCGCCCCGCCCGCGGACACGAGGGCCGGCGAGCACGCCGCGCCCTTCTACATCTCGTCGATGTCGTTCGGCTCGCAGGGCGAGACCGCGTACCGCGCGTACGCCGAGGCCATGGCGCGTCTCGACCTGCTCTGCGTGAACGGCGAGGGCGGCGAGCTGCCCGACCTCATCGGCCGCTACCCGCACAACCGCGGGCAGCAGATCGCGTCGGGGCGGTTCGGCGTGTCGGCGATGCTCGCGAACTCGTCGAACTACCTCGAGATCAAGATCGGCCAGGGCGCGAAGCCCGGCGAGGGCGGGCATCTCCCCGCGCGCAAGGTCTCGGCGAAGGTCGCGCTCGCGCGGAACGCGCAGCCGGGCGTGGACCTCATCTCGCCGTCGAACAACCACGACATCTACTCCATCGAGGATCTCGCGCAGGTCGTGCACGAGCTCAAGACGGTGAACCCGCGCGCGCGGGTCTCGGTGAAAGTGCCGGTCGTGCCGGACATCGGGATCATCGCGGTCGGGATCGCGAAGGCCGGCGCGGACATCGTGACCCTCTCGGGATACGACGGGGGCACCGGCGCGGCGCGCCAGCACGCGCTCCGGCGCGCCGGGCTTCCCGCGGAGATCGGCGTCGCGCAGGCGCATCGCGCGCTCGTCGCGTCGGGCCTGCGTGACCTCGTCGAGATCTGGTGCGACGGCGGCATGAAGGGCGCGCACGACGTGGCGAAGATGCTCTGCCTCGGCGCGGATCGCGTTGGCTTCGGCACGCTCGCCATGGTCGCGATCGGCTGCACGATCTGCCGCGGCTGCCAGCTCGACACCTGCCACGTCGGGATCGCGACACAGCTCGACTCCGTCGCGGAGGCGACCGAGCGCGGCGTAAAGCGGTTCGAGCCGCGCGAATTCGAGCGCGCGGTCGACAACCTCTGCCGCTTCTTCACCGCGCTGCGCGAGGAGCTCGCCCGGATCTCCGCGCTGCTCGGCGTCGGCTCCACCGCGGATCTGGTCGGGCGCACCGATCTGCTCGCGCAGGTGCGCGGGCTCGATCGGGTCGACCTCGCGGAGATGTTGGTCCCCGTGCCCTGGACGCGGCCGGGCCGGCGCGACGTCCGCGTGTTCGCCGGCGTCGCCGCGACCGAGACCGCGGCGAGCGACGCGGAGCGGCGGCTGCGCGCCGACGATCGCTTCGTCGCGACGGACACCTCGGGCGCGCTCGCACGGATGCGGATCGCCGGGGTCGCGGTGGAGGACGTCGCGGCGAGCTTCCGCGAAGGCTCGATCGCCGGGAACGGCTTCGCGGCGTACGCGACGCACGGCGTCGCGCTCACGCTCCTGGGCGGCGCGCAGGACGGCGCCGCGAAGACGGCGCTCGGCGGAGCGGTCGCGGTGCTCAAGGCGCGCAACGCGGAGGGCCGCTTCGTCGACGGCTCGGTGGGGAAGTGCTTCGGGTACGGCGCGCAGCGTGGACGCTTCCTCGTCCAAGGCGGCGCGGACGCCCGCGCCGGCATCCGTCTCTCCGGCGCGGAGGTCGTGTTCGGCGGCGACCTGCGCGGCTTCGCGTTCGAGTACATGACCGGTGGCCGCGCCGTCGTCCTCGGCGATCCGGGACGCTGGATCTGCTCGGGTATGAGCGGCGGCGTCGTCTTCCTGCGGCACGACCCCTCGCGCGGGCTCGACGACGCCGGCATCCGCGATCGGCTCGCGAAGGGCGCGAAGGTGACCCTGCGGGCGCCGAAGGACGACGACGTGCCCCTGCTCGCGGAGCTCGTGAACGCCTACGCCGACGCGCTCGCCGCGAGCGGTCAGCTCGAGGGAGCGGACCACGCGCGTGCGCTTCTTGCCGAGCCGGCCGCGCATTTCCGCGTCATCCGCCCCGGCGTGGAGATCGTGGACCAGTCGATCTCGACCGAGTAACCCGCCCCTGGCACGTGGCATGGGGGGTTCGGTGCGTCACTTGTGTTACACCCCTGGCGAGATGCCCGCGAAGAACCCCCGCGTGAACGTCGTGCTGGAACGGCCGCTCTATGACGCCCTCGGCAGGCTCGCGCGCCGCGAGGGCTCATCCCTGTCGACGAAGGCCCGCGACCTGCTACGCGACGCGCTCGAGACGCACGAAGACCTGGCGCTCGCGGAGATCGCCGAGGTTCGCGAGCGCGCGCTGGACCGCTCCAGAGCATTGAGCCACGCTGCGGTGTGGCGGGCACGACGCGCCAAACGCCGCTAGGTGGCGTACACCCTCCGCTATCACCCGAGGGTGGCCGACCAAGACCTGAGGAAGATCCCGGCCGTGGCACGTGGGCGCATCGCACGAGCCATCGAGTCTCGGCTGGCGACGGATCCGGCGCGCTTCGGTGCCCCACTCACGGGCTCGCTTCGCGGCTACTGGAAGCTCCGCGTCGAGGACCGTCGGGTCGTCTTTCAGGCCACCGCGGACGCCGTCTGGATCCTCGCCATCGTTCACCGAAGGGACGTCTACGAACGGGCGGCGCGGCGACTGACGTGAGCGCGCAGCCCGCCGACACGAGCCGCCTAGTATCGCGAGCGATGCGGGTCGCCAGCGCGCTCCTGCTGGGCGCGATCATCCTTCTCACGACCGTGACACCCGCTGCGGCGGCCGTCGTGCGGCAGGGCGAGACCGTCACCGTCGGCCCGGACGAGACGATCGAGGACGACCTCTACGCGTTCGCCGCCAACGTCAACATCGCCGGCACGGTCCGCGGCGACGTCATCGCCGCGGGCGCGAACATCAGCGTCAACGGCACCGTCACCGGGAACCTCATGGCCGCGGGCAGCACGGTGGTCGTGCGCGGCGAGGTGGGCGGGAGCGTGCGCGCGGCGGGCGCCACGGTGACGGTCCACGGAAAGGTCGGAGGCGACATCCTCGCCACCACCGGCGATCTCACGATCCTCGGCACCGGCCGCGTCGGCCGAGACGTGTTCGTGCAGAGCGGCACGCTCACCGTGGCGGGCGCGATCGGACGGGATCTTCAGGCCGGGGGCGGCACGGCGACGCTCGACGGCCGCGTCGGCCACGACGTCTACGCCGAGCTCGCGTCGCTGCGGCTCACGGACCGCGCCGTCGTCGACGGGTCGGTCTTCTACACGAGCGAGCGGGAGGCGACGGTCGCGGCCGGGGCGCGCATCGGCGGATCGGTGCAGCGCCGCGCGCCGGAGCGGGCACAGCCGCAGGTCCCGCCGGGGCCGACCGCGCTCTTCGTCGACTGGCTGCGCGGGCTCGTCGGCCTGCTCCTGCTCGGGCTGCTCATCGTCATCTTCTTCCCGGGGTTCTCTCGCCGCGCGGGCGAGGCGCTCGTGCATCGGCCCTGGGTGAGCCTCGGGGTCGGCGTTGGCGTGCTCATCGGCCTGCCGCTCCTTGCGGTCCTGCTCTTCATCCTCGGCAGCCTCGTCGGCGGCTGGTGGCTGGGGCTCGTCGCGCTCGCCGCCTACGCCGTCCTGCTCGCGGTCGGCGTTCCGGTGGCCGCCGTCGGCGTCGGCGGCGCGATCCTCCGCGTCTTCGGCCGGCCGGTGCACGTCGCCCTCGCGCTCTTCGTGGGGCTGGTCGTGCTGCTGCTCGTCGCTCTGGTGCCGATCCTCGGCGCGATCGTCATCCTGCTCGCGCTCCTCTTCGGTCTCGGCGCGAGCACTCTCGCGATCGTCCGTGGCCGCCGCCCCGAGCCGGCTCCCGCCTGATCCCGCGCGGTCAGCGCCCGGGCTTCACCGCTCGCACCGCCCAGCTCGTCCACGCCGCCTTGATGAACGTGATCGCGAGCCCTTCGGACCGGCACCAGCGCCGGATGTCGTCTTCGGTGTGATGGAAGGCGAACTGCGGGTGGTACCAGTCGAAGGTGTTGTGTTGATTCGTCTCGAAGTCGAGGTCGGGGTTCCAGTACGCCTTCAGGATGTGGTCGTACACGAGGCGCTGCAGGTCGTATTCGCCGGCCGGCAGTTCGAGGTACGGGATGTCCTCAGGGACCGTGACGGTGACCCTCGCCTCACTGAGTGCGCGGCCGAGCTTCGTGAGGGGCTCGAGCATCTTCCACGCCTCGGCGGGCGGCAGTTTCGAGAGGTAGGCGCGGATGTGGTCGTCCGTGAACTCGCGGATCGGACCGAGCTTCCGGTAGATCAGGAAAGTGAGCTCGCCGCCGGGTCGGAGAACTCGGACGCACGCGCGGAACGCCTTCTCGGTCGAGGGCGTGTGATGGAGCACGCCCCGCGCGAACACGTGGTCGACGCTCTCGGCCGCGAACGGCATCTGCAGGATGTCCCCCTGCACGAAGTCGCTGCGCTCCTTGAGCGGCCGGATGCGCTCGCGGGCGATGTCGATGGCGGACGACAGATCCATCCCGATCCACTCGACGTCGCGCGCGAGATGCGGGACGTAGAGCGACGCGAAGTGCGCGCTCCCGCAGCCGACCTCGAGCACGATGCCGCTCCTGGGGAAGAAGTCGTAGAACTCGGACATCGCGCGCAGTCCCCACCGGACGACCTCGTCGCGCTCGATGAGCCTCAGGTACCCCTCGGACTCGTAGGCGTCCTGCTTCTGCCACTTGTAGCCGAAGCTCTCCTGCGTCTGCGCCTGGTCGTCGGGAGGGACGAAGCGCGGGATCCCGCCGCGTATCGGGTAGGTGCGACCGTCGTTGCCGACGAGGACCCCGGCGACCGTCTCGTCGGCGCCTGCGGGCTGGGCCAGGCGGACGCGTTCGCCGCTGGCGGGATCGACGAGGAGCGCGAGCGTCGATCTCCGCACGCGGTCAGCGCGACTCTCGTATGGACTGGAACGCTTCGGCGTAGCGCACGCCGGCGGCCGCACCGCGGACCTGCGCGAGCGCGCGAACGGTCTCAGGCGACCGCGGGAACGGGGCGGTGGCGATCTCGCTCTCGTAGAGCGCGAGGATGCGCAGCTTCTCGTCGATGAAGGCACCGATGTCGGTGAACACGTTCGGGCGGAACGCCGGGGCTGACGGGGAGGCCAGATCCGTCGACGAGATCGTCTCGTACGTCAGCAGGCTCCGCACCGCCGACCGGAACGGCTTGAACGCCGATGCCGCGGCGGCGAAGAGCGCCTGATGATCCTGGTGGATGTCCTCCCCGGCGACGCAGTAGACCGTGTCAGCCTTGGCTTCGGCCGCGACTTCGCGTAGCTGCGAGATGACGATGGATCGGTCGACCTCGGCGAGCCGGGTGGCCGGATGCCCGAGGCGATGCACGCGCGCGAACCCGTAGGCGGCGGCGACCTGCTCGATCTCTCGCTCTTTTGCCTTGATGACGGTCTCGCTCCACGTCGGCGCGGTCGGCCTGGTCCCGATGCACCAGGTCAGCGTGTCCCCCAGGGAGCGATGACGCAGCAGCGTGCCACCGCAGCCCAGCGTTTCGTCATCGGGATGGCTCGCCAGCACGAGGACGGAGCTCACCGAGCTGAGAATACCCATGGCTGGAGGTAGGCTTCGGTCATCGCTCGTCGTGATGCTCGGCCTCTCCGCGTCGTCGTCGCGAGCGCGGTCGAGCTCGGGGTCGCCGGACTGGAAGCGATCCTTGAGTCCGGCGCCGTGGTGGTCGGTGTCGTCGCGCTCGATCCCAGCCGGGCGTCATTCACCAGCGACTACCGCGACCTCGCGGCCGTCGCCGCGGCGCGTGGCATACCGGCGCTGCGCGTGACCGACGTCAACGCGAGCGCGACGGTCGCGCAGCTGCGCGTATGGGCGCCCGATGTCATGTTCGTCCTCGGCTGGCCACAGCTCGTTCACCGCGAGGCGCGCGATGTCCCGCGGCTCGGCGCCATCGGAACGCACCCGACGCTCCTGCCGGAGCACCGCGGTCGCCACCCGCTGATCTGGGCGCTCGTCGAGGGACGCACCCGCGGCGGACTCACGTTCTTCCGCCTCGCTGACGGGGCCGACAGCGGCGATGTGGTGTGGCAACGCTCCTTCGACATCGGGATCCTCGACGACGCAGGTGACCTCTATCGGCGCGTGGAGGCGCTCGAACGCGCCGGCATCGCCGAGCTCGTCCCCGCCCTCGAGAGCGGAACGCTCACGAGCAGACCGCAGGACGCGACGCGCGCGAGCTACCGGCGCCGGCGCCGCGAGGCCGACGGACTGATCGACTGGAGCGCCCCGACGCTGGTGTCCTACAACCTCATCCGCGCGCTCGCGCGTCCGTACCCGGGTGCCCACACGTATCACCGCGGTCGCAAGGTGATCGTCTGGCGGAGCCTCCTGCCGGTCGCCTCGGCGTCACCATCCGCGCTCGGCGCGATCGCCGGCACGGTGATCGCCAAGGTCGCGGGCGAGCT
>Ga0209056_10004998_pt1 | contig 13892 bp, 13 predicted proteins | sample GraSoiAngelo_114_FD_185876 | JGI IMG/M metagenome (GOLD analysis project Ga0209056, IMG submission 185876) | Grasslands soil microbial communities from the Angelo Coastal Reserve, California, USA - 14_0903_13_40cm (SPAdes) (version 2) | ecosystem: Environmental > Terrestrial > Soil > Grasslands... | reverse complement strand
ACACGTACTCTTGATCGACATCGTCAGTTACTCGAAGCTTTCGATTAACGATCAGCATGCGGCGGTCGAGGAGTTAAATAATCGCGAACCTTCGTGATTAGTTTTCATTGTCCTGTAGTCCCCGCTCTCTTCTCCTTCGATTAACCAATAATGACGAGCTAATAACCAATCGCGTGACGAAGCTTTACGCGATCGCGAACCACGCTGGATGGAGGTGTGCGAGAGGTTTTTTCAACTTCTCCAGCTCCGTTGCCGGGCCATGTACTTCGATTCGTGTGAGATCGCCCATGGTGAGCAGTTCCGCGAGCAGCTCGCCAACGTTGTCCAGATGTGCGAGAACGCCTTCGGCGTCAGTGTAACCTTCGCGGCAGAAAAGCTCATCGCCGTTCCAGCTGAATTCGTACAAAAGCATCGCCTTCTCCGTCGCGGTCCTTGCTGTGAACTGCGGCAACATCGCCTTGATCGCATCCAGTTTCCCGGGATGCACTTTGAAATACGGATGCAGACTCACGAACTTCGACAGCAGGCTCATATGCGAAAGCTACCTTTGCGTCCAGTCGTGTCGAGAAATCGCCTGAACTATGATTTCTCATTTCGTTGATTCTCCGACCTCGCGTCTCGTCAGATTCTGAAGATCGTGGTAAAGAAATCGCATGTCGTCCGAAGCCGATGTGAAGTTCGAAATCGGGCATGTTCTGTTCATCGACATCGTCGGTTATTCCAAACTGCTCATTCACGAGCAACTCGAGTATTTGGAGAAATTGCGCGAGGTCGCGCGCGCGACGGAAACATTTCGTATGGCGCAACGCGAAGGGAAATTGATGCGCCTGCCGACGGGCGATGGTGGCGCGCTGGTTTTCGGCACGAGCCCGGAAGCGCCGGTGAAGTGCGCGATGGAAATTGCGCGCGAATTGAAGAAGCATCCCGAGCTGCGCGTGCGCATGGGCATTCACAGCGGGCCGGTAAAAGGAGTGACGGACTTGAGCGAGCAGGGGAACATCGCCGGCGCTGGCATCAACATCGCACAACGGGTGATGGATTGTGGCGACGCCGGTCACATTCTCGTGTCGAAACGCGTAGCCGATGATCTCGAAAACTACGCACAATGGCGACCGCTCTTGCACGATCTCGGCACGTGCGAAGTGAAACACGGCATCTCCCTCGCGCTTTTCAATCTTTACTCCGATGAAATCGGCAATCCCGAGCCGCCGAAAAAATTTCGAACAACTGAATCCAAGATCGAGATCGTCACGCCAACAGCGCCGCAGAAATCAATCGCCGTGCTGCCGTTCGAAAATCTGAGCGAGGACAAGGCCAATGTTTATTTCGCCGACGGCATCCAGGAGGAAATCCTGACGCGGCTTTCGCGCATCCGCGACTTGAAAGTGATCTCGCGCACCTCGACGCAGCGATTCAAAAATACGGCCGAACAGATTCCCGACATCGCGAAGCAGCTAGGCGTGGCCGCGATTCTGGAAGGCAGCGTGCGCAAGGCCGGCGACAAAGTACGCGTGCACGTGCAATTGATTGACGCTGAGAAAGACGCGCATCTGTGGGCTGAGCGCTACGATCGGCAGCTTGATGATATTTTTGAGGTGGAGAGCGATATTGCTGGGAAAATCGCGGAAGCCTTGCAGGCGACATTGACGGGCGCGGAGCGACGCGCGATCACGGGACGCCCGACAAAAAGCACTGAAGCGCACGAGTTGTATCTGAAAGGCCGTTATCATTGGCGAAATTTTTATGCGCCGGGTTATGAGCGGGTGCGGGAGTACTTTGAGCAGGCGGTGGCGCTCGACGCGTCGTATGCCCCCGCCTACTGCGGACTGAGCCTTTATTATGCATGGGCCGCGGCCAACGCCATCTTTCCACCGGACGTCTGGCCACTCGCGGAAGAATACGTTCGCAAATCCCTCAGTCTCGATGACACATGGCCTGAAGCTTACAATTCGCTTGCCGCGGTCGAGGTTTACTACAAACGCAACTGGCCTGCCGCCGAACACGCGTTTCAACGCGGGATGGAATTAGACCCGAATTTCGGTGACCTCCACTCGCATTATGGTATGTGCCTGTCGTATCTCGGACGATTCGACGAAGCGATCGCCCAAACAGAGCGCGCTATTCAACTCGACCCATTCTTTCCGGGGACTAACTTGCATTACGGGAGGTTGCTCTTTTTTAGCCGCCAGTACGATCGCGCGGCCGCGCAGCTGGCGAAAACACTCGACCTTTACCCTGACTACGCTGCTGCGCACGAGTATTTCGGCGACGTTTGCGCAAAGAGAGGCATGGCTCACGAGGCGATCACGCATTGGTGCTCGGCGTTGAATCTCAACGGACGGACCGAAGATGCGCGCGTTCTGGAACAAACGTTCAAAGCCGCAGGATTCGATGCGGCGGTGCGAACACTCGGCGAAAGTCAGTTGGAGGAGCTGGACGCAAAACGCGCGCGTGGCGAGTACGTGGCGGCCGCGCATTACGTTTTCGTCCACCTCAAACGCGGTCAGCTGGAGGATGCTTTAGCTTTGCTACCGAAAATGGCGGAGGAACCCGACTGGTTTGCGCTGCAGATGCGTGTGAACCCAATGCTTGACCCGCTACGCAGCGATCCGCGCTTTGGCGAAATCCTTGACACTGTGACGCTGAAAAATTAACGCGAAGCTTTCACCAGCGGAGAAATCCGCAATTGAACAGCCGCCGACAACGAACCTCGTAGCGTATGATCGTTACTTGCGAGCCAAGAAACTGGGATCAGTACCAAGGGATCGAATCCATGCGGGCCTACCGAGTGATTCCGATGCTTGCGCCTTGGCAATTCAAAATCGAGCAAACGCGCCACACTACATGTGAGCCGGTCTTTTCTTCGCGTCCAGAGGCTTGACGGTGTCGGTGTCCTGCACCGGCATGGTCAGGTTTGTGCCCTGAATGTGAGTGGAAGGTGTGTTATCGAGGAACTGCGGCAGATTATTCGCGCGCACGTGTGTGAATGCCTCGTAACCTGATGCCAGCTTGATCAGCGTTGACTCACTGAAAGCCGTGCCGAGGAAGCTGATGCCCATCGGCGTCTGGAAAACCATTGCGGCCGGCACCTGGATGATCGGGTAACCAGCGACAGCAGCGAGGCTGGAGCTTGCGAAATAAAACCTGCCCGTGTCGCTATAGAGCAGGTCTGTCTCCCACGCCGGGTTGTCCGTGAATGAAACCACAGCATCGAGATTGAATTTCTTCAGCGCTGCGTCGATGCCATTCACGCCAGAGTTGTGGTCGATTTTCAGCGCCTGATTGTAGGTCAGCCCGCCGAAGAGCGGTTGCGGTGTATTCGGACCCTGAGCCAGCGCTGCGCAAAAGGTGAAGATGTCCTGATTAAAGAACGGCATCTCGACAGCCGCATGTGCGCGGTTGAATTGTATGGCGGTGCTAAGAGTGCCGCCGGCTACGGGCACGCCTACGCGAGTGGCAAAATACTTCTTTACGTCCTGGCGGAATTCGAAGGTAAGCACCAGGAATTCGGCATTACCGTTCAAGGGAAAGGTAAACCCTTGCTTGTCAAGATCGATGACGGTGGCGCCTGCTTGTCTGAGTTTGTCGGCCGCTTTGTCAAACGCATCGATAATCTCCTGTCGGGTGGGGTTCATTGAATCGAATCCTTCAATCCCCGCCGTTGTGAGTCCAAGCCTGGCGCCGTTCAAGCCGTTCGGATCGACGAATTGTGTGTAATCGGTCGGAATATCGATCGGGCGTGTTTTGCCGGTGCCTTGCCAGCCGAGCGGCACGCCGCCAGTCGCCGGATCGCGTCCATCAAACGTGCGGCTCTGGATTACGCTAAGCGTCGCGGCTGCGTCGCGCACAGTGCGGGTATGTGGCCCGACCGTGTCCTGCGTGTGCGAGATTGGAACGACGCCGGCGCGGCTCACGAGGCCCACAGTTGGTTTGAGAGCGACAACGCCGTTGGCGTTACCCGGACAGACAATACTGCCGTCCGTCTCGCTGCCCAGTGAAACAGTGACAAAGTTGGCGGACACGGCCGCGCCCGAGCCGGAACTGGAGCCGCAAGGATTGCGATCGAGCGCGTAGGGATTGTTACACTGCCCGCCACGACCTGACCAGCCGCTAGTCGATTCAAAGGAGCGGAAGTTCGCCCATTCGGAAAGATTCGTCTTGCCGAGAATAACGGCGCCGCCGCCGCGCAGATTCGCGGCTACGGTGGAGTCTTTTGGAGCCGGTGTGCCGAAGAGCGCGAAAGAGCCGGCGGTCGTTTGCATTTTGTCGTGCGTATCAATGTTGTCTTTGATCAGCACAGGAATCCCGTGCAGTGGGCCGAGTACGTTGCCCTGCTTGCGCAAATCATCCGCTTGCTGCGCGATCGCGAGCGCATCGGGGTTTAGCTCAATGATGGAATTCACTCCGCCATCCGTTCCGTTCTGATCGAGCGCAGCGATGCGCTCGAGATAAAACTTGGTCAGCTGCACGGAGGTGAGTTTTCCTGCCCGCATCTGCGCCTGTAATTCCGCGATAGTGGCTTCGTTAAACTGCGTCGGAACGTTGTTCTGTGCTAGCAGTGGTAGCGTTAAACTGATGCTGATTAGTGTGAGTAGAATTGTTTTCACTGTAGGTGCCTCCCGGCAAAAATGCCGTTTATCAAATCGGGAAAGCGAAGACAAGGGAAAAAACGCGCTGAGAACGATCTCCAGAAAATTGTCGGGTTTTATATTACGGCGGAACAGTGTTTAGCGAGCCGACTTTGATTAAGCTGCTTTCGGTTATGAAGCGCCATTCAAGCGCGCGTGCGCATAACCTCTCTGCTTTCGCCAACAGCCCCATACACCAATATCCAAGGCACAAGTCCGACTCGCCCTCGCCATCACTTCTCAAAGGAGGCGGCGACGAAAAAGCCGCACAGTAGGTAGGCTTGGCGCTTGCGTCTATTTTAAGCTTGCTATCGGGGCCGGGTAGGAGCAAACCGGAGGCCTATGAAAACTAACGCAGTAGTATTGATCGTATCTGCCGGCGTTGGGGTGGCTCTCGTCGGAGTGGGCGCATGCAGTTCGATGATGGGGAATAAAGCCAAAAAGGTAGTGATCGAAGACGGGCGGATTTTTATTCCGGGCACATCAGTTTCGCAGGCGGATCAGGACTCGGTGATGGCCATCCTGGGCCAATATAAGAGATCGCTTTACAAAATTCAGACTTACAAAGACGGCAATCCTTCCGGCAAACCGCACGGCGCTCTTGCGGACAAAATCATCGGTGAAGCGACCGTCGCGCAGGTTGCGAGCGATGCCAAACAAAACGCTCTTTCCGGATGGGGAATCCAAATCGGTAGTTCTAGTTCATCGCATCCGACTACCCAACCGAGTCCGACACCCCAGCCAAGTGGTAGTCCGTCGCATCCAACGACGGTGCAGGCGGCCACACCAAGTGGTAGTCCATCTCACCCTCAGAAAGTACCGGCTGATGAGGCGGCATCGCGGGAGCTAGTCTCCAAGGTGGCTCCCATCCTGCGCAAATACAGCCAGTAAGGTGCGCGGGCCGAACACGCCAATGTTATGCGCTTTCAGCGCGCATACCTGATAGGTTTCGCCCTGCACTTCTTTTTGTTAGTTACCGTCGCCTCTCGCGACTTTTTCGCGGTGCTGGCAGATGGGTCTAGTTATCTGCCTGCGGCATTAGAGCCGCGTTGGCGCATGCTGGAAGACGCAACCTTTACGGTTCTTGGCCAAAAACTGCCGCCTAATAATCTGATGCGCGAGACCATTGCCTGTTATTTGCATGCCGCGGGAATCGAGGCTGGCTATGGCTACTTCGCTCCCAACGTTCCCTATAGTTACAAACTGGTATTCCAACTAACCTATCCCAATGGCACGACCGAATATGAGCTCCCCAGCGTAGCGACAACTGAGACTGGCCGGCGTCTTCCGACGCTGCTCGACTTTATTGCGGCCAACCGATACGAGCCCTTGCGACAGCTAATTTTGAAAATGCTGGCCTACTCCGTTTGGCAACATCACCGAGACGCGCTACGGATTCGCGCTGTCTTTGGGATGGTGATTACACCATCTATCGCTGGTTACACACGCGGCGACGAGCCGAGCTATGCAGTAGTGTGCGCCTACGATTTTGGGTTTACCAAGACTGAGCGATCACCGCCTTGAAGCCATTTTCGCTACGGTGGCGGCAGGTGAACGAGTGGTTCTTCGGCGGCACAACGGACAACTGGCTGGCCGCGCTTCGCATCGGACTTGGATTGCAACTGGTTCTCTACTGCATTGTCTCGCGCGCAGATTGGCGTCAGATGTTCGCGTTACAACCTGGCAGCTTCGTCACACGGGACTTAACCGAAGCTCTGGTCACTCTCGGGAGCACGCTGGTCCCACGCGTGAGCTGGTTTATATCTGCCGGCGAATTTATTGGATTGTCCGAAGCAACTGTCTTATCGGTTGTTTGGAGCGTGCTCCTGGCGGCGGGCCTTTGTCTGGTCGCCGGGATATTTTGTCGAAGCGCAGCCATCGCCGCCTGGTTCCTTCATCTTTCTGCAATTAAGAGCAGCGCTCTACTCTCTTATGGCGTCGATAACTTTACTTCCATCGGGTTGTTCTACCTGATGCTTTCGCCATTACCGGATCATCTGGCCCTGGATTCGCGTTGGCGAAAGTGGCCGCCGAAGAGCTCCCAATTGCAAAGTTTCTGGCAACGCGTTCTTCAGTTGCACCTTTGCGTCATCTACTTTTTCAGCGGGCTGACCAAGCTTCTCGGCAGTGGATGGTGGAATGGGGAAAGTCTCTGGCGCGCTCTAACTCGCCCTCCGTTTGATATGGTTCCGAGCGAGGTGCTTATCCACGGAAAATATCTCTTTATACCGCTTGGCTTGGGAATATGTCTGTTGGAGACTAGTTACCCCATTTTCATCTGGCCGCGCCGCACCCGGCTAATCTGGCTCGTCGGCATCATCACCATGCATGGCGCGATTGCCGTGTTGATGGGTCTTTATCTTTTCGGCCTTATCATGGCTGTTCTTAATATCGCCGCCTTCGGCACCCATCTCTTCCGTCGCCGCGCCGGGAAGGCGATTTGATTACTCTCGACGATTGAAGCGATCTGCATCTAAGTTTGCCACCAGGATGGGGTGATTAGTCATGGCTCTTGAGGACAAAACCAAGCTCGAGCTGGAAATAGCTCACGTCCTCTTTATCGACACGGTCGGGTATTCCAAACTGCGCATCCATGAGCAGCGCGAACTCTTTGATGAATTAAATCGAGTCGTTCGCGACACCGCTCAGTTTCGTGCGGCCGAAGCCAGCGGCAAGTTGACCCGCCTGCCGACCGGGGACGGAATGGCCCTCGTCTTTACTACCAGTGTGGAGACGCCGGTGGAGTGTGCGCTGGCAATCGCGCGTGCGCTCAAGCAACATCCCCGGCTCGCCATTCGCATGGGAATTCATAGTGGGCCCGTCAGCCGGGTGGTGGATGTCAACGATCAGGTCAATGTCACCGGCGCCGGCATTAACCTCGCACAGCGGGTGATGGATTGCGGTGAGGCCGGTCACATTCTCCTTTCTCAACGAGCGGCTGACGATCTGGCTGAGTTCGGCACCTGGCAGAGCTACCTTCACCAAATCGGACCATGCGAGGTAAAGCATGGCGCGAGGATCGAGCTCGTTAACCTCTACAACGATGAGGTCGGTAATCCACAACTTCCGGCGCAATGTAAACAAGCGCTATCCAAGAATAAGGCCAGGGCCAGATCGAATAAGGTATTGGCGGCGATCGCGGTTGCTCTTCTTTTCGGCGGAGCCATTGCGTTCATTTATTGGAACCGGACTCATCAAGGCTGGTTACAAGCTGGCCGGATTCTGTTGGCGAAAAGCGTCGCCGTCTTGCCCTTTGAAAATCTTAGTGACGAGAAACAAAACGTGCATTTCACCGAGGGTGTGCATGACGAGATCCTGACCAATCTGGCCAAGGTCGCCGATCTGAAAGTGATTAGCCGCACTTCCGTGATGCAATACACCGGCGAGGCGAAACGGAATCTGCGCGAGATAGCCGCTGCTCTCGGTGTGGCCCATATCGTGGAAGGCACAGTGCAACGCGAAGGCCAGCACGTCCGCATCAACGCCCAGCTGATTGACGCTCGCACCGATACCCACATCTGGTCGAAGACGTTCGATCGCGATCTGGCGGATGTTTTCGCCATGCAAAGCGAGGTCGCGGAACAAATTGTCGGAGAACTCAGGGCCAAGCTATCGCCTGAAGAGAAAGCGGCCATCGAAGAACGGCCTACCGCCGACGAGGTTGCCTACGAGCTGTACGTGCAGGCCAAGAATCTCAGCGCCATGACCGTGTTTAGTTCGCGGGAGAAAGAAAGCCTGGCCCTGGTAGTTGATCTCCTGCAACAAGCTATCGCGCGTGATCCTGGTTTCTTCCTCGCCTACTACGAGTTGGCCCACACCCACGATAAAGCCTACATTCTCGGACTAGATCATACCCCTGCACGGCTGGCATTGGCGGAGCATGCGGTCGAGACCGCCCGCCGTTTACGACCGAACTCGGGAGAGGCGCATCTGGCCAGTGCTTACCATCTCTACTGTGCCTACCTCGATTATGATCGGGCGCGCACCGAGCTTGTTCTTGCGCGTCAGCTCTTGCCAAATGACTCGTTTGTTTTCGAATTGGGTGGCTATATCGATCGCCGGCAAAGTCGCTGGGAGGATTCGGCCAGCAATTTCGAGCGGGGCCTCGAACTCGATCCGCGCAATGTCAATATCCTTCAGCAGCTTTCCATCAATTACCATTACCTTCGTCGCTATGCCGACCGAAAAGCAGTGCTTGATCGTGTTTTGACGATAGTTCCCGGCGACGTTGGTACGCGCTGCCAACGCAGCTTGATCGAACTGGATTGGCACGCCGATCCCAAACCTTTGCACGAAACGATTGCCACGGTTCTCGCTCAGGAACCGGCTTCCATCCGGGAGCTCGCTGACCAGTGGCTGAGTCTCGCTCTTTCGGAACGTGACTTTGCTTCAGCCGAACTTGCTCTCAAGGCGATGGGAACAAGCCAATGCATTTTTGAGGATATCGAACTTCCAGCCGAGTGGTGTCAGGGTCTCGTCGCCCGCGCGAAAGGTGACTCCGATGCAGCTCATGCCGCTTTCCAACAGGCCCGCCCGGCGATGGAAAAGATAACTCGGGACCAACCCGATTATGCCGCCGCCCTCTCTGTGCTGGGACTTCTTGATGCCGGATTGGGTCGCAACGAAGACGCGATTCGCGAAGGGACTCGCGCGGTCGAGCTTCTTCCGATCAGCAAAGATTCAATCAATGGCGCTTCCCTGGTTGAGAATCTGGCAATCATCTATGCCTGGACCGGCGAGACCGATCGCGCACTGGAAACACTCTCATACCTCGCCGGAATTCCCTCGAGCCTGAGCTACGGTTATCTTAGTTTGCGCCCGGAATGGGATCCTTTGCGAAATGACCCGCGCTTCGCAAAGATTATTGCCTCTCTCGCGCCCAAGAATTAATGCAAATCCCCAAGCGCGATTAATTATCAGTTGATGTTAGCTTTTGTTAGTTGACCTCTGACCTCCGACCTCTGACTTCTGACATTAGGGCGCCAGTAACGATCGATTGATATCGCCGAGCTCTGTGCAACCGCATAAGAGCATAGCTTCATCCAACTCACGCCGGAGAATCTCCAAAACGTCGGTCGCGCCTTGCGCGCCGCCAACGCACAGGCCCCATAAGATTGGTCGACCGAGCAACACTGCCCGCGCGCCGAGCGCAATCGCTTTGAGGACATCGCTGCCGCGACGAATCCCGCCATCGACATAGATCTCACATAGATCGCCTACCGCAGCGGCCACTGCTGACAAAGCTTCGCAAGTCGCGGGCGCTGTATCGAGTTGTCGCCCGCCATGATTCGAAACCACCACCGCTTTCGCGCCATGCTCGGCCGCACGACGCGCATCGTCGCCGCGGCAGACACCTTTCACTATTATTGGCAATCGCGTGCACCCGCACAACCAATCCAGATCTTCAAATTTGAGATCGCTCTTGAAGTTTTCTCGCACATAAGCGGCCAGAGCAGATCCTGTCACTTTCGGAAAATTGCCTTTGCCCAGCGGCACCAGATTTTCTAGCGCGAGATCATCCGGCAGCCGAAAGCTATTCCGCATATCGCGTTCCCGTGTCCCCAGACCCGGTGCGTCAGCAGTTACCACGATTGCTTCTGCTCCGGCCGCTTCCGCCCGGTGTACCAGCTCCTCGGTGATGGCACGGTCCTTGTAGACATAGAGCTGAAACCAGCGCGGACTCGCCGCCTGCGGCAGGACCGACTCCATCGCTGTGTTCGAGAACGAACTGAGAATGAACAAGGTTCCCACCGACTTGGCCGCATTCGCCGTTGCGATCTCGCCCGCGGCGCATGCAAGTTTTTGAAAGGCCATCGGCGCAATCCCAATGGGTAGGGAAATAGATTGACCCAAAATTGTGGTGCTTAGATCGCGCGTCCCGACTCCAGCGAGGACGTGGTAGTAAAGCTTCAGCCGTTCCCAGCCCGCAGTGTTCTCCCGCAGTGTAATTTCATCCAATGCGCCACCCTCATAATAGTCCAAAACGTCCTTTGGCAATCTAGCGCGAGCCGCCCGGTGATAATCGTCAATATTGAGCAATGACTCTGAATTCACGATTTACGTTAGCCTAATTCTTTGCAGCCGACACGGCTGCCGCTACAGGATGCTAGCGGTTCGACGTTCGGCGTTGGATGTTCGGCGTTCGGCGTTTGTGATCCCCTGAACCCTGAGCACCCTGTTCTTAAAACTTAAAGCTTAAAACTTTTTCGTTTATCGGATAAGACCAAATCAATGGACCCGAAGAATCTCTTCGTCGAGCTGAAACGACGTAACGTTCACAAAGTTGCGATCGTCTATGCGGTAATCGCTTGGCTGCTGATTCAAGTAGCATTCATTCCCGCGTTTGAAGCGCCGAGCTGGACGATCAAAACTTTGGTTGTGTTGCTGCTCGTTGGCTTCGCCGTGGTCGTATTCATTTCCTGGGCCTTCGAAGCGACACCGGAAGGGATGAAACGCCCAGCAGACCTCTCGCGGAACGAGGTCCTCCCAACGTGGAGTCGTAAGAAATTTGCCACCTTCGTTCTCACTATCGCCCTGCTCGCCGCTGGTGTGCTGGTGTTCGATCTTCTACAAAGAAAACCAGCCGCGCCCCCGCCCGCCGCGACAACGGACCATTAATCGCCAATCGCGATTAGTTATCGGTTACCAGTTGCGAGTTGCAGGGAGTAATGGGAACTAATAACCAATCGCGTGACGAAGTTTTACGCGATCAGCTTTTCAGCGTTTGAATTACGTGTTCGGCGTTTCCATTAGTTGTCGCGAGAACCAAATGCTTTCGCTCGACGGTTTCAATGTAAACGCGCGTCGCGGCGGGAAGTTCGTGCCAAATGCGCCAGGCAACCAGGCCGCCAATGAGCGCGAACGGCATGAGGAAAATCGGCCACCATTGCCAGCTGTGATGCGTGACGAGGTAGCCAACGCCGACTGATTGCACGCCGCTCCCGAGATAGACGAATCCATCTACAATCCCCGACGCAGTGGCCGTCGCTTTGCGTCCGCCGAAATCAGCAGCCACGGTTCCGGACATTAACGAATGCACACCGGTAACCGCTGCCACGATTAACAACGCGGCGACCCCGACGACAAACGGGAGCGAGAAGAGATTCATCGCCATCACTGCCGTCATCATGAGCATAAACGCACAAAAAATCACCGCGGGTGGTCCGCGACGTGATTGGAAAATTTTATCGGAGATCAAACCGCCGGCGAATCCGCCGATGATTCCGAAAACGCACAATAAGAGTCCCCAATTTGCCAGGATGCTTTCGGCGCCCGGTTGTTTCACATCGTGACCAAAGATCGTGTACCATTGCATGATACCGTTGCGCAGAACTCCGGCGGTCAGTTCGATCAGAGCGAACATCACGATCAGCGGATTGAGGAAAACCAGCTTGAACAGATCGAGCGTGCTATATTCCTCGTGCATGTGACCGGAGGAAGCGTCGTGTGTGTCGAGATGTGGAAAGCCGGCGTGTCGCGAATGAGCCAGATATCGAGCAACGCCCACATCGACAGGATCGCTGCTGGAACAAAGAACACCGCCCACGTCGCATCCATCGTTAGGCTAGGCGGGACAAAGATCGTGCGCACCCAACGTTCCACTTCACTCGGCGGTATCGGGGCATTGAGTTTCGTAATGTTGATGATCGCCTGGCCCCAATCGAACGCGAAATAAACGCCGAACGAGATCAGCGTTCCGAGAATCGCGCCGAACACGCCGCGTTCACGCACGTGAAACCAATGGGCCTTGACTTTGATGATCGAGACCGCGCCGTAGCTTTGGAAATACATGTTGAGCGCGTAGGTGACCGAAAAAATCGGGAGCAACCGCACGTGAATCCGACTAGTCAGGACCAGCCAGGTGATGACGCCGAGCGCGACATTCGCCGCGGCGGCCCCGAGCGCAGCGATGAGGATTCCCGTTTTCCCACCAATTTTGTCGACGAGCGGACCATTGATCAAAAACGAGAACGCGTAAGTAATTGTACCGGCTGCGAAAATAAGGCCGAAATCTTCGTTCGACATGAGCGAGCCGAGGGCGTTCTTGGCGACAGTGAGATTGTAGCGTCCCATATAAAGGAACGCGTAGGTCATCCCGAGCGGGAACCAGTTAATGAACCGCCGGCTCAAAAACCACAGCCCATGCCTGAGCGGATTGTTATAGAAATAGATCCCAACAACGAGCGCAAGGCAGATAAAAACAATACTGAGCGACACGGGATCCTTCGGAATTCTTCATCGAATCCAGCGCGCGACACACGCAAAATCTTCGTATCACGCAAATGTAATCAGCGACGTTTTTGCTCCTGATCTGACCGCTTAGACCAGTCAGGTTGGCTGCCGCCTTTGGCCGCTAGCACGAATCCGCGTTCAGACTTGCGCGACGACAGGGCAGCGAAATCTTCTTCACCATGAAAAACATCTTTCTCGTTTTGTCCTTGCTCATCTTTCCACTCATTTCCCTCTGGGCTGGCGATGAGGATGACGTGCTGCGTGCGGAACGTGAGCTCGCCCTTTGCTACCAGAACAGTGACGCCGCCTGCATCGAGCAGGGTGTGATGGAGGATTACACCCTGACAAATTCCAAGGGAAAGGTCACCACGCGCGCCGGCGATGTGGCGGAAGCGAGGAAACACGATCCGAAATACGACATCTTCGAGAATCACGACATGAAGGTACGAGTGCATGGCGACACCGCTGTCGTGATCGGCATCACTCACGCCAAAGGAATATCCGGCGGCCAACCGTTCGATGCCGAATTTCGCTTCACCGACACATTCGTGAAAGATCACGGCCGCTGGCGTCTCTGGGCCGGTCAGGCGGTAAAGATTACGCCCTGACAAATATCCGATCGCTCGCGCGACCCGGGACGGATTCGCCAACACCCGCTTCCGGCTCAGTCGAGCCTACAGCTCGGAGAGAGACGGGCACGCTCCCCAATCCAGTAAAAGTCGGAAGATTTTCTCTTTGAGCTCGCGGGCGGCTAGACGTTTAGTAGGCGGTCGAAGAAGGAACGGTAGCGGCGCAGGGAGACGCGCAGATCTTCGGTGAGATGTCGTCCCACGTCCCATTGGCCTCCCATTTTGCTGCGTTTTTCGGCAAAGCCAGGCATCAAATCAAGGACGATCAAATGTTAAATGTTTAAGGACCTGATTTCGTTTTCTCCGTCGTGATCCTGAGCGCAACTCAGTTTGCGTGAATCTTCACGAGCTTAATCTTCTCCCCACTCCGCACGTCGACCGTCAGGACGTTGCCAACCCCGGC
>Ga0209056_10004997_pt1 | contig 13892 bp, 11 predicted proteins | sample GraSoiAngelo_114_FD_185876 | JGI IMG/M metagenome (GOLD analysis project Ga0209056, IMG submission 185876) | Grasslands soil microbial communities from the Angelo Coastal Reserve, California, USA - 14_0903_13_40cm (SPAdes) (version 2) | ecosystem: Environmental > Terrestrial > Soil > Grasslands... | reverse complement strand
GAACTCGGACTCAGACAAGCGCGTCCTCCCCGCTGCCGCCGAGGGTGATCTTCTGCTCCTCCTCGAGCCGGCGGACGATGCCGACGATGTTCGCCTGCGCCTTCTCGACGTCCTTCAGGCGCACGGGGCCCATGCTGCCCATGTCCTCCTGCAGGATCTCGGCGGCGCGCTGCGAGATGTTGCCGAAGATCTTGTCGCGCATGGCCGGGCTCGCGGTCTTGAGGGCCAGCATCAGGTCCTCGCGCGGGATCTCCTTCAGCACCACCTGCATGCCGCGGTTGTCGAGCCGGATGAGGTCCTCGAAGGTGAACATGAGGTTGCGGATGTTCTCGGCGACCTCGGGCACCTCGGCATCGAGCTGTGCGAAGATACGGCTCTCGAGGTCCTTGTCGGCCGTGTTCAGGATCTCGGCGGCGAGCTTCGGCCCTTTGAGCTCGCTGGCCTTCCCGACCCGGCCGAGTCCCTCGACCTGCACCTGGAGGATCTCGCGCACCTCGCCCAGCATGTCGTCCGAGACGCTCTGCAGGTCGGCGATGCGGTGGATGATGTCGGCCCCGAGCGCGTCCGGCAGGGCGCCCAGGACCTCGGCCGCCTGGCGCGGCTCGAGGTGCGCGATGACGAACGCGATCACCTGCGGATGCTCGTGGGCGAGCAGCTGCGCCAGCGCGGCGGGCGCGACGTCCCCGAGGCTCGTCGCGAGCCCCGCGGGGCGCCCGGGCCCGAGGGACACCTCCCGCTCCGGCGCCGGCCCCGGCTTTCCGCCCGAGGCGAGGTCGCGCGCAAAGCGCTCGCCGTCGACGAGGAAGCCCTCGCGGCTGGTGAGCCAGCGCCACGCCTCCTCGTGCACGCGGGCCGCCTGGTCGCGCGGAATCGAGCGCAGCCGCGAGATGGCCGCCGAGAGCTGCCGCACCTCCTGCTCGCTCAGGTGGCGGAAGACGCGGGCCGCGGCCTCCACGCCGAGGGTCAGGAGGAGGATCGCCGCCTTCTCCGCCCCGTCGCGCGGGGCGGCGAGGCGCGGCGCCGGGAGCGTCGCGGGCTCAGCCACCGGCTAGGCCTCGGGACCGCCCACGCGGAGCCACTCGCGGACGAGCTGTGCGGCGCGCTCGGGGTGCTGCTGCGTGAGCGCCAGGTTCTCCTGCGTGAGCTGGGCGACGGCAGCGTCCATGCCCGTGAGCGCGCCCGGGCCGGCCGGCCCCGCCGGCAGCCGCGCCGCGACGCCCAGCACGACGGGACGGACGACGTAGAGCAGCATGGCGGCCGCGAAGACGACGCCGAGGAGCCGCGTCACGACGGCCGGCGCCCAGCGGCCGAGCAAGCCGAGCGTGGCCTCGCCCGCGGGCGGCGGCTCGCTCTGGAACGGGACGCTCGTGATCTCGATCTTGTCGCCCCGGCTCTCCGAGAAGCCGACGGCGCTCTTCACCAGCTCGCGCAGCCGGTCCATCTCCTCCGACGGACGCGCGTTGAACGTGCGCTTGCCGCCCTCCCCCTCGGTGTACGTGCCGTCGATCAGCACGGCGACCGACAGCTGCTTCACGGCGCCGACGGGCGCCACGGTGCGCGAGACCACCTTCGAGACCTCGTAGCTCTGGCTCTCGTCCCGCCGCTCGGACTTCGGTCCGTCGGGCCCCGAGGCCGCCGCCGGGTCGTTGGTGAGGTTCGCCTGCACGCCCGGCGCACCGCCCGGCGTCTTCGCGCCGATCGTCTCCTCACGCGTCGTCCGCTGGGTGCGGACGGCGGTCCGGTCCGGATCGTAGGTCTCCTCCGTCCGCTCGACGCGCGAGAAGTCGAGGCTCGCGGCGACGCGCGCGACCACCTTGTCGCGCCCCATCACGGCCCCGAGCATGCTCTCGATCCGCTCCTCGGCGCCGCGCTCGACCGCCTGCTGGATCTCGAGCGGCGCGTTGGACGTCCCGGCGGCCTCCGCGCCGCGCCGGTCCGAGGTGAGGATGCGCCCCGCCTCGTCGACCACGGTCACGGCCTCGGGCTGCAGGCCCTCGACGCTCGCCGCCACGAGGTGGACGATGCCGTCGATCTGCGCCGCCGACAGCGTCCGCCCCTGCACGAGCTTCACCACCACCGAGGCCGAGGGCCGCCGATCCTCGGCGACGAAGAGCGAGCGCTCGGGCAGCGCCAGGTGCACGCGCGCCGCCTCGACGCCGCCGAGCTGGCCGATCGTGCGGCCGAGCTCGCCCTGGAGCGCGCGCTGATAGTTGAGCCGCTGGAGGAAGTCGGTCTGGCCGAGCGTCTGCTTGTCGAAGATCTCGAAGCCCACCCCGCCCCCTTCGGGCAGGCCGCGGCTCGCGAGCGCGAGCCGCAGCTCGTACTGGCGCTCCGCCGGCACCAGCACCGCCCGGCCGCCGTCCTCGAGCTGGAAGGGCACCTTCTCGCTCTTGAGGGCCTCGACGATCGCCGAGGCGTCACGCTCCGCGAGGTTCGTGAACAGCGGCCGGTAGAGCGGCCGCTGGGCCCACCAGGCGAGCCCGAGCACGGCCGCCATCGACACCAGGCCGACCACGCCGATCGCCACCCGCCGCGCCGGCGGCTGCGCGAGGAAGAACGCCGCCAGCTGGCTCCACAGTCGCTCGAGCCGTGCGCCCATCCATTACACCTGCATGCGGAGGACTTCCTGGTACGCCTCGACGATCTTGTTCCGCACCTGCATCATCAGGCGGAACGACAGCTCGGCCTTCTCGATCGCCAGCATCGTGTCGTGGAGCGTCGCCGTGCCGCCGCTCGCGAGCTCGCGGATGGCGCCGTCGGCCTCGTGCTGGAGGTGGTTCACCTGGGCGAGCGAGTCCTTCAGGACCTTGCCGAACGACGCCTGGCCCGGCGCTCCGCCCGTGCTGCCGGCGGGTGCGTCGGGCGCCGGAGCCGCCGGGGTGCCGATGCGCGTGACATCCATGATCGCTCTCCCTCTCAGCCGCCGATCCCGAGCGCGGCTTCGGCCATGCGGCGGGTGGCGTTCACGACCTGGACGTTGGCCTCGTAGGCGCGCGTCGCCGCCATCAGGTCGATGGTCTCCGTCATCGGGTCGACGTTCGGATAGGCGACGTAGCCGTCGGCGTTGGCGTCGGGGTGGCTCGGATCGAAGACCATGCGCGGCGGCGTGTGGTCCTCGACGACGTCGGTGACCACCACCCCCTCGCGCGCGCCCTGCTCGGTCAGCGACGCGAGCGTCTCGCCAAAGTCGTTCTCGACGGGGTCCGCCGCGAAGACGACGTTCCGGCGCCGGTACGGCCCGCCTTCCGGCGTCCGCGTGGTGGAGGCGTTCGCCAGGTTGGAGGCGATGGCGTCGAGCCGGAGCCGCTCGGCGCTGAGCGCGCTCCCCGAGATGGCCAGCGTTCCCGTGAAGTCCATCAGCGTGTGCCCTCGATGGCCTGGCGCAGGAGCGCGACGCGGCGCCCGAGGATGCGTGCCAGGGCGAGGTAGGTCGTGCCGTTGGCGTTGAGCTTCGCCATCTGCAGGTCCATGTCCACCGTGTTCCCGTCGGCGCGGCGTGGCGCCGTCTTGTCCTCGACCACCATCGAAGCGCGTTCCATCGAAGCGCCCCCTTCAGCGCGCTCCCCGCCGCCCCCGCTGTCGAAGGCCTCCTTGAGCACGTCCTGGAAGTCGAGCTCGCGGGCGCGGTAGCCCGGGGTCTCGACGTTGGCGAGGTTCGAGGCCAGGACCTCGTGGCGCTGCTGGTGCAGCGTGAGCGTCCGGGCCAGGCCCTCGATCGTCGGGTCGAAGAGAACGTTCGGCATGGTCTCCCTCAGGTCTCCGCCGGCATCTCGGCCGGCAGCTCACCCCGCTGGCGGTACTCGGCCAGCTTGTTGCGCAGCGTCCGGATGCTGATGCCGAGGAGCCGCGCCGCCTGGGTGCGGTTGTTCTGGGTGCGCTTGAGCGTGTCGAAGATGAGTCGTCGCTCCATCTCGCGGACCGTGAGCCCGGCGAGGTCGGCGAGCGCGAGCCGGGGCACCCCGGCGTCGCGATCGTCGAGGTCCTCGCGGGTCACGACCTCGGAGCGGGTGAGAAGTGCGGCGCGCTCGAGCGTGTTCTCGAGCTCGCGCACGTTCCCCGGCCAGGGTCGGGCCTTGAGCGTCTCGCGCGCCGCGCGAGCGAGCCGGAGCGCCCGGCCGCCCGCGAAGCGCTCGAGGAAGTGATCGGCGAGGAGATCGATGTCGCCCGGCCGCTCGCGCAGCGGCGGGAGCACGAGCGGGATCACCGTCAGCCGATAGTAGAGGTCCTCGCGGAAGCGGCCGCGGTCGACCAGCTCCGCGAGCCGGCGGTTCGTCGTCGCCACCACGCGCACGTCGACCGGCACCGGCACGTTGCCGCCGACGCGGTCCACCTCGTACTCCTGAAGCACGCGCAGGAGCTTCGCCTGGAGGCCGACCTCCATCTCGCTGATCTCGTCGAGCAGGATCGTGCCGCCGCTCGCGAGCTCGAACTTCCCGGTCTTGCGCGTGATGGCGCCGGTGAACGCGCCGCGCTCGTGCCCGAAGAGCTCGCTCTCGAGGAGGTCGCGCGGCAGCGCCGCGCAGTTGACGGCGACGAAGGGCTTGCCGCGCCGGCAGCCGCTCTCGTGGACGTACCGGGCCAGCAGCTCCTTGCCCGTGCCGCTCTCGCCCTGGACCAGCACCGGCGCCCGGCTCGAGGCCACGTTCTCGGCGACGGTCAGGACGCGCTGCATCGCCGGGTCGCGCGTGATGATCGGACGGCGGCGGGGCGCGGCGCCCTCGCCGCCCTTGGCGCGCCCGCTCCCGGCCTCCGGCGCCGGCCGCTCGCCCGCCGCCCGCCCGGCGAGGTGCAGCAGGTCGGCCGGCGAGAAGGGCTTGGTCAGGAAGTCGAAGGCGCCGAGCTTCATGGCCGCCACGGCGTCCTCGACCGTGCCGTGCGCGGTGATGACGATCGCCGGCATCTGGCTCCCGGCCTGGCGCGCGGCGCGGATCAGCTCGAGGCCGCTCATGCCGGGGAGGCGGAGGTCGGTGACGAGGAGATCCATTGCACCCTGCCCCCCCTGCCCGCTCCGCTCCCCGAGCCGCGCGAGCGCCTCCTCGGCGCTCGCCGCCTGCTCGACGGTGAAGCCGCCGCGGCCGAGCACCTCCGAGAGCCCGGCGCGCATGCCCGGCTCGTCGTCGACGATGAGGACCGATCTCATGCTCCGTTCCCCTCCTCCTCTGCGGGCAGGACCACCGTGAAGGCTGCGCCGCGGCCGGGCTCGTTCGCGAGCGCCAGCGTGCCGCCCATCGCGCCCACCAGCTCCTGGACGACCGCCAGACCGAGCCCCGTGCCTTTCGCCCGCGTGGTGAAGAACGGCCGGAAGATGTCGGCCTCCGCGCCAGGGGAGATGCCCGGCCCCGTGTCGGCGACGGTCACCCGCGTGCCGTCCAGGCCCCGCTCGACCGCGACGGTCAGCGTCCCGCCCGTGGGCATCGCCTGCGCCGCGTTCCGCATCAGGTTCAGCAGCACGGGGCGCAGGAGATGCGGGTCGGCGACCGCGTGCACCGCCGGCGCCGCGTACCGGCGCTCGACCGCGATCGCGTGCGCGGCGGTGAGGTCGGCCATGTAGCGCAGCGTCTCCTCGGCGAGCGCGCAGCAGTCGACGCGCTGCCGGCGCGGGACGTGCGTGCGGGTGAACTCGAGCAGGTTCGTGACCAGGTGATTGAGGTCGGCGATGCCGCTCGCCACCTGGCGCGCGAGACGGACCGTGTCGGGCCGGTCGCGCAGGTCCTCCAGCAGGAGGCCCGTGAACAGCTCCATCGCCCCGAGCGGGTTGCGGACCTCGTGCGCCAGCATGGCCGCCATCTCGCCCATGGCGGCGAGCCGGCTCTGGCGCAGCGCCTCGGCCTCGAGCCGTCGCTCGCGCTCGAGGCTCGCCGCGAGGAGGCGGTTCTTCTCCTCGAGCTCGGCGGTCAGGCGCGCGAGGCGGGCACGCAAGGTGGCGTACTCGCGCTCGAGGCGTGCCGTCGCGGCCGTGAAGCCGTCGAAGGCGCGCGCCAGACCATGGAGCTCCTCGGGCGCGGTGGGGACGGCCATCAGACTCATGGTACCGCGAGGCTCCGGTCCGCGGCGCTGGCCGCGCGACGGACGAGCGCATCCTCGAGATCACGGGCATGCGCGAGGGCGCTGCGAGCCCCGGCCCGGTCGCCGCGAGCGAGCGCCAGGCGTGCCAACCCGGCGGCGGCCTCGAGGCGCTCCGCCCCGCCCCCGGCACGAAGTGCGCGGCTGTAGGCTTCGGAGGCGGCATCCCAAGCGCCCTCGGCCGCGGCGGCTGCGCCCGCCACGAGCAGCACGCGCGTGGGTGCCTGCGCATCGACCGCCGCCGGCGCGATGAGCGCGCACGCCGCAGCCGGATTCCCTCCTGCCACGAGCGCACGCCCGACGTCGGCCTCGAGGCCAGCGTCCATCGTGCCGGAGGCCAGCTCGGCAGCCGCCGCGACGTCGCCCGCGGCGAGCGCCGCGCGGGCGGCAACCCCGCGCGCCCTGGGCAGCAGCTCGGCAGGGAGCCGGCCCGCGAGGAGCCGGCTCGCGGCCGTGCGAGCCGCGGCCACGTCGCCCGCTTCGAGCCTCTCATCCGCGAGCGTCACCTCGACCTCGGGCAGCGACGCGCCCCGCTCGCCGACGAGCTCGAGCAGGCGCACGGCGCTCGGGTGGAGTCCGAGCCGGCCGAGCGCGCGCGCGATCGCGAGCGCGTCCTCCGGGGCTGCAGTCGCGTCGATGTCCGTGGCGTAGGCCGCGTAGACGGCCGCGACGGCCGCCGCATCGCCGGCGGCGCCGAGCGCGGCGACCCAGCGACCGAGGATCTCGGCGCGCCGCCCGTCCGCCTGCGCCGCGCCCTCGGGCCCGAGCGTCGCGGCGCGCCCGAGCAACCCGAGCGCCTCATCGAAGCGGCCGGCGCGCGCCGCGGTGTCGGCCGCGGTGCCCAGGAGTGCCGCGCGCAGCGCGGGGGTTCGGGCCTCACCCGCGAGCCCGAGGAGTGCCGCGGTCGCACGCGCGGGGTCGCCGGCAGCATCGAGGAGGGCGAGCCGCATCTTCGCCTCGGTCACGACGGCATCCGGGGCCCGCCTGCCGAGCACGCGCTCGTACGCCGAACGGGCCACCTCGACATCGCCGGCGTCGGCGGCGAGCCTGCCCGCGAGCAGGTCGAGACGTGCGTCGCCGGGCGCAGGCACGGCGGCGAGCACGGCCCGCGCCGCGTCGCGATCGCCCGCGGCAGCGAGCACCTCGGCGTAGGCTCCGCGCGTGACCGGGTCGTCCAGCGCATCGGGGCACGCGGCCACGAGGCGGCGGTAGGCCGCGACGGTCTCGGCCGGCAAGCCGGCCGCGCGGGCCTCGGCCACCTCCTCGCCGCGTGCGCGGCAGAGGAGCGCCCCGCTCGCCTCGGCGAGCACCGCGTCGAGCAGGTGTCGTGCCTCCGTGGGCCGGCGCCGCAGCCGGAGCGCCGCCACTTCGCCGAGCCGTGCGTCGCCCACGAGCGGGCTCTTCGGATCGTGCCGCACGAGATCCGCGAACGCCGCTCCCGCCTCGGGCCCGAAGCCGAGGAGCAGGTTCGCCTGTCCGAGCATGAAGCGCCCGCGCGCGGCGTCCGGGAACTCCGACGCCTCGCGCAGCGCTCGCTCGTAGCCCGTCACCGCGGCAAGGTAGTCGCCCGAGCCGGTGGCCGCGGCCAGGTAGGCGAAGTCGGCCGCGAGGTAGAGCGCCGCCGGCGAGCGTGCGGGCGGGAGCGAGCGAGCCGGCCGCGCGCCCTGCTCGCGCCAGGCCGCCACGGCCTCGCGAAACGGCCCGGCCTCGGCGTAGGGCGCCGCGTCGAGCGCCGGCCAGACGAAGGGCGCGCCGTTCACACGCGTCAGCTCGGACGCCGCGAGGAGGGACGGGGCTTCACCCCGTCCCTCGTTCGCGTCGCCCGGCGACGGGTCCTCCCCCCTGGCCGTTCCCACCAACGCCGCCGCCACGACCGCCAGCCAGCACCACCCAACACCGTTCACCCGCCGCACACGGCGCGAGGGGAGCAAGCGATGTGCCACGGGGCAAATGTTGCCGCACGGGCAGTTGCTGCAGGTGCACCGCAAGCGTCCTGACACGACGGGCCAGAAGCTTGACTATCCTGCTCCGCCGCGGAGCACCGGCACGAGCTCCTGGGAGAGCAGCTCGGCCACCTCTCCCCAGCGCCGGGCGCGCTCGGCGGCGGCGAGCCGCGGACCGACGCGATCCACGGCCGCCACCACCGCGCCGCAGGCGGGCACGCCCGCCTCGAGCACGGCCACCTGGTGATCGAGCTCGAGCACGAGGGCCAGGTCCCGCGTCGCACTCGCGAGCAGCCGATTCGCGACCACGGTCTCGCCCGCGGCGAGGCCGCTGGCCGCCTCGGTCAAGCGGTCCGCCAGGCGGTGGAGATGGCCCGGGATGTCTTTCCGCCGGCTCGCCGCGAAGTCGCTCGGCGTCTCGCTGCCGACGGCGATCGATTCGCGGCCGGTGAGCCGCCGCGCCGCGAGCGCCGCACGGTCGGTGGGATCGGCAGGCGCGCCGTCCACCTCGATCCGCGTCACCACCCGTGCCGGGTCGATCAGCGGCGCCAGGGCTTCCATCAGCTCGGCCAGGCTCACCGCGCCTGGCAGCTCGAACTCGTTCCCGTCAACGGACACTCGCATGATTGCCTCCCTGTGGCAGCGCCGGCCGCACCGCGCCCGCCGGCTCCAGCATCTCGGCGAGGAGCCGGGCACGCGCCGCCAGCTCCTCGTGCACGAGGCGCGTCGCCCGCGCGAGCGCACCCACGTCTTGACCCTCCAGGTTCTCCTTCTCGAAGCGGAACACCTGCACGAGGAGCGCCGCCGCCTCGTGCATCGCCCCCAGCCGGAAGAGCCGGGCGTCGAGCTCCTCGAGCCGCCGGGCGGCCGCCTCGAGCGCGTCGAGGTCGCGTGCATCCGCGGCGAGCGCTTCGACGCCCAGCGCCCTTCCGGCGCCCTCGGCGGCGAGCCCCGCCACCTCGCGCAGGACGGCCGCGTCACGCGGGAGTGCGGCCGACACGGTGCGCGGCGCCGTCCCCTCGAGCACCGTCTTCCAGAGCGCGCGGTAGGCCCGGCGCTGCACCTCGGCGCGGCCGGGCGGCCGTGCGCCGAGCGGGACGACATCGGCAAGGCCCTCGGCGTCGAACCCGGTCCGGTACCACGCGAGGGCGGGCCAGCGCGCGGCGGCGGCGGCCAGCGCCTGCCAGTCGCCGGCCCGCCGCGCGATCACCGCCTCGGCCACGGCCGCGGGCGCGAGCGTGTCGCGGCAGAAGGGCTCGAGGCAGGTGACGTTGTGGTCGCACGGCGCGCACGCCACCTCGGCGTGCAGGCAGACGTGGTCGGCGGCGTACGGCCCGGTGTCGAAGGGGAGCGCCGGGCCGAAGAAGAGCGCGACGACGGGCGTCCCGACGGCCACCGCCATGTGCATGGGCCCCGTGTCCCCCGTCACCAGCACGTCGGCATGCTCCAGGAGGGCACCGAGGCCGGCGACCGAGCTCCGCCCGCACGCATCGATGGCGAGCGGCCCGAGCGCGGTCGCGATCTCGCTCGCCACGGGACGGTCGCCACCGCCGCCGCAGAGGAGGAAGCGGGCGCCGATCGCGGCATGGAGGGTCCGGGCGACCGCAACGAAATGGGCGGCCGGCCAGCGCCTGACCGGACGGCTCGCGCCGAGCTGGAAGGCGACGAGGGGCGCTCCCGGGGGCACGCCGGCCGCCGCGAGGAAATCCGCGGCCCAGCGGCGCGCGTCGGCGGGGACCTCGAAGAAGAGCCGCTGCGGCCCCGCGGCGACACCCGCCACCCGCTTGTAGTAGTCGACCAGGTTGAACGGCGCCTGGCGGCGAGTGAGGCAGCTCGCGGCGAAGAGCCGCGACCAGGGATGCGCGATCAGCCGATGCCCGTCGGCGCTCATCGTCCAGCCGCGGGTATCGGGCGCCCCGATCAGCCGGAGCAGCACGGCACTCATCTTCGAGCTCGAGTAGTTGAGCGCGAGGTCGAAGCGTTCATCGCGGAGTGCCTGGACCGTCTCGTCGACGACCCGATAGGCGGCGCGGAGGCCGTCGCCGGTCTCGCCGATCAGCATGTGTCCCAGCCGGTCGAGGTCGAGCTCCCACACCCGGTCGACGGCCGGCAGCCCGCGCGCCACGTCGGCGAAGTTCCGCTCGACCAGCGCGACCAGCTCGGCGTCGGGATGGTTCTCGCGCAGCCCGACGATGGTGGGCGACGTCTGCAGGAGGTCGCCGAAGCGCGTGAGGTTGACGACGAGGATCTTCCTCATGCGCGCTGCTCCCGCACGTAGAGCTCGTCGAACTGGTGGAGGAAGAGCAGGATCGCCTCGGGGTCCGAGAGATCGCCGGTGCGGTGCAGCAGGCCCTGCACGACGCCGTGGAGCGTGAAGGGCGTCGCCGGCGCGAGCCGCCGCAGGAGGGCCCCGAGCGGCGTGTCGCCTTCGCGCTCCGCGGCGTCGTCCACCGTCTCCTCGCGCGGCCGCGACCCGAGCCGCTCGTGGTCGCGCGCCGCGACGGTCTCGAGCAGGCGCTGCATGCGCTGGCGGTAGGTGTGCTCGGCGAGCACGCGCGAGCGGCCCGCGGCCGCGAGCCAGGCGCGCTCCTCGGGGTGGGCCAGGTAGTGGCGCACGAGGTCGTGCAGCTCGGCGGCGTCGGTGAACGTCGCCACCTCCTGGTCGGGGCGAAGGAGCGGCGGCAGGAGCGCGCGCCGGTCGACCAGCTGGAACGCACCGGCGGCGGCGAGCTCGAAGGTGCGCGGGTTCACGAAGTCGCCGCGCGGGTCGACGCCGTCGACGTACGTCGAGGAGTGGAGGTTCAGGTTCACCCGCGTGGCGTTGAAGATGCGCACCGCGTCCTCGGTGGAGATGCGCGCGCCGTCGCGTTGCACGGCGGCCTCGACCTGGCCGGCCCCCGCCCACTCGGTGCCCCAGATCTTGAGCCCGAGGTCGAGGAGCGGGCGGAAGGCGATCCGGCGGTTGCGGTAGCCGGCGCCGACGAAGGCCAGCGGCGCGCCGAGCTCCGCGCGCTCGGCGGCCGTGAGCGCGAGCGGGCGGTGCACGGCCGGGTCGGCGGCACACGGCAGGTACGCGACCCGCGCCGCCGAGCCCCGCGCGGCCTCCTCCAGGAAGGCGCCCTGCTGGATGGCGAAGAAGTAGTCGTACTCCGCGATGACGCTCTGCCAGTAGGTGAGGAGCCGGTGGTCCTCGACGAACCAGAAGGCGCGGAGCACGCCGCGGCGGCCGATCTCGGCGAGGACCGCGGCGTCGAGCGGGGCCTGCGCGAGGGCGAGCACCAGGTCGGGTTTCTCCGCCTCGACCGCGGCGAGGACGCCGCTCCCGAGAAACCGCATGTAGGCCTGCTCGACCGCGCCGCGCGCCCCCCGGCGCGCCGTGAAGCACGGGATCGCCTCCATCCCCCGCGCGAACGGCGAGAGGTCGAGGAGACGGACGGCGTGGCCGAGGTCGGCCAGCGCCCGCGCGCAGTAGCCCGCGATCGGATGGGAGCCCCCGGCGAGGGGCGAGACGACGAGGATGCGGAGGCGGAGGCCGCGGAGCGCGGCGCGTCCCGCGATCGACTCGCCGAGCGCCCGCAGCCCATGGCCACGCAGCACGGAGGGTGCGTGTGGGAGAACGACCGGGACACCCCAGGCGTCGATCGCCTCCTCGGTGAGCGGCTCCTCGGCGACGGCGACGCGGGCGAGGACCGCCCGCAGGTCGCGCGCCGCGAGCGCCGTCCGCCAGAGCGCCCGGTCGAGCTCGACGACGACGATCGGCCCCGGCCACGCGGCGGCGAGGGTCTCCAGGTGGTAGCCGAGACCGAGCCCGAGGACGACGGCCGTCGCGTCCACCCGTTCGCCGAGGCGCTCGCGCTGCGCCTCTGCCCAGCGCGCCGCCTCGCGACGCGGGTCATGGCGGCTGTGGAGGAGGACGCCGTCCGCGGTGACGGTCGGATCGCCCGCCGGCGTTGGCTCGAGCGGCGACGGCAGCGGCGCGGCCGCGTCGATCTCCGCTGCCAGGCGTGGATGGCGGGCGGCCAGCGCTCGCAGGTTCTCCTCGAGATGAGACATGCGGGACCCCGCACGCGGTGCACGGCTCGTGCCACCGTCCCCGGCCAGCCGCGACGGGTCGGCGCACGCCGGCGGAGGCAATTCCTGCCGCGTGCGAGGAACCGAACTGCCGCCGTTGGCTGGCATCGCCGCGGAACGGAAATTGCCCCACCCGCGCGCGTGCGCATCCTCCACGTCGGCAACGCTCATCTGGTCGAGCCGCTGCGCGCCCTCGGGCACGAGGTGATCGTCGCCTTCGAGGAATACCCCGGGCTCGCCGCGGCGGGCGTGCCGTTCGACGTGCGCGCCCTGTGGCGGCGTCTTCCCGCCTCGCCCGACCTCCTGCTCGTCGCCGACATGCTCGGGCCGCAGGCGCTTCCCTTCGGCCTGGAGGACCTCCCCGTCCCGCGCCTCTACTACGCCGTCGACGTGCACGTGAATTTCTTCTGGCAGCGGCACTACGCGCGGCTCTTCGACCTCGTCCTCGTCGCGCAGAAGGACTACGTGCCGCTCTTTGCCGCCGCCGGTGTTCCCGCCCGCTGGCTGCCGTGGGGCGCGGATGAGCGGGTGTTCCACGAGCGCGGGCTCAGGCGCGTCCACGACCTCGTCTTCGTCGGCACGGTCGATCCGGCCACCCGGCCGAAGCGCGCCGCCGTCGTGGAGTGCCTGCGCCGGCGCTTCGGCCTCGCCACCTTCGGCGAGTCGGTGGGAACGCGGCTCTCGTGGGAGGAGATGGCGGCGGTGTTCGCGTCGTCGAAGATCGTGCTCAACGAGGCGATCCTCGGCGACCTCAACTTCCGCGTCTTCGAGGCCATGGCCTGCGGCGCCCTCCTCGTGACCGAGCGCATCGACAACGGGCTCCTCGACCTCTTCACGCCCGACGAGCACCTCGCCGTCTACGGGCCCGACGACCTGGTCGCGCGGGTGACGCACTACGTCCGCGCGGACGCGGAGCGCGAGCGCGTCGCGGCCAACGGCGCGCACGCGGTCCGCGAGCGCCACACGCTGCGCGCCCGCATGGCCGAGCTCTCGGCCGTGGTCGAGGCAGGGATCGTCCACCGGGACGTCGCCTCCGACGTCGCCTTCGCGTGGGGCATGACGGCACACCTGGCCGCCGTGCGCGGCCTCGCCGCGGCGGCGGTCACCGTGCCGGCCGCCGCCCGGAGCTTGCGCACGGCTGCCGACGCCGGGGAGGCCGAGGCCGCCGTCGCGCTCGCCGAGATCCTCCTCTGGGCGGGGCAGGACGCGGCGGCGCTCGCCGCGCTCGCCGAGTCGCGCGAGCGAGATCCGGCGCTCGTGCGGGCCTGGTTCGTGGCCGCCGAGGTCGAGCGCCGGCAAGGCCGCGGCGGTGCGGCGGCCGACCTGTTGCGCGCGGGAGTCCACGCCGCACCCGACCTCACGGCGGAGACCCGCGAGCGCGCGCTCGCCGCCGTCGACCGTGGCATCGAGACGCCGGAGTGTCTCCACGCGCTCGGGCTCGTGATGCAGGAGGCGGGCCTGCCCTTCGTGCCGGGCCTCATCTGCCAGCTCGACGCCGGCGTCCCGCGGACCGCATTCGACTTCTTCGCGGCGGCGGCGGCCGCGGACCGCGGCAGCCGGCCGGCCGCGGAGAGCGCCGCACGGCTCCTCGAGCTCGCCGGGCTGCCCGATCTCGCCGTCCCGTTCTACGAGACGGTCTCGCGGCTCGCGCCCGACGAGGCGGCCGCGCGCGAGGACCTCCGCCGCACCCTCTGGAAGAGCTACCGCTACGAAGAAGCCGCGCACCAGGCTCGCGTCGCCCGGGCGCTCGGCGCCCGGGACGTCGGCGACGCCTCACCGGAGGAGCGCGCGCGCGCCGCGCGCGAGGCCGAGGCC
>Ga0209056_10004993_pt1 | contig 13897 bp, 15 predicted proteins | sample GraSoiAngelo_114_FD_185876 | JGI IMG/M metagenome (GOLD analysis project Ga0209056, IMG submission 185876) | Grasslands soil microbial communities from the Angelo Coastal Reserve, California, USA - 14_0903_13_40cm (SPAdes) (version 2) | ecosystem: Environmental > Terrestrial > Soil > Grasslands... | reverse complement strand
AGCGGTCATCAGCTCTTCCTTAGGAGATCGATGAGCCAGCGGTGCATCGCGGCATTGCCCGCGACGATGGAGCTGTTCCCCACATTACTCAGCACGTCCGCGGAGCCGTCGAGCCGCGTCACCATGCCGCCCGCTTCGCGAATGAGCAATGTGCCTGCCGCGATATCCCAGGCCGCCAGCTGCAGCTCCCAGAAGCCGTCGAGTCTTCCCGCCGCGACGTCCGCGAGGTCGAGGGCCGCGGCACCGGCGCGGCGGATGCCGCTGGCCGCGCCGATCACGGCGGCGAATTGTGCCAGATACACATGCAGCAGGCTCAGCGCTTTGAAGGGAAAGCCGGTGCCGATGAGGGCACGCCTCGGCTCCGTTACGGCAGAGACGCTCAGCCGTGTGTCCTCCTCGAACGCGCCGCCGCCACGGATCGCCTTGTAGGTGCGGTGGCGACACACATCGTGGATGACGCCCGCGGCCAACTTGCCATCGATCATGCAGCCGATACTGACCGCATACTGGGGATAGCCATGCAGAAAGTTTGTCGTCCCATCCAGCGGATCCACGATCCAGACCAGGTCACCGCGCGGCATGCGCTGGGGCGACAGCTCTTCGCCGACGATGACGGACTCCGGTGCTTCCTGGGTGATCTGGTCCACGATCAGACCTTCAGCGGCGCGATCGACCTCGGTCACGAAGTCGTGCTGTGATTTCTCTGTCCACGTGTGCACGGCCGGTCGCGCCGCGCCGCGCAGATAATCGGCGGCACGTAGCGCGGCGCGCTCGGCGAGCTTGACTAAGTCGTTGTATTCACGCACCTTGTGGCCCCGTGGCCCCCATGACCTCCAAACGCGTGTTCAGCGGCATCCAGCCTTCCGGCGAGTTGCACATCGGCAACTATCTCGGCGCCGTGCAGAACTGGGTACGGCTGCAAACCGAGCATGACTGTCTCTTCTCGATCGTCGACCTGCACGCGATCACGCAGCCGTACGACGCCGGCGGCCTGTCCTCTCTGACCTTCGACATGGCAGTAAGTCTGTTCGCTGCCGGCTTGGACCCGGAGAAGTGCATCGTGTTCGTGCAGTCGCATGTCGCCGAACACACCGAGCTCAACTGGCTGCTCACGACGGTGACGCCGCTCGGCGAGCTCGAGCGCCAGACACAGTTCAAGGACAAGGCGCAGCGCCAGGAGAGCGTCGCCATGGGGCTGCTGGCCTACCCCGTACTGCAAGCGGCTGACGTTCTGCTCTATAAAGCTAGCCTTGTCCCGGTAGGTGAGGATCAGGTTCAGCATCTCGAGCTGATGCGCGAAATCGTGCGCCGCTGGAATGCCCGCTTCGCGGAAAACTTCTTCCCCGAGCCGCAGCCGCTGTTGACCCGGACGAAGCGGGTGCTCGGCCTCGACGGCAAAGCCAAGATGTCCAAGAGCTTGGGGAACACGATCGGCCTGTTCGAGTCCCCGGAAGCGATCTGGGAGAAGCTGCGGCCCGCCGCGACCGATCCTGCCCGCGTGACCCGGAAGGATCCCGGCACCCCGGAGATCTGCAACATTTTTACGATCCATCAGGGGTTCTCGCCGCCGGACACGGTGGCCGAGGTGGCGCACAAGTGCCGGACCGCAGGGTGGGGCTGTCTCGACTGCAAGCGCGTGCTGGCCGACAACATGATCGCCACCCTCGCGCCGATGCGCGAGCGCGCGGCGGCGCTGAAGCGCGAACCGGCGGGCGTGCTCGATCGGTTGCGCGATTGCGCGAATCGCGCGCGCGGGCTGGCACAACGCACGATCGCGGACGTCCGCGCCAGGATGGGGTTGCTCCATGGGTGAAATGTTCCATCGCGTCATCGAGATCTTTCGCCTCGATCTGATGTTGCAGCTCGGTCTGGCGACGCTGCTCGGTGGCGCGATCGGCCTGGAGCGCGAGCTGGGCGGCAAGCCGGCCGGACTCAGAACCAACATTTTGATCTGCATCGGCTCGGTGCTGTACACGCATCTGTCGCTCGCAATGCTGTCGGGGAGTGCGGGAGCAATCGCTTCAGGTACTGACACGACGCGCGTCGCAGCGCAGATCGTCACCGGCGTCGGCTTCATCGGAGCGGGCACGATTCTCCACGCGCGCGGGGCGGTGGTCGGACTGACGAGCGCCGCGACCATCTGGGTCGTGGCCGCGATCGGCGTCGCCCTGGGCAGCGGCTACTATCTCGAAGGCATCGCCACGACAGTCGTCGTGCTTGTCGTCCTGGCGGGATTGGGCCGGGTCGAAAAACTCGTCGAGCGCCAGTCGACGCGCGCGACCATCTCGATTCACGCCCGACCGGGACCCACCGTGCTCGAGGATCTTGAAGGACTGGTGCGGCGCGCCGGCCTCGACATCCTGTCCGTCTCGAGCCGTCAGGAGAACGTCGATCTCGTCATCGATCTCGACATGCGGGGGTCCAGGCGGCTGCACGATCAGGTCATGATCACCTTGCTGCACCACGATCATGTGCGCACGGTTTCCACAGGGGAGTGACCACTCGACGGCTTGTTGTTGATCTCGCATCGCCGCGCGCCCGCTGGCGAATCCCTCAGGACCGCGTGGCCGAGATTCGCACAGCGCTCGGCGGCGGCTGGGAGGTCAGCGAGGTGCAGGCCCCGGCAGTCTCGGACGGCGATGGGGGCTTGGGATCGCCGGCATCCATCGCTGCGGCGCGCGGGGCTGAGATCTACCTCGGGTTCGGAGTACCCCCCGGCGTCGTGAAAGCGGGACAGGGAAGCCTGCGATGGGCGCACACTGCCGCGGCGGGCGTCACGTCCACCATCCCTCACGTCGTGGGCACCGGCATCATGCTGACGAACTCGGCCGGTGTGCACGCCGAGCCGATGGCCGACTGGGTGATCGTGGCGATCGGATACTTCGCGCGCGGGTTCGACCGAATCGTCGCGGCGCAGGCGGGGCGCCGCGTGGCGCAAGACGAGTTCACAGATCTCGCCCTCCCCGTTCGGGAGTACGCGGATCTGCGCGTCGGCATCGTCGGTCTGGGCGGGATCGGCACCGCGGTGGCGCGGCGCGCCTTGGCGCTGGGGATGCCGGTGGCAGGCGTACGGCAACGCCCGGCGCGCGGCGGGCCTGCCGGCCTGCGTTGGGTCGGCGGGCCGGACGAACTGCCCCGGCTCGCGGCTGAGAGCGACTGCCTGGTCATCGCCGCGCCGCACACGCCCGCGACCGCGCGGGTCGTCGATCGGCGCGTGCTCGGGCTGCTGCCGCAGCACGCCGTCGTCGTGAACGTGTCGCGGGGGACGCTGCTCGACGAGGCCGGCTTGCTCGACTTGCTCGATACGGGGCGCCTTCGCGGCGCCGCGCTCGACGTGTTTGCGGTCGAGCCGTTGCCGCCGGACCACGCGTTTTGGAGTCATCCGCGCGTGTTGGTGTCGCCGCATGTGAGCGCAGTCACCAATCGCTTCTGGGAGCGGGAAACGGCCCTCATCGTCGACAACATCCGTCGCTATCTTGCAGGGGCGCCCCTCACGAACGTCGTCGACCTGGAAGCCGGGTACTGAATGGAAAAAATCATCAAGGCCGCGGTGGATCGCGGGGCGTCTGATTTGCATATCAAGGCGGGCGACGTGTTCCGCGCCCGCATCGACGGGAAACTGGTGCCCCTCACAAAGCAGCGGCTGACCCCCGATCAGACCAAGGCGATCGCGCAGCGCCTCATAGCCAACGAAGAAGACCGCGGGCGCATCGATAAGCTCCGCGACTACGATTGCTCGTGGGGCATGCCCGGCATCGGCCGATTCCGCGTCAACATCCTGCGGCAGCGCTCCTCGTTCATGATCGTGATGCGCGTCATTCCGTTCGACGTGCCGACCTTCGAAGCGCTGAAGTTGCCGGCCGTGCTCGGCGAAGTGGCAAATGCCGACCGGGGGATGATCCTCGTGACCGGGGTGACGGGCTCGGGGAAGAGCTCGACGATGGCGGCGATCATCAACCACATCAACCAGAACCAGCATCGTCATATCCTCACCCTCGAGAACCCGATCGAATTTCTGCACCGCGACATCAACTGCTCGGTGACACAGCGGGAGATCGGCGTGGACACCGACGACTTCCGCACCGGCCTGCGGGCGGCGCTCCGGCAGGATCCCGACGTGATCCTGATCGGCGAGTTGCGCGATGCGGAGACGATCGACACCGCCATGAAGGCTGCCGAGACGGGGCATCTGCTCGTCTCGACGCTGCACACGCCCGACGCGGTCACGACGGTGAGTCGCGTCGTCTCGATGTTTCCGCCGGAAGAACAGGACATCGCGCGGCTGCGCTTCTCCGAAGCGCTGCACGCGGTGGTGTCCCAGCGGCTGCTGCCGCGGGCCGACGGCCACGGGCGCGCGGCGGCGCTGGAGGTCATGATTTGTACCGACATCGCTCGGGACATGATCAAAGACCAGACACGGACCTCCGAGCTGCCTGACTACATCGGGGACTCGCGCGAGAAGTACGGCATGCAGACGTTCGATCAGCATCTCATGGACCTGGTGGCCAACGACATCGTGACGCCCGAGACCGCGCTCGCCGCTTCGTCCAATTCCCCCGAATTCCAGCGCCAGGTGAAGACCCTGCGCCGGCGCTCGCGCGTCCTTCCGCCGACTCAAGGCTCTCCGGCGGTTCCCGCCACCGACGATCTGTCGAGCATGCTGCCGCAGTGATCGAGCGGAAACAGGCACCCGCCGGAATCTTTCCCCCGGTCACGACACCGTTCGATCCTGTGACGGGCGACGTCGCCCCAGTTCAGTTTCGGCAAAACATCGAGCGGCTGCTCGCCCAGGGTGTGGACGGCGTTGTCGTGTCCGGGTCCACGGGGGAGGCGCCGCTGCTCGATCCGGACGAGCAGCGTCGGCTGGTGGAGCTCGCGCGCGAAGAGGTGCGTGACGGCAAGTGGCTCATCGCGGGCACGGGCGCCGAATCGACGCGACAAACGATCGCGTTGTCCAGGGCCGCCGCGGCCGCCGGCGCCGATGCGGTGCTCGTACGTCCGCCGTCCTACTTTTCGGCCGCTGCGACGCTGGAGACGTTGGCGATTCACTTCCGCGCCGTGGCGGACGCGAGTCCCGTGCCCGTCCTCATCTACAACATCCCCAAGTACACGCATCTGGCGCTCGCGCCGGCGCTCCTGCAGCAGCTGGCGAGTCACGAGCGGATCATTGGCGTCAAGGATTCGTCGGGTGATCCAAAGAGTGTCGCCGCCTACCGCGAAGCGGTACCACAGTGGACGGTGCTGGTGGGCGGGGCCTCGCTGCTCCTCACGGCGCTCGAGTTGCAGTGCCAGGGCGGTATCGTCGGTGTCGCGTGCTTTGCGCCGGGCCTGTGCGTGCAGCTCGTCCGGGAATTCGAACGAGGGGATCGTGCCGCCGCCGCGGCGTTGCAGGATCGGATCACGCCGCTCGACAAGGAAATTGTCGGCAAGCTTGGGCCGGCGGGTGTGAAGGCCGCGATGGACGCCGTGGGGTTATACGGTGGGCCGGTGCGGGCGCCGCTCTCGCCGATCTTGCCCGCCGACCGCGAGCGCGTGACCGCGCTCGTCCGCAGTGACTGACTATGGCTTGTTGTTTCGGGAGCTGGCGGTTCCGCGGCTCGTCGGTACTGCCAATCATCAGAAGGTTCGCGAGGTCCTGAAGCGCGAGCTCGCCGCGCGCGGGTTTGCCGCTCTTGAGCACAGGTTTTTCCGTCGACCGAGCAATGCCTTCTGGGGTTTTCACGCCCCCATCGATGGCATCAACCTCATCGCGCAACGGCCGTCCGGCCGTCCGCCCGTCCGCCCGACCGTCTGGCTGGTAGCGCACTACGACTCGAAGGGCCAGCCCATCTCGATGTTCACGCGTCTGTTATGTGTCGTGACTGTGTTGGTCGCACTTCTTACGCTCTGGGTTTCTGCGATTCTCACCGATTCGTCTCGTTGGGCATTCGTCTTTTTTGTCGTGGTCCTGGCTGCGAGCTGGGTGCTGAATCGGGTGAATGACAATTCCCCCGGCGCGGTCGACAACGCAACCGCGCTGGTTGCCGTGTTCATGACCCTCGATCAGCTGTCCCCCACCGCCGCGGTTGGTGTCGTCTTTCCCGACGCCGAGGAGTACGGATTGGTGGGCGCGCGGGCGTTGGCGGCGGAGCACGGCAATCTCTTTGCGGAGGCCACGCTGATCAATCTCGATGGCCTCGATGACGTCGGCCGGCCGACGGCTTTCCTGCATCGGGCCGGCCCAACCGTCAAAGCGGTGGCGGAGGCGCTCAAGGCTCGGCAATGGCGTTGGTTGCCCGTCTTTGTCGACGGCATCGCGCTGAAGCGCGTGAGTCGTGAGTGCGTCTCGATATTGAAGGGCAACTGGCGCACGATGCGGGTCATTCATCGCCCCGCGGATACCGCGGCGCGCCTGCGGCTGGATGGCGCGGCCCTAGTAGCCGCGGGGCTGGCGCGGGTGCTGCGAGCCGGATAGCTTCCCACAGAGGATACGCCAGAGCCCCCCCACCCCGGCGGGGGCTTTTTCGTTGCCCCGAGGAGACGTTCCTAGTGTTCGGACCAAAGACGCAGTGTGTCGTCGTGGTCGGCGCCCAGTGGGGCGACGAGGGCAAGGGGAAGATCGTCGACGTCCTGGCCGAGCGCGCCGATCTGGTGGTGCGATACCAGGGCGGTGCCAATGCCGGGCACACGGTGGACACGGGTGAGGGTAAGTCGTTCGTATTACATCAGATCCCATCCGGGATTCTCCAAGGGGCGGTGTGCGTCGTCGGCAACGGGGTGGTGCTCGATCCCGAGCAGTTGTTCGCCGAGCTGGATGCGTTGGAGGGCAGGGGCGTCCGCACCGAGCACAAGCTGCACGTTTCCGACCGCGCTCATTTGACGCTGCCGTATCACAAGCTGCTCGACCGCGCCCGCGAGAAACGCGAGCAGATCGGGACGACAGGACGGGGAATCGGACCGACCTACGAAGACAAGTACGGGCGGCGGGGCATTCGCGTCGGAGACTTACGCAATTTGGCGCACGCGCAGGACCTCGTGCGCACGCGCGTCGAGGCCGCCAATCAGATGCTGCACCTGCTGGGGGCAGGGAGCGGCGAAAAGGCCAGCCCTGAAGAGCACGCACATCTGCTCGAACGTCTCGCCCCGCGCTTGCTGCCGCTGGCGGTGGACGCGGGCCGAGTGGTCTGGGAAGCCTTATCACGCGGCGAGTCGGTGCTGCTCGAGGGCGCGCAGGGGGCGCTGCTCGACGTCGATCACGGAACCTACCCGTACGTGACGTCGTCCAACACGACGGCCGGCGGCGCGGCGGTCGGGGTCGGCATTGGACCGACGGCGATCGACGCGGTCCTCGGCGTCGTGAAAGCCTACACGACGCGCGTCGGCAACGGGCCGCTGCCGACTGAAGCGGAGCCGGCCGTGGCGGAGCGCATTCGCGAGTTGGGGGGCGAATTCGGCGCGACGACAGGAAGGCCGAGGCGGTGCGGATGGTTTGATGCGGTCGTAGTCAGGTATGCGGTCCGGGTCAACGGATTAACAGGATTGGCTGTGACGAAGCTGGACGTGCTGGACACATTCGCGGAGATCCCGGTCGGTGTCGGCTATCGTCTCGACGGACAGGTAATCGATAGCATGCCGGCGGACGTGGAGACGATTGGGCGAGTCGAGCCGATCTACGAAACGGTGCCCGGCTGGCAGAAGAGGCTCTCGGAGGTCCGTCGTTTGGCCGATCTCCCGCCGGCTGCTCGAGCGTATGTCGATCGGCTCCAGGATCTCGCGGGAGCGCCGGTTCGATATGTCAGTGTCGGAACACGACGGGATCAAATTATAGAGGTTTGATGACGAATTGCTGTGCTGCATTCTGCTCTTTTTCGTGCAGAAAACAGTACAGTAATTTTACTAGGTCGCCGGTCTCGGAGGTGCCGTGACAGTGCTTACAACGGGGCACCTTTTTTGCCTAAGAAAGTCGGCAGTTCTCTGCAAAAGGGCAAACCGCCGGCGACGGCGGGGCGCAAAGCCAAGGGTCTCGCGCGTCGAGATAGCCCGGCTGCCAGAGGTTCCGGAGCGCCCGCCCGATTTGCGAGAAGGAGTTCGCTTCGCTCACATCGGGTTCTAGGGCGCACGGTGTGCGGCAGGCGATCACCCCCTGAGGAAACTCAGGGGGTTTCTCGTTTCTCTACCCTCGACGTCTCGGCCTGTAGGCGTCTGTTATTGTTTGTCCAATGCCTCCCGTCATCCTCGTCGCACCCGCCGCCTTCAAAGGCACGCTCGGCCCACGCCAGGTTGCCGAAGCGCTCGCAGCCGGCGTGCGCCGCGCCGTGCCCGGCGCGGCGGTGCTCGAGTGCCCGGTCGCCGACGGCGGCAACGGGCTGCTCGATGTGGTGCTGCCGGTCGGAGCGCTGCGCGAGCGGTTGCAAGTCACCGGCCCAATCGGCGATTCGGTCTCCGCGGAAATGGGCTGGATCGACGGGGAGACGGCGATCATCGAGAGCGCGTCCGCCTGCGGGCTGGCGCTCGTCGAGCCGGAGGACCGCGATCCGATGCGCACCACCACGCGCGGCGTGGGCGAGCTGATCTGGACCGCCGCCGACCGCGGAGCCAAGACGATCGTCGTCGGCCTCGGCGGCACCGCGACGGTGGATGGCGGAACGGGTGCCGCACGCGGGTTCGGATGGACGTTCGAGAACGCGGCGGGCGAGCAGCTCCCGGATGGTGGTGGCTCGTTGACCGATCTCGCCTCCTTCGAGTCAGGATGGGGACTCGCGGCTCGCGTCGTCGCGCTCGCCGACGTCGCCACGCCACTGCTGGGCCCGGACGGTGCCGCGCCGGTCTTCGGACCTCAAAAAGGGGCTCGCCCCGAGGAGATTCCGCAGCTCGCGGCCGGCCTCGCGCGCCTGGCGGAGCTGTGGGCGCAGGCCGGCAGGCCGGAGCTCGGGATGATGCCGATGGGCGGCGCCGCCGGCGGGCTTGGCGCCGGGCTGGCGTTCTTCGCGAAAGCACAATTGACCGGGGGAGCGGAGTGGGTGCTGGAGCGCGCCGGCTTCGACGCGGCCTTGGCGAAAGCGGACCTCGTTATCACGGCGGAAGGGATCTTCGACAAGACCTCACTGGTGGGGAAAGCGCCCGGCGAAGTCGTGCGGCGGGCCCAAGCCGCCAAGAAGAAGGTCGCCGTCGTCGCCAGCAGGGTCGAAGGGCTGATCGGCGTGCATACCGTCGGAGGCGAGGGCGACGGGAGGATGCTGGACGGTCCGGCGCTGTCTCGGATGGCCGAGCAGGTCGCGCGTGAGGCTCTGGGTTTGTAACTTCCGGCTCCCTATGCCCCCCGTAACTGCGGACAGAATCATGGAGAAGCTCGTGTCGCTGGCCAAGCGGCGCGGCTTCGTGTTTCAGTCTTCCGAGATCTACGGCGGCCTCGGCTCCGTGTGGGACTACGGGCCGCTCGGTGTCGAGCTCAAGAAGAACATCAAGGAGCGCTGGTGGCGGTCGATGGTCCACGAACGCCACGACATCGAAGGCCTCGACGCCGCCATCCTGATGCATCCCAAGGTCTGGGAGGCATCGGGGCACGTCTCCGGATTCACCGATCCGCTCGTCGACTGCAAGCAGTGCAAGAACCGATTCCGGGCCGACGATCCCAGGATCAAAGGCACGCCGGGCCAGCCCGACGCCCAGTGCCCGGTATGCGGCAGCAAGGGTACCCTCACCGCGCCGCGCCAGTTCAATCTCATGTTCAAGACGTTCATGGGGCCGGTCGAGGAGCAGGCCGCCGTGACCTACCTGCGGCCCGAGACCGCCCAGGGTATCTATGTCAACTATCTCAACGTGCTGCAGTCCTCGCGGCAGAAGATTCCCTTTGGGATCGCGCAGGTCGGGAAGGCGTTCCGCAACGAGATCACACCCGGCAACTTCATTTTCCGGACGCGCGAATTCGAGCAGATGGAAATGCAGTTCTTTGTGAAACCCGGCAGCGAGTCCGAGTGGTTCGAATTCTGGCGCGGGGAGCGGATGAAATGGGTCGAAGGACTCGGCATCCGTTCGGAAAAGCTGCGCTGGCATCAGCACGACAAGAACGAGCTCGCGCATTATGCCAAGGACGCGTACGACATCCAGTATGAATTCCCGTTCGGCTGGCAGGAGTTCGAGGGAATCCACAACCGGACCGACTTCGATCTGTCGAACCACCAGAAGCATGCCGGGAAGAAGCTCGATTACCTCGATCCGAAGACCAACGAGCGCTTCATTCCGTACGTAGTCGAGACCTCGGCAGGCGCGGACCGCACGACACTCGTGGTGCTGTGTGACGCATATACAGAGGAAGAGGTGCGTGGCGAAGAGGGAGCGGAGGGCGGCGGCGACCAGCGCGTGGTGCTGAAGCTCAAGCCGTCGCTGGCTCCGCTCAAAGCGGCGGTGTTCCCGCTGGTGAACAAGGACGGCATGCCGGAGCTGGCGCATCGCATTCACGACGACCTGCGGGGCCACTTCAACGTCTTCTTCGACGATGGTGGATCGATCGGTCGCCGCTACCGCCGTCAGGATGAAGCCGGCACGCCCTTCGGTATTACCATCGACGGCCAATCAACGCAGGATCAGACGGTGACCGTGCGCGATCGCGATACCCTCAAGCAGGACCGTGTTGCTGCAGCGAAGCTCGTCGAGTACCTGACGCAGAAGCTGGCGGGTTGACCTTCGAGGATTTCCGGGCCCTGGTCCGTCGTCTGCAACACGACATCCCTGCGCAGTTCGAGAGCGGCGTCGCCGACATCGAGGTCAGTCCCAAAACGGTTCCTCATCCCGTGCACCGCGACGTGTATACACTCGGCGAATGTATCCCGCTCACCTGGACCGGCGACGGAACCGACCTGCAGTCTCGCATCGTCCTGTTCTACGGATCGTTCCAGGCGCTCGCTCGCGAACGCTCCGATTTCGATTGGCGTGCCGAAGCGTGGGACACGCTCACCCACGAGCTGCGCCATCATCTCGAGCTCCGAGCCCATGTGGACGCACTCGAGGTGTACGACTGGGCCGCGGAGCAGAACTTTGCGCGGCATGAAGGAAAGACATTCGATCCGGCCTTTTATCGGTCAGGCGAGCGGATCGCGGCAGGGGTCTTCAAGGTCGAGGACGATGTATTTCTGGAGGGGACCTGCGATTTCACCTGGCACGGCAAGCGGTATCGCGCGCCGGTCGGCGGCGTCGAGCCGCCCGCGTTTTTGACGCTGCGCGGTCTCGCCGACGCACCGCACGGCGATGCCGTGCTGGTTCTCCGCAAACGCGCGTTGCTGCGCGATCTGTGGCGGCGGCCAACGATCAGGCAAGCAACTGTCGCGGTCCAGCCGATCGATGCCTAAACGCGTACTCGTGGAGTGTCGCGATCTCTTCTTTCGCGGGAAGCTTCAGGAAGTCGTCCGCACGGCCGGAGCGGAACCGACGCGTGAGGAGCCATTCGATCTGGCCGTCATCGAATTGGGCCAGTCGACTGCCGCGGCCCGCATTCGCGAGCTGGTGCAGCGTGGCATCCCGGTGCTCGGCTTCGGCTCGCACGTCGATGCCGCGGCGTTGCGCGCGGCGCGGGACCTGGGTGCGCGCGCAGTGCCGAATTCTGAAATCGCAGACGCGCTGCGCGCGCTATTGTAGGAACTCACCCCGGTCCGAACGGTATTCCGAGCGTGCCACGAGATCGTAAACGCGTCGACGTGCTGATCCTCGGTGCCGGAGCCGCCGGCCTGGCGGCGGCCCGCGACCTCTCGCACGCCGGTCTCCGCATCACCGTCATCGAGGCGCGGCCGCGCGTCGGCGGCCGGATTCTCACGCTGCACGATCCGCGTTCACCCGTGCCGCTCGAGCTCGGCGCCGAATTCATTCACGGCGCGTCGGCCGAAACGCTTCCGCTCGCGCAGGCAGCGGGGCTCGCGGTGATGGAGCTGCCCGACCGGCACGAGCTCGCCACCGCCGGCCGCTTCAAGCCCATGGGAGATTTCTGGGAGCTCGTCGATCGCATGAACCACGATCTCGCACGTCGCGTCGCGGGTCGCGGCGGCAAGGATTTCCCGGTGAGCGAGTATCTGGAATCGGCGCGTGTACCGGCGGCACGGCGCGGCATGCTGCGCGACTTCGTGCAAGGGTTTTACGCCGCGCACCCCGACCGCTTGAGCGCGCAGTCGCTCGCGGTCGAGGTGGATGGCGGTGACGAACAAGACGAGATCGAGGGCAAGCAGTTCCGGATCGCGAACGGCGGCGACGCCCTGATGAAATGGTTGCGGGACGGATTGGATCCCGAGCGCACCGAGGTGCGTCTCAGCACCGTCGCGGAAGCGGTGGAGTGGAAACGCGGTACGGTCAACGTCGTGTGCCGCGGCGGTGACCGCGCTCCGTTGCCTCCCCTGAGCGCCCGTACCGCACTGATCACGCTGCCGCTGGCCGTCCTCAAAGCCGGTGTCGTGCGATTTGATCCGGCGCTCCCCGCCAAGCAGCGCGCGCTGGCGGGTCTCGAAATGGGGCAGGTGTTCAAGATCGTGTTGCGATTTCGGGAGGCGTTCTGGGAGAAACCGGAATTTCTGAAGGAGCGGCGCGCGCAGGCCGGCTCGAACGGCAGCGGGTTGACCTTCCTGCATGCGCATGGCGCCGAAGTGCCGACGTGGTGGACGTCGCTTCCCGTGCGTTCGCCGGTACTCGTCGGATACGTAGGCGCAGTGGCCGCCGAGGAGCTGCTCGCGGAGGAGCCGCCATCGCGGCTGGAGCGCAGTCTGGTCGCGCTCTCCGACGTTCTCGCTGTGCCCCGGCGCGAGCTGGAGGAGCAACTCGATGCGTCGGCCAGTCACGACTGGCGCGCCGATCCCTTCGCGCGCGGCGCCTACAGCTACATCGGGGTCGGCGGCAACGGCGCCCCACGCGCGCTCGCCCGGCCGGTGGATGGGACGCTCTTCTTCGCCGGCGAAGCGACGAACGGCGCGGAAATCGGGACGGTGGCCGGGGCGCTGGCGAGCGGGCGGCGCGCCGCGCGTGAAGTGTTGCGCGTGCTACAATAGTCCCACTCCTCCACAGGAATCACGCATGCCGGTAATCGCCAAGACGGTCGTGTTGCTCGTGCTGTCCAACATTTTCATGACCTTCGCCTGGTACGCACACTTGCGGCACCTGAGCCAGCGGCCGTGGATCGTCGCCGCGCTGGTGAGCTGGGGGATAGCGCTGTTCGAGTATCTGCTCCAGGTGCCGGCGAACCGTATCGGTCACACGGAGCTCCAGCTCGGCCAGCTCAAGATCCTGCAGGAAGTCATCACGCTGAGCGTGTTCGTGCCGTTTGCCGCCCTCTATATGAAGGAACCGGTGCGGCTCAATTATCTGTGGGCGGCGCTGTGCATGTGCGGGGCGGTGTTCTTCATGTTCCGGCGCTAGCATACCTTCCATCGTGGACCGTGACCGCGAGCTGCTCCGCCACTTCCTTGCTGCCATCGCCTACCGCACGCAGAAAGCGCTGCGCGACGCACCAGATCACTATCCGACGTTCAGTGCCGGCAACCGCGTCCGCACTCCCGTCGAGCTGATCCGCCACATGGCGGCGCTGATGGGATTCGTGCGCACCTTCTTTCAGGGCGGATCGTATCCCGTGACGCCCGATCCGTTGCCCACATTCCAGGGAGAAGTCGCGCGCTTCCACGAGCTGCTCGAGGCGGTGGGCGACCTGCTCGCGCGCGGCGCCCCATGCTCGATATCCACCGAGCAACTGTTGCAGGGGCCGTTCGCGGACACGATGACGCATGTCGGTCAGCTGGCGATGCTGCGCCGGCTCGCCGATTCGCCCGTGGCTCCCGAGAACTTCATCTATGCCGATATCCGGGCCGACCGATTGCACGCCGATCAGCCGGCGCCGGCCCGTCCCGACAAGCATTGGCTGGAGAAGCCGGAATGACCTTCCAGCAGGTGC
>Ga0209056_10004991_pt1 | contig 13900 bp, 15 predicted proteins | sample GraSoiAngelo_114_FD_185876 | JGI IMG/M metagenome (GOLD analysis project Ga0209056, IMG submission 185876) | Grasslands soil microbial communities from the Angelo Coastal Reserve, California, USA - 14_0903_13_40cm (SPAdes) (version 2) | ecosystem: Environmental > Terrestrial > Soil > Grasslands... | reverse complement strand
GGCCGCCCGTCGGGCGTCGCCAGCTCCTTCAGGAGGTAGTCGGCCGGGTATCGGAACTCGAGCCCGATCTTGGTGTTGCGGTAGGTCTTCCAGCCGCTCACGTCGGGGGCAGCCAAGACCACCGTGACCGCGCCCGTCAACACTGCCAGACCGGTTGCGACGGTGCGCAATGACTGCTCCACAGCGGCGATCCTCCCGGGCGGGTCCCCTTCGAGCCTCGGCGCGGACCGATCATACGCCAGGCGCGGCCCGGTTGTCTCGGGACGGTCGCCGATCGGCAGGGGGTCCGGGTCCGTCGGGCCCCGCCGGGGAGCGGCGCGTCCCCCGCGTCGAAGCGAGCGCGAGGCCGCGGTCGGTCACGAGCGGCGGGTCGCCGTCGCGGCAGCCGGCCGCGGGCCGCGGCGCTCGAAGGCGCGACCGGCGCCGCCGCAGATGCCGGCCGGCAGAAAGATGATGAACAGGATCAGCAGGAGGCCATAAATCGTCTCCGCCATGCCGATCAGACGGAGACCGAATGCGACCCGGAGGAGCTCGGCGAGACTGATCGTCAGCGCCGACCCGACCGTGGGTCCGAGCAGGGAGAACATGCCGCCGAGCACAGCGGCGAACACGATCCGGAGGGAGACGTCGATGCCCGCCAGCGTCTCGGGATTCACGTACGAGATGTACTGCGCGTAGGCGACCCCGCCCACCGCGGTCAGAGCCGCTGACAGCACCGTGATGCCGAGCTTGCAGCGGGTCACCGGGATCCCGACCGAGGCGGCGGCCGTCTCGTCCTCGCCGATGGCCTCGAGCGCCGGCCGGGCCACGCCGCGGTCGACCCGGGTCCAGACGGCGAGGCCCAAGAGCCACAGGGTGAGGACGCCGAAGTAGAAGACCCGCTTGTCGCGGAACTGGAGGGCGATCAAGCTCGACGCGGGCCCGGCCGGCCTGAGCGTGAGGCCGAGGGAGCCGCCGGTCCAACTCCGCTCCGCGATGATCAGGAGGCGGATCACCTCGCCCAGCGCGAGCGTCGCCAGCGCGAAGTAGTGCCCGACCACGCGGAATCGGAAGCACGGATAGCCGATCGCGACCGCCAGCAGGACCGCGAACGCGACCGCCGCGAGGCAGCCGATCCAGGGCGGGAGACCCCAGAAGTTCCATAGGAGTGTGGTCGTGTAGGCGCCGACGCCGAGGAAGGCACCGTGGCCGAGGGAGACGAGGCCGAAGCGACCCATGAGGGACCAGGCGGTACCGATGAGCGACCAGATCAGAATCTGGATCAGCACGTGGAGCACGTACTGCCGCATTCCGCCCATCGGGACCCAGGGCGCCGCGCCGAGCGCCGTAAGCAGGCCGAGCGCGACCGTGCGGCGCACCGCTACTCCCGTCGAATCAAGATGCCGCCCGGGCGGGCGAAGATCAGCACGATGAACACCGCGAAGGCGATCACGTACCCCATCTCCGTCGACAGCAGCACGCCGCCGAGCGAAATGATCTCGCTCATGATGAACGACGCGACGAAGGCCCCGATCATATCGCCGAGCCCGCCGAGCACGCAGATCATGAACGTGAGCGGTCCGAACTGTGCGCCGAAGTGCGGGTGGACCGAGTACTGGATGAGGAGGAGGGGCGACGCGAGGCCGGCCATGGCGCCCCCGATCGCGGAGGTCACGAGGTAGACGCGGGCCGGGCTCGCGCCCATGAGCGTCATCGCTTCCCGGTCCTGGGCCACCGCGCGCATCGCGGTGCCCATGTAGGTGCGGGTGAGGAAGAGGTAGAGGCCGAGCAGCGCGACGAGCGCGACCGCGAAGGCGATCAGGCGGGCGAGCGAGACGAATAGGCCGCCCACCTCGAGAACCGGCAGGGCGAGACGGAGCGACCGGTGGTCGGTCGTCCAGAGGAACGTCGCGAGGGACTGCAGGAAGAAGAGGAGCCCGCCCGTCGCGAGCAGCTGGTTCAACGGGGCCGTGTCGAGGATGGGCGCAATGATGAGCAGGTGCACGAGCACGCCGAGCAGCGCGACGAGGCCGATCCCCCCGAGCCCGGCGAGCCAGACCGGCCACCCGGCGGCCGTGACGAGGAAGTAGACCGCATACATGCCGAGCATCACGAGATCGACGTACGCGATCCAGATGATGTCGACCACGCCGAAGATGAGGTTGAGGCCGAGCGCCAGGAGCGCGAGCACGCCGCCGAGGAGGACGCCGTTCACGGCGGCCTCGACGAGAAAGATCGGCCCGATCATCAGCCCACTCAGAGTCCGAGGTAGGCGCGGCGGACGAAGTCCTGCTCGCCGAGCGCCTGGGCCGGCCCGTGGGCCCTGATGCGGCCGACTTCCAGCAGGTAGGCGCGGTCGACGAGCTTCAGCACCTGCCTCACGTTCTGCTCGACGACGAGGATCGTGTAGCCCTCCGCGCGCACGCGGCGGATTAGGTCGAACAGCCGCAGGACCATCACGGGCGCCAGCCCGAGCGACGGCTCGTCGAGCAGGACGAGCCGCGGCCGTGACATCAGCGCCCGGCCGATCGCCAGCATCTGCTGCTCGCCGCCGGACAGCGTGCCCGCGCGCTGCCGGCGGCGCTCGGCCAGCACCGGGAAAAGGCCGTAGACGCGCCCGAGGCTCTCCGCGTGGGCGGCCCGCGCCCGAGGCAGGAACGCCCCCATCTTCAGGTTGTCGGAGACGCTCAGCCCGGGGAAGATGCGCCGGCCCTCCGGCACGTGGGCGACGCCGCGCGCCACGACCTCGTGGGCGGGGCGGCCGTTGAGCAGCTCGCCCTCGAAGGTGACGGTGCCGGCGCGCGGGGGCACGAGCCCGGAGACGACGCGCATCAGCGTGGTCTTGCCGGCCCCGTTCGGCCCGACGACGGCGACGGCCTCGCCGGCCTCGACGCGAAGGCTGACATCCCAGAGGGCGGTGAACTCCCCGTAGCCCGCGCGCACCGCGTCGAGCGACAGCATCTCAGGCGAGGACCAGCCGCTCGCCCAGGTACGCCTCCACGACGCGCGGATGGCGGGCGACGTCGCGGGGGAGGCCCTCGGCGATCTTCTCGCCGTGGTCCAGCACGACGACCCGGTCGACGACCTTCATCAGGGTGGCCATGATGTGCTCGACCCAGACGATCGTGATCTTCATCTCGACGCGAATCCGCCGCAGCAGCTCGGCCGCCGCGTGCATCTCTCCCGGATCGAGCCCGCCGAGGCTCTCGTCGGCGAGCAGCAGCGCGGGCCCGGTGGCGAGCGCGCGCGCGACCTCGAGCTTCTTGAGTCCGGCGGCGCCGAGCACGCCGGGGGCCGCGCCGGCTTCCGCGGCGAGGCCGACCAGGGTCAGCATCTCGCGGGCGCGGGCGCGGGCATCCTCCGGGGAGCCGCGCACGCGGTTGCCGAAGTGGGCCGCGACCGCGACGTTGTCGAGGACCGTTAGCTTCCGGAACGGGCGCGGAATCTGAAACGTGCGGGCGATCCCCCGGTGACAGACGGCGTCGGGGGTCAGGCCGGCCAGCTCCTCGCCGCGGAACCTGATCGATCCCGCCGTCGGCAGGAGCGCGCCCGACAGGCAGTTGAAGAGCGTGGTCTTCCCGGATCCGTTGGGGCCGATGAGACCCAGGATCTCGCCCTCGGCGACCTCGAAGGAGACGCTCGCGAGGGCGGTGAACCCGCCGAACCGCTTGGTGAGACTCGAGACGGTGAGCAAGGACCCCTATCCGCTCGGCGCCTGACAGCGGAACCCGATCGCGGCACCACTCCCGGCCCCGGGTCCGCCGACCCTAGCACGCCTTTCGAGCGAAGACCATCCACTCCTGCGCCGCGCGCCGCGCGACGGGGCACCCGGGCGGGCCGGCGCGCTCGAAGCGGAATGCGGGCTCGAACAGCCGGCGGATCTCGGCCCGGGAGGCGGGGAACGGCGGCCCGCCGCCAGGTGGCCGGATCGGGTAGAAGCAGGCGAGGAACCAGCCCCCGGCACGCAGTGTACCCGAGAGCGTCCGCACGTACTCCGGGCGGCGCGCGGGATCGATCGCGCAGAAGCATGTGTATTCCCAGACCCCGTCGAAGGCATTCGCGTAGTCGCGGGCGAGCGTGAAGATGTCGCGCCGCTCGAACCGGGCGCCCGTCCGCGCGTCGGCCTCGAGCGCCCGCGCCTGGTCGATCGCATCCTGCGCGAAGTCGAAGCCGATCGCCTCGTAACCGACGCGCGCGAGGTACCGCGCGTCGTGCCCGCGGCCGCAGCCCGGGACCGCGACGCGCCCGCGCGGCGGGGGGCTTGCCTCGACGAACGTCACCAGCTCCGGCGCCGGCGCGCCTAGCTCCCAGCCGTCCCCGCGGCGGCGGTAGAGGTTTTCCCAGAACGCCGGGTGGTTCACGCTCGCCACGTCGCGCTCCCCGAGTCGTCGAGGATGCCACGCGGTCTGGGCCCCCCTCGCGGCGGGCGCGGCGCGCCTGGCACACGCTCGGAGTCGTCCCATCGCCTCGCCTGGCGGCGGCACGCGCTGCGGACGACGCGCGGCGCGAGCTTCACTTCAGTCGATAGAGCGGGGCGAGGGGGCGGAACGTCTCGAGTGCCCGAGCGCGATAGTCCGCCTCCCGCCATCTTGCGGCCTCCGCGGCCGGGACCGCGCGTCCGATGACGAGCTGGCCGTCGCGCCCGCGCAGACGGTCCTCGGCGAGCTGGGTCAGCCCTTCCGCGTCGAAATCCGAGAGCAGGCCCGCCGGCTCCTCGTCGTGCTCGTTTTTGAACCACGCGAGACCCTGTACCCGGCGCAGCACCGCGCCGAGCTGCGCCGCGTTCCTCTTCCAGGCCGCGCGCCAGCGCACCTTGTCGGCGTGCTCGGGGCCCACCTCGAAGAGGAACCGGACGCAGTTCCGCGACACCGCGACCTTGAAGTGACAGTGCTTCTTGTAGCCGCGGCGGTCGGGCGCGAACGCGACCCAGGTGTCGTCCGGCGGGTTCACGGTACGGCGCGCATGCTTGGCGACGTGGGCGAACGCCTCGGCGCTGGTCGCGCGGGCGACGTCGGGCAGCAGGCTCCGGCCGAGCGCCTCGAGCCTCGGGCGGACGCGGCTCCGGATCGCCTCCATCCGGGGCTTGAAACCCTCGAGCGCGAAGACCTGGAAGTCCGCTGCGCTGAACGCTCCTGACGCCATCGCTCAGGTCTCCTTCCTAGCCCGGATCGAGATGGACCGCGAGCACGCGCGCCGGCTCGGGGGTGACGTTGCGGACGTTGTGCGACGTGCGGGCGGGATTCCAGACCCCCTGGCCCGGGCGAAGCCTGACGGTCTTGCCGTCGGGGAACACCTCCTCGAGCTCCCCGTCGAGCACGTAGATCACCGTCGGGCCGGGGTGGCGGTGTAAACCGGTCTGGGCACCCGGATCCCAATGATCCACGTTGACGCGTACCCTGGTCTTCGCCCACCGCAGGTCGCCCGTCGTCATGTCCACGAGCTGATCGGCCCACATCCGCGGCGCGGTCTTGGCGCCGACCGCGCCGGCGGCCGCGCCGAGCGCGAAGGTCAGGGCGAGGAGCGCGGGCAGCCTGCGCAGCGCCATCGACCTAGGCGACGCGGGACCGCTGCGGGGCGTCGGGTCGAGGCTGGCTGGAGCTCACGTGCATCCTCCATGGAGGCTGTGACGGGCTTGACGGGCGAACGTCATGATCGGCCGAAACCCGCGCTGCTGTCAAGAGAGGCCGCGTGTATCATAGGCGGCGATGCGCGAGCCCCTCTACCTGGTCACCGGCGGTGCGGGGTTCATCGGCTCCCAGCTCGTGGCGCGCCTGCTCCGCGACGGGGGGCGCGTCCGGGTGCTCGACAACTTCTCGACGGGGACGCGGGCGAACCTCGCCGTCCCGCCCGACCTTCGCCGGCGGCTCGAGGTGGTGCGCGGCGACGTGCGGGACCTGGCGACCGTGGCGCGCGCGGCGCGCGGCGCCCGCGTCGTTTTCCATCAGGCCGCGATGCGATCGGTGCCACGCTCGATCAAGGACCCCGTGGGGGCGAACGCCAACAATGTGACCGGCACCCTGCACGTGCTTGAAGCCGCGCGGCGGGCGCGGGTGCCGCGCGTCGTCTACGCCTCGTCGTCGTCGGTGTACGGCGACCGGCCTGAGCTGCCGAAGCGCGAGGAGCAGCCGACGAAGCCCATCTCGCCCTACGCGGTGTCGAAGGTCGCGGGCGAGCTCTACGCCTCGGTCTGGAGCCGCCTGTTCGCCGTGGAGGCTATCGGCCTCCGCTATTTCAACGTCTTCGGCCCGCGTCAGGACCCGAAGTCAGAGTACGCGGCGGTGATCCCGCGCTTCATCATGTGGGCGCTTCGTGGCCGGCCGATCCAGGTGCACGGCGACGGCAGGCAGTCGCGTGACTTCACGTACATCGACAATGTCGTCGAGGCCAACGTGCTGGCGGGCCGGGCGGCCGGCGTCGCCGGCGAGGTGTTCAACGTGGGCTGCGGCAGCCGCACGAGCCTCCTCGAAATCATCGCGATGCTCGAGGCCATCGTCGGTCGCTCGCTCCCGCGCCGGCACGCGCCGTCCCGGTCGGGCGATGTCGCCCACACGCTGGCCGATCTGTCGAAGGCCAAGCAGCTGCTCGGGTACGAGCCGCTGGTCCGCTTCGAGGACGGGCTCAAGCGGACGGTGGAGTACTTCCGGGCGCACGCCTGACGCGCGCCCGGCCGCGCCCGGCGGCGTGGGCTCGAGGCTCCGGCCCGAGGGGGGACGGGCCCCGTCCACCACGCCTCTGTCCCCGTCCGCGAGCGCCGCCGATCAGTCACGTGCGTACGCGAGCCCCGGCGGCATTTCGGCAGCAGGTTGACCTGCTTTCCTTCGGCCCGCGGGACCCCGGGCCGTCATGGGAGCCCTCGCCGACGGCTGGACGCGGCGCTCGCCTCAGGGAGTCACCGGGCTGCGATCTTCCTGGGCGCCGCGATTCCCACACGGTAGGCGGCTGAACCTCTGAGCCACCGCTTCGCGACGTGCTCGACCCGAAGGCACGATAAATGCTACTCTCGCGATAGGATCGATAGCGTGCCAACTGGGTGCGCGACCTCGCCTGGATCTGATGAGCGACGCAAAGATCAGGACCCTCGATGAACTGGCGGCCGCGCTCGAGAAGGAGCGGGCGCGGGGCCGACGCGTCGTGCTCTGCCACGGCGTGTTCGACCTTCTCCATCCCGGCCACATCCGCCATCTGGAGGCGGCGCGTCACCACGGTGACCTCCTGGTGGTGACGATCACTCCCGACCGCTTCGTCAACAAGGGGCCGGGGCGGCCCGTCTTCAATCAGCGCCTGCGGGCGGAGTCGGTGGCGGCGCTCGCGTCGGTCGATCACGTCGCGATCACCGAGTCAGCGACCGCCGTCGACGCCATCCGCCGATTCTGTCCTGCCGTCTACGTGAAGGGAAGCGAGTACGCGGACGCGGCGGCGGATCTGACCGGGATGATCGACGACGAGCGCACCGCGGTGGAAGCCGGCGGCGGGCGTGTCTACTTCACGAACGAGATCACGTTCAGCAGCTCGAGCCTACTCAACGTGCATTTCGACGTCTACCCGGAGGAGGCCCAGGCGTTCCTGCGAGAGTTCCGGGAGCGGTATTCGGCCGACGCGGTGATCGGCGCGCTCAAGCGGCTTCGGGACATCAAAGTCCTCGTGATCGGCGACACGATCATCGACGAGTACCATTACGTGCAGTCGATGGGAAAGTCTCCGAAGGAGTTGCTGGTGGCCACCCGGTATATGCGCGAGGAGCACTTCGCGGGCGGCATTCTCGCCTGCGCGAACCACGTGGCCGGCTTCTGCGACCGGGTCGACCTCGTGACCGTGCTCGGGGCGAGGGACTCGCGCGAACCGTTCGTCCGCGAGCACCTCAAGCCGAACGTCCGCCCGCGCTTCTTCACGCGTCCGGACACGGGCACGGTGGTCAAGCGCCGGTTCGTCGAGCAGGCCTTCCTCAACAAGATGTTCGAGATCGCCTTCCTCGACGACGCTGAGCTGCCGGCGGCGGTCACGGCCGAGGTGGGTGCCTACCTGCGCGGCGTGCTCGGCCAGTACGACCTCGTGCTGGTGGCGGATTACGGGCATGGTTTCCTGAACCGCGACCTCATCCAGCTGCTGACGGCCGAGTCCCGCTTCCTCGCGGTGAACGCACAGACCAACAGCGCGAACACCGGCTTCAACCTGGTCACGAAGTACCCGCGGGCCGACTACGTGTGCATCGATGAGCCAGAGGTCCGGCTCGCCATGCACGATCGCGCGAGCCCGATCGAGGCCATCATCCGCCAAGTCACCAAGGACCTGACCGCGCGGCGGGTCGCCATCACCCGGGGCCACCACGGGTCGATGACGTACGACGAGCAGGAGGGGGTCTGCGCGGTGCCCGTCCTCTCGCGGGAGATCGTCGACCGGATCGGCGCCGGCGACGCGTACCTGGCAATCACGGCGCCGTGTGCCGCCGCCGGGTACCCCATGGACCTGATCGGCTTCATCGGCAACGCCGTCGGCGCCCTCGCCGTTCGGATCATCGGCAACCGCACGCCCGTCGAACCGGTGCCGCTGTTCAAATTCATCACGGCGCTGCTCAAATGACGCCGTCGGCGTATCTCCGGGACCTCGGGCGGGCCCTCGTCGGGGTCGAAGTCACCGACGGCGAGGGGCGGGGCCTCGGCCTCGAGGAAGGGCTCGAGCGTGCGGTCTCGATCCTCGTCGGCCAGACGCGGCGTGGCCTGAAGGTGATGTTCATCGGCAACGGCGCGAGTGCCGCGATCGGCAGCCACCAGGCGCTCGATTATTGGAAGAACGGTGGCATGCGGGCGGTGACGTTCAACGATCTCGCCCTGCTGACGGCCGTCAGCAACGACTTCAGCTACGCGGAGGTGTTCGAGAAGCCCATCGAGATGTTCGCCGACACCGGCGACATCCTGCTCGCGATCTCCAGCTCCGGCCGCTCGGAGAACATCCTGCGCGGCGTCGACGCCGGCCGCAAGCAAGGCTGCCGCGTCATCACCTTCTCCGGCTTCCGGCCCGACAATCCCCTGCGCTCGCGCGGTGAGCTGAACTTCTACGTGCCCTCGATGTCGTACGGGCACGTCGAGGTGACGCATCTCGCGCTGTCGCACACGCTGGTCGACACGATCATCGACCGGCGCGCCTCCGGCTCCGCCTGACCGGCGCCCGGCGACGACCCGCCATGGTCGGGCTAGTGAGCGTCGGCGCTTACGTCCCGCGCTACCGCCTCACTGGCGCTCTCCTCCGCGAGGCGTGGGGCGGCGGGGGCGACGGCGAGCGCGCGCTCGCCAACTACGACGAGGATAGCCTGACCATGGCGTGCGAGGCGGCCCTCGCCGCCCTCACCGGCCGCGACGTTTCGAGGGTCGGCGCGTGCTTCCTTGCCTCTACCTCGGCCCCGTACGCCGAGAAGTCGACCGCGACGCTGCTCGCGACCGTGTGCGATCTGGCTCCCGGCGCGATCACGGCCGACCTCGGCGGATCGCTGCGCTGCGGGACGACGGCGCTCCGCCTGGCGCTCGACTCGGTGCGAGCGGGGTCGGTCGCGGAGGCCCTGGTCGCCGCCGCCGACGTGCGGACGGTCCCGCCCGGCACCGAGCTCGAGGGCCTGCTCGGCGACGGCGCGGCGGCGGCGCTGGTGGGCGCGGACGGAGTCGTCGCGTCCTTCGAGGGCGCTCACACGGTGAGCCGTGAGTTCACCGACGTGTGGCGCCGTCAGGGTGACCGCTACCTCAACGTGCTGCCCGACATGGCGTTCGTAAAGGCGCACGGCCTCGACCGGCACCTTCCCGAGGCGATCGACGGTCTCCTCGCCAAGACCGGGCGGAAGAAGAGCGACATTGCACGGCTCGTCCTCGGCGCGCCCGACGCCCGGCTGCACGCCGCGCTCGTCCGGCAGCTCGGCTTCGCGGCCGCGGCGCCGAAGGAGCCGCTGATCGCCAAGGTCGGCAATACCGGCTCCGCCGCGGGGCTGCTCGGGCTCGCGGAGGCGCTCGAGGACGCACGGCCGCAGGACCAGATCCTTGTCGTCTCCTACGGCGACGGCGCCGAGGCCCTCCTCTTCCAGGTCACGGACGCGATCGCCGGCTTTCAGGCCGCCTGGCCCCTCCGCGCTCAGCTCGCCCGCGGGGAACCGCTCGCCCACTACGGTAGGTTCCTGCGCTTCCGCCGACACGTGGAGACCGAGGTGATCCGCGCGTTCACGAGCGTCCCGGCGATGGTGCGCGAGGAGCGGCAGAACTTCCGCCTGTACGGGCAGAGGTGCACTGACTGTGGCGCCGTCTCGTATCCGCGACGGCACCTCTGCTGGCAGTGCTCGTCGTCGCGGCTCATGGAACACAAGCTGTCCCACCGCGGCCGCGTCTTCACCTTTACGCGGGACTTTCTCGTCCCGAACCCGGACCCGCCGACGGTGGTCGTGTCAGCCGACCTCGAGGGCGGGGGCCGCTTCTTTGCCCAGCTCACCGACGCCGACCCGGCGAGGGTGACTGTCGACATGCCCGTCGAGCTCACCTTCCGTCGGATCCACGAGGGCGAAGATCTGGTGAACTACTTCTGGAAGTTCCGGCCGGCGCCGTAAGTTCCAGTCCCGACGGGAGTTTCTTGGGACCAGACTGCACCGAGGTGCACCTGGGGTGCGGCAGGATGCTCGACGCCAGCCGTCGGTAGCCAACGGGCATAGACCTGGAGGAGCACCGCCGCGGATTGCCATCCTCCTTGCTGCTGGACGTAGAGCACGGGGGCGTTGCGGCTAAGCAGGGTCGACGCGAAGGTGTGCCGCAGCTGCTCGGCGGGACGATAACGGACCTGTGCAGCCCGCAGGACGCGCTTCCACTGCCTGTTGACGGCGTCCGGGTGGAGCGGAGCGACTCCGCCGAAGACAAAGCCTTCAGGATCGATCGACTGCACACGCCGAGCTCGGAGTCGGGTGAGGAGGCTCCGGGTCTCCGGCGTAGCCCCGGGTGCCATGCTGCCGTGTTCTCGCAGACAGGGTGCAGGATCGATGCCGTCCGCACGTGCCCGGTCTTCGTCGGGCCGAGCCTGCCCCTCGTCCAGGTCCGCCGGACAGTCACGGTCCCGCGGAGCATGTCGAGGTCCCGCTCCTGTAGGCCGAGCACTTCGCCCGCCCTCAGCCCAGACTGCACCCAGAGCCGGACGAGCGTCGCGAAGCCAGGGTCGAGCTGTTCTGCTGCAAACAGGATTGCCAGCACCTCCTCGCCCGTGAACGGGTCTACTCCGGCGTCTTCGGCCTTACGGGGGAGCAAGCGACCGAGGTCGGTCACGGGGTTGCGGGAAAGGTAATCGTCAAGGACCGCCCGCTGAAGGATCGCGCGAAGAGTCTTGAGACCCGTCCGTAGCGAGGCCGGGCTCAAGGGCCGGTGCGTGAAGCGGACACTTCCGCCGGGGCTTCGCTTCGTCGCGATGAAGTCCTCGACCAAACGGGGTGTTACGTCCGAGACTGGCGTAGAACCGAAGAAGGGCAACAGGTGAGCCCGGAGAAATCGCTCGTGATTCTCAACGCTTGTCTGCCGCAACGAGCGGAGCAGGGGATAACGAGCGAGCCAGGCCTCGGCGACCTGGGCGAAGGTAGGGATGTCGGCGCTGGGGAGCCGGAAGTCTCGCTTGCCGAGTTCCGCTTCCAACGTCTTCGCCAGGTCCAGGGCTGCTTTCCGGTCGCCGACTTGCTTTGATGTTCGCCGCCCTCGGTGGGCCACGAATACCCACCACGGGCCGCCCTTCACCTTCTGCCGAACGCGCACGCCCATCGAAATATTCCTCTCTACCGCGCCCGGTGCAGTCCGAGGTAGCGGTCTTCGACAACATTCAACAGATCCTGAAGCCGCCCGGCGTGCGTGCGTTGGGCCGCGCGGTGCTGTTGGAGCAGGAGCCCGATCTCCGCGAGGATAGGCTCGGCGCGAGTTGCGTCAGGGAGCGGCTGCCCCAAGAGATCCTGTGCTGCGTCGCAGAGTCGACACGTCATGCCCTCCTCCTCCGTTCTCGGTGTGTTGATACGTGGGAAGCGTCGGGTTCGGGCGCGAGAGAAGTTGAGATCCATAAAGAAATTCGCTCTGGCCCCGAGGGCCCGGGCGATGCGCTCAAGGGTCTCGGAGGAAGGCGAGGTCCGCTCGCCCCGTTCAAGCTTCTTGATGTAAATGACGCTGAGACCTGTTCTGTCGGCGAGGGCCCCGCGGGTTAATTCCTGCTTTTTCCGAAGCGCCCTAATCTGCTGTCCCAGACTCTCCTGTGCCATCGGGTACCTACAGTACCCCTCGAAGTCGGCTGACGTCAAGCGAGTCAACGAAGACGGCTCAGCACGTCGGAGACGAGATGGTCGCCGCCAACATGACCTCGCGTCCGGTAGGTTGCGATCCACCGGTCGAACTCTGATCGACGGACAAGGATCTTTCCGCCCACGCGGTAGCAGGGGAGTGGATGCGCTGGGTCGTCGAGGTACTCACGGAGCTTGCGCACGCTGAGCCCTGAGTAGCCTGCGAGGGCCTTGAGCGACAGGAACGGGTCAAGCGTGCTCACCACGACGCGCTCGGCCAGCACCCCGCGAACCTGGGCGACGGGCTCCCTCATCGGGCCAGTGATCTCCGTCTGCGCGGTCGGCCGGTCACGCGGGCCGCCCACCGCGAACGCAGGATCCTGTTTTGGGACGCCGAAGACTGTTCCCAGACTTACCGGTTTTTGGAGAAAGCAGAGCCGTCTCTCTATTTTGGAAGGCGGCAGGATCACCCTCGATCGCCGACGCTAACGTCCTGCTGTCGGCGGTGACCGGCGGGCGCGCACGGCTGGTCCTGGCCCGGGCGGATCTGGCCAACGTCGTGACGACGAGGGCGGCCCTGGACGAGTTCAACGAGAATGCCGAGCCGCTCGCACGCACGCTGCGCCTGCCGCTCGGTACGGTGCTGGCCGTGGCGACGCTTTCGGTCACGGTGGCGGACCGCGACGAATACGCCTCGATGCGCGAGGCCGAGCGGCGGATCGGACAGCGCGACCCAGACGACATCGATACCCTTGCCCGCCGCGAGGTCGAGAGCGCCCTCGCCCGCCAAGCTCTCGCCTCCTGCGGACGAACGTGGGGCTGGCGCCAGGAGTGGCGGCTGGACTCACTTCGCGGCCTCTCTTGCCCGTCGGAGCGTCGCCCCCAGTCCTGGGCCCGCCCAGTATGGCAAACGCGACTCCTGGGTCCGCGAAGTCACTCTGGGTCGGAGGTTCTGGAGGCTCCGTGGGGAGGCCTGGGTCCGCTTCTGCCTGGTTCGGATCAGCGCCGCTACCTGTTCCAGGACCTCGGGCGGGAACACGCCCAGCATCTCGGTGTCCCCGGTCTGCTGCTTCACCTCCGGAATAGCCCAGATCTTCTGGAACAGCCGTGGCCGGTCGGTGTAGACGGCTAGGGCGAACTGGCCCGGAAGCGCACATGAGCTGCCATTCACGCCATCGCAGTACCATTCGATCTGGCCGTATCGGCCTGGGATGATCGGCAAGCCCTCGGCGCCGGGTTGGACCCGAAACCGGTACGGTGTGGCCAGTGCCTGGAACTTCACTGGGTCGTTCCTGAAACAGGAGCCTCACGCTCGCACCACCTTCGTGGTTCTTCGCCTGCGGCATTCCGTTCTCGCCGGATCAGGAATCTGTCCTTTCTGGCCCTCACCCAGCCGGGCTGGGCCGGGAGGGCAGGCGGCGGAGCCCGGCGGGAGATCGAGGATCGGGGAGTGTCGTCGTTCAACCTCCATGCCGAGAAACCGCTGCGACCGAATGCGCGCGCCCGCCGGGACGGAGCGAATGGCGTGCCAACGCCGTGGGGAGGCGCCGGCCAACCCCATGTCGGCCCGATTCTCGGGCACTTGTGTGACGGCCCGACCACCGGGGGTGCCTGTCATGACCAGTTCAGGTCGATTCAAAATGCGCTGCACGTTGA